>SL_3KL_010_SEDDRAFT_10003247_pt1 | contig 14799 bp, 5 predicted proteins | sample SodLakKL_010_SED_2_FD_10381 | JGI IMG/M metagenome (IMG submission 10381)
TTTTCGCACAAAAATTTTGCCTAATTTGCCACTTGTTGATAGACGTGCATATATAACTGTGTGTGGTTGTAAATGGGTGTCCTATCCGGAAAACAGGAAATAGATATCTTTCATCATATAAACAATATCACCTGTTGACAACTTATCATTGTCTGCCGAACTATACCAGAAAACACCCTAAAATGGATTAACACTTTTCAAAAATACTTGTTGGTGATCATACAAACATGAAGAAAAGAAGTACTTAAATATACCGGATCAATGTATAATACAGAATGGCATTTATTAAGAATTGTAATGGTTGTAACGGCGGCCACAATTCTTTCTTTTGGTTTGCAGGTATATGCCTGTCATTGTGGTGATAATTTACATAAAGAAACTGATCACTCCACCGATTGTCCTCATTATTGTTGTCAAAACCGTGTTTTTGATCCCGTCCTGAAAGAGAATGGAACTCAGGTTGAGGATAATATCAGATTGTTGAGTAAAACCAAGCAAAATAATAACGAGTGCCCGGCCGGTGATTTAATTTTTAATCCCTGCATTAATGATCCGACATTTTCTAAACCAGGAGACCATTCATTTTTCTGTATAGAATATCCCAACTGCTCTGACATAAGTCGCGGTCCCCCCATGTAGCACAGGCGGGATTGCCATTAGAACCACCGGTGATCTCGCCTCCCTGCCATAATACACAAACCTTTAAGATTTTAACCACAGACAATCCTTGTTGTCAGGACCGGTTACTGTGGTTGAGCAGATATTTCTTGCACTAACCCCAAAAAACAATCTATTGTCATCCAATCAAAAACTTAAAATCAAACGTCATGAAGCACAAAATTTTTACAACAGTCACCATTATTTTGATCGGCACAATTATGATCTTTGCAGACCACAATCCTAATTGGTCTGACAGTGTTTTGACAAATGAAAACCAAAATTGCACTGAATCTGCAATAAGTCAGTCAGTGACCATGCTCCAGGGGGGCTACTCCCTGACCAAACCAAACAGTGAAATCACCGGAAAAAACAAAAAGCCTGAAGTCTCAGATTTCAGGGGATACGATGTCTGTGATGGACCTGCAATTATCAATAACACCATCACCAACCCGGAAGTGAATCAAAATGAAAAAACCATCTTTTGTACAGGTATTCCCCCGGGTCTGGCAGTTATTCACGGGCTTGGAGAACCATTGGTTGACGACCAAGCCTGCACGGTATTAGAATACATGTGGCAATGGAGACTTCTGGGTCAAAATACCTGGAGTCTTGCTGCCGGATACACCAACGCTTCATTCTATCTGCTTCCCGAACACGATTATTCTGTTCAGTACAGAAGATTGGTCAGGGGCACAGAATGCACATGCGATGATAACACAGGCTTGGTAACAGATTGGTTCCCAAGTAATGTAATTACCATACACGTTGTACCGCAGATACAGGCTAATGCTGCTGCCATACAGGCTGCCGTATGCTTTGATAACGGGCAGGGTGAAGTCCATCTGGAAGGTAACCTGCCATGGGTCTATAAATATGATGAAAATGGTGATTTAATTGAACCCGCAGAAAAAATTTATTATGCTAATGGAGAATGGAGCGGACCAACAGAAATCAGTTTTTATCCCCATGCAGAGACACACACACCAACTGTTACAGCCGGGTATGCCGGAGTTTTTCAGGTTGCCTGGTCTTTAACACCGAAACCTTTCACCTATACAGAATGTACTTCTTCTGATCCTGATTATTGCTGCGATGACGACTCTGATACCCTAGACATTGTTTTCGAGTCTGTTACATTATCCGATCTAGATGAGTACATGCCGGTCGTATGTTCCGAAGAAGATATTACGTTGACCATTTCCACTCCGGCCCAGACAGCCTCAGGATTTGAGGCAACTGTTAATGTGACTGTTGAGAGATCTCAGCATGGCATGGTAACCAATACACTTGTTTCCCTAAACGAACAAGATACATACTCATTTACCCTTCCGGCAGATTATGGCACGGGAGTTTTTACATTCACATTTACTGCCGATTCCAGTGCGGAATGTCCGGCTAGCGTTGTCGCATTAGTCAGACGACTGGACGTTATTCCGGCTGTGCAAGCCAATAACAAGTATGTTTGCCATGAACAGGGAACGGCCTTCGGTTTTGACGTCACCATATCGGACAACTATAATCTCGCCTATAACCTGTTAACATGGGATGATCATGAGGAAAAGTGGATATATGGGAACTGGGTCACTGCTGCAGGTGAGGAAAGCCTGCCAACATTCTCAGAGCCGGGGGTATATGGCATCGCACTCAAATATTTCATCACTGACCCGGCGTTTTGCCAGGGTCTGAATGTAACCATTGCCACACTCACCATCCAGGAAAACCCAAACATCAGTGATATCTTTTTTTCCGGAGAAGCTTGTTACGGAGAGGAAATCACCGTCAGTATATCCCATTCACCAAGAGCTGTTGCACTGGACTGGATAATTGAAGGGAAAAATCAACCGGGGCTTTCTACCATGTCGGGTACGGTAACAATCGATGACCCGGAAGCTACAGAGACCACATTGACTTTTGAACCCTATGAGCTTTCCATTGGAGAATATACATTCACGGCAACATTGCATGAGCCTTTGGAATCCAGTCAAGAAAATCTGTGCTCAACAACCATCTCGGTGGAAAACCTTTATGTGAGACCACCGGTGTATGTTGTTTTCCAACCATTTTATAAAAAAAACATTGACGGATACATCTATGATATCCCCGAACAACAACAAGAAGAAACACCGCCGATGATCATCAATGTGCCCGTTTCTATAGGTATGGACAGCCAGCTGTGGATTGATTTCAGCGATGAAGTAACAGATAGTCAAGGCCGGCCACTTTCAAATGCTATTGAGGGAGAGTTTATTTTTCTTTGGAAAAAAGTAAATGATGTTTGGCAGAGTGTTGATATTAAGCTCTCATGGAATACAGTGTATCCCCCCGGCGGCTACCAGGTTTTCAGGCGTGCAGTCGTACTTCCCTATGACTTTGTGAATGATGTCCCTGTTGCCCTGGACTGGGATACGGAATATATGCTTTCTCACAACAACATTTACAAGGCAACTTGCGGTATGTCTCAACCCGTTGAATACAGACTGTCGGCCATAAAAAACGAAAATGGCGATTATACTTTGGATGAAGCCAGCATCAATGCCTATGGGAAAAGCAACATTGTATATTTCAAAACAATGTCGGAACAATATGCCAACCTTCCCTCAGTATATCCATCAGGTGAAAACCAAAGATGCGAACAACTATACATTGAATTTGCCAATCCGGTCAGGTATCCGGTATATCAGCTTATTGCGCCCGGCAGTAACTTAAGCGGCAAATTTCAGATGGAAAAACGATCAGATGTTTCCAGTGAATGGATAACGGTTGATATGATTGAACAAGTTATTCCATCAGCATTTGAACCTCTTAACGGGCAAAATAATGTTGAAGGACCTACGCGTATGGATTTTGTTTTGGGCAGGGAATTGGATTATGGTATGGAATATCGCATCCGGATGACACCTTCGGATGTACAGGGAGATATCGTTTATGGCTTTTGGGATTTGGTTCTTGATATTCCAGTCCTGGCAGATGAATACTTTTTTGACACTGCTACCAATGGCTTGGGTAAGGGTTGGAACTGGTCTTCCTCGAGATTCTATCCGATCCGCTTTCAACTTGAGCCCTGGCCTGCGGATTGGTTTGGTGATCAGACACCTGCAGCTGCCACCATGAACAACATAATGTTTTCGGGCGAACAGGCGGATGAGTTTGCAGAACTGATTACCTGTGTAATATCGGACCCAACAGAACCGGAACCTTCTTGCGATTTGGTTAAAAGAGAGTTGCCATATTATATTGATTTTTATGGCGGAAGCTTTACAGTTTCTGCCCAGGACGGAAAAGGCTACCACTGGACAGGCTGGAAAGCAAGTCGTGACGGCGGCTTGTCATTTGAAGAACTGCCTGTTGAAAGAACCTCTGAAGACCCAGTATGGTGGAAAGCCGGTTATGATTATTTTCCACAATCTTTTACATGGCATCCCGATACAATCACTCGTACACATCCGGATATGGAAGGAGAACAAGTATGGCTGTTCCCTGACTGTGAAGAAGAATTGGTTTTTGTAGCGAAATTTGCAAAAAACCAATATGTGGTTCATGCATTGCCCAAGGAATACAACACAACCCCACCTGCCATTAACAATGAATGGGGAGAGGTGAGCGTTTCAGGAACACCCCTGCATGGTGAAACCATAACCATAGAAGCCACTCCCAAACCCGGCTATTACTTTAAAGGATGGAACCTCGACCAATTGCCTGAGTCACTAACCGGAGAAATCACATTTCAATATACCCCGCCGGTTGTGGAAGAGATCATGGATCCGTTAAACCATACGGCAGTGTTGTCAATTGAACTACTCGGTGATTTTGGCAACGGAGCGGAGTTTATAATCTATGCTGTTTTTGATGTGTTTTATCCCAACCTGTTTGCCGCCATACAAGGACACGATTTCAATGGGGGAAATATGCCAAATATCGCCGATTTGGAGTTTTCAACCCTTTATTCCCAAAATATACTGGAAACAGGAGAAGAACCCAAAGGAGCATTCCTGTTTGATCAGCCTGATACAACACCTTTACCTGACCAATGGAATGCCTATGATTATATTGTGTTTCAGTACGGCAACCCGGATAACAACAGCCAACCCGCCATGGTCATTATCAATCACAACGATGTGCCCTGTATACATCAGGGCCAGTTCCTCCGGTGGGAACGGTTTGACTGGACAGAAGACCCTGGTAGCGGACTCGGTTACGTCGGATGGAGAACCCTGACTGCTGAGGATGGCATCGTATTCTCTGGTGATTATGACCAAATAATCAGCTTTATACCAACACAAAATTACAGACTGCGTGCACAATATGCCTATCGTGAAGATATTGGTGTGGATGTGGTTGTTTTTCAAAATGAGAGCTATACATACGGTGATGACCATGGCCCGATCAATCATGGGAATGCTACCATTCAGGTGAAGTACGTTGGCGAGAAAGAAGATGGACGTATTGGTGATCGCTGGGTAAACGGCATTCCTGACCCGAACAATAACGTCTATTCTTTGCCGCTTGCTGAGTCACAATTCTCCCCAAATGACATTCTTGAAATTACAGTATTCCCGGAAGAAAATTATTTCACCTTTTACTGGAAGGATATGCACGGAAATGAGATTGTTTCGGATGAGTGCTCCCTTTATGACTATGGGATTGAGCTCATTAACAGAAAAAGCAGCGGTGGATCCGCTGATCGCTCCGTATGGCACTACACCGTGGGTTGTCCAGAAAATGAAGTTCTTCAGGCCGTCTTAAAACTAAACAGATATCATGTGCATATTACAGCAGAAGATTCTGAGGGTGTACTATTGACAGATCAGGGCGAAATCACCCTGCTTCCGATGTATAACCCGGCAAGCCGGAAGTTTGACTGTGATGTTGCATTTGCCTATGGCCTCGGATTTGAAAGATTCCCGGTACCGGATGCTCCGGAGGAGGAGTTTAAGGGTTATTTTGAGAACTATGTGAACGGCCTGAATACGTATTCAAACTTTGAAGCCACCGCATCTGCACTTATGAATGACCCTGAAAACCAACAAGTCTGGGCATTTGTTGAATGGCAGGAAAAAGCAAACGAAGAATGGGTAACCTATTCAACAGATGAAAATATTACTGTTGATGAAATCAATAAAAACCTGAGGCTGCGCGCATTGTTCGAAAATACCTTTGAAGCCCCAAAATATCTGTTGACCATTACTGACAACATCCCTGATTTTAATGCTGAATACTTCCTGATGCCGGAATCTGCAGAGCAAAAATATGTTGAGAACACCATAATTACACTTGAAAATGGTTTTGTTGCCGGCTATGATTTTCAGCAGTGGCTATTGTTGGAAGGAATGAACCTTCTTGATAATGAAGGAGAGCCGGACATTAACACATTTGTAGAGCTGGAGACTTTCCTGGATCATAACTGGGATGATGAACAGGATTCGCTGGAAGAAGCACTTCAGTTATTCCTGGAACAACCTGTTCTGGTATTTAAAATGCCCGCGGCTGAAAACGGCGTGAGCATCCAGGCAGTTTATGAGTTGCACCAATATCAGATTACTCCCATGGTGCGTACACATATGACACCACACCTTATTGATTGTCTGATTATAGACAATATGTTAGGCGGACAGGCCCACGATAATACACCTGAAGGAACAGCCCAATACCATTATGGTGATTTAGTCAGACTCAGGGCAAAGGCAAATGCAGGCTTTACCCTCGTTAACTGGATGTTCGGTGAAATAAATGTTTGTAATGAAGAGGGATATTCTTGTGCTTCAAACAACGCTGTCACCGGCATACAGATAAATCCATTTGACTTGAGCCCTCACGGTTCAGGAGATGGATGGGTCGAATTCCCGTTCAGGATTCCAAGGGTGGATCAACGACACCTCCAGGAAGGCATTGGCTTGCCTGTTTATGCAGTATTTGCAGAAAGTCCGCAAACAAATCCCTATCTTTTCTACCAACTGTTGCCTCAAACAGCCGCTTACGACAGCAATACCATGGGTCCGTGGCTTCTGCCCGGGCGCGACGGAGTGGCCGCAGTAAAAGTTTTTGGTGAGAATCATAATTCATATTTTGATGATGTCTGGTCTTCTTATGATACTGGCGCTGAAGCTACATATGCCCACGGAAACACAGGTAAAGTATGGGTTAACGTTGATGATATAAGGGCAGGATATAAATTTGTGAGCTGGGACAGTGAAACAGTTTCATCACAAGATGGCCTTACCGCAAAGGTTTGTATGAATGACCACAAACAACCCAAGGCACTTTTTAAAGCCATCAATTATGATTTATTTTTATATAGCAATGAATTTGGCAAAGTTGCACTTTTTGAAAACGACCCGGCCAATGAAATGCATACGGCATATACCATCGAAAGTCCCACCATCAAAATTACCGGGGTGGCCAATGAAACCGATAATGGTACCGAATCCAGATTGCTTGGTTTCTACTACGATGAAGAATATGCCATTCCGGTTAAGAATAACAGCGGCCAGATAGTATTTGCAGCAGAAGATTTCGAAGATGGAGTAACAGAATTTAGCTTCTATTTTACCCCGGTTGTGCCCTCCGAAATAGCAGGCCCTGATTTTGACCAGCAGGTAACCATCTATGCAAAATTTGCTGAACAACACATGGGTTATGAAATCAACCTGAAAACAAAACTAAGTAACACAGATGAATATTTTCCAACACCTCCGGTGCATGCATTGTTGGATGTAAATGGAGACGGCTCCTCCGGAACCTATATACATAACGAAAACGTGCAGGTTGCAACCGCACCTGAATGGGGATATACATTTCAACACTGGAAGTATCTGGGTGGATCGTGGATCATTCAGGATCAAATATTTACGCATAAGGTAACCGGCCCTGCAACCCTTGTTGCCGTTTTCGCAGCCACTGAATATCAGTTGCATGTGGAATCAACCCAGGGGGGGACAGCAGAAGGTGAAGGGATATTCACCCGTCTTTCCAAAGAAAACGGTGAACCATTTCTCTCAGCCCAGGCCGAACCGGATTATGAATTTGTAAACTGGACCGACGAACAAGGCAATATCATCAGCAGTGAGGAAGAATTCCAGTATTTTGTGACAGAAAATGTGTTCGAATCTGTACCCTATGAAATTACAATGACTGCAAACTTTACATTGAAAAACAGGGACCTGCTTTTCAATATCCATGGGATAGATAGTGATGATGCCGTTATCACACTGGCCGGTATGGTTAACGATCCCGGAAATTATTTATTTGAAAATGTGCCTTTTGGAACACATAACTATACCGTTGAAGTAGCAGGATTTAACAACTACTATGGAGAGGTTGTGGTAAATGAAACAACAGAAGATCAGATAGTTGTTGAATTTGTGCAGTGTCCGCCACCTGCCGTGGAGGTTTTTGTCAATTCCACACAGCTCGCAGTAGAAGTTAATGCAGAAAAATGGGAATTCAGACTATATGAAGTGTCAGAGGTCAATGGTGAAGAAGTTAGTCACCTTGTATATGGACCCGTTATCCTGGAGGACATTTATGAATATCTTGTGGAAGATATCAATCCGAACTACACCTACCTTCCTGCGATCAGGGGCATTTGCCACGAACCCGGTTACTCTGTTTTCAGCAAGAGCGTTCCAAATCCCTATACCATCAACACGGTAAAGCTTGGGGATGTGGATGGCGACGGAATGATCACGGCCATTGATGTCAATCTTATCTCCGCATATATCAATGATATGCTGGGTAACAGACAGGTTATTATGAATCCTTTGGAGCTGATCGGCCTTGAAGGACCCGTATTCATCTTTGATGCGGCTGATGTTAACCCCAATCCAAACGGACAAATTGGTGACGGTATCATCGATATCCTGGATGTGGTAGCATGGGCCAATATCTGGTTGAATCAGTTCAACAACAATGACAAGGGGATACTAACGGATCATGCCGGGATTATTTTGTCTCCCCATACAGTAAAACTGGAAAGTGATGGCATGGTGTCGGGAATTCAATTTGAGATTCATGGAAACAACCTTAAAAACCTCTCTTTGTATGCATTATTGCCCGGGTATAGCTTATCCTGGAGTGTCAAGGATAATTTGTTAAGCGGCGTGTTGTTCAGCTTGGAAGGTAATTCCATCCCTAAAGGAGTGGTTGATATTATCGAAATTGAAAATGCACAAAACCTTGAATGGGGTAACGTACAGGCAGCAAATATTTACGCACAGCCTGTGCAGGTTTATACGTATGATATGGAAACAAGTATTGTTGAAACGTCGGGCCTCGAACCGCATATCAACGTTTATCCAAATCCCTCTCGAGGGCAATTCAATACAGACATCCATATCCCCGGTCCTGCCGACATCAATATACTTTTGTTTGATCTGAACGGCAGACAAGTAAGCCGAAAACAAATTACCACCACAGGCGGTTATGAATCAATTAGCTGGGATGAGGCAATACAGCCCGGTATTTACATCATGAGGGCAAGCATCAGGCCGCTTGACCAAATGACGAAACCGGGCACACAAGAAATGCGGATTGTGATCACACCTTAAACCGGATTGCGCAAAGATTATTATATCGTTTTGACGTTTGATTGTTTGATTGAAAGGGGCTGCCTCGCTTAGTGTAAGGCAGCCCCGGCTTTTAACAGAGGTCGTCTTTGAACATAAACCTGCCGGTTTTACAAATCTGTTTGATCTGTAAAAGCATTGTTAATAATGAGTGAAATTCGAAAAGTATCCGGGTACTTCCGTNAAAACCCAAAAAATCTAAACATTTACCCCTGGTTGTTGTTTAGTGTGCAGGAAAATAATAATTTCGCCGGCACAAAACATCACCTATGAATAGGAAGCACTGGCAAAACATTTGGATCTNTATCGNCATCCCGGCGGTCATGCTTCTCTATTTCAACCGGTCGGCAAACTGGCACTACCATATAACCGAACATGGTATCGTGGTGGAACATGCCCACCCTTTCACCAACAGTATGATTCCCGGAACCCCCTTCCAGGACCATGAGCACAGCGACTTCCANTATCTTGTGCTCGCCCAGCTTATGCATGCCCTCGGAATGATCGCAATCGTGCTTTTGTTGCTGGGATTCTTGTTTCATTACAGAAATAAAAACACACCGATACCGGCACAGCTTTTCTTCGCAGGTATTGTAGGCACACCAAACCCAACTAGGGGTCCGCCCGCTGCCCATCTCCATTAAATCACCCGAAACGGGCAAATTATCCCCCGCCCTTGTGTGGCCACTCCCGGAATTTTGCAGGCAACATTACCGGATAAAGGATATAATGTATTGTCCGTTAAGGTTGTGCTCAAATGCCCAACCGCCAAATCAACCCTATTCACAATCAATAAATCAATGTTATGAAAAACATAATTTTCTCGTTATTCTTTTTTGGGTTTGTTTTTACAATTCAGGCAAGTTCGGCTGAACAGCAGCGGCCGGCGACCGATGCCAACGTTTTCGGACATGTGATCAATGCCGAAACCGGAGAACACATTCCATTTATCAACATCATTGTGGAAGGAACCCGCATAGGTACCATCACGGATGCTTCCGGGCACTACCTGCTGACTAACCTGCCGGTGGGCCGGCACCGGCTGATTGTGCAGGGTATGGGTTTCGAAACCACCTACAAGGAGTTTGTTGCCGAAGAAGATGTCAGCATCGAGGTGGATGTGGAGATACAGCCCACAGCCATCGACCTTCGCGAGGTGGTTTTTACGGCATCGCCCACCCGCAGTGGGTTTCGCTATCAGCCTGATCAGGCTTTTGTCGGTGAAGAATTGCAGCGCAGGAGCGAGGCTTCTTTTGGTGAGATGCTAAACAGGGAGCTTGGTGTAAACATGCGCTCACTGGGCTCCGCACCTTCGCGCCCTGTGATCCGGGGACTTGATGGCGACCGTATCCTCGTGCTGCAAAACGGGGAGCGCATGGGGGACGTGTCGGAAACTTCTGCCGACCACAGCATTTCTCTTGATCCCCTTGCTGCCAGCCGTGTTGAGGTGGTAAGAGGGCCGGCAAGCCTCTTGTATGGATCCAGCGCTTTGGGTGGAGTGATCAACCTCATCACCAATGATATTCCTGAAGACTGGGATTTGGGTACATCCGGCGTGCTTTCCGCGCAGGGAGCCACTGTCAATGACATGGGAGCCGGATTCGGCAGATTCACCTATGGAGGAAATGACCGGGCTGCCACAGCACGCTTTTCCTTCCGCCAGTCAGGAGATATCAACACCCCGGAAGGAGTCATTACCGGCACGTCCATGACAAACTATGACGGCGCCGCGGGAATTGGCTTTACCGGCGACAACCTCAATGGCGGCTTTAGTGCCTCATTCACCGGACAAAACTTTCAAATTCCCGAATCAATGGACGAAGATGAAAAGGTAGAAATCCGCATGCAACGCCAAGGCCTCCAGGGTAACCTGTTTCGTCAGCGGGAAGGTCTGTTCGACAGGGCACAACTGAGGTTCAATGCATCTCGAATGTTTCAGCAGGAGATAGAAATGGAACTGGAAGAAGATAATACCTGGGATGAAGATGTGGAACTCGAATATGAAAAATATACGTTCAGCTCTACGCTCACCCTTCAGCATCATCCGGTAGGATCACTCGACAGGGGCGCCGTGGGATTTAACTTCTATGCCCACCATATGGATGTGGGTGGTGATGAGGCTTTTACCCCCGGCGAAAGAAGGGTCACTTTTGCAGCATTTACCTTCCAGGAAGTGCCGCTTACCAACCGTTTCAGATTACAGGGAGGGTTGCGGCTCGATTATCAGTACACAGCCGCCCTTGCCAATGATCTTTTCCCTGACATAAACGCATCCAGACATGCATTGAACTATTCAAGTTCCCTCGGGCTTAACTACAGGCCTGTTCAGGGCATGGAAATTGGCGGTCAGTTTGCTCGTTCCCACCGAAACCCCTCCATCGAAGAACTTTTTGCCGATGGCCCGCACCTGGGAGCCGGTGTGTATGAAATCGGGGATCCCGACCTGAGAGATGAAATCGGACAGGGGGTGGATATCTTTATGAGCTATAAGAATGATAAATTCCAGTTTGAAATTGCCGGTTATGTCAACCATTTTTACAATTTCATCATCTTTCAGCCNACCGGTCAAACCGATGAAGGATCGGGTTACCCTGTCTTCAGGTACCAGGGCGATGAGGCAAGACTTTTTGGTGGAGAAATCGGATTTAACTACACCCCAACTGATAAACTCTCCCTGGGCCTGGGAGCGGATTACGTAAACGGCAGACGAGTCGGTAACGATGATGACCACCTTCCGTTTATTCCACCATTGCGCTTCATGGCCAATGCTGAATATGACTTTGGCTCTTTCTGGCTGGGATCCAGGGTGCAGCTTGTTTCCAAACAAAACCGTGTAGCACCGGAAGAAGAAGTGACCGACGGTTATACCCTCATAGGGGCTCAGGCCGGCTACCGGCTCGACTTCTCAGGAAGACATGTGATCGTTCTGCGCGCGGAAAATCTGCTGAATGAAACATACAGAGACCACCTTTCAAGAATTGAAGACAGGAACATCGCAATGCCGGGAAGAAATTTTACGCTTGCTTACCGCTGGTTTTTTTAATTTATGGCACGGTATTTGATAACTTATAAAAGTGAATTGGTTTCGTTTTAATACCTACCTTTACACTTCACGTTGTTTTGGTTAATGGATGCAGAAGCCCGGCCACTCAAGCCGGGCTTCTGTATTTTATACCCACAGGCTACAGGCGATTTATTCCTTATCTTTGCAGGAAACAACGCCTTATGTCTGAAAAAAAGAAACTCCTGCTGCTCGATGCCATGGCCCTTATATACAGGGCATACTATGCACTCAACCGGAACCCGCGCATCAACTCCAAAGGACAAAATACATCCGCCATACTCGGATTTGCAAATACACTGACCGAAGTCCTGAAAAAAGAAAAACCTACCCACATCGCAGTCGCAATCGACTCCATAGCCCCAACGCTTCGGAAAACAGACTTCGCCGATTATAAAGCCAACAGGGAAGATATGCCCGAAGATATCGCCGCATCCCTTCCTTATATCAAACAACTGCTCGAAGGATTCCGCATTCCTTTGTTGATAGCCGACGGTTACGAAGCCGACGACATCATCGGAACCCTTGCCAAAAAAGCCGAAAAAGAAGGATATACCGTTTATATGATGACCTCCGACAAGGACTTTGGCCAACTGGTGTCGGAAAACATCTTCATGCTTAAACCCGCTCACCGGGGAAATGATGCCGAAGTATGGGGGGTAAAGGAGGTTTGCGACCGCTTTGGGATCGAAAAACCGGAACAACTCATAGATATTCTCGGCCTGTGGGGCGACTCGTCCGACAATATACCGGGTGTGCCGGGAATCGGAGAAAAAAAAGCCAAAAACCTGGTACGTGAATTTGGTTCCATGGAAAATTTGCTGGCAAACATCGACCAGGTAAAAGAAAAGCGTAGCAGGGAAAGCCTCCTGGAACACACACAACAGGCGCTTGTGTCTAAAAGCTTGGCAACCATTATGCTTGACGTTCCTCTCAAGGAAACCATCGCGGACTTCGAAAAAAAAGAGCCTGATCCGGAAATTTTGATGCCGCTGTTCGAGGAACTGGAATTCAAAACTTTCGCAAAGAGGGTTTTTTCCGACGAGGAGATCATCCCGGAAAAAACCGTGGAAAAGGCAGTGCAACAGTCCGGCCAGATGGGGTTGTTTGATGAGGTAAATGCCTTTGCCGACCCTGCGGAAGAAGCCGAACGACGATTGAAAGAAATTAGCGCTGAAAATAATTATCAAACCGTTACTACCGAGAAAGAGATCAGCGATCTGGTCAAAAAACTGGAAAAGGCCAAAATGTTTTGTTTTGATACCGAAACTACCGGCCTTGAAAGCACCGAAGCTCAATTGGTAGGCATCGCATTTTGCCTGAAAAAGGGATCTGCCTGGTACGTGCCATTCCCTGAAAACCATGCTGAGGCAACCGAACTGGCAGGGAGATTTCAAAAAGCTTTTGCCGATGAGACCATAGAGAAAACCGGGCAAAATCTGAAATTCGACATCAACGTTCTGCAACCATATGGGGTTGAAGTAAAAGGCAAGCTGTTTGATACCATGCTGGCCCACTACCTGCTGCAGCCCGACATGCGTCATAATATGGATGCCCTGGCAGAAAACTACCTGGACTACCGTCCGGTATCCATCGAAAGCCTCATCGGGAAAAAAGGGAAGTCACAAAAAAGCATGCGCACCGTACCCGTTGAGATCGCAGCACCCTACGCCTGCGAAGATGCCGATATTACACTGCAATTGCGCGAAGTGTTCGAACCCATGCTGAAAGAACAACATCTGCTTAAGCTGTTTTATGAAATAGAAACACCACTGATCCCGGTACTGGTCAGCATGGAAACAGAAGGTGTACGCATCGATAAAAAGGCATTGAACGATTACGAAAAAGTGCTCACAAAGGGCATCGAAGAAGCCGAAAAAGATATTTATGAAATGGCCGGGGTTACATTTAATATCGGCTCCCCAAAACAACTGGGTGAAATACTTTTTGACCGCCTGAAGATCACCAGCAAGGCAAAACGTACCAAAACAAAGCAGTACAGCACCAGTGAAGACGTGTTGTCCAAACTTCGGGACAAACATCCCATCATAGGAAAAATACTGGAATACCGCTCACTTTCAAAACTGAAATCAACCTATGTGGAGGCATTGCCCCGGTTGATTTCTAAAAAGACCGGGCGCATACATACCTCTTTTAACCAGGCAGTTGCAGCCACCGGGCGCTTGTCGTCAAATAACCCCAACCTGCAAAATATCCCCATCCGTACAGAAGAGGGCAGGTTGATCCGTAAGGCCTTTGTGCCCCGCGACGAAAACCACATATTGCTGGCGGCAGACTATAGTCAGATCGAGCTGCGCATTATTGCCTCACTGAGTGAAGACAAAGGGATGATGGAAGCATTTCGAAACAATCTGGACATCCATACCGCCACTGCCGCAAGGGTTTATGACATTCCGCTGGAAGAGGTATCAAAAGAGATGCGGCGCCATGCCAAAACGGTCAATTTCGGAATCATATATGGCATTTCAGCCTTCGGACTGTCTGAACGCCTCAGCA
>SL_3KL_010_SEDDRAFT_10003248_pt1 | contig 14798 bp, 11 predicted proteins | sample SodLakKL_010_SED_2_FD_10381 | JGI IMG/M metagenome (IMG submission 10381)
ACGATTCTGCGTACAGATGGTGATAAAATATTCACCGGGCGATGAATAATCATATCCTCGCAATCGAATAGAACGGCGGTTTTTATGTTGTTTTTGGTGATTCATTTCTTGTTCAATACACACCCCACGGTAGGGGCAATTCATGAATTGCCCCTACCGTGGGGTGGGTTGGCCAATATTATTAATAGTACATTACAAATATCAACTACGCACCGGTACTTCCTCTTCCGACCAACTTATCGGTAATGAAGCCGGGTTTTTTTATTTAATTCAATTGCTCACCATTTTTTCTTCGCAGCCTGCCCCATCATTACGCAGTGTTTGACAGAAATTCCAGATTTTTTGGATGATGCCGTTGGTGGTCATTGCAAAATATTTTAGCTGTACAAGAGTTGTTCCAGGAAATGAGTTGCAAATCCTTCATTAATTCTCCCATCATCCATAAATGGATTTACAAATTTCATCTCACACCCATGCGATCTATTACTAACCCATTCTGTATTTTGAAATGCAGTTTTAGACCTGTCATCCAAACCACTGTAAGGATAAAGCAGAATGCTTTTATCTGATGTAAAGTAGAGGTTGTAAACAAACATTTGTTTTAAGTCAGGATCAGATGGCACACTTTCTTCCAGTAGTTTCCACTTTGTATCAATAATAATATTCTTTTTATGCTTGCCTTCTTTAAAACTCAAAATAATATCGGGTCGTATTCTTTTATTCTCCCAAAACTTTTTGCTGACTTGATCTGTAACCCTTAGTGATATAGCGCCATATTTGTATTCCTCTTTTCTTAGACGGCGATAAATAAATTCTTCAAATAAGTCATTCATATTAAACAAAAATGCTACAACATCATTTTGACCAGTTCGAAGCGTTGGAGAGTATTCCTTTATAATCATTAATGCCAGTTGAATAGCATTTTCATAATGATAAACTCTTCGATCAAAAATCAGAGAGTGCTTTTTTATTGATGATGGATGGATAAAATCCACCTTCTCCATCTTAAAATCCAGATTCTGAGCTTTGCCTATCAAGGTTGAACTGATATTCATTTTAAGCAATACATTTAAAGCAGTTTTTAATATTTGATTCAACGGGTGGTTGTAATCATAAACCTGATGATTTGTAAAAAAGCGCTCTTTATGAATGTAATTTGTTGATATATGTGTAGGAAAATGTAAGGCCCCTTTCAAAGATTTCTTTTGCCCGGAATGTTCTCCATATTTTCTCATGTATCCATGTCTTAAAATCTCTTCTACTTCATTCAGAAAGTGATTTAAGTAGAACTCCAGCAAGCTATGATACTTCAAGCTTAATTGAGCTGTTTTTACACTTTTCAGGTTAATCTTTTTGCATTCAGAGAGGAGATTAATTAATGCTCTCTGCCATTTATTCTTATCACTTTTTGTATAAGTGTATCGATCTCCTTTTGGCAAGATTTCTATGGTAAGACCTTCAACATATAGTACACCTACATAAGACTTGAATACAATCTTCTTGTTACCTACTGAGAAAAGTTGGTTATCATTTTTATCATTATACGCGACAAGAGCATCAAAATGCAACTGCCTGAAGCCAGCTTCTCCAACATATAAAGACTCGTATTCAAACTTCTGAATGACTCTATTCATAGATTCTTTTAAAGGGCTCACATGACTCAAAAGACATTGGATCTACCAATGAATAGACTACTTGATCTGCAGGTGGATTTTGAGGTCTGAAGTTTTTGGCAAATAGATTACTGGAATGAGATGCATCTCTCTTTACTTTCACAAAATCCTCTCCCAGTACCAATCCAATCTTATCTCGTTGTCCATAAAAGTACTCTTCCAATAATGGCAAAACTTTCTTGGAAAAGATTTTCTTCAATTCCAATTCAGGATCGTCTGACTCAGAAATGTCCATAAAATAAGAGTGGCCAATTGTATGGTCTCTATCAATAAGATATTCTATCCTATCATTTATAACCTGTAGCATTTTACTTAAATTTACCTCAAATTTATCCGGTTGAGTGATTTTTATTGGTTCCGGATATGTTGGTATGAAGTTAAATCTTCTTCTTAGTGCAACATCTAAAGCTTCAACACTTCTATCAGCGGTATTCATCGTACCAATTACAAACAAGTTTGAAGGAACCTTAAATGGTTTCTTAGAATAGGGCAATGTAACAGAAGTAGCCTCTTTCCCACCTTCTCTTTTGTCTGGCTCAAGAAGTGTTATCAATTCACCAAAAATACTTGGAATATTTCCACGATTAATTTCATCAATAATCAATACAAATCTCTTATCTGCTTCCTCATTATCTTCCTGAACTTGAAAATATTCAAGATTGATGTATTCTTTGCCGATCATGTAAAGCGTTTGTTGTGATAATTTTTTGTAGTAAATGTCCAATATTGGTATTTCTACATTCTTTAGTATCCAATTCACATGTCGAAAATGTGAATAATGCAGCTCTCTACCCTTATCATAAAAATATCCTTCACCATCCTTATTCTTTAAAATGCCAACTGCCCTCACTTTAGAAAGACCTTCGGAAACAAACACAACATGACCTTCTTTCATCCAATTTTTGAAACGATGCATTGCGTCTATGCCAAAATCAGTAGATTCATATCCTTTTTTGGTAGCCCGACTTGTTATCTCGTCAAGAGAATCAGCCCCGGAAAAATCAACATCATTTAGAAATCCAATCGAAATTAAATCATTTTTCATGCAATAATCATAAATAATGTCATCTTCCGTCCGATTACTATTACCCAATGAAATTTTGTGGTAGCCATCACTTTCAAAGAACTCTTTAGGCATAAGGGGATGTCCACCGGCTTTTTTTGATTTTAACTTTTTAGATTCAGTTGCTGAGTTGCAAATCTCTTTAAATATTCCGTCATCAATCGTGTAAGACACATCTGTTGTGTCCCCTTCTATTCGAGGGGTTAAATCAGGTTTTATACCTTCAACAAAATCTTCATACGTAAAAGAGGGATGAAATGTCACAAATCGAAGTTGTCGGTTCTTTTTATATTCCTCAAACTGAAGGCGCAGGTGTTCTCTTTTAAAATCTTCATCCTCCAGATATCTCTGATCATTTTCCAAAATAGCCAAAGCATGGTTTAACGTTTTGTAGGTTTTACCAGTACCTGGCGGTCCATATAAAATTTGATTTAAGTGCGGTTCAAATGTCTGCTTTTCAACCATCTCGACAGAATCCAACTCATCATCCTTTTCTTCTTCTTCAGTATCGGAGTATTTCTCAAATCTCCTTTCCATTTTTTCGATTAAATCTTCAAAGTCTTCTTTAGTAATTTTATGCGCGTGCATTTTTGGATACTTTGCTTTTACCTCATCAATTTTTAAATCTACTATAGATATCAGTTGAGGCAACATTTCTTCTAAGTCCACGAACATATCTTCTACTTCATCGTAACTTCTTTTTGGAGACTTTAGGTGATAGTATTCACTCTTATTAGTATCCGGCGAGGCATAAAAATTATCTTCATCCAACTGTTTGATATCTTCTTTTGCTGCCCGAATTAATTCGAGAGCCGCCATATTTTGTTCATTATGAGGTTCTTTCGTCTGATTAAATTCAAACCGAAATCTATACCCTGTATTTGTGTATTTGAAGACAAGGTTAATCAAATCACCAGAAGCACCTGGATAAGCAATCTGAATATCCCAAAACGTTGTTTGAAAGTAATTGGACTTCTTGGTCCCTATAAAATAGTCCTTCCGTGCTCCTTTACTTGCCACCTGCCTCACTGAAAATGTAAATGAAGGGTCCTCTTTATGCTTATTCAAGAGCCAATCAAAAACTTTCTTTTCGTAATCTCTATATGTCACCATAATTAGTTTATTTAATTTCTTCTTTAACCAACTCACCACTAAAAGCCTTTTTCAAAATACTCTGCCGGAGCGCCTCGGCTTTTTGCAGGTTTTCGTTGATGGTTTGTTCTAATTGATCGACCACGGAAAGGCGGGATTCGATTTCGGTTACGATTTCTTTTTGTTCATCAACAGAACAGATAGGAATTATTAAATCTTGTAACTCACCTGAATTAATATTATTTACGCCACTTGTTGATTTAGCCTTTGATTCAATTTGACTTCTGAGGCTGGCAGATGATAAAACATTTAGTAAATAACGGGGCTTCGCTACTTTATCATAAGGTCTTAATCTAATCAAATACCCCGCATGTAAATATTTAGTGTCTGGCTCTCTTATCAATGCGCATTTGCCAACCAAATCAATACTTCCGTTCGATCGAATAGTTAAGATATCGCCTTTTTGTAGGGCATATTTAAAAGCTTCATCTTCTTCTAAAGGAGCGTACTTCATATCCTCAGAATCAATTATACCTTTACCGATATTTGGTATTCGTAACACACCATACCCATCAAAATCATAATCACATTTTTTTGATGTTCCGTATTTCGGTTGATCAATTACTCGACCAAGCTTTACCCATAACCAATTACTTGGGAGCTCAGCTAACTTGTATAATTTTTTTTCGGATATTGGCTCAACCTCATTTACCTTCCTTGGCTTACTCGGCTTCCTCCCCTTCTTCCCATCCTTCTCCCACTGCTCCACTTCTTTTTCCCATTCGGCGAGTTCGCGTTTGCGGTGGGCTTCGCGTTCGTCTTTGATCTGTTCGAGGAGTTCTTCCGGGGTGGAGAGGCCGTCTGCATCCTGAGCCTGACGAAGGTCGCGCCAATCTTTGGTGAGTTTGCCCTTAAAGGCATCCTTCAGCACCGCCTGCCGGTAGGTTTTTAGCTGCTTCTGAGCTTTTTTCAGGTTCTCCACGCCATGGTCCAGCTCGCTGAAAAGCTCTTCGATTTTTTCGACAATGCGGTGTTGGGTGGGGAGTGGGGGGACAGGGATTTCCAATCGGTTCAATTCATTTAATGAAATTCCTAAAACCGTAGTCCCACTTGATTTTTTTTCAATCTCCTTGACTTGTGATTTGAAATAATAATGAAGAAACATTTTGTCAATGTCACCATTTACCTCAACAATTTTCAAATCTTGGTTAATTGCAGAATCAATCTTGCTTATAACAGATTTACCTGGAGAAATTCGGGTAACCAGAATCAAATCATCCGCAGAGCACACCTTGGTTGAACTGTTTTTAACTCCTTCTTTTGTGATCTTAGATTCAGTTTTTTCGAGATAATCTCCCTTTATATCTTTCACAGATGCCCATGGGATATTTCCATTCCAATAACTTGGATTTTGTTTTGAGGGAGTACCACCGCCTCTAAAGGTTACAATTTCGCCTAATTTTTTAGTCTCCATTTTCAAGACCTCTCAATTCGACATTCCCTTTATAAATCCATCCTGTATCTACTCTCGAAGTTTCAAAATCAAAATATTTGACTTGGTACCATCTTTTAATACTATTTATCAGATCCAGATGCTGTCCTTGAAAAACAGTTACTTTTCTTTCTGATTTTGGATTTGGCTTTATGTGGATTGACGCTTCCCTATTGACTAATAACAATTTATTATCGTCCGTCTCAACTTTATCAATGAATGTTTCAAATCTTTCCGAGAATCCTTCGAACTCCTGGAGTATTTGGTTGGTCATTTGTTGTTCTGAATGAATCTTGTTTAATGATTCCTCAACTGATTTATCAGACATTTGAGCAAGCATTAACAATATTATAATCAGTTGTAATAAATTATTTAAAGTAATTTGTAACCCTTGCCTGCTTGAGTGTCCCCTCTCTAATTGTTCAACCCGGCTTTCTAATTCATTTATCAATGAATCTTGCCAGACTATTTGATTTGCCCTTATTTCATTTAGAACAGACTCGTCTATTTCAAGCTTTATATTTGTCGATAATTTTTCGAGCAATGACCTAAGTTGATCAGATACATCGTACGTCACAGCTAATCTTTTTCCTATCAACGACATTCTTTCACCAAACTCTTGATTCACAGTAGCAATCGCATTAATTGCTTGTTGAGACTTGAAGAGTTTGTTTTCTAGATCTTTAAATACTTGAGTTTTTGTAAATTCAGTTAAAGGTTTTGCAATTTCTTGCATCTGAATTTGATGTACTTCCATAAACTGCTGAAGAGTCTTCGCAAATCGTTGGATGTCACTGTTATTGATATCACCTAAATTCATCTAGATAAATTTATTTTAAAACTAAATTGCAAAAGCCTCAGGCATTTCCGGCATCTCATCCCAGGTCCGTTTCATCAGTTCCCGTCCATTTTTCTTCTTATTCCGCCCACCCCACTGCTTAAAGAAAAAAGGCACGTTTGCAGTTTCGCACTGCTCTTTGATATCGATCACCCACTCCGGTTTCATCGGCCGCGGTTTGTGGCCGCTTTCGCCGCCCACAATCACCCAGTCGATGCCGGCCAGGTTCATTTCCGGCAGCGGCCCGATTAATGGTTCGCAGGAAAGAAACTTTGTAGCCGCCTTTGTTTTGGCAAGTGTCTCAATACGGTGCTTCACCCGTTCATCTTCCACGGAGGTGCCCATCCAGATGTTTTCCGTCCAGTTGAGTAAGCCATCTCGGTCGTATTCCAGCAGCAATTCCGTCCGCTTGGTCAGTACCTGGAATACGTGCCTCGGATTCTCATTCATCACTCTGAATACCTCCTGAATAAATTCGATGGGCACTTCCGGGTGAAACAGGTCACTCATGGAATTGACAAAGACCACGCGGGACTTTTTCCATTTGTAGGGTTCGTCCAGCGTCTCAGGATGCGTTCGAACCTCAAACCCGTCTTTATATTTCTCCACACCCATCGCCTGCAGCCGCCGTGCCATCACCTCCGCATAACAGAACTTGCACCCCTGCGATACCTTGGTGCAGCCGGTTACCGGGTTCCAGGTTAATTCGGTCCATTCTATAGATGATTGTGCCATAATTATAATCCTAACTCAGTTTGACCAGTTGCAGTTTTCTTTACCTTCTTATAAAAATCGTTACCTCTATTATGCTTTGTGTAAAATGCGAGATAGTAAAGAGGTAAATTACTGCTTGCAATACGTACTAAGTGTTTATTAGCAGGCTTTATATATCCTAAATCCATCATATTCTGATCGTATTTGTCAGACAAATATTTAATAAAATCCCTTTGTTTGTTTTCGTAACCCACGAATTCACTCCGCCAGTTATTGTCTCCCGTAAATAAAGCTATTTTATCATTATTATCATTCAAATAGTTATTTAAGTTGCGATTTGCATCCATGTATAATGCCATCAGAATTAAAAAATCCATTAAATCCTGACCAAGAGTTTGAATTGTTTTGAACCGTAATTCCAACGAAAAAGGGTCAACAAAACAAAATGGAAGTCTGGTATTTCCCTTACTATATGCAGGCATTAGATTTCTGATTTCTTCAATTTCATCGTTAGCATCACCAAGCACAAAACTAACATTCTGATCTGGAAATAAACGAGTTACCCTTTTTTTCAATGCAAATAGAAGCTCCGGATCTTTTTCGCAAAAAATATATTTGTCAAATTTAATCGGCACCGAAAGTGCGATTAGTGGAGATGAATAATAAATACGATTCGTATTCTTTATTCTTGCAAAACCAGATCCCGCAAAAAGATCAATATAGACCAATTGATTCCACATATTTCTCATTCCATTCGTAAAAATATCACAATAAGCACCCATTAAACTCCATTTTTTAGTTGACCAATTACCAACTTCAGGAATTTTCAAACTATCATCGTCGACCTCAATTAATGGTTTGAATTTTCTCATATCTTGCATTCTGTATTTAATAATTCAAGATGACTACACCCTGTCACCCCTTAGTCTAAAAAATCGCGCTTCATTAGAATAAGAAAACCCATAGTACAACGGACTGGAATAAGGCTTACTTAATAATCTCAAGCAGGGCATCAAAGGCATAAACCTGGTTTCTTTTCTGTCCGGTTATTTCACTTATTATTCCTGCTGTTTCGAACTTTTTCGTCAAATTGTAGATGGTTTGTGTACTTGGCTGTTCAAGCCTTTGGAGAATTTCTTTTGCTGAGATAATAGGGCGTTCAAACAGCAGATCCAGGAATATCTGGGCATACTGTGAATTCATATGAACGATATCCTCCTTTACCCGTCCATAGAGATCATACATACTTACCACTTTTGTCTGCATTTGCACAGCCGTCTCTTTAACCGCAATCAGAAAAAACCGAACCCATGTGCCCCAATCCTGCTCCCGGTCAACCAGCCGAAGAGCCTCATAATAGTCAGAGCGATGCTGTTCAAAGTACTCACTGATGTAGAAGTACGGAAATGGTATCATCTCCTGTTCATACATAATAATGGGAATCAGCAAGCGTCCCACACGGCCATTGCCATCCATAAACGGGTGAATCGCCTCAAACTGGTAGTGCGATATAGCCACTCTAATCAATAAATCTGTATCTGATTCATGAATAAACTCCACCCAGTTTTGCATGAGTTTTGTAATATCATCCGGCTTGGGCGGAATGTATAGTGCTTCATCTACTTTACTTCCCGGCTTACCTAAATGAACGGTTGTACGCCTAAAATTTCCGGGATCTTTCTCTTTTCCTCTTACGGATGAAAGAAGGGTTCTGTGTAACGCTTTGACCAGGTTCTCACCTGAAGGTTTTTTCTTCAGATATTCAATCGATTCATAAATCGCTGTCCGGTAATTCAACACTTCCAGGATATCAGGATCTTCCTCTTTTTTATCTCCGGCTTCGTATCTCAACACTTCTTCAACCGTTGTCTGTGTCCCCTCAATCTTCGAACTGGCTACCGCTTCTTTGTTTAGTAAAGGAGCCACAATCAGGTTCGGGTTGATCACATCCCGATACATTCTTCCTTTTAGTTCTCCAATGGCATGATAAGCCTCAGTAATTAACCTTAACGGAGGTTGTATATCCCTCTCAGGAGGCAGTAAAGGCAAGTTATGATGATTAATTTTTTCCATATTCTAACAGATTGGATTATAAAACACCTTATTCTAATATATACCGTTTCATTAGAATAAGAAAACCTATATTCCAATGGACTGGAATAAGACTACGCCACCAGCTCCTCATTCATCTCTTCAATAATGTCATCCATATCATCTCCAAACAGCCGGTACATTTTCCCGACCCCGCCTTTGGCATCAAAGGGTGCATAATCAAGGTCCTCACGGGTGAAGTGTACCGAGCTGGCAATATGATCTTTGATCATCCGCAGCCACTCCATCTGCTCTTCACTGAATTTCAGCTTTCCCGCCTGTTTGCCAAATACCCAGTCCTGGAAGTTTTTGTTCACGGTTTTGTCGTACGGTGTAAGCCGGTCATCAATTCCCGATGCCGTGCGGATCAGGGAGACAAGTGCCACAAGTTCATTTTTCGGTGATGTTCCGGCGGCTCCCTCCGCCTGCTCCCAGGCACTCCACACATTCAGCGGGGCCATGTGTGGCTTTTTCTGCCGGATCAGGTCGAGCACTTCTTTTACCATTTTGTAGGTTATCTCACGGCGCCGGTACGGTTCGTTGTAAAAAATCTTCAGCGCGGTGATCTCGTTTTTATGCTCCTCAAGAAATGCCTTGAAATCCTCCACAAGGGTTTCTGCCCGCTTTTTCTGATCCTTATCCCATCCGGCATGAGTCACTTCGTCAATGTTCACCACGTCAATAATCTGTTCTTTGATTTTTCGCACATTGTCGATGTATTCGATGATTTCTCCGGTGAAGGTGGTGGAGGCTTTATCTATCAATTGCTTTTGGGCTGCTTTTGCATCACCGCCTGTTCCTCCTTCACTCTCCGGTTTGGCTGCAAGATCTTCAATTGCATCGGGGTTGAAAGCATCGAGCAATTCATGAGTTACCCGGTTGATGCTCTTACCGGTTTTTTCTTTGAATTCTTTTTTGTCAGTATCATCAAGCTGCTTTTCGAGCCAGGCAAGGCGGTTGGCGGCAGAAATAAAGAAATCCTCGTCTTCGCTCCCCATCATAATACCCATCAGCAGGTCTTTCATCGGTACGGTTCGCTTCCGTTCCAGCGGCCGGCTGTCGGTCTTCACCGATTTGGTCACTCCAACAGCATCCACAATCACAAAGTGGGTTTTATCAGTTTTGGCTGATGGTGTTACGCGGATCAGCCCCTCTTTGTCGAGCGTTCGGGTACCCCGGCCTTTCATCTGCTCAAAGTAATTGCGGCTTTTTACGTCGCGCATAAACAGCAGGCATTCCAGCGGTTTTACATCCGTGCCGGTGGCAATCATATCCACGGTAACCGCAATGCGAGGGTAGTACTCGTTCCGGAACTGGGCCAGCACAGACTTGGGATCTTCCTCAATTTTGTAGGTCACTTTTTTGCAAAACTCATTGCCCTCGGCAAAGTCCTCACGCACCATCTGGATGATGTCGTCGGCATGGCTGTCGGTTTTCGCAAAAATGAGCGTTTTGGGAATTTCGTCCCGATCAGGAAAAATCTCCGGCAGCTTCTCTTTAAAAGCCCGAATAATATTTCTGATCTGGCTTGGATTTACAATGTCTTTATCCAGTGCCGTACCGGTATACTCAACTTCATCTTCCAACTGCTCCCAGCGTGTTTTCCGGGTCAGCTTTTCACGCTTATCCACGAACTCTTCGGCTTCAATCCTTGCGCCTTCTATCGATATCTTTGTCTCAATCGTGTACACATCGTAGCCCACATTCACCCCATCGGCTACGGCTTTTTCGTGCGAGTATTCACTTACCACGTTTTCATTGAAGAAAGCGAAAGTGCGTTTATCGGGAGTTGCGGTAAGCCCAACCAGGAAGCTGTCGAAATAATCCAGAACCTGTTTCCAGAGATTATAGATCGACCGATGGCACTCATCAATCACAATCACATCAAAAAACTCAACCGGGATTTTTTCGTTATAGATTACCGGCAATGGCTCATCCGGCATAAATCGCTCATTGGGGTTTTCCTCATCAATTGAATCGTCAATCTCTTCACCTTTCATCATCGAGTAGAGGCGCTGAATGGTGCTGATCGTCACCTTATTGTCGGGTGCTACATAGCTCGACTGAAGCCGTTGTACCGGGTAGAGCTCGGTGAATTTTCGATTATCATCGGAGGGAGTATATTGCATGAACTCCTGCTCGGCCTGCTCTCCCAGGTTTTTGGTATCCACTAAAAACAGTACCCTGTTCACTCCGGCATGCTTCAGCAACCGGTAGATGGTTGTAATGGCTGTGAACGTTTTTCCGGAGCCGGTTGCCATCTGTACCAGTGCTCTCGGACGGGCTTCTTTAAATGACTGTTCCAGCTTTTCGATGGCAGAAACCTGGCAATTCCTTAATCCTTCCTTATCCAGTTCTGGTAATCCTTGCAGCCGTTCGCGGATGGAACGCTGTTCAATCCATTTTTTCAGAGTACCCGGCTGATGAAATGAAAAAACTTCCCTTGATCTTGGTTTGGGATCGCGTCGGTCGGTAAAACGGGTAATTTCACCTGTACTTTCATAGACAAACGGCAGATCTGCTTCGCCTATATGCTTCAGTCCACTGGTGGCATACCCAAGTCCCTGATCTTCCACTTTTGTGATCCGGTGTGCCTCATCCTCCCGTTTGGCTTCAATTATACCAACCGGCTTCTTATCCACAAAAAGAACATAATCGGCAGGACCGGCTTCGGTGGGATATTCCCGAACGGCGATTCCCCTGCCGGCTCCAAAATGGATTTTTTTGTAATTCTGGACAGACCATCCGGCCTGCTTAAGTTTACGATCAACCTCCTGTCTTGCAATTTGCTCCGGTGTTAAAGACATGCACTCGTAAATTAGTTAGAACGTATTGCGAGTAGTATAGCAAAATCTTTGTAAAGGTTAGAATTAGAATTTTAGTGCAACTCCGTATCAATAAATCATCAGGATTACCAAAATTTCAGATCTGTTTCTCAACCTGTACTGATAGTTATTAACTTTATTAAAAAATTCTTCGGCACTGCAAAACGAATCAATTCTTCGCAACCCTAAGGGAAAAAATAAAAAAGCCGTGAACGAATTTCTCCGGACACGGCTACCAATGAGGCGTTGTTTGTTATCGCCAGCTTTACTCAATAATCGGTTCGGCTCCACGAAGTAAATCTGTTTTTTTTATTCTGAGATATGTCCGTTCCGGTACGGTCGGGTTTCTTCCGCTCCAGTTAATTGTAATCATGAGCAGCTCATTCTCGTCCAGAGATTGCAGCGTGGGGCCGTAATTTGCAACGGTGTTTTTCAGCTCATCCAAAAACCGGTCCACATCATCAGACAGGTCTAAGGTATCTTGTTCGGCAAACCGGAATTCAAGCTGCCTGCGTACATCTTCTCCCTGCTGACGGGCTTCTTCTGCCTGAATTCTGATTTGCTCCAATTGTTTTCTCAGTTCCTCAGAATCAAATCTCAGGCTGTCACGCATTTTCTGGATGGAAATCCGCAGAGAATCAGCATCAAAATTGAAAGTGGGTGAGTGGACGTAGCTATCCTGATCGTTATCGAGCATGTGTGTAATATCACCAAGATCAATCTCAATATGCTGGACATCTCCAAAATCGGTATCATCTATCATCCGGCCGATCTGCTGAAGATTAGAAAAAGCAAAACTTCGTCCCGTGCGCACATTTACGGAATAATGAACTCCAAGGCCGGGCAGATATTCAACAGAAGGTTTTCGGCTCACACGAAGGTGCTCAGACCCTGTATTGCTCAACGCAGTTTCCAGAACGGATGCAAAAATATTCTGATCCTGTGCAATTTCCGTTTCGGACAAATCAAACTGCTGAATTCTGCTGATTAGCTCACTATCGGAAATTTCACCCCGTGTGTGCCGCTGTAAATCACCATAAGAAACCCACATGGTTATATTTGGAATATCGGCTTGTCTGTCATCCCGGATAATCCGTACAACCTGGCTGCGTGGGCTAAAAGTCAGCCGCACTTCTTCATCAGGACTCAAACCACGAAGCTGGGCGGCATACCGGGTAAAATAGTCCAGCATACGCATCTCAACCCATTCCTTGTCGATCATCTTTTTTTCATCATCGGTTCTCTGATCGTCCAGGTTCCTTATTCTGATTGAAGCAATCCGCAAATTGGCTCTTGTACCAATTCGAAAATGCACTCCCGCTTCAGGGATATATTCTCCCCGAACCTGGTTCAGCGCCGGAATGCGAAAATAATCCTGACCGGATTCCGGGGTAAACAGCTCCTCCAGGATTCGTTCGGCAATCCGGATGTCGCGTTCAGCCTGGTTATTTTGAGCGAGCGAAATCTCGATTGAGAACAACAAGCTTAAGATGAGAACTGTAATTTTTTTAAACAATTTCATAATACTATATCTCCATTTAGTGGTTGCTTAGTGCGTAAATGATGCTGCCCAGCGCCTGGTCGGTCTGTCTGAAACGAAAATGCGTTTCCTCCTCAAGCTGATTCAGCCCGTCTGCTATCAACATCAAATCTTGCTGGCGCCGGTTTTCATAGTAGGCATTCATCAGGTTCAGGGCCTCCTCAATCCGGGCATTTTGTTGATCGGCGGTTTCCTCAATCATAGTGGCCATCATCATGGCATTTTCCTCGCGAATCTGGTCAATCAGCCTCACCACGTCCTCCTCGCTTATGGTTCCGGCCGGAACAGCAGCTTCACCAAACGACAGATAAAAACCGTGCTCAGTTTGGCCAAATTGCAGGCCACTCAGTGATGCGCCAAACAGAATGATCAAAAACGATGCCGCTGCCGCAAATATGGTTTTCGCGGCAGAAGAGAGGTTCAAAATTCCAGCTCTTTTTTCTGATTTTTGTCCGGACTCCTCTGAAGTGAATAGTGATGGTATGATAAGAGGTTTTTGCTCCGGAATATCTTCTGGCGCCGACCCCAGCAAATTTCGGGTATCTTTCAGCTCATCGAGTTCTTTTTTCAACTCAGGATGAGATTGCAGATACTGCTCAAATTCCTGTTTTTCCTGATCGTCCATCTCGCCATAGAGATAGTCTATCATCCGTTTTTTTGCTTCTTTTTTAGTCATCGTTCAGATATTCGTGTTGAATGTTCCATTTCTTTAAAACCTTTCGCAGAGCTTTTAATCCGTAGTACATCCGGGATTTTATGGTGTTTTCCGATTCATCCAGGATCTCTGCAATTTCTCTGAAGGTTAACCCTTCATACTCTTTGAAGATGATGACCGTTCGCTGTTCGTCCGGAATCATCATCATCGCCTGCCGAAGCACTTCACCAAGTTCTTTTTGCTGAAGCTGTTTTTCAGGTGAACCGTTACTGCCGGAATGTTCCTGCTGGTAATCCAGCGGCACTGCTTTCCGGCGGCCTGCCCGCTTCATCTCATCCAGGCATAAATTGTTGGCTACCCTGTAAATCCATGCCGGAAATTTCTGTGGTTCATCCAGGGTGTCCAGCTTGTGATAAACTTTTATGAATGTTTTTTGAGTGATTTCACTCGCATCGTCCGAATCCTGCAGAATTCGGTAAGCAAAACGGTGAATTTTTTTCTGCCAGCGTTCAACCAACTGTTGAAACGCTTTTGCATCACCACTTTGAACCTTTTTTACCAGTAAAGTATCACCTGTTGTTTCCAAAAAAACCGGTTTAATTGTTTGATTGATTTTCGCCATTCAATGATAAGACGACGCTGATCCGAAAATAGTTTTAAGCTTTTTTGGTTCTACTGGAAACTTTGTGGGTAAATGGTTTGTCATCCCAAAATCATCCCCTCTTGAGAGGGCTCATTTTTTGAACGCGAAGCGAAAAAGTTAGTCAAAAACACGACTTGTCGTGGTTTCTTGACTGGCAAGGGGTGTGTTCTTT
>SL_3KL_010_SEDDRAFT_10003249_pt1 | contig 14792 bp, 22 predicted proteins | sample SodLakKL_010_SED_2_FD_10381 | JGI IMG/M metagenome (IMG submission 10381)
ACATGGGCAAGGATTTCCATATTGAGCATCTATTGGATGTTCAGGAATAATATTAAAAGATTTGTTTACTAACCAATAATTATCACCCTCATATATATGAACATTATCATCAGTTGTAAATAATCGTTTTCTGTTGGTACAACCATAATCTAAAGCAATGCTTTTGATATAATTTTGAGCAGCTCCCAATGTTGCAAATCTTATAGCATTAGGATTTGATTTAGGATTAATATGATAATCAATTATATTGTGTATTTTTTTTATTTCATTATCATCAAGAAGCCAATATTCATCACCTTCATATATATTAACACCGTCTTCACTAACAAAAACAAATTTATTTGTTTCATCAATAGACTTCTGAGCAGCCTGTTTTGTTGAAAATCTTTTAGTATTAGGGTTTGATTTAAGATTATTTTCATAATCATATATACTATGTATTATATTTGGAATAATATTTCTTTTATTACTATCAAGAAACCAATATTTATCACCTACATACATTTTAACCCTGTCTTCACTAACAAAAACAAATGGTTTGGTGACTTCACTCCAAAATTCTGGTTGATTTTCAATTTCATTAACATCAAATCTTACTTCAATAAACGCACCTTTAAGCACATACTTTTCATGTATACGACCTAATACGTTCGTAATGCCCTTAACTTTCTCAACTACTTTTCTTTTAACTACAACATTTCCTACAATAACTTCTTCAGGTAATGTAGGATATCTTTTAATTAATATAAACGATTTTTCTTCCATAATTTTAATTTATTTTTTATTAGTTATATATGTACATTCTAATTATTATATTTACAAAACGTACATTCTAATTATTATATTTACAAAACGTACATTCTAATTATTATATTTACAAAACGTACATTCTAATTATTCCAATTAGACGGATGTTTTTTATGTATGTTAAAATATATTTCATCTAGTTGTTCTAATAAAGTAAAGCATCTATTTTTTAGTATTGAATATGGATGATGTAATTTATAATAATGTTTTAAAAACAATTCATTTCCGAGATTTGGTGCATTACAATATGTTAACATATATTTAATTTCTAATTCATCACGAACATTAAATACCGAGTTGGACATTCTTCCAATCCAATCTAAAATATGAATTATTTCTTCATATAATTGATTATGTATTTTATTTGTTATTTTTTCATTTTTTTTTATTTCATATATTTTTTGTTTATATTTTTCAATTTTTCTTTCTGCATCAAATAGTTCGGTTTTATGATTGGGTAAATCCTTTGTTATGTTACATAAAGCAACATCAATTTCATTTTCTGTCATAAATAAAGTTTAAATATAATTTATTTTTGTGCATTAGTTGTTTCATATGTATAGTTTTTTTATTATTTTGTGCATTAGTTGTTTCATATGTATAGTTTTTTTATTATTTTGTGCATAATTTATTTATTATTTTGTGCATAATTTATTATTATATAGAATATACGTACATTCTTGATTCTCGAATTGCGAATTTAAATAAGATCATAGATATAAACATTAACGCTTGTACATTCTCTAATTAATCTTTCAATAAACTTCCAATTTCCACCTGCAAGACCAGCACCTATTCTAGGCATATGTATTGAAGCTTTTTCTGATAAAGCAATCTCATTTAACTTAGTAAGGCATTTAGCCAATGCATTATATCTTATTGGTATTTTATTTCTGGATGTGGATTGGACATTATGTTGTGCTATCATATTAGCGACAAAGATATTATATTCTTTTTTTATTTCAACAANATTATAATCAACATCACCTAAAACTAATTTACTTTTTTTAAATTTTAATCTATAATATTTTTCTGGCTCTTCCCATTTTTTACTTAATGCAAGCACAAATCCCTTACCCCATTTTCCAATATCATTACATATATGTGCTATTATAATATTTTTTCCATCTTTATTAATTGGTTTTGTTGCATCGCCTCTTAAATATTTAATAGCATTTAAACTATATTTCATAAATTATTATTTTTTACAAATATAAATAAAAATTTAATATAAATTATAAAATGTTATGTTTTTTAATGTAGTTTTATACTCTCTTATATTGTGTGAGTACAAAACTATGTTAGAAAATAAATTTAACCCCGTTATCTGGCATTGCAGAGAACATCATTTTATTTATGTATTGTTTTGATTGATATGATAAAACATCTTCTTTAGATTTTAATTTAATAAATAATATTGCGTAGTAAAGAAAATCTTTATATGGTTGTAATTTTATTATTTTAGTATTATAGATATCTTCTGCATTAATAATATCTGTACAATCATCTCCTTCTAATAAAAATTTCATTGCTTTAAAAAAATGATATTTATTTCTATTTACAATAATATTATTTTTATATTTAATAAGTAATCTTGAATAGTTTTCTGATATTTTACTAAATAAAATAATAGATAAAATTAATACAATTAATTTAAGTATTGTAAATGCAAACCAACCATGGTTAATATTTTTTGAATATTGAAAATCATTTAGAGTATCTAATATAATGAGAGCACATATATATCCAATACAATAAAATGTAATACTAAGTGCTATATTAAAATAAAATCTAGCTAATTTTTTTATTTTCTTTTTTTCTGTCATATATTTTAATTATTATCAATCCAATTTTCTATTGATTTAAGAAACTCAATTTTTTTATCAAAACTACAGGTTTCTAAATAACCTGATAAGTTAGGTATTTCACCTAATTTTATATCTGTATTGTTTATTTTAGTAATAACAGCATTCGGATAATCTTTACTATGATTAACAATACATTTATTTAAATCAACTACAATATTATCTAATATATTTATATGAAGGTGATGTTTTTTCTCGAATTCACTAGATAGTTTTAACATGTTGTTTTTGGTTTATAATGTTCTAATATATTATTTATTATATCATAAGATTTATTTTTTTCTTGAAATGTCATGATATTATGAAAGTTAAATTTTATTTAATATCTTTTATTAAAATTTCTTTAATAATTCTTTTTGTTAATTTTCTCGACATAATTGATGATTCAAATAAACCAATTAAATTATGTTGATAATTATGATTAATTCCCAAATCAAATGTAATTTTATTTCTATCGACATAATACCATAACGTATATTTGTTATTTAGTTCATATTCTATTATATTTGAATTGGAATATAAATCAAGAATTCTTTTTTCAGTTATTTTTAAATCATTTGATTTTAAAGCCTTTAAAAGTCTTTTTTTATTTCGAAAGTATTTACTTTCTATAAATTCATCATAAAATAAACAACATAAACCAATTGTTAATATTGATAATATAATAAACATTAATGTATTTGTAATTCCATTATCTTCAAAAATAAATTCGGGTTCTTTTTTCATTATATCTATAATTAATTTAAAAAACTTTCCTCGTACATTATATACAAGGAAAGTTTATTGTTATTTATTATTATATTTCCTTCAATATTTTACCTTTAATATCAACCAAACGAGTAGCAAGTATTTTATTTAACTCGGACATTGGTCTTTCTTCTTCTTTGGCATGAATAGCTTTTTTTAATGGCACTTCATTTGCTTTTACTTTTTTTATTTGTTTTTCAATATCCTTTATTTCATAATTACTATAATCATCTTCAAAATATTTTTCTTCAACAACATCAATTTTTCTGTTTTCATATTTTGCTATTGCAAATGGAAAATATTCTGAAACACGCATTTTACTATGGTCGTAGTTAGGAACAGCAACTACATTTGCAGGATTAACAAGGCAAACAAGCACCATTGATTCATAAGAACTACCAAATCTTTCAACATATTTAGTTGCTCCAACATGCAAACCATAAGAACAATCAATTTTTGGATCACTATCACAATCTGTTCTTGGCATTTTCACTGGCACACCCACTTCAATATTCATTTTTCTTGTATGCATGTCAGTATATATTGTTTTTTTTGTATTATTTCCTTCATTATCTTTTTTAACAATATTCAAATATAAATCACCTAAAAAACCAACAAATTCAATATTTTTTAATTTTTTATTTCTTAGCCAGTGATCGAATGTTGATTTTTTTGTAATTGACGGTTGATTTGTTTCAACATCAATATAAACAATATATTTATTTGGGTTGCATTTCCATTTGTTTTTAACATGCAAATATCTTTCACTTATAAACTCATCCAAATTAAATTGAGTATTGGATTTATTGTCTTTATTTTCATCTTTACGATAAACAGCTTTATATACAACCATATAACCATTATCTGTTAAAACAAAGTCATGGGTTGTAATAAATTTAAACAGACTTTCCCTTACCCTTGTATCTGGATTAATCATTAACAACTTCCAAAAATTCATTATTGGTTCTAATGGATAATTATTGTTATGATAATCTTCAATAATATCAATAAGGTTTTTTGGAAGAGGAGTGTTAAATCCTTCCATAAAAACATTACCAGAATTAATATCTGTTTCTAATCCACATATAAAAGCAACACGAAGTTTTTCATTAATATATGCTCGTACATTCTTTATATTTTCATCTGAAGAGTCTTTTTTAGCTTTTAATATCAAGTCATACAAGTTTTTTGCTTCTTCTTGACTTTTACATATTTTTTTATGTAACTTACCATTAAAACTTATATTAACAGTATTACCAATTTTAATTGCATTTATTTCAGTTTTCATTTTTTTATTTTTTTGTTTATATAAACAGTTATTATGGTATACGAAAAAAGTATTACAAAATTACAAAGATTATTTAAATTTCATTACTTTTTTTAATATTTTATGTAAACTAGGATATTCTTTTAAATTATTAATATTATATGTACTAACATTTATATAACGTAAAATATCTTCATTTTTTTCTTGAATTGATATTAATTTATCAATTTTTTTATCTAATATTGTAGAATTTACATCAGGATGTACATTGCTTAAATTAAAATAATGTTCAATTAAATTAATTTTATTAATAAAACCACTAATCTTTTTATCATTATATTTATTTATTTCTGTGTTAATTTCATCATTATATTTATTTATTTCTGTGTTAATTTCTTTAATCAAATTACCTAAATTAGAATTAATTAATGAAAATGATTCTAATTTAAATAAAGGATCGATAAACATATTATACTTTCCTATGACTTTTGATATATTATATATATCATTAACATATTCTTCTTTTCTTCTAAGCATTCTTGATTTAAATTCATTTATATGATGAATATTTTTAAAATTCTTAATATATTTGATATTATTTTGTGCAATTGTAATAAACATTATACCATGATGATCACTACTGCTACTATGAAAATTTTGAAACTTATTGCTATATGAGTTATATCTACCAACAACATATTTTTTATTAAATAAAATTTCAAACACTTGTTGAGCATTAATCAGTTTTACTTCATCATTTTTTGTACCATAAAAAATACGGGCATTTGATTCATAAAAATCACCAACCTTTACTTTAATTTTTTTTGAATTTCCGTTAAATCCAACAGGTATAAATTTATTTTTAATTTCAACGGACATTTTATTTTTCTTTCTACTTTCAATAAAATCTTTAGGTACAACAATAGTATCATAATTTGTACGATATTTTTTAATTATTTCAAAAAGATCTTCTTGTAAATTAAGAATTTTTTGTACAATCTTTATTGGTTTGCCATTATCATCAACAAGTTTATTTAAATTAAGATTAAAAAGGTTATTTATTGCTCCCAACTTATCATAGTAATTATCAATTGAATTAATAAAATCCTTTTTACTTAATATATAAAAATTATTAAATTCATCTTTAAGATAAGATTGTTTAATTATTTTACGATTAAATTTTTCTTCATAATAAAATAAATTTTCTTGATTTTGAACTACATTATATGTACCAGTAAAATTATTATTACTCCATTTTTTTGATTTATTACCATATTCTTTTACATTAAAAAACAAACTAAATAATATATTGACTTTTGGTATTTTAATATCATTGAATTTAAATTTAGTATAGTTAATATCTTTCTTACTTAAATATTTGGATAGGTTTATTGTACTACCATTGGACATTCTTAATTCTCCAAAAGTTTCTGTTATTTTAAAATAATCTTCCAACGTAACAACATCTTGATATTGTTTACTAAGCATTTGTGTTAATTCGTCTTTTGTTTCTTTAATTTTCTTTTTTAATGTTTTTATTGTTTTTTCAGAATAATCTAAACTTTCTCTTGAAACAGTAACATTAATATCACCAATATTCAATTTTATTGCTACTGGCATGGAATAATCATATTCGTTTAAATCCAATGCATTAAAATCTATTGGATATGCTACTCTACCTAAACAAACATGCATTTTGTTTGAATATCCATGACCTCTAAATAAGAAATTTTTTGCTCGTACAATCTTATAATCATTAGTTAATCCACCATTATTAATTTCATTATCAAATCCTTCAAAAATAATATTTTCAAAATAATATAATTGACGTAACATTTCTACATTAAAGGTATTTAAATCCTTTTCTAAAACAGGCACTCTTATTTCAGTACCATTTCTTTTTTCAGTTTTTTCTTTATGTAGTAAAGAAATTACTGGAGTTTCAGTACCTTCATATATGCAATATACATATTTAGTTTTATTATGATAGGTAATTACATAAAATGAGTTATCATATTCAGTTTCACCTTGTCCTGTTTGTCTTTTATATGCTAAAGGAGTTTTCCCACCAATACCAAATCCACCAATTTCATTATTATTTGTTCTTTTAGTACTTTCGAAATAAACACCATAGACATTTTCAATTCTATCTGGTGACATTCCAACACCAAAATCAATAAACGAAATATAATGAGATTCGGTTTCTTTGTCGTATGATTTTTTTATAATCACAGGAGAATTAACACCTGCTTCAACATGACTATCAAAACAATTTGATGTAATTTCCCTTACAATTGTTCCAATAGGGTTTGAGTATACATTTTTTGTAAATAATTGAAACACCATTGTTTGAGCATCTTCGCTCAAACGCATCTTTTTTTCTGTATTATTTGTTGTTGTTTCAATATTATCAATACCTAACTTTTTAACATTTAATTCCATAACATTCTTTTTTATGTTTATATTGGTTTTTTTGATTCATTACTTTATACGTAAAGATAAAAATAAAATTACAATCCAAGCCAAACTAAAATTTCTTTTTTTCCCATATAATTATACATTCCAATTCTATGTTTGCCATCTAAAACTTCGTAATTATATTTATCAAATATATTAATTTTTGCGATATTACGTCTAATTATAGGATATGTATTTGTTGATTTATTATTATAATTTTTATCACAAATCCAATCAAAATTATTTAAATTTATTTTTGTTAATTTCCATGTATCAGAAGCACTAGCAATATTTTTAGCATCATTATAATCAAACATACCATCGAAATCTGATAATTGATTATCTAAAATATAATCTATCATTTGACGATATGATAATATAGAACCTTCTTTATAATTCATAAATAATTATCTTTAACGTATTATACGTAACGTATTATACGTAAAAATGAAATAGAAATTACATTTAAAAATAAAATTATATATGTTATATAACTGCATACATGTTTGTTGTTTGGAGTATACTCTTCCTGTGTTTATTTCGAACACAACGCCCAGCATTGCTCAATATATAATACGTAAATTATAAAAAATAATTACAGAAATATTAATTTTTCTGTTTGTAATTTCAGTTTCATGATTATTATATTTTATTTATGGACATTCTTTTTTTTACAATGATAATCTTCCCATTTTTCAAACTCATTAAATAGTTCTTCATTATTTAATCCTTTTTCATTTTCAAGCCATTCCCAAAAATCTGCTTGTCTGTTGTAATAATATTTCAAGTCCTCAAGTTCTTTTTTTAGACGGCTTGTAATATCATAACAAGAGCCTGATGGTAGTTTTTGCATTGTATTGTCCATAATTATTTTTTTATTTTAATTAAAAACATAAAATGGTGGTATTTTATTATTATTACTATTGATAAATGCCATTGTTCTGCACTCTGCAGGAATTTTTTCTGGACAATATCTTTCATAATACATTATCCATTGTCTAAATAAATCTCCGTTTTTTACTTTAATTAACATAAGATTAAGAATTAAAATACACGATCATTAGCTTCTTTATTTTGTGACATAAAATATACCATTAGCTTCTTTATTTTGTGACATAAAATATACCATTTCTTCTTTATTTTGTGACATAAAATATACCATTTCTTCTTTATTTTGTGACATAAAATATACCATTTCTTCTGTTGGTAATTTAGTCCCTCTATATTTAAATTTTAAATACATTATTGTTTTTCAACAAGTTTTAATTCACCAGTGAATTTAACCCAATACTTTTTATTCAATTCATTTAGTTCATTAATACCATATCCATATTTTTCGGCAAGTTTCCAACATCCATCTATTGTCATATACTCAAAAGCTTTTCTCATTTCATTTTCTTCACCTTCATGGATTATTTTTTTTGTGCTGTCAATTATTTGAAATATCATAATATTAAATTTTAATTATATTAAATCATTACTTTCATAATATAATACGTAATTCATATAAAATAATTACAAAAAAACCCTTTAGTTTTTACACTAAAGGGTCGAACCAATATAATTACAAAAAAACCCTTTAGCTTTTACACTAAAGGGTCGAACCAATAAAACACAACTAAACTAATGTACTTAAAATAAGCACAAGAATAGTATCTTAATTAAAAATTTTTTCTTTGCTTGAACAATGTTTTTTGAGTTATAAGTGTTTTTGGTTTTATAACTTCATTATAAAAGTCAATACCTGATTGTAAATCATCACAATGACTTTTTCTTTCATTAAAACCATCACTTGAAAATGTTAAATCAATTGTTTGCATTGCAGCAATTAAACATGCTACTACAAGTAAATCATAAGGCTTTCTTGCGGTTTTACAAAACTCATCATTATCAACATTTTCAACTATAAATGTTTCATGCGATAATTCTTCTTTTCCGTTGAAACTAACAATATCATTATTAAATGTAGGCTTACCAGTACCATCACTACCAGCAATTTCAAGATTATCATCTAAAAAAAACCCACCAGCAGAATTTGTTTTTTTCGGTAAATTTTCATATAATTTTTCAGACATTTTAGAAAATTTCTCAAACTTTTCGTCTGTAACTTTTTTTGTTTTATAATAATGTGTATATCCCATTTTTTATATTTTTTTAATTTATAATTTATGTGTTTTGTACATTATATAATACGTAAAATTAATAAAAAAAATACATACTTATTTAAGTTTATATTTTTTTATTTAAATTAAAACATAGTCTTTTTAAATAATTTGGTATATTCTTTAATAACTTTCCACTAATAACATAATCATCACTTACTTTACCAATTTTTTTGGGCATGTATTTGTTATTACCTAAATGAATTAATTCGTACATTATGTTTTGATGATTAATTAAAGTATAATCATTATTGTTGTTATGTGAATATAACTTCATAATATAATATGTAAAATTAATGAAAAATTTATTTAAGATTATTTATATTAAAAGATAATCTTTTTAATTCTCTTTTTATTTTATTTATTTCATCTTCTTTTTTTATTTCATCTATCATATCTTCCAAATAATCTTTATTACTTGAATGCAAAACATCTAATAAATAAATATATAATGATATTGCAGTTGTTATTAATGCATTATCAATAACATTAACTAATAATATAAATGGTACTACAAAAGATGAAATACATAGTAACATATTTAAAGGTAAATATTTTAATTTTTTCATTACAATATTTTATTTAATAATTTATTTAAATTTTTTACTTTTTTAAAAATAACATTATCATTATCCATATATAATTTACGATTAATTTCAATCATAATACTATGTACATTACTGTTATTATAATGCTTAATTGGTATTATAGTGCCTTTATATGGGTTATTAATTTCAACAGAAAAACCGTATGATTTTAAAATATTCACTAAATAATCTATTAAAATTTTGGGAGTATGAAACCTATCAATACCAATACAAAAATCAGGTCTATTTGTATCTTTTATACTATCAGTATTTAATGGTATGTTTGGAAACGAATGACAATCAATAATTAGTACATTGCCAAAATCATTTAATTTATTATCAACTTCATTATTAAATATATTATGGTGTTTTTTATAAAAGTTATTTAACACCATATTTTTATATTCAATATCTATTTTCCTTAATTCTTTTCCACAATCAGTATGTGTATAAAAAAAACCTCTGCCATGAAAAAACATTGGTTCTGATTCATCATAAAATCTTTCGACATCACAAAAAAGTCTACTAAAATCAGTAATAATTTTTGTAGTATTTTCAATATCAAAAATTTTATCAGTTTCCCAATCAGTTAGTTTTTGAATTTCATTATTAAAATTTTCTTTATCTAAAACATAAAATGATTCATCAGGAATATTTGTTGATGAATGTGGTATATGTAAAACATATTTATTTCTATTCAATAGTGAATTTAATTCATCTGATTCAGTTTCTTCATCTTCATTATTATCATCATCATTTAAATCAAACAAATTTAGCATGTTTAATGTATCAAATCCAATATTCTTTATATTATTATCCATAATAAAATAATCTATTTAATTGTTGTACATTATATTATACGTAAAATAGAAAAATAAATTACAATTTTAACAAGATTTATGTTTCCTAAAAATAACATCAACTTCACCATATTTTTTCCTAAATTGCCCGTTAGGGTCATATTGTGGGTCATATGAAAATCTATCATATTCTTCAAAACCAATTGATTTATATAATGTGGATAATTTTTCTGTATCAAAATGGTCTAAATAACAACCACCATTATCTATTGCAGCTTGCATTAAATAATTACCTATATTAGATATGTTGGGTTCATTATTAAAAACTGCTACAATTTCAGAATATGGTTTTTTTTCATTATTTTTTAATGCAAAACCAATATCATATCCTTTAAGTTTAAATAATTTCATATTACTTAATTCAGTTTCAGTATAATCAGTTAACATTAATTTATGTTTTGATTTTGATAATGATTCTCTAAATATTTTGGGGTTTGGTTCTTCCCATTGATTATTTTTTATTAAAGAAATTACATTATTTCTATCATTTTCATTTTCAAATAATTTATTTTTATTTGAAAATAATTCATTCATTCTTATATGATCAATCATTTTCAAATTAATATTTCTTTCAAAAATAAAAAATTCAACTTCTTTTTTTATAATATTCATTATATTTTTTTATAATAAATACATAAAAACCCTAAATTAACATAAAATTTAGGGTTTTTATTAATAAATTATATTTAGTTAAACTGTTTGTAGTTGTTTGGTATTTACTACATTATTTGTAGTTGTTTGCAAATCATTTTCTTTTACAACAAAACAGGATTTTTTTACAATATCATTTGCTTTTTTGTTACCTATTTTTTTCCAACGCAAACCAATAATAACACCCTTGCCATCAAATGGTCTGTAATCTGAAATATCGCCATCAACTACTTTAAAACCTTTGTACATTGCAGGTAAAGGTTTATTTTTTTTCGTGTCAAATACAATTGCGACATTAAAACCTTTATTTAGTATTGATTTACAGATTAGCCAATTTCTACCTGTATACGATAATGTTAAGTGATAGTTTTTAGATATATCACCAAATTTTTTTGAATTTTTGGTATAATCGTAAAAATTAACATCAGGAAAAATTTCAAATATATTTTTTCCATCTATTTTTATATTATTCCAATTAACATCACTAGTGCAATTTAACCTTACTGCAAAATCAGCATTTTCTTTTGTAGCTTTTCTTTTGTTATATTTAATTTCAGCAACAAGCCAATCCATAAAAAACCTTTTTTGTTCAAAAAGTAATCGGGTTTTTTTAGTTCTGCAATCAGCCGTCATTGTTTTACCTGCAATTAACTCCATACCCGCCCTTCCACTTGTATTTAAACATCCCATACGACATTCGGGAGTACTGTATGGACATGCATTATACCCACTTATATTTGCAGGTGCAAGATACACACCATACGTATATATGTTATGTACTTCCCTATTTTTTATTAGTTTTGATGAAGTATTTAAATTACCAATATATGATAATTTAGTTCTTCTTTTACTATCAGCGATAGATTTAAATTGCATTTTTTCTTTTTGCATAGTTGTATTTTTTATTTGGTTCATTCTATTATACGAAATAAGATTATAGAAATTACAATAATTATTTAATTTTTTATAATTAAAAATAAAATTATATATGTTAGATAACTGCATACATGTTTGTTGTTTGGAGTATACTCTTCCTGTGTTTATTTCAAACACAACGCCCAGCATTGCTCAATATATAATACGTAATGGCTTGTGAAAAATTACAAGAATATTAATTCTTTTATTTATTTAATCAATTTTGTATGTATTGAACTAACACGAAATTTTTGGTTAGTATTTGGATAAAAAATGATTAAATTTTGAGTATATGATATATACTCAGTATAATATTTATTTTTTTGGTTTGTATTAATAACAATAAACTCAATATCACAATTAAGGTTTGTTTGGTCTTCATCGGTTAATTCATCACCATTTTCATGTGTTAGTGACGAAAAGTCAATAACATTAACCCTATCTCCATCAACTTTTTTTGCTAAGATTTTAGGGTTTGTTTCTATATTTTTATTATGGAGTAATTCATCCATATCAAAGTAACTATTGAATTCTTCTTTTTCCATTTTATTATTGTTTATTATATATACGTATTTTTTAAAAAAAAATTACAAAAAAAACCCTCGCAGTTATAAGCAGAATTATTGTTTCACTAAAAAAACGCTATGATAAGAAAAGATAGTCAATCCTTACCCTTAACTGACGAGGGTTATAACCAAATCCGTTCAAAGATTTTATCCATATGTCTCAGGAATTGTTGCGCAACTATATTTTAACCTGAATATGGGGTTATCCTGAATTTTCCCCCGATCATCGGGGGATTAGCTTTTGTAATAATTACACATGCTGTTTCAGGAAGTTATATAATGTCAATGAACGGATTGATTATTTCTTTATTATTATTAATATATTATTTGTCTTTTTATATAATTTATATTTAAACCCTTTCGGGAGGTTCTCTTATTTTCTTCATGGTTTACCGAATTTTAGATTGTTTGTATTAGTTACAATATATTATACGTAATTTTTTAATTTTAATTACAAATTATATTTTTTTCAATTCATTAATTTCTCTTTGCATTGCTTCGGGAGTTGCTTCCCATTTATTATTACTATCATTCCAAAGAAAATCAATTTCATCTTCTTTATTTGAAAAAAAATCTAATTTTTGTAAATCATCAATACCATAACCAGCATTTTTTATTGCATTACCAACATTTTCACCATTTACATTTTGTTTTTTTCCATCTAACCAAAAAAGAACAAATTCATTTTCTTTTGGTTTTTCTTTTTTTTTTTCAACCATATTTTATTATATTTTTACATTAATTTTAAATAAAAATCTAAATCTAAATTTTCTATACCATCAATTTCACCATCATATATTTCAGGTATTATATAATCGAATTCTGTATATTTAACAATAGCTTCACCAATTTCTTCTATTTTTTTCGTTTCTGAAATATTATCTGGATTAAAAAAAATTACATTTTCTATTACAATTATTTTTGCAATCTATTTTGGTTTGGTTTCAAATAAAATATTACCAACAATTAATTTAAAACTTTTCATAATACAAAATTATTTAAATTTTTATAAAAAACAAATAAAATTTATAGTTTTTTAAATAGATTGTTCAAAAATACATTCAAGCATAAGGGCAATTTCTTTTCTCTCTGTAATCCATTTATCAACTTGTTTTCTTGTATAACCAAAAGGTCTACACGAATCAACTAAATTCCACCAATCATAATCATAATAATTAAGTGTATCTTCATACACTTCATATGTTTTACTGATTGGATCAATTAATCTATCTTCACGAAATTGATAAATATTATCTTTTACAATTTCTTTTCTCATTTGATTGCATGACGGGTCTGTAAGTACCCAACCATCTTTTTGCAATTCAATAATTTCTTTTTTAGTTGTTTTCATTTTATTGGTTTATTATATAATACGTAATTCATATAAAATAATTACAAAAAAACCCTTTAGCTTTTACACTAAAGGGTCGAACCAAAACACTGACAACAAGGAAAGAAAAGTAATTAAATTTTTCTTAAATGATTTTCAAATTTTTTGTGAAGCATTATTAAATGTCTACCAAATTGCTTATGATATATTTCAACAAGCCTATCATTAATTGTTGTAAAAAATTCCTCTCTATCATAATCAATTAAAATATCAGTACCATTATCAACCATTATTTTATTGATATGTTTTTTTTGTTCAATACTTATTTCATAACTTTTTCTATGTTTAATATCAGTTTCACCAATGTAAATATCAGTTGGTTTATCTTCGCTCTTTTTATTAACATTAAGATCGAAATTTCCAAATGGCATTAAATTTAATTTTGTCAATACTGTTATTTCCATAGCTTTTATTTTATTATACGTAAATTAATAAATTAAATTACATGTTTCATTAAAATTTTTCTACATCATCTCTATGAATTTTATTTGCATAATATTTAGCAAATTCAAATAATT
>SL_3KL_010_SEDDRAFT_10003250_pt1 | contig 14785 bp, 10 predicted proteins | sample SodLakKL_010_SED_2_FD_10381 | JGI IMG/M metagenome (IMG submission 10381)
TTTTAATTTTTAAAATAATTATTATAAATTTTAGAAGTCGGGCCAGAAAGGGCTGTCGATCAGAGCTGATCGGCACTTCTCGCGCAGGTCGGGGTAGAGTGTGGAGAGTTCCTCGATTAAATCAGATATTTCTTTGCGCTTGGTTGTACCGCTGATGGGACAGGGGTTTTTGAAGAGAGGCAGCCTTTCTCTTTCCACAAGTGATGCGAGGGTTTTTTCGGGAAGCTGGATCAGGGGGCGGATCATGTGGAGGTCGATCCGGTCCAGGTAGGTGATGGGTTTAAAGGTATCCATCTGTCCGGTGTACAGCAGGTTGATGAAAAAGGTCTGGATAGCATCATCCAGGTGATGGCCAAGGGCTACCCTGTTACAGTCCAGATTTTTCGCAGCCTGGTGCAGGGCTCCGCGGCGCATGTTGGCACATAAAGCGCAGGGGTTCTTCTCCTTGCGGCGCTCAAAGACCACTTTCGCAATTGCAGTTTCTTCAACATGAAAAGGGATACCCAGTTTTTCAGTCAGCCTGTTCATCGCTTCAATTTCAGCCGGCCAGCCCAGATCAACATAAATAGCCTGCAGGTTGAAATCAAAAGGAGCGTGGCGCTGGAATTGCCGGAGGATATATAAAAGGGCAGCGCTGTCTTTACCACCGGAGATGCCGACGGCTACCTTGTCATTTTCGCCGATCATTTTATAATGATAAATCGTTCTTTTTACCCTGGTAAAAAACCATTTTCCATCACTACGTCGCAAGGCATTAATTCCTTTTTGTATAGTTTTTTGCATTGCTGCTCATTACTATTATAATATAAGCGTTGCCAGCCGTGGTATAATAGATGGTGTTTTTTAATTTAACCGGCACAGGGGTGCAAGATGATTTCACGGCAAGCAAAAAGAGAAAAAAAGAAGCGCGGCAAGCGGGCCTGGCTCCTGCTAATCCTCTTCAGCCTGGCAGCTTTCCTGGTTGGCTATTTTTATTCTGCCGGCAGCTTTTATTTGTAATAAAAACTTTTAATGCTTATGAACCAGCAATTCAAAGCCGGGCTGCTTTTCTATAAGCAAAACGAACAACCTCCGTATTAATAGCTACCTGCCCGTATTGATAGGGCAGCCTGCCGCGCAGGGTTTTGCGAAGGTTTGACATAACATTAGTAAACGCTGCCAAAAAAGCGGTAACTAAAGGGATAGGTCAAAAAAGCCCTATCCCTTTAAATATTTCAGTTAATTGTAATTATACTGGTTAAACCTATTTCAGAAAACGGATGCAAAGTGGATACTGAAAATCTTCTCCATTATTAACCCTTACAGTTGCAATAATAACCATAACCAGGGAGAAAATACCTACAGCAATTAAAAGCAAAATGCCTATTAATATAATGGTAAGGATACCGGCAACTATGGCATATATAGATACGCTTATTTGAAAGTTTAACGACTCTTTGCCCTGTCTGTCAACCCAGGCCGACTCATCTTTTTTAATCAACCATACAACCAGCGGCCCGATAATATTGCCGAAAGGAATTATGAAACCCGCCAGGGCTGCAAGGTGAGCTAACATCCCAAAAGTTCTTTCATCCTGCGTTAACTGTAAGTGATCAGTCATGATTAACCCTCCTAAAACTTGATTAATTGTTTAGTAACCTTTATAAAAAAGGGACAATTCAATAATACTTTATCTTAATGCTAATGTTCAACCCTTATGAGATAATTCCTGCTTAGTCAGCCATAATTAATCAAAATTTTGCGGCTTGCCCTCCAGGTATTCGCTCAGGGTCAAGCCAGACCTTTTCCACTCCCTGGCTGCCTCAACGCCGATATAGCGAAAATGCCAGGGTTCATAGATATAACCTGTTATATGTTCTTTGTTTTGCGGGTAACTGAGAGCAAACCCATATTTATGAGCATTTCCGGCAAGCCATTTTCCCTGCGGAGTTTGGCCAAACTCCGCTGTAAAGTCAACTGCCGTTCCGCCAAAGTCAACAGTAGTGCCGAGCTGATGCTCTGACTGCCCAGGCCTGGCGCTGAAACGGTTTGCTTCTTCCTCACCGTGGCGGCTGACATAGTCACTGAACAGCCCCTTCTGGGTGCTGTAACTGCGGTAGGCAGAGCGAATGCCCAGGGTAATCCCATCTTCCGCTGCCGCCTGATAAAGCTTCTCCAGGTGTTCTAAGGCCTCGCTGCGCAGGTACATTTCATAAGAGGGGTTCATATGTGAAGGAATCTGCCTGAGGTCGCCAGGGCTGTAGCTGCTTTTCAAAGTGGTTTCCTTGGTCACCAGGGCCAGGAGGTAATCACCATTGGCAATTACTTTATAATCGCCTGATTCATACTGTTCATCCAAGACACCTTCTTCTCCATCATTTTGTTCAACGGGTTCAGGTTCAGTTTCTTCCCGCTCATCAGCAGCGTCCTCTGCGTCGCAGGGAGAGGGCAGCTCCTGTAGATCTTCAGGCTCTTCTTCCTGCTCTTCAAAGGGATCGTCAATGACCTGTTCTTCAGGTTCTTCATCCTGCATAACCGCACAGCCTGCCGCTACACCTACAAGGAAAATAAGCATCAAAAAATATATTAAACCTTTATTTATGTAAATATTAATCGAGTATAACCTCCCGACGCTTTTACAACTCCAGCGCCTGTTTATAAATATTTTCCGCACAAATACCCCGTTTTTCCAAGACTACATCTCCGGGAGCCGAGGCGCCAAAATCATCAAGTCCTATTACCGACCCTTCCGGGCCGGCAATATCCTCCCAACCCATTGGCACGGCAGCTTCAACTACCAGCCTTTTTTTTACTGCTGCCGGGAGAACTTCTTCCCGGTAACTTTCCTCCTGGGCCTGGAACAGTTCACGGCAAATCATGCTGACAACCCTGACTGACCGGCCTTCCTGTTGCAACTTATTCTGAGCTTCAATGGCCGGGGCAACTTCTGAGCCGCTGGCGATGATAATCAACTCTGGCTTGTCACCATCTTCATGACTGATTACATAGCCACCTTTAAGGGCACCCTTACCACTGTTCGGCAGCTGGGGAAGCTTCTGCCTGGAAAGAATCAGCGCTGAAGGACCGCAGCGGCGCTGAAGAATATGCAGCCAGGCGGCGGCTGTTTCGATCCCGTCCGCCGGCCTTAAAACATGCAGGTGGGGAATGGAGCGCAGGTTGGAAAGATGTTCAATAGGCTGGTGAGTTGGGCCATCTTCTCCAACAGCAACACTATCATGGGTATAAACATATGTTACCGGCAGCTGCATCATTGCCGCAAGCCTGACAGCAGGTTTCATGTAATCAAAGAAAACTAGGAAAGTCGAACCAAAGGGCCGCAGGCCGCCGTGCAGGCAAAGCCCTGAAAGAACAGCTCCCATGGCATGCTCCCGAACACCAAAGTGGATATTGCTGCCTGAGCGGTTGTCGGCCTGAAAATCACCAAAAGCTTTCAGTCGGGTTTTCGTTGAAGCATTTAAGTCCGCCGATCCGCCAATCATATTGGGCAAATACTCAGCCAATACCTGCATAACCTGGCCCGATGCTGCCCTGGTAGCCAGGGGCTTATCTTCAAATTGCAGAAGACGCGGATCTTCCGCCAGTTGATCGGGAATCTGACCACTAAACCATCTGTCCCACTGTTCAGCCATCTCGGGGTACTCTCGGCGATAATCTTTAAACAAAACATCCCACTCTTCTTTTTGAGCCATGCTTTTTTCTTTTAGCCGGGCAAAGTGCGCACTTACCGAATCGGGAACATAAAACTCTTTATCTTCAGGCCAGCCCAGCTGCCTTTTCGTCTTTATAACTTCTTCTTCGCCAAGGGGCGCACCGTGTGCATCGGCAGTGCCCTGCTTGTTGGGAGAACCGTAACCAATTTTTGTTTTTACCATGATTAAAGTGGGCCGGTTTTCCTCTTCTTTCGCTTCCGTTATAGCTTCACTGATCAGCTCAATCCGATTGCCCTCTTCTACTTTCATTACCTGCCAGCCGTAAGCTTCAAACCTTTTGCCTGTATCTTCGGTAAAGGCAATATCAGTTCTGCCGTCAATAGTAATGTCATTGTCATCATATAAACAGATCAGCCTGCCCAGTTTCAAATGTCCGGCCAGGGAGGCGGCTTCTGAAGTTATCCCTTCCATCATGCAGCCATCACCAGCATAGACATATGTATAGTGGTCGACCAGGGGATAACCTTCCCGGTTGAATTCGGCTGCCAGGCGCCTTTCGGCAATGGCCATACCGACTGCATTGCCAAAGCCCTGGCCCAGGGGACCGGTAGTAGTTTCAACACCCGGGGCATGGCGGTACTCAGGATGCCCGGCAGTTTTGCTGCCCCACTGTCGAAAATTTTTAATCTCTTCCATTGAAAGGTCATAGCCAAAAAGATGAAGCAGGGAATATAGAAGCATGGAACCATGGCCGGCCGATAAAACGAACCTGTCGCGATCCGGCCAGTCGGGCGTGGAAGGATCATGCTTTAAAAAATGTCTCCAGAGAGCGTAAGCCATCGCCGCTCCACCCATGGGCAAGCCCGGGTGACCAGAACTTGCTTTTTCTACAGCATCTACTGCCAGAAAACGGATAGTGTTAATAGACTGTTCTTCAATCGCACTCAACTTCAGACAACTCCTTATTCATTATTAGCTTCTACATACATTATTATTTCAAGGGCCACAAAATCGACCGCTTCAGCGCTAATGCTGCTTTCCTGACCCCTGCCGAAGGTTACGCTATTTATTTCAACTGCAAATCCGTCAACAATTTTCAAGTAGTCAACCTGATGTTCCTGAAGCCCCGCTTCTTCTACAGGCTCAGCATCTTCTGCATCTTCTGTCGGTTCAATATCCTCAATTCTGAATTCAAAATTAAGCTCCCTGGCAACATCACTATCATCAAAAAAATCAACACTGAAAGAGAGGTGCACCCATCCTAGGGCAAAAACATTTGAATCCTCAACAACCCAGAACAGCTGACCTTCGTAACTGTAATCTTCAGTGAATTCTGCCATGAAACCCGGATCTGACATAATAATATCAGGACCCGGGATAACCTCGCCGCTGGATAAATCCAAGATGGCATGGCTCAGCCAGGGCCAGTAATAAGTTGGAGGCGTGCCTGTTATTTCATCTGTCGGCTCTTCCGGCTCCAATAGGTCAGGCTCTTCAGGATCAGCTTCTTCCACATCATCAGGATCAAGATCGTTTAACTCTTCATCCACAATGTCACCAATCACGTCCGTTTCAGGATCACATCCCGCTGCAGTAATTAGCAGCATAGTAAGAAGAAATATTATCAGAAAAGAAACCAGCACCTGCCTTTTAAACATTAGCAGTTTCATAGCAATTCATCTCCCGAAATCACTTAATTACCTGATAGTGATTTTCTGATATCTTTATCGTATTCATTTTATAACCTTTAGCCGTTTTATGCAAAGATTAGACCTGTAACTTTCAATTGTCCTTTGAATATTTTTTTACCGGCTAATAAGGGAATAAAACCGGCAGTAACAGCAAGCTGACCACCAGGACAATCAGGGTCAAGGGCAGCCCATTTTTCATATAATCGCTAAAACGATATCCACCGGGGCTCATGATCAGGACATTGACCGGATGAGATACAGGGGTCATAAAGCTGGAGGCTACGGAATAGACTATTCCCATAATAAAAGGATAGGGTGAAATGCCCAGGTTAACAGCTGAAGCGATAGCGATGGGTGCCATAACCACTGCATTAACAGGGCTGGGGATAAACTGGTTAAGGATAAGGGTTATAATCATTAACCCGGCCAGGATTGCCGTAGGACCAAGTGAGCCGACAGCATCGATCACTATACCGGCGATCATAGATGCCGCACCGGTGCTCTGCATAGCTAACCCCAGGGGCAGCATGGCTGCTATCAGGAATACCGCCTTCCATTCTATGGCCCGGTAAGCTTCCTCAACCGTCAGGCAGCGAGATATAATCATAAGCACTGAGCCAGCAATTGCCGCTATATAAATCGGCAGCAGGTTCAGCAGGGTTACGGCCAAAACCCCCAGCATAATCATTCCGGCCAGCGGCGCCTTTTTATACAAGTATTTCTCCTGGTAATCAAGGTTTAAAACAACAAAATCTTTTTCCCTGCCGAGCATTTCAAAGCGCTCACTGGTTCCGTAACACAACAGGGCATCACCGAATTCAAGGGTTATATCATTCAGGTTTGTCCGGTAGGCCCGATCTCCCCGCCAGATCGCCAGGACCGAAACTCCGTATTTTTCGCGGAAATTAAGCTGGCGAAGAGTTTTTCCGGTCAGGGTTGTATGTGGAGAGAGCATCACTTCAACCACTGAAAGTGTATCTGTTTCAAGCTGGCGCAAATCTATATCCGGATTGCGCTCAACCAGCAGCGACTGGTGTCCTATTAAGACATCTATATCGCCTGTGCGTCCTTCGACCACGAGCAGGTCATTTTCTTTCAAGGCTGTAGCTGGATCTGGCATAAAGTATTCTTCACCATTTCTGATAATATTAAGAACCGATATCCCGTAACTTTTTGCCAGTCCCATATCCCGGATTGAGGTACCTGCAAGCGATGACCCTTCCGGTATCCTTACATAAAGCAGTCTTTCATCCAAATCGTAACCGGCCGCGTCACAGTCCTGCAAAAAGATAAGCTCTTCATGTTCGCCTAATTTCTTGAGGGACTCAACCGGCCCCCTTAATAAGAGGTGATCACCAGGCTCAAATACTATTTCGCCTAAATTGGTTCGTTTAACCTTTTCACCCCGCCTGTAAGCCAGCAAGGTTACGCCCAATTTTTGCCTGGCATCCAGGTCTACCAGCGTTTTATTCTTGAATATCGATTCTTCATTGACCTTAAGCTCAACCAAGCCGATATGCTCTGAAGTGAGACAGGTTGGCTCCGGAGAATCATCAGGAAGCATAACCACAGGTTTTCCGGAAATCTGGTCTATGGCGTCAAGCCTACCGAGAACCAGCAAGCTGTCCCCGGCCTGCAATTGCAGGTCCGGCCCGGGAATATGGCGAACCCCTTCATCACGGATTACACTTAAAACATTGAGGCCGAGCGCCCGGCCAAAACGGCTTTCATTAAAGGTTTTGCCGACCAGTGGGCTGTTTTCCGGGATGGTAATTTTAGCAATGCGTTCTTTTAGTTCGTAGTGCTGCCTGAAATCTTTGTTGGGCTGAATATTATCAACTGAAGGGCTCTTTCTTTCAGGAAGAAGGCGATGTCCCAGGATTAGCATATAAATTATAGCTACAATTAGAATAGAAACTCCTATGATTGTAAAGTCAAATAAGCCAGGCGGTCTCACCCCGGCTTCACGTAAAAAATCGACAACCACCAGGTTTGATGAAGTTCCAATCAAAACAGTCATCCCGCCGATGGTAGTACCGAAAACCATTGGCATTAGAAGCCTCGATGCCGGACGCCCGGTCCGCCGGGCAATATCCAGGGTGGCTGGTAAAAACATGGCGACAACCCCGACATTGATAACGAAAGCAGATATCGCCGCAGTACTGCCCATTAGAACAGCCAGCAACCTGCTTTCACCTTTTCCGGCCAGGCGCAGAACCTGTTCGGCCAGCCTGGCAGCTATTCCGGTCCGGGCCAGGCCGGCAGATAGGATAAAGACTGCCCAGATGGTCACTACGGCAGGGTTTGAGAAGCCGGATATGCCTTCTTCCGGCGTAACAAGGCCGACCACAACCAGCAGTACAAGGACCAACAAAGCCACCAGGTCGGACCTGAGCAGTTCAGTGATAAATAAAATTATGGCCAGCATTAAAATGCCGAGTGTCAGTAAAATTTCAAAAGTCATCTTATTAACTCCTGAGGCAAGCACTGTTAATGTGAAAATACACAGCATTTGCCTGGTTTAGTTACATGGGCCAGAAATACATGATCAGCGGTATGCCGGCCAGGACAATAATTATCTCCAGGGGCAGTCCCATTCGCCAGTAATCACTGAATTTATAGCCGCCCGGCCCCATGACCAGGGTGTTGGACTGGTGACCGATCGGGGTGAGAAAGGCGCAGGAAGCGCCAACTGCTACACTCATCAGGAAAGGATCGGCAGATGCTCCCATTCCTGCCGCAATTGATATGGCGATAGGAGCCATTAACACGGCAGCCGCCGCATTATTGACCAGGTCGGATAGGAACATAGTTCCCACCAGGATTACAGTCAGAGTAATCCAGGGAGCCGCGCCGCCTGCTATGTTCAGAATGCCATCTGCAATCAGCTTTGCCCCACCGGTAGTTTCCAGGGCCCCGCTAACCGGGATCATTGCTCCGAGCAGGACAATAACCGGCCAGTCGATACTGTCATAAATTTCACGCAGTGAGATAAAACCGGCCAATACCATGACCAGGGCCGCAGAGGTAAAAGCAATTTGAATCGATAAAACCCCGGTGGCCGCAAGGGTCAGCGCTGTTCCGAAAATGGCCACGCCAAGGAACACCCGGGGCGGCTGTCCGACCCTGAGTCCTCTTTCAACCAGGGGCAGAAGACCCAGGGTAGGCAGAACCTCCTGTAAACTCTCCTCCGGCCCCTGCAGCAGTAATACATCGCCAACCCGGAAGTTGATGGTATCCGGGCTCGATCTCAAGCGGCCACCCTGCCTGGAAAGGCCAAGCAGGTTTACCCCGTAGCGGGAACGTAAGTTAAGTGACTTAGCCGTCCGTTTTTCCATTACAGAATCACGGGTAATCGTAGCCTCCATGATTATAATATCATCTGAGCTGATCTCTTCTTCATTGATCTTTTCTGAATCAGCCAGTTCCAATCCCGTTGTATCCAGAAGCTCCTGTAACTCTTCGGCATCAGCCCTGATGATCAATTTATCACCTTCCTGGAAGGTGCGGTGTCGGGAAGGTGCGGGAAACTTCTGCCCGTCACGAATATGCCCGACTACCGCAATATCGCCATCAGTTGCTTCTTCAAGATCGCGAATTCTTTTCCCCGTCATAGATGATTTCTTCGGTACTTTAATTTCAGTAATATAGTCATCTATCTCGAACTGTTCCTCTCGCGAAAGCTGCCCTTTGCGCTCCGGAAGCAGGCGCCAGCCGACCAGGAGAATGAAAAGGACTCCGGCCAGGGCAATTCCGGCACCGACAGGGGCAAAGTCAAACATGCGAAAGGGGGCCGCAGCTGCAGTCTCCGCACGAAATACAGAGATTATTATATTGGGAGGAGTTCCCACCTGGGTAATTAATCCACCCAAAAGCGATCCAAAGGCCAGGGGCATCAGGTAAAGGGATGGTGAAACTCCACCTTTACGGGCCATGCGGATCGCTACCGGCATAAAGAGGGCCAGGGCCCCGATATTATTCATAAACCCGGAACAAACCGTAACGGCAATTACCAGGACAGCAAGCTGGGTGTGAGGATTATCTCCGGCTTTACCCATCAGGCGGACAATATAGTCAACCATGCCGGAATTAAATAGGGCCCGGCTGACGACAAGGACTGCGGCTACCGTAATTACAGCCGGGTGACCAAAGCCTAAAAATGCCTCACCGGCCGGAACAAGTCCGGTAATAGTTACAACGAGCAGGGCAAAGAGGGCCACCAGGTCATACCGCCAGCGGCCCCAGACGAAGAGAACCAGGACCAACCCCAGTGTTGCAAAAACAATTGCCAGTTCGTTTTGCATATATTACTCCTTAAGATAATACATTAATAAGCCCTGCGCAGATTAAAAGGCGTAAAATATAGATTCAACAGGGGGATTTGCAGTTCCTTCATTTTACAGGGGCCAGACGGTCATAATCAGCGGCACGGCTACAATAGTTACCAGCACCATCAGGGGCAAACCCATACGCCAGTAGTCACCGAAATGATAACCCCCCGGACCCATGACCAGGGTATTCGATTGATGGCCGATCGGTGTAAGAAAAGCGCAGGAAGCCCCAACGGCTACTGCCATCAGCAGCGGATCGGCGGAAACATCAAGTCCCACGGCAATACTAATACCAATCGGGGCCATTAATAGGGCAGCGGCTGCATTATTCACCACGTTGGATAAGAGCATGGTAATAACCAGGAGCAGGGTCAGGGTAACCCAGGGGGTTAAGGTGCCGGCAGCACTATAGATTAACTCGGCAATAGTTGCAGCCCCACCAGTTGTTTCAAGGGCTTTACTGACCGGAATCATTGCTCCGAGCAGGACAATGATCGGCCAGTCAATACTGTCATATATTTCACGAAGAGTTATAATACGAGAAAGAATCATAACCACTGCTGCTGTCATAAATGCGATCTGGATCGGGATGAAACCTGTAGCTGCAGCAAGTAATGCAGCAAAGAATACTCCCAGGCTAAAGTAAATCTTTTGCGGCTGCTGCAGTTTCAAGCCCCTCTCCACCAGGGGCAGGCAGCCGATGGAAGACATCACTTCCTGCAGCACTTCACTTCGACCCTGTAACAAAAGCACATCCCCGGCCCGGAAACGAATCCGGTCAGGCCTGGTTTTTAACTGCGCCCCTTCTCTGGATATACCAAGCAGGTTTATTCCGTAAACCGATCTTAAGTTCATGGAGCGGGCTGTTTGCCTTTCCAAAGCAGAGTTTGTAGTAACCACCGCTTCAACTATGCTTATTTCATCAGAGCTTAGATCTTCAGCGCTCAGTTTTCTTGATGCCGTCAATTCAAGGCCGGTAACCGAGAGGAACTCTTTTAAATCCTCCGTATTGGCCTTGATAATAATGTTATCTCCCTCATCAAATACCCGGTATGGAGAGAAAAAAGGCAGTTTCTTCTTATTACGGACATGGCCGACGACGGTGATATCCCCGTCGATGGCACAACCTAAATCCATCAGCCTTTTCCCTGCGTACTTCGAGCCTACGGGAACATAAACCTCCGTCAGGTAGCTTTCAATTTCAAATAAATCCTCCTGTGAAAGGCGCCCTTTACGGCAGGGAATAAGTCGCCAGCCAATTATTATGATAAAGATAATTCCTACAAGGGCAACCCCTGCACCGACAGGGGCGAAATCGAACATACGGAAGGGCACCTGGGCCGCTGATTCAGTCCTGTAAAGGGAAATAATAATGTTTGGCGGAGTGCCTATCTGGGTCATCAGGCCACCTAGCAGGGAGCCGAAAGCAAGGGGCATCAGGAATATAGAGGGAGAAAGCTTTCCCCTGCGGGCCATGCGGATGGCCACAGGCAGGAAAAGAGCAACGGCTCCGATATTGTTCATAAAAGCAGAACAGACCGTAACCGCAGTGACCAGGGTTGCCAGTTGAACCAAAAAGTGCTGATTGATCCGGGCCATCATCCTGACAATAGAATCAACGATCCCGGCATTCATCAAGGCCCTGCTTAAAACCAGCACTGCAGCTACAGTGATCACCGCNGGGTGGCTGAACCCGGTAAATGTATCTCCGGTAGGGACAATACCGGTAAGGGTTAGAAAAAGCAGGGCTACCATGGCCACAAGATCATAGCGCCAACGGCCCCAGGCAAAGAGCAGTAAAACAACAACCAAAACCGCAAATACAAGGTATTGTTCCAACAGCACTATCAGCACCCTTTGATGGATATTAAGTTAAAATTATATTATCCTAAACTGGAGGCAATAAGCAATAGTCCGGACTATCGGATAAAAAATATTTTTTCTCTTTTCCAACCTGAAATTATGTTGTATAGTAATGATTAGCTTAAAAATGAGGGGTTTAAATGATTAAATACTTACCGTACCTGGCAGGAGTAGGTGTTGCCCTGACCTGGGGCATGTCCTTCATGTTTACCAGTGGAGCCCTTGATACGATGGCTCCCTTTCATCTGCTTGGGCTCAGGTTTGCTGCAGCCCTGGCTGCCATGGCTGTTTTAAGAGTGGTAGGGGTAATAAAAATCAAGGTGGCTCCGCGTGACTATTTAAGCCTGCTTCCGCTGACCTTTTTTCAGCCTTTTTTATACTTTGCCACTGAAACTCACGGCGTTCTGCTGACCAGCGCATCTTACTCGGGCATGATGATTGCCATTATTCCCATTGTGGTGGCTATCCTTGCCGCTTTTATCCTGAAGGAGTACCCAAGTCACCTGCAGGCTGTTTTCATCATAGCCTCTGTTCTAGGGGTAATTTTTATCATCTACATGGACAGTCAGTCTATAGCCGGGGTTAACCCCTTGGGTACTGTTGCCCTGCTGGGCGCCGTAATCGCCGCCGCCTGTTTTAACATTGCTTCACGGAAGGCTTCCGTAAATTTCAAGCCGCTTCACATTACCTGGATTATGATGGTTGTGGGAGCAATAGTGTTTAACTCTATCTCAATCGGGCAGCATGTGACCGCTGGCAACCTTGAAAGCTACCTGGCACCATTAAGCTATATCTGGCCGACCATATTTTACCTGGGCGTTATTTCTTCCGTTGCCGCCTTTTTTATGTATAACTTTGTTTTAAGCAAGGTTACCGCCGCCCAGGCCGCCGTATTCGCCAACATGGTGACTGTTGTTGCCATCGCCGGCGGTGTCATCTTTCGGGGGGACAACTTTTTCTGGTACCAAATAGTCGGTACTGCAATCATATTAGCCGGGGTATGGGGTACCAACCGTTTTGCGCCCGCGCCGCAGGAATACCAGGAACCGGATGATTCTGCCGCTATAAAACAGGAAGTGCCGGACAGCAATTAACTAGTTAGGAAAAGCTCAGAGTCCTAATTAATTATTATATTGTGCGCAAATTAGATACATGCTATTCAGAGATGAAGTGAGTGTGGAGCGCTTTGATAGCGTTAAGATCTTCGAGAGGGTTTCCCTTTACAGCGATAAAAGATGCTTTTAAGCCGGGTAGCAGGGCTCCGAAATCTTTTTCCAGACCAATAATTCTGGAATTTGTACCGGTGGCTGCCTGTAAAATTTCCCCGCTGCTTAATTCGCCCCGGGCATAAAGAAGCATTTCTTCAAGCAGGGCGGTTCCATGCCTGACCCCGGCCGCCCCGGCATCTGTACCCACACCGAGGGGCACCCCAAGTTCAAGAGCCAGTTTAAGCTTTCCAATCTGCTCTTCGTAAGTCCTGGTGATTATTTCAATTTCTTCCGGGGTCCCCAGCTCTCGAAATGGAAGCCTGGTTTGAGCTGCTACGGGAATAATCGTTGGTATCCAGGCAACCTGTTTATCTGCCATAAGCTGCAAGGTTTCGGGGCGAACGAAATAGCCATGCTCAATAGAGTCCACCCCGGCCCGGGCCGCTCGCTCCACGGCCCCTGCCGAGCTGGCATGGGCCATAACTTTTAACCCGTGTCTGTGGGCCTCTTCAACGATAACGCGCAGTTCCTTTGCAGGCATGATCGATCCTTTGACCATACCGTACTGATAAAAGCTGACTACCCCGGAAACAACTACTTTAAGCTGATCTGCTCCGGACACCGCTACCATTTCAACCAGACCGGCAATAGAATCGATGTTATCGAAATCAACACCCAGGAATGACCCATAACCGCCTTTTACCCTGAGAGCCTGGCTGGTCGCAATAACTTTTAGCTTTTTATAACTTCCATTTTGAATCTGCTTTTTTACCCTGAGATTTAAACTGCGCACATCCCCGCCATCACGAACCGCAGCTATTCCTGAACAGAGTGTTTTTTCAATATCGCCATCCAACCTGGCCTGCCAGGCATCCTTGTCACCCCACTGCTCCCGGGCCCGGTTAAAATCAATGCCATCAAGGGCCAGGTGAACATGGGCATCAATTAAAGCGGGCAGCAAGGTTAAATCTTCATCCAGGGTATAAAAATAAGGATGCCTGCATATTTCAACAGGCAGATCATCCTTTCTCACAGATCGACACGATTCTATCCAGCCGCCGCTGATTTCAAGCAAAATATCTTTTTCCGGTTTCAGTTCCCTGCCGACCAGGGCACATGGCGCCCAGAGGTAATATCTTCTGTCAGGTTTTAATGTGACGGTTTGGTTCATAAATAAGTTCGTTACCTTACCTGAATATATTTTGTCGCTGCTCATTTTTATTCAATTACACTGCCCTGCATGAAAAACTGCACTCGCTGATCCTGGTGAAGCTATTTTGCCTGAACTAGTTCGCAGCTTTTATCCCGCCCGACCAAAAGGTACAATGCACCCCCGAAAAAAATCAGGGCAACAATACCAAGCCAGACTACCTTGGGCAGGTACTTTACTCTTTCCCGCTGCAGCAAGTCTGCCACCGCCCAGGCAATTAACCCAAGGTTAAGTATAAAAAGGACTACAATCAATAACAAAACATATATTTCCAAACCGGTTAACCCCCTTCCCTGTTAACGATAGCGCTGGAGAACTGACAACCCCTGTTCGGACAGGCCGTAGCCGTCAAGCTCCTCTTTTATTAGCAAATCATTGGCATAGCCACCGACAATGCCATTCAAGCGGGCAACAGCGGTAGAGTTAATAAAGTCATCGAGTTCAGGGTAGTAAGTTTCCATCTCGGCAAGCAGTTCCCGGTTATTTTGTAGGTAATATTTTTGATGGTAATCCTCGGCAAGATAGAAAACATCAAGCATCACAACCGGTGTGTTTATTTCACTGTTCAATTTTTCCTCAAGCACGGCTTTGCTCTTTAGAGCTGCATCCAGCTGTTCCTGGTTATGGGTAAAAACAGCCGGCATGTACTGCCTTAACAGTGACCTGCCCGTGGGATTATGGCTATCCCAGAATATTTCCAGGATATCTTCATATGAAACCTGGCCTGGGTCATAGTCAATTTGGAAAGCCTCGGTATGTTCGCCCAGGTTATGGTACGTGGGGTTTTCAAGGCTGCCCCCGGTATATCCAACCCTGGTGCGATAAATTCCTT
>SL_3KL_010_SEDDRAFT_10003251_pt1 | contig 14780 bp, 15 predicted proteins | sample SodLakKL_010_SED_2_FD_10381 | JGI IMG/M metagenome (IMG submission 10381)
GGGTTATGACGACAGAACCACTGTCCCAGTTTGGAAATATATAAAAATGGAGGCCGTCCAGGGGCGTGATTAAAATAACAATACTTTTAGACTTATGCGGATTTTAAATTATCCGCTGGTTCCTGAAACATATCGGGAAAAACATATCTTCTGGCATTGGGATCATTAGGCCCTTCGCCGCCTAATTGGAATTCATACATATGTTGCTCTGTTCTATGGAAAGCATCAAAGATGATATTGTGCAAATCCTTTAATGTTTGATTACCTCGAATCTCAATTGTCCGAATTACCGAAGGATTCTTTTCTATAAATGTATCGGAAACCGGTCCGCCAACGAGAATAACATCCATTGTATAGAGAGTATTTTTTGATTTGTTCATTTTTCTTTCCATCACAATTGTTTTTGAGTCAGCCTATCTAATATATGAAAATTGGAATTGTTAAAAGTAGAATTTTCATACCATTGATGATTAAAATGAAAAATTGTAGTATAATAATTCATTTTTGTGAAAGAGACTGAAAAACTGTGATGCTTTAGGTCAATGATCTCGAAAAAGATTGATGAAAAAATACGGTTAAACATTTTCTTATGAAAAAAAATAAGACTATCTCGGTTCGGGTATGTATTTCGCTGATGCTCACCTTTTGTTTCATTGCTCTGGCGTTGTCAGGCATAGTTCTCTACATGTCTCCCCAATGCAGGGTGGCGGATTTAATATCCTGGAAATTGCTGGGCCTTGAAAAAGGCCGGTGGGTGTCCATACATCTGACATCTGCGCTCGTTTTTCTCGTGCTGGCTCTTATTCACCTTCTGGTGTATAATTGGAAGGTATTTGTCGGTTATTTGAAACCCAAAAAAAAACAGTCCTTTTTATTACGCCCCGAGCTTCTGTGTTCTCTGATAGCCGCATTAATACTGTTTGTAGGGGCTGCATTAAATATTAATCCCTTTGGCTTGCTGCCCGACACCCGTGATGCTATACAGAAGCATTATCGGGAAAAATCCGGAATCGATGAAAGACATAAGGATATTGAGAGGCAGGCCATGCAACGCGGTCTCGGGGGCAGTGGGCGATAGTATTTGCATGAACATTGAGTTTTTACGAAAAAATGATGAATATTGATTCGATTCAAATTGAAAAAGGGGCTGTTTTGGCCCCTATGGCCGGAATTACCAATCTTCCGCACAGGCTTTTGGCCAAAGCAGCCGGAGCCTCGCTGGTATATTCCGAGATGATAAGTGCCAACGGCCTGGTTCGAAACAGCCAAAAGACTATCCGCTTGTTAGAGAGCCATCCTGACGAAAAACCTTTGTCTGCCCAAATGTTTGGAACAGACCCGTTGGTTATGGCAGAAGCTGCAGCAATGATGGAGGCGTTGGGTGCTGATATTGTTGATATTAATTTTGGGTGTGCCGTAAAAAAGATCGTTAAAACCGGTGCCGGCGTGGCTTTAATGAAACATCCGGACCAAACGGAAAAAATTTTGAAATCAGTCAGAGAAGCAATTCGCGTTCCGTTGACTATCAAGATCAGAAGTGGTTGGGATTTCACGGGAAATCAGGCGCTTGAAATTGCCAGAATCGCTGAGTTTTGCGGTGTCAATGCTATTGCGGTCCATCCTCGTACGGCCTCGCAAGCTTTCCGTGGCAAGGCTGACTGGACAGTCATTTCAAAGGTAAAACAAAGTGTTTCCATTCCGGTTATTGGCAACGGAGATATTAATTCATGGCAGGATGCCGTCAGGATGACTCATGAAACAGAGTGCGATGCCGTCATGATTGGAAGAGCCGCCATAGGAAATCCTTTCCTCTTTACTCAGGCATCTGCCGCCTTAAAGGGTGAAAATCCCCCTGAGAACAATTTGCTCAATCGTCTGGGACAAGCAAGGGAATATCTCAGGCGTTCAGTTGAGTTTTTGGGTGAAAAGACCGCTATGTATATCATGAGAAGCCGTTTGGGGTGGTTTGTCAAAGGGCTTCCTCATAACGGACATTTCCGGGAATCCATCAAACATCTCAATACCGAGTCCGACGCTCTGGCTCTAATAGATTCATATCAAAAGGATGTCGAACAATTTTTTGGCGAAAAAAATGTAACTTCAGAACTCTTGATCTCCTCAAATTAGTAATGGTCTGAAAACCGAATAAATATGTGGTGTTATAAACTTTGAGTGGCAATTGGTGTCGAAAATTAATTTGAGTGTAACCTGTTTGTGTAAAAAGACTTGTGCTCAGTTGTAGGTGCGAATTCATTCGCACAATGTGAACCCCGATGTTAACTATAGGCTCTAAAACCCTTTTCCCGGAAATAAAGTTGCTGGATGGTTTTAAAGAATTTTCTGTAAATCCGTGCCGGATTTTGATTGCGAATGAATTCGCACCTACAGAATATCGGATTTCACACAAACAAGTTACGCTCAAATCACTTTGGTAGTTTTACTGAATTGCCCGGACGGATATTTTCACCGGAAATGATTTCGCCTGTGCTGAAATTTTCTTCGACCCTTGAAATTCTGATTTTTCCGATTTTTTTCCCGGGCAATACGAATTGCTGTCCTGCAAAATTTTCAACAACCTCTCCGGTATCAAAAGTATTTAAAATTTTGCCTTTTTCTATTCCACTGCTTTTTCCGAAAGGTAAAAAAGCCTGCTGGTTTTCCACAGATGCGATAAATCCGGTCCAGGGCTGAGACAAAATGGCTCTACACATTTTTCTTGCCATGTCTTGCCCAAGCTCGTCAATTTCTCTGGTGATGGAAGTAGAAATTGTTGGTTGGCCATCCCTGAAAGCCTGTATTTGCTGAGGATCTAAACCGTCTATTTCGTGTACAAAGCGGGCATCGAAAATTTTGGCTCCGGTCTCCATATCCATAACTTCCAGGTAGAATTGAATTTGAAGCTTCTCCCTGGTTTCACGGAACCATAAAATTCCTTTGTCCTCTCTGGAAGTACTCACATTGACGATTCTCCCCGTCATGATTGCGTTCATTCCGGATTGTCGTCCTGTTTTAACAATTGTCAGGTTATCAAAGGTTTCCAATGGCTGGCTTTTAATCAGCTTTAAGGGTTCAGGAAAACCGGGAGTCCCGGGAAACAAAAGCTGAACCGACGGACACGATTCGGAAAAGTATTGAACTATGGTGTTTTGAAGGGTTTCTTCCAGTGAAAGTTGTTTAAGAACGGTCTCATTATCAAACGAAACTACCGCCACTTTTCGAATCATTCCATCATTGGAAGCTCCCACGAAAGGAATAATTCTGGTTGTATGGTGCGCTGTGTTTTTGGCAGTTTTGATCGTTGCATCTTTGACGTTTGAAACAGTGGAGCATCCTATAAAAGCAATGGAAATTATCAAAAAAAATAATATTCGAAATATATTACCAAAGTATTTGAAAAAATTCATTTTAAAAACAAACATCAAAATTCTCCCCAATAAAAATGGCCTGATATTTTCATCATCCAGGGTTAAATCATAGACTGATAAAAATGGGTACAAAATCAGCCTCGAAATTCCTACAGGTTTTATTTGTTTTCGAGATTTCAGGTGACCGGAATATTAACATTTTCCGTAAAAAAATAAAAACGTTTTTTTATGGACGCAACTTAGCTTCTCCCAAATCTGAGTGGTTTTCAGAATATCATACAACGGACCCCAAAAAAGGGTAATTTTCATCATCCCAGCTTCCAGCCTCCGCCGGAATGACCTTGAGCAACTTTACCACTATGAGATCGCTCAAGAAGGAAACTACTATGGTCTTGACACCCTTGCGTTTATCTGCTAGCCAACAAAGATCATGAGGGTATCTGATTAATTAAGTTTGAAAGGTCTAAATCATGGGATCAAATAAAATGGATAAGGCAGAGGAACAAATATTGAGAGCAGCCAAAGAAATTATTGTCAAATTTATCGAAACCGGAAGAATAACACCCACAACATTTTCCGAACACTTCAAAAACATTTATGGTACCATAGAAGAACTGGTTCATAAACCGGATATGGAATTATCATCCGAGGAAAATTCCGAAGACTAATTCACTTTTTAAAACGGAATCGTTGTGCCAGAGGGTATCTTCGCCCGTATCCGAAAGCTTTTGATGTAACTCGAAGGCCCGGTGCGGCTTGATATCTTTTATACTCGTTTCGGGCCACTCTTTGTACCACATCCTCAACGATCATGCGGTCAAAACCCATTTTCACCAGATCTTCCACACCCATTGCCTGTTCGATATGGGCTTTAAGAATTGGATCTAGAATTTCATAGGGTGGAAGATCATCCTGATCGGTCTGGTTTGGTTTAAGTTCGGCGGATGGCGCTTTTTTTAGAATATTAACAGGAATGATTTCTTTATGGCGATTTATAAATTCGGATAATTCATAAACTTTTGTTTTGGGTACATCTGAGATTACTGCAAGCCCTCCGCTCATGTCCCCGTAAAGGGTACAATATCCAACTGCCAGTTCCGATTTATTACCGGTTGACAAAACAAGACTGTGGAACTCATTGGAAAATGCCATGAGAATTATTCCGCGAATCCGGGCCTGGATGTTTTCCTCAGTAATTCCTGGATCTTCATTTTTAAAAATGGGTGACAGGTTTTCCAAAAAAGTGTCGAAAATTTTATCAATCGGAACACAGACATAAGATACTCCCAAATTTTCAGCCAACTGACGGGTGTCTGTAAAATTGGCGACATCCGTGTAACGTGACGGCATAAAAACAGTGCTTACATTGTCTTTGCCCAAAGCATCTACAGCTATACATGCTGTCAAAGCAGAATCGATGCCTCCGCTTGAGCCGATGACCACTTTGGAAAAACCGCACTTGGTGACATAGTCTCTTGTGCCCATAATCAGGGCTTTATATAACGACTCCAAGTCTGTTTTTGAAATGGGATGAAAAACACCCGAATAATGATGGGCTGATTCCATTTGATCCAAATCAAAAATAAGCAGATCCTCCTGGAAGTCTTTTGCCTGCGCCGTTAGTTTTCCTTCTTTATCAAAAACTACACTAAGGCCGTCAAACAATACACTGTCATTTCCTCCCACCTGGTTGGCATAAACCAGGGGTACCCGATATTTTTTGGCAATTGAACTCAACATATCCCACTTGAAATTTCTTTTACCCAATTGATAAGGGGATGCTGAAATATTGATAATTAAATCAGCCCCTTGTTGTACCAGCATGGGTAACGGATCGGTATGATAAATGGGGCGTTTGAAAAAATTCTTATCGTTCCAGATATCCTCACAAATGGTTAAGCCGACGGTTTTTCCTTTATAAAAAAAAGTCTCTGTTTTTTGTCCGGGTTCAAAATATCGGGTTTCATCAAAAATATCATAAGTGGGAAGCAAACGCTTGTAGCACTCATGGATAATTCTACCATCCTCAAAAAGCACCGCGGTATTCAACCATGAATTGCCTTCGGGCTCGGGATTGGGTTTTACAAAACCGCACACAACACCAATGCCGCGGATCTTTTCAATGAGCAGATCCAAATAATGTTGATAGGCATCCACAAAATCTTTTTTTTCCAAAAGATCCCGTGGTGGATAACCCGATAAAATCAGTTCGGTAAAAATTACCAGGTCACAGGAATTTTCGATGGCTGTTTCCGCATATTGAAATATCTTCTCTTTATTGTATTCGAAATCTCCAATTATCGGGTTGATTTGTGCGATAGCGATTTTCATCTTGGTCCGCCGTTGTTAGCTGCAAAAGATTTCATATTTGGTTTTGCGTTTACAATCGGGTAACTAGTGCCAGTCACCTTAATTGCCTACCAGCCCATCCATGACCTGAATCTGTCTTCGCCTTCCGGCAGGATACCCCATTGAGCGCCTGCTTCCAGCACCCCATTTACCATATCCCCGGCATATCCTCTTGAGCAGGTCAAAGCGATGCATCCTCGGGAATCTTCATGGTGAAGCACCCATATGTGGCAGGGTACATGTGAAAAGGGGCCTTGTACGAGAAAAGGCGGATTTTTATCAGGCTCAGAAAGGTCAAGGGCGCATAGTTTTTCAGCCAGATCAAAAACCCATGGGCCTGTCAGGGCAATGGCAACGGCTGCATCAGTAATATCCGTGAAAGCCTTTGTCTGAGGAAAAACCGGCTTTTCTGGGGCAAAATGCCAGGCAATGGCCTGTGTTCTGTTCAGGCGCCCGATTAAAAGATTTATGTCCATGAAAATTTGTCCCGGTTTTGCAGGAATTTTGCTTCCGTAAGGTTCTACTTGCTCAAGAGCATCATCCTGGATATCCCACCTTGAAAAATGGCTCAGATCTATAATATGGGGCCCTTGAGCATTGCCGGAATACCGTGAGACAATCCGCCATCCATCCCTTATCTCGGTTTTTGCTGGCCTTCCTTTCAGTGTAACGGGGGACCGACGTTCCAGGTTGACTGTCATGTGTTGCTACCTTTCATTTTGATTTCTTATAATTACGTTTCTACGCTTAAGTCTAAAAAATTCTTTTTTACGCTCGATGATCAAGTTTTTTTTGGCACCATACTTTACAATAACCGTCATTCCGGGCGCAGTGGAGCGGAGACCCGGGCACGAAGTGAAGCGCGAGCGCTATCCAGGCAGCTACTGAAACCCCATGGATTCCTGCTTTCGCAGGAATGATGGAATTCAGGTGACCCGGCTTGCAGCCGGTCAGGCGAAAGTACAACTTTCGCACTCCATCAGCTGGTTCAACTTCGCATCCTTTTGCCTTCGGGATCATAAAACGGCATGGGTTCGATCTTTGCCAGCATAAGATTGCCTCTGCATCCGTCTTCATAAATTTTGATCAAGGTTCCAACGGGCGAAAGATAGTCATCCACAAGGGCCATACCGACCGGCTGTTTTTGCGCAGTGCTGTAACGGGCTGTACATACATAGCCCCGGATACGTGTGTCGACAATAGGAGATCCGTCTCTGGGAACCCGGGATTTGGGATCTCTCATTTTAAAACCCACCAGTTTCAATCGTCCTTTCTGATGCTCGGTGTCTTTCAGAGCAAAGGCACCAACCGTTTTGGCCTCGGGTTTATTGCGGTACCAGAGAAAACCGAGGCCCAGATCATGAAGGGTGGTTCGCTGTTCAGATTCGGAACCGATAATGACATGCCCTTTTTCCATGCGAAGGGTATTTTGGGCTTCCAGCCCGAATTTTTGAATACCGAATGCTTTTCCGGTATTTTCCAGAAGATCCCATACAGATTGCATGTAAGAAGAGGGTACATGCAGTTCATAGGATAATTCACCTACAAAACCCAGGCGCATGGCACGCACCGGGACATCCTGGATTGAAAATTCCCGGTACCCGGCAAAGGGAAAAGCCTGGTTGGAGACATCGGCATCGGTGACTTTCTCAAGCACCTTGCGGGCGTCGGGTCCGGCCATATTGATTACACCGTATGCGTCGGTGAGGTTGACCATGTGATATTTCCAGCCGTCGTAGCGGGTGTGATAGCGGATCCATTCAATGGTTTGTCCGGCCCGCCCGGTGGAAGCGGTCATATAATAATCGTTTTCACCGATTTTAACCACGATCCCGTCATCGATAAGACAACCGTCTTCATTGCACATGGCGGAGTATTTTACCTTGTCGCCCCTGACTTTTGACATGTCCCCCACATAAACCCTTTGCAAGGCTTTGAGGGCGTCGGGTCCGAAAATGCGAAATTTGCCGAGAGTCGATGCATCCAGCAAACCAACGTTTCTGCGGACATTATCGATTTCATTTTCAGCATTCTTGTCGGATGAAAACCGCCGGGCCCTGTTCCAAACTCCGATTCTTTCCATTCTGCCGCCTGCGGCTTTCTGGGTCTCATGCAAGGGGGTGCGTTTGCTCATATCGTGGTTTGTACCGGCATAGGTGGCCAGATAGGTGGGAACCAGAGGTGGACGCACGGTAGTGGGCCTGGGGTTTCTGTCAGGAGATTCTCCGGTCTCGGCGATATACAGTGGAAGGTTATGTCCGGGAATTCCGCCCTGACCTGGTCCTGTGCCGGCAGAAGTAAAGCGCTTGATCAGCTCAGGGACATCGAAACCCTTGTGCATGGCCTGGTCAATATTTTTGAGTGTACAGTCTTCATCAAAACATATAAAGGCTTCTTTGCCCTTTATGGGCCCGCTCACCAGCTTGGTTCCCCGGCTTGGGCCTGTAAGTTTGGCCAGGTTTTCCTGGGTTTCTCTCAGAAGGTTTTCAACAGGGATGCCGCATTCTGATACCGCTTTAAGTCCGGCAACACGGCCTGAAGTTTCAATTGAAAGCGGATCATCCAGTCCAAGTATTCTTCCTGCAATATGCATTCGCGGCGGCATATTATAAGGAAGAAAAAACCCGGTGTGCTTGTCATATCTGAGTTTTCCCCCTGCCACTGTAAAGGGGCCTGTAACCGGTGTCATTCCGGCCGATGCCACCACCGTATCACAGGTGAATTTGCGGTGCCGGGTGGCGTTGATGGTACTTATGGTTGCTGCTTTGACAGTTTTTGCTCCATGGGCACGGGTAGCCACCCATCCGGAAAGAAACGGAATGTTTCTTTTTTCAAGCTCCTCAGCCAGATTTGAATCGTAACTATCCTTACGTATATCAGCTACAGCGACAATATTGAGCCCCAGATCGGCCAAATCGATGGCTGCTTCTATTCCCAGGTCATGGCCGATACTGAAAACGGCTTTTTTACCCGGCAGCAACCCCCAGGTGCGGGCAAGACGATGGGCGCATCCAATCTGCATGACACCCGGCCGTTCGTTATTTTCAAACAGCAACGGTCGTTCGATACAGCCAGTAGCCACCACTGTACTTTTGGCACGAATTTCCATATAACGTTCGGTAAAAACTTCCGATTTGCTTCCACGCTGAAAAGCCGTTACCAGGCCGTTATTATAGGAACCAATCATGGCCGTATTTTTGAACGTTCTGATATTCGTAGTATTTTCAACATCTTTTGAAAGATCTTTTGCCCTCTGATAAAGGGCAAGGCCGTTGCGATATTCTGAGGGGCGATATTCAAAAGCACCTCCCAGCCAGGGGCGATTTTCCAGAAGTACCACCCGAAGTCCCTGCTGCGCGGCGGAAAGGGCAGCACACATCCCGGCAGGACCACCGCCGATCACACAGACATCGGTGGAGATGTGAACTTCATCAAACTTGCCTTTCATGCGAAAATCCGGCTCCAGAACTCCAAGACCCGCGGCTTTTCGGATATGTTTGATGGCCAAAGGCCAGATGCGGGCCGGTTTGTGAAGTGTCTGGTAGTAAAAACCGGCGGGCATAATCCAGCTGAGTTCATCCATGAAACGCATCATGTCAAATTCCGGGGTGGCGCCGAAAACATTCTGAGCATTGACAGTCATACCATTTACAGCGGGGGTGTTTTCCGCCCGAACATTTGGAACACCATCAACAGCCACCAGGGTGTTGCTGCATTCTCCATCCAGACTGTAAAGGCCGCGCGGCCGGTGATATTTCAAACTTCTCCCGAAAATACGGACATCATTGGCATACAAGGCGGTTGCAATGGTGTCGCCTTCGACACCCCGGCATTGCTTTTTGCCGAAATTGACAGTAAGGCTCTGTTCAGGATGAATTCGAAATGTGGGTAATTTATGGATTCGTTTCATCTATGCTATTCTCAACTTGCTGATTAATGGTTGTATCTCGATAAATGGTAAACCAGGACCCGCAGCCGTCCCGGTGAAACCACCATTCTTTCTGAATACCGGCCACACAGTTGTTCAAATGTACATATTCGCACCATGTTGCCGGAGTCAATGTGTCTTCCTCAGGCCTGGGTCCCTTGTCTTCACCCCCGAACCGAAACTCGTAGCTTCGTCTTATGCCGCACACAGGGCACACAATAGTAAATGCCATGGTTGTTTTCTCCGAATCAATTATCCGGGCTATAGTTGACCACAGCAGCCGTCTCACCCATAAGACGATGCTGTTCAAAACGCCGCAGAGCAAAAGGTTTTAAAATTCCAGGACATATACCGTCCGCCATGAATTTCGCCATATACTTTCCCGTAACCAGGCACGACTTAAAGCCAAAATATCCCCAGCCACAGTCCATGTAGTATCCCGTGATAATGTTGTTGCCATCAATGACAGGTGCCATGTCCGGGGTCATGTCTGCAAGCCCTCCCCATATCCGCATAAACTTGACCCCTCTCAGACACGGCAGAAGTTCGGTCATGGCTTCCGCCTGATGCTTGATATATCGGGCGGTGCTCTGGTTGGTGTAGTTGGGCCACGGATCCATGTGGGAACCTGTGGCGATTTCGCCCTTTAAAGTCTGATTGGCATAACAGTGATATGCTCCCGAAGATACCACATGATGCAAAAGAGGTTTCAAAGGCTGAGTGACCATGGCCTGGATAGTCAGCACGCTGATGGGCAACTTGATACCCAGCATCTCATAGGACAATGCAGCGGAATATCCTCCGGCCGCATTCAGTACCCGGGGGGTGTAAATTTTACCCTTGTCGGTTTGAACAGAGACAATTTTTTTGTTTCTGACCCCTATGCCTGTAACTTCGGTGCCCTGGTGGATATGAATGCCAAGTTTTGCCGCTCCTTTGGCCAATCCCCAAACCACGGCATCATGGCGGACAATACCTCCCGGTGGATGATACATGCCGCCATAGATGGGATATCTGGGACGATCCGAAATGTCCAGCGCCGGAATCAACTTCTTGCAACCTTTGGGATCCAGCAGGTGACTTTGCACCCCCTGAAACTGAGCAGAAGCCACCTGAAGCCTCATGGCCTTCAGCGCTGCTTCACTATGGGCCAGGTTCAAATTGCCGCAGTTATAAAACATCAGGTTGAAATCAAGCTCCCGTGTTAAAACGGGCCACATATCAAGGGCTTCTTTATACAAGGGAATATTTTCCTGTGTTCTTTGATTGGCACGAACAATTGCCGTATTTCTCCCAGAACCTCCAAAGCCGATATATCGCTTTTCGATGACAGCCACATTGGACATTTTCTGCTGGCGTGCTAAAAAATAGGCCGTAGCCAATCCATGAAGCCCGCCGCCAATGATAACCGCATCGTAGCTGCTTTTTAAAGGAGGGTTCCATCCCCAAAGCCGCCCGTTAGTATATGAATTGCTTTTTAATCTCACCAGTGTACTCCAGTTTATTCCGTAATCACATGATACAAAATATCTTTCCCCAGGCTTTCACCTTATGACGATCCCTCATGCCATGAATTATGCTGAATCAAAATGAAATGATTCATTTCATTACGGTGATAAAATGTCAATAAAATGATAAAATGTCAATAAGAATTGAACAGGTTTGACATAAAAAAAACATTTGAAACATTTGCATGTTGAAACGTCTGTTATTTTCTGCTAATAGCAGTCAGGTTTTCTGACTTGCCTGAAAAATGATATATTTTGTTTCAAATTGTTCTCTTCCTGATGCGAATGAATGCAATGCGAATGAAGGCAAAAAATATACCTGGAAACAAAAAACCTGGTTATAACCAGAAAAAAAACAACTTTCCTAAAGTGCCTCTTAGAATATTGGGGAAAGATGACCGAAAGGAATTATTATGACCGGACAATCAAATGCCCTATTGGAGAGTATTTCTCAGCGGAGAAACAGGTTAACGCCCAAGGGAAGGGTTTTGGGAGATTATGTGGTAAGGTTTCCGCAAAAGGTTGTGTTTATGACCACCAGGGAACTGGCAAAAAACTGTCACGTGAGTGAGGCAACTGTTGTAAGGTTTGTCAGCCAGATTGGTTTTGGCGCTTACAGTCAATTCCAACAGGCGCTCAGGGATTATGTGGATACCGAATCGACACTGCCGGAACGTCTTGATATGACTGACTCCCAGGCGCCGGAGTCGGAACGTTTTCGCCGGGTCATATTTCATGAGATGGATAACCTGAAGCAGCTTTTTAAAACGCTGGATATGGAGGTGCTCAACCGGGTGGTTCCCTTGTTGAAAGACAGCCATTCTGTTTTTGTAATTGGATCTCGCATTGCTTACATGTTTGCCTATTATATGGGATGGTCTTTGACCCGGATTCGAAAAAATGTACGTATTCTAAAAGGAAGTGATTCCACCACTCTGGATTGGCTGAATATGGCTCATCCTGAAAGCTTGGTGGTCATTATTGCTACTTCGCGTTATCCCAATGAACTGCTTCGGGTGGCAAAATATACCATGCGCCTGGGAATCAGGCTTGTATTGATTACCGACAGTGCCAAAAGCCCCTTGATTCAATTTTCCAGCGAAGCTCTCATTGCCCCGTCCCGTTTCATCCCTTTTACAGGAAGTCCCATAGCCATTTGCAGCCTGATAAATTATATCAGCTTTGAGCTTGCCAATTTGATTGGAGACGATGTCAAAGAGCACCAGAAAGCTTTGGAACAACATTATCTTGAAAACGATATTTTTTTTAATTTGAGGACCACCGGGGGTGAAAAGTGAGTGACCAGAGATAACTTGAAAGCTGTGCTGCCGGATTGCGAGAGATTTATTTTATTCCCACCGGAAGCATGCCAGGGTCAAAGCAACGCATAAGTCTACAATTGGAAAATAACCTTGATGTTTGGTAAACAAGGTCTTAAAATCAAATTATGAATTAATTAAATTGAGGAGAATAAAATGAAAGAAACTTTAATATTCGTGGGTATTATTGCCGCGTGGATAATACTAATGAAGTATATCCTCCCGAAATTTGGAATTTCTACTTGAATGAGCAATGCCTGTCAGTTGCCGGGCAAGGAAGAAAAAAAGGAAGAAAAAAAAGATCGGGATCATCAATCTTAAAATGAAGACAAGATGTTTGTGGGCAGGAAACGATCCTTTATATATCAAGTACCATGATACCCAATGGGGAGTCCCTGTTCATGATGATCGGAAGTTGTTTGAGTTTCTCGTTTTGGAAGGGGCGCAAGCCGGGTTGAGTTGGATAACAATTCTGAAAAAACGGGAGAATTATCAAAAGGCTTTCGATAATTTCGATTTTAATCGAATCGCTGTTTATGATGAAAAAAAAATAAACGTGCTTCTAAACTCGACGGGAATTATCAGAAATCGTTTGAAAATTCTTTCAGTAGTAGAAAATGCCAGGGCCTTTATTAGTGTTTGCGATGAATTCGGAAGTTTTGATGAATACATATGGCGATATACCGGGAATAAAACGATAACCAATGCCTGGAAAAATCCTGCAGATGTTCCTTCAAGGACCCCTGAATCTGTTTTGATGAGCCATGAACTGAAAAAAAGGGGGTTCAAGTTTGTTGGGCCGGTCATATGTTATGCTTTCATGCAGGCGGTGGGGATGGTCAATGATCACCTCACCAGTTGTTTTCGGTACCGGGAACTCAAAGCTTAAAAAAAATAAAAATGCCTTTTATGAAAGGAGGAAAAGATGGTGCAGCGTGATGGCGGATGGAACCCTTATTTAGCGGGGGCTTTAAGTGGTGTGGTAGGTGTTTTTTCCGTGTGGTTCGCAGGTCAGTACTTTGGCGCATCAACTTCTTTTGTGCGCACCGCCGGCATGATCGAGCAACTTTTCGGGCCGGAACGTGTGTCTCAAATGGAATATTTTATTCGTGTAGTCCCGAAAATTGATTGGCAATGGATGTTTGTGGTGGGTATTTTCCTGGGAGCGCTGATTTCATCACTTACTTCGGGCTCGTTCAGGTTACAGGCGGTACCCGATATGTGGGCCGGTCATTTTGGAGCAGACAGTGTCGGCAAACGAGCTCTGACTGCTTTTTCGGGCGGGGTCATCGCCATGTTCGGGGCTCGTATGGCTGATGGCTGACCCAGCGGACACGGGTTGAGCGGTTCGCTTCAACTGGCTGTCAGCGGTTATTTGTCTCTGGTCTGTTTCTTTATAGGCGGGTTAATAATGGCAAGATTGGTCTATGGGGGGAAAAAATCATGAGAATGTTAATTTATGGATTGGTTACAGGGTTACTTTTCGGATTTTTGCTCCAGAAAGGACGCGTGCTTCGATATGACAAACAATTGGGGGCACTTCGCCTTATGGATATGACCATTGTCAAATTTATGATGTCAAGCATTATCGTGGGCATGGTGGGCATCTATCTGCTCCGTGACCTGGGCTTGGCTGATCTTTCCATCAAAGCCACTGTTTTAGGACCAAACATAATCGGCGGGCTGATTTTCGGGCTTGGATGGGGGCTTTTGGGATATTGTCCGGGTACTTCCATGGGAGCGGTCGGTGAAGGAAGATGGGATGCTCTTTGGGGGATTCTTGGTATGATTGCCGGGGCGGGACTTTTTGCAGAAGCCTATCCAATACTCAGAGATACAGTATATACTTGGGGAGATTTTGGTAAGCTCACTGTTCCACAGCTTTTGGGGATAACCCACTGGGTGGTCATTCCTGTTTTTATCGGATTTGCTGTTTTGCTGTTCAGGTTTTTTGAAAAAAAAGGGTTGTAATTAGAGCCTGTCCGAAAGCTCCTATACATCTGGGAGGGGTTGGGGGAGGCAAAGGTTCCCTCCCTTTTGAAAACTGGTCTTTACCCACACTCGACACAGCGGGGTACTTCTCTTTTTCATTCAGATCGTGGCAACGAGCTTACAGAAGATGATTGCAAAGGTTCCCCCCTTTTGAAAAGGGGGGACAGGGGGGATTTGAGAGTTTTGTAAATCCCCCTTTGCCAAAGCTGGTCTTTGCACACACATGACACAGTGGGGGTATTTCTCGCTTTCGATCAGACTGTTGAAACGATTTTGTAAAAGGTGATAACAAATGTCCCCCCTTTGAAACAGGTCTTTT
>SL_3KL_010_SEDDRAFT_10003252_pt1 | contig 14778 bp, 4 predicted proteins | sample SodLakKL_010_SED_2_FD_10381 | JGI IMG/M metagenome (IMG submission 10381)
CTACGAATTCGGCTGGGGGCCGGGCCGCCTCAAGCTGATCGGCCTGACGCGCGCGCAGCAGTTCGACTTCTCCAATCGGCTGGTGACCGACTACGCCGACGACCGCCCGGACAGCGGCAGCCGCTTTGACCGCAGCAACGAAGAAACCGAGCACATCGCACGGAGCGAGTATCGCCTGGTGCGCGAGAAGGGCGAATGGCAATTCTCGGGTGAGGCTGTCCTCAATCGCCTGGAAAGCGATGCCAGGCTGTTCCAGCTCGACGATGGCCAGTTCCAGCCGGTACCGCTGCCCGACCTCAGCGCAGTCGTCGAAGAAGAGCGTGTGGAGCTGATGGCAGGCTACAACCGCCCCCTGGGAGAGGACTGGATCCTGCAGGCCAGGTCCAACACCGACATCAGCTTCCGCCTGCAACGCCGGGTCGGACAGCTCAACTTCGGTGATTTTCTCGCCAGCGTGAACCTGTCCGATGATGTTCAGGACGCCGCCAACCCGGATCTGAGGCCACCGCAGACCTGGGAATTCGAAACCGAGCTGTCAACCGAGGCAGGGGAGGTGGTCACCACCACCCTGCGCGCCTTCGTGCACCGCATCGACGACATCGTCGACATCATCCCCATCGGGGAAACCGGCCAATCGCCGGGCAATATCGATCGCGCCTGGCGCTATGGCGCCGAATGGAGCAACACGCTGCGGTTCGAAACACTGGGCTGGGTCGGCGGCCGCGTCGATACCCGCCTCCTGTGGCAGGACAGCCGCGTCGAAGACCCGCTGACCGGCGAAGCCCGTGCCATCAGCAACAGCCTGCAGAACCAGGCCACACTGGGCTTAAGAAGCGATCCGCCCGGCAGCGACTGGGGCTGGGGCATCAATGCCTCCTATTTCTATCAGGCCAGGAACTACCGACTGACCGAGGAGAGCCGGTTCTGGGAAGGCCCGGTGTGGGCCAGCCTCTACCTGGAAAACCGCAACATCCTGGGCCAGACCGTGCGCACCACCGTCGGCAACCTGCTGGGCGCGCGCAGCAGGCGGGAACGCATCGTATACGAGGGCCGCAGAATCGACCCGATCGCCTTCATCGAAGAACGCGACCGCCGCATCGGCCCGACCTTTACTCTTGCCATCCTGGGCGAGTTCTAAACCTGCACGGGTAGCCACCCGAGGCCCGGACCAGGAACCTGTCGGTCACTCTCGACGTTGTGCTTGCGGTGGCAAGTGTCGGGGTCTTGATCTACTTCCAAGAACCTTCAACGACTTGTGACCTTCCGCACAGACCCATTGCTTCTGGATGCATAACCTTGCACGGCACGTATGGGGTGCATACCCAAGCAACAACTTCGAGTTTGCGCTTTGTTTATGTATTTTTAATAACTGTCCACAACATTGTTAGGAGAACATGATGAAAATAGTTAGCACACTTGCTTTTTGTACACTTCTCGCGCCCGGTTTCGCTTTCTCTGGAAGCCTTGGTCAAGAGCATGAATCCGACAAGGAGTATGACCGGACCACGTCCCAGCAACATACTCAGGACGATAAGCGGGCCATGCATCGAGATCATCAGATGGACACCCACCGGCAAACCGCCCGAGACAAACTTGACATGACTCCCGACGGGTTTGTGAATACGATGCCCGAGGGTAGCGTGTCACTTCAAAGCCTGATCGGCAGCAGTGTCAAGAGCCGGATGGATAAAGAAGATATCGGCAACATTGAAGACATCCTGGTTGACGCGGATGGCAATCTTCTTGCCGTGATTGTGTCTGTCGGTGGCTTTCTCGGTATTGGCGACAAGGATGTGGCGCTGAGTTGGGATAATGTTCAGGTCTCCTACGAGGATGACGACGGCAATTTCATCCCCGCTCGTACTACCCCGGGTACCGAGTACGAGGCTCGTCCCGGTACAGACCCTCAGGAGTATACGCAACGCGATCAGCATCGGACACATGATGCAAAGCCGAGCGAATACGTCGTGGTTGTCAACTTGACTCAGGATGCACTGGAAAACGCACCCGAGTTTAAGCGCGACTGGGACTGATAGCTAATGAGGCGACGCCGACTGGTTTCGGCGTTTTGCTTTCAGCAAGCGAACTGACCCTGGCGGGTTCGGCAGTGACCGATTCCCGCCAGGGTTTTTTAAAGCACCAGAGCCACATTTCGACCGCCCCGGCCCAGGCTGATTCTCAGCCAAAGGTAAAATGAAAATATGGCCGTGCCAGGCCGAAAGCCACAGCGCCTCGTAAATAGGCTCTCCAGCACTCAACCGTCAAGCTGAAGGAGTGATTCCACCACCCGATCGTCGTGAATGGCTTCGCCATGCCAATCCACATCCTCAATTCGAACTTCGATTAAGGCCTCCAGGCCAGGCGAGCCGGCGACCACCAGTCACACCACCCCCCCGCTGGAACGTGAACGCCTGAAATGCTAACCTGACCGAAATCCGGCTCAACTTGGGAAGGGGCAGGCCGGATAGGTAGAGTATTGAGAGGGAGAATGATCGTGACCAAGCACGATCCGCATGACATGCAGGCGTTGGCACAGCCCAGGATCTCTGGACGAAACCTCATCGTCCTGTCTGATGGCACCGGCAACCGCGGCGGCCTCACGCGCGACACCAACGTCTGGCGCCTGTACAAAACCATCGATCGCCACCACGCGCCGGTGGAGCAGTTAGTGCGCTACGACGACGGGGTCGGTACCGACGACTTCCGCCTCGCCAAGATGCTCGGTGGCGCCTTCGGCCTTGGCCTGACCCGCAACGTCACCGGCCTCTACGGCTTTCTCGCCCGCCATTACCGCCCGGGTGACCGCATCTACCTGCTCGGCTTCAGCCGCGGCGCCTTCACCGTACGCGTCCTTGGCGGAATCATCGCGCGCTGCGGTCTGTGGACGCAGAAGGCCTACTTCGCCGAGGACAACCCGGAACGCTTCATCCGCAAGCACATCCTGCCGGCCTATCGTTCGCTGGGCGACAAAAAGGTGCAGGCCTTGCGTGACAACGTCGATCTCCATCCCGAGGTCTACGTTCGATTCCTTGGCGTATGGGACACCGTGGATGCAGTCGGCGTACCCGTCGACGAGCTGAAGGTCTTGCTCGAAGTGCCGCCGCGCCTGCTCGCCAACCGCCGTGGCTACGGCTTTCACGACCGCGAACTCAGCCGCTGGGTGCACACGGCCCGGCAGGCCTTGTCCATCGATGACGATCGCCGCACGTTTCATCCCAACGTATGGTCCACCCACAAGCCACGTGGCGAGCGCGACAGGCTCTGCCAGGACGTCAAACAGGTCTGGTTCGCCGGCGCACATTCCAATGTGGGTGGCAGCTACCCCAAGGACGGTCTCGCCTTCGTCACCCTGGACTGGATGCTCGGCGAGTCCGATGCCCTGGGCCGGGACCGCATCTGGCTCAAAGGCGACACCGTCACACCGGTAACCGCCGACACGGCCGACAAACCGGCAATGGCCGTCTTCGACGACGACAACGGCCAACACTTCGCCGTACAAAGCCCCACCCGAATCACCATCCAGCAAAAAGCCGACGCCCAGGGCCGCCACTACGAACCGCGCTCCGGACCCGCCATGATGTTTCGCTACCGCCCGCGCTTGCTGGAGCAGACCTACACCGGAGAAGCACATGGCTGGGCACGCTGGCTGAAGCAACTCCCGGAGATGTCAAACGCACTGCACCAACGCCTGGAAATTCCAAGACTCACACCACCACCAAGCAAGATCCCGATCCACGTCAGCGTTCCCCAACGCCTGCTGCACGGCACCCAGGACTACGCACCCTATGTCCTGCCGGAAGACGTCGAGATCTCCCATACCCGCGGCCCAAGCCCGTTCGCCGCAACCAGTGCGAGCACGCCCCCCACGCTACCTGAAGCTGATGCAGCCCGAAACAGCGCCAAGGGGGCGGTATGGATGCGGCTCTGGGCCTACTGGATTACGCTGATTGGCATCCTGGTGCTGCCGTTTGAATGGTGGCTCAACTCGACGGCTTATGCGCTCGTTCTTATCGCTACAGGTCTGCTGTTAAGCATCTGGGCAAAAGGACGTCTGCGCTGGCGTGCGCAAGCGGCGTGGAGGAAGGTGCTTTTGCAGGCGAGGTTGTTGCCATGAAAATGACTTCGCTGGAATTGGAGTATTTGAAATACTAATCTGGCTAAAAATCGGGCTTGACTCGGGAAGGGGTAGGGCGGATTGGGACGGTGCCGTGATTGCAGCCGCGGAGCTGGCCGGGGCAGCTGTGGTCTATAGCGAGGATCTCAATAGCGGCCAGCGTTACGGCAATGTGACAGTCCTCAATCCATTCGACGCAAACGGGCTGGTTCAGGATCAGGCGTGAGATTTAGTGTGGCCTCAGAACCTGCATCAGGTCATCGCGGCCCATGGGTTTGTGCAGCAGGTAGCCCTGGACCCGGGTGACGCCCAGTGAGCGCAGTGTCTGCATTTCTTGCTCGGTTTCGACGCCTTCGGCGACCAGGTGCCGTTGGTTTTCTTCGGCGAAGGCGCACAGCGCACGAACGATGGACTGGGCTGTTGCGTTGGAATCGATTTCGCGAACCAGGCTCATGTCGATCTTGACGATATCGGGATCGAGGCCGACGATGTGCCGAAAGCTGGCGTATCCGGCGCCAAAGTCGTCAATGGCCAGCATCATTCCGGCCTTGCGCAGAGGAGTCAGGGTTTCGAGCAGCGATTCGTAATCGGCAATGATGTCGTGCTCGGTGATTTCCAGAACGATGCGATCGAGTTTGCGGTCCTGCAGGAAATCCTGGATTTCCAGGTCGAGTAGCGCCTGGCCCGACAGGTTGCAGCTGACAAAAGTGCCGGCTGGCAGGTGCGCCAGAATGGCCAGCCCCTTGATCAAGGCGTTGCGCTCCAGCGTCGTGTGACAGCCCACTTCAGCCGCCTCATCGAACCATTCGTTTGGGGGGCGGTAGGGGCGGGTGTTGAAGCGAGTCAGTGCCTCGACTGAGATGACCTGCCCGGTTTCGGTATTAACAATGGGTTGCCAGACTGACTGCATGGCGCCGGATTGAATCATGTCATCCAGGCCCTGGCGCTTGTCCTCGATGGTGTTCAGGTGGGCAATTTCGCGTTGCAGGATGGCGCCTACCAGGTCGGCGATGACCGACATGAAACTCACGTCTCGCTCATCGAGCGACTCGTTCGGTTGGGTTGAAAAGCAGCATAGCGTGCCGTAAATGTCGCCTTCCTGCATCTGTATCGGGACGCTGATGTGTGCGCCGACGCCGAGCTCCCGGGTTGCAGCGAAGTCCTTGACGGCTTCGTGCTCTTGAGCATTGTGAATGAAGTTGGGGATGTGGCCTTGAACCACGCCGTGACAGTATGAATCCTCGAGCGGATCACTGTCCCCGACGCGAATCATGGAGTGCTCGCCGTCATCGGAAACGCACTCGAATATGCGACGGCCGTTGTCGAAGCGGGACAGGAAGCCGACTTCCATACCCAGGTTGAGGCGTATGGCGTCGAGTAAATCCGGTAGCAGGGTGCGCGCCGTTCCGGGCGCGATGTCGATGACCTGGAAAAAAAAGTCAGCCAGGCTGTTCTCGTTTTGCTCGTCGTCAGGCGTGGATGCAGTCGGTTCAGTATCAGCCATAGTCCCAATCGTTGAAAAGGTTTTTCTTTTTTAGTTGTTTCTGATTCTAGGGAATTGGCTGTGATGTTTGCAACAAGCGCCTGGGCGACTCCTGTGTGGCGCATGTCGGACTTGCTGGGTGTGCGGTGCTCGAAGAAATAAAAGAGGCCCGCACGATGGCGGGCCGTCAATGGAGTGTCACTGTGTCCGGCGCCTGAACAAGGCGTGGGGCGGACAGGGAAACTGTAGTATCTACAGCACGGTATTTCTGTTCGATACCTAACATAGGCGGATTTTGGTGCCTGAAGGCACTCCTACAGTGGTTCGCATAATGTATATTATGTCAAGTAGAGCCTGTGCGCAGAATCTGGTGCGGAAGCGCATGGCAGTTTTGATTAACTTGACTAGTTGGCGCTTTATCAATGTCTTATATGATGAATATTAAGTCATTTCTCGTTATTTACAGCTTCACAAAAGGATGATCGGTATCAACTGAGGCTGCTTGCGCCCATGTGATACTTTTTGCATGCAAGAATGTGGCTTGCAGGACTTCACACAGAAAAAGGATTGAACACTATGTCCAAGCAGATTGTTGTTGCACTCGACGGCTCCGAGGGAGGTTTTCAGGCACTGGGTACCGCGGCCAGCCTGGCCAAGGCCATGGGTCGGGATCTGGCGCTGTTGTATGTCTATCCGCACACACCTGCGACTTCAGCCACGATGTCGGGTCTCGGCGAGATGTCGCGCAAGAGCCTCGAAGAGCTCAAGGATGACTCCGGCAAGGAGGTGTTCACGGCTGCGGAGGCCAAGCTGGGCAGCACGCATCCTGTGGCAGACAAACACCTGCTCTGGGGCGATCCGGCCGAGGAGATCATCAGTTTCATGGAGCAGCATCCCGACGCTCATCTGGTCATGGGTCGGCGCGGCATGTCGCAGATCAAACGCCTGGTCATGGGTAGCGTGAGCGACAAGGTCGTGCGTCATGCCCCCGGTTTGGTGACGGTCGTCTCCTGACGCCTTACTCGGGAACGACGATTCCAACCGTGATCTGACGCTTGCCGGATGCATCGACGAGCGAAATCCGGTTGGAATCGAGTTCTCGTCCGTCCTCGTACAGGGTGATGCCTGCAGTCGCGGCGTCACCTTTTTCTTGCTTATACTCAATTCGATACCGGATATTTCTGAGAGTCAACATTACGGAACACTTCTCCCATTCCGGTGGCAGACAGGGTTCGATGATGAGTGATTGTCCTTCGACTCGCAGTCCCAGTAACGCCTCGATTCCGGCGCGGTAGAGCCAGGCGGCAGCGCCCGTGTACCACGACCACCCGCCTCTGCCGCGATTCATTCCCTGACTGTAGATGTCGCCGGCGAGCACGTAGGGCTCAAGCCGGTAGCGCCTGGTCGAATCCGGCGTGGTGGCGCGTTGAATCGGGTCAAGCAGGCGGAACAGGTCGGCCGCATCGGCTCTCCAGCCCAGACGAGCCGCGGCCCAGACTGCCCAGGTGGCGGCGTGTGTGTACTGGGCGCCGTTTTCGCGTATGCCGGGCGGGTATCCCTTGATGTATCCGGGATCGCGCGGCGTCTTGTCGAATGGTGGATCAAGCAGCAGTATCAGGCGATCATGCCGGTCGACCAGGTGCTCGAAAGCTGACCGCATGGCGATGGTGGCACGCTCGCCGGGTTGATCGGGCCCGAGTACCGACCAGGCCTGGGCAATCAGGTCAATGCGACACTCCTCGCTTTCGGCGGAACCGACCGGCGTACCGTCATCGTAATAGGCCCGGCGATACCAGTTGCCGTCCCAGGCCTGCTCTTCGACCCGCTCTCCGAGCTGGCGAGCCAGCGTAAGGTACTGGCTCTCGGTATCGGGATCGTCTTGAAGCCGACAGCAATCGGCGAAATCCACCAGCACGCGCATCATGAACCAGGCCAACCACACACTTTCCCCGCGGCCGGTGGTGCTGATGCGATTGAACCCGTCATTCCAGTCACCGTTGCCGATGATCGGCAGACCATGGGGCCCGACCGTGCTGGCACGATCCAGCGCGCGGCAACAGTGCTCGTAGAGGCTGCCCGAACGTTCGCTTTCGCCGTATTCGGCATAGCGTTCGGCTTCTTCAGCCGCCAGCGGCTGACCTGACAGGTAAGGAACGATTTCGTCGAGTACGCCGGTGTCGCCGGTGGAACTCACGTACCAGGCGGTCACCAGCGGCAGCCAGAGCAAGTCGTCGGAACAGCGGGTTCGAACGCCGCGCAGTGGGCCTTCGTGCCACCAGTGCAGCACATCTCCTTCGGTGAACTGGCGCGCTGCGGCACGCAGGATCTGCTGCCGGGTCACTTGCGGATCCAGCCAGACCATGGCCATCGCATCCTGTAGTTGATCGCGATATCCGAAACCGCCGCTTGACTGGTAGTAGCCGGTGCGCCCATTCAGGCGGGCGCTGATTGCCTGGTAAGGCAGCCAGCGGTTGAGCAGCAGGTTGAACGATGGTTCGGGCGTGTTGACCTGAACTCCGTCCAGCAGATCGTTCCATCCGGCCTGCAGACGACTGAAGCTTTTTTCGATGGCTTCCTCGTCGGCCAGTTCAGCCGCCAGTTCCAGCGCCTCACTCCGACTTTCGGCATGGCCGAGCACGAAGACGACGGTCATTGTTTCACCCGGAGGAATATCGAGGTGTACCTGCAGGGCGGCACAGGGATCAACGCCCTGTTGCACCTGTCCGCTTAATCCGATTCGGCGAAGTCCGGCCGGATCACGAACATGGCCGCCCTGCCCCAGGAACTCGGTGCGATCCATGGTGAATCCGTGCATCGGCAGGCTGCTGACGAGAAAAGCGTGTCGATCTCCACCGAATCGGTCGAAGCGGTTGCGGGCCAGCAGGACCTGCCTGACCACGGAAATATCGCACTCGAGATGCACTGCAGGTTCGCTGCGCCGGTTCCCCAGCACCCACTCGACGTAACGGGTCACGGTCAGTCGTCGAGTCCAGTCGCAGTGATTGGTCAGGTGCAGACGGCAGACTTGTGCGGACTGCTGCGGATCAACGTGAATGCGGTAGTCGTGCACCAGGCCGTTGCCGTGATGAATGAATCGGCTGTAGCCCGCACCGTGATGGACCCGGTATGCACCCTGCCCCGGTTTTGGTCCGGGCGTCGGGGTCCAGCTCACGCCCGTTTCCTCATCGCGAATGTAGATCACGTCGCCCGGAATGTCCTGCACGGGGTCGTTGGGCCAGGGCGTCAACCGATATTCGCTGCTGTTGCCGGCCCAGGTGAATGAAGTGCCCCGCTCGCTGACCAGGCAGCCGAAATCGGAATTGGCCAGTACATTGCACCACGGTGCAGGCGTTTGCCCGCCTTTCTGCCAGTGGATGACGTACTCGCGGCCGTCACTGCTGAACCCACCGTAGCCGTTATCGAATTGCAATTCCCTGCACGGTTCGAGCGCCGGCGTGGCGGCGTGTGACGCGGATTCGGGGCGGCTCGGTACCAGCAAGGGCAGATCCTCGGCCGATCGGGTTCTCAGCTGCTCTGAGATTGGCGGCCCGTCTGCGAGCAGGATGACGGATGCGGCTGTGATAAGACCCTGGTACTGTTCGGCGGATAGCTCCCTGGCCGGAATCACCGTCACCTGCCCCGACAATACGCGCTGGATGCGCGCCCGAATCGATTCCGACATCTCGCGCAGGCGGTCGCGGCTGGCCTGCTCGTAACCCCCGGCACTCAGATCGAGCAACACCAGGTCAGAGCGCAGACGACGACCATCGAGGAAGGTATGCGCAACGATCAACTCCTCGATACGCTCCTGACTGTCCTTGCCGCCGACTTCCATGACGATGATCGGCCAGTCGCCGGAAATGCCGCGCGACCACAACAGGGATTGCAGCGGTTCCCGGGGACAGGAATCGGGCCGACGCCAGTCTCGATGTGGTGCGTGGATGGCCGAGGCCAGTTCCATGGCGCCCCGAACCAGTTCGGGACGCATTTGCAGATGATGCAACTCCAGCCCGGTCTGCATTCTGGCCTGCTCGAATATCCAGTCGATACGTCCAATTGCCCGATAGCTGCGCAGGTTGCCCAGTAATTCGCGACGAGACCGCCCTGCCCCGGTCAGGAAGCCCATCTCCAGCCGGCCGTACGGCTCAATGGTGACTTCCACGGCATCGGCAATGGCCGGGTCGATCACCGCACCGGCTTTCGCACCCATGGAGGCCAGCCCGTTGGCCAGTCCCGCAGCCGAGCGCTCGCTGCCACCTCGACCCAGGAACTGCTGGCGATCGGTATCCCAGCCATAGCGAACAGGCTGTCCGGCCGGCGGTACCAGGGCATGTGCGACGTAGAGAGGACGTTCTTCTGAACTGCGTGGGCGTCGGCGGAAGACCAGAATCTGTTCATTGCGCAGGCATTCGCTTTCGATGAACAACCGGGCAAATGTCGGGTGCCGCTCAAGTTCAACGAGAGGCGCCATGGCGAGTTCGGCGAAACTGGCGATGAGCAGCCGGCGTGGTCGGCTGCTTTCGTTGCTGATCAACAGTTTCCGTGCCTCGATGTCGTGCTGGGCGGCGACTCCCATTCGCATGCGGCACAGAAGCTCCTGGCGGCGGCAACGGAACTCGGCAAAGTGAGCCCCGAAGTGCACCTGGCGGTCGGCTGATGCATCGCCGGCCGGATCGGCGGTGATCGAGAACTCCCTGCCCGTGTCGAGATCACGCACGTAGATCCAGTGACCCCATGCATTGGTCGTCGCGTCGGGTTGCCAGCGATTGATCATGATGCCTTGCCATGAACTGCCGCCACCGCCCGCGGAGTTGATGTTGATGGTGTACTGTCCGTTCGACAATACTGTGTACTGCGGCACCTCCGGACGCGGGTCGGCAGGCCACACGAGCGGATCCGGAGCGATGCGCGGCATCCGGGTTTTCCCGGTTCCGGTTGGTGTGGGCAGTTCGGGCATTGATCGCGGCAGGCGTTCATGCAGCAGCATGGACACACCACCAATGTGCGGGTCTGAATGGAATCGCCGCACCATTGCCTCGCGACAAAGGCAATTGGTAATGGCGACCAGGGCCATCCCCTGGTGGTGACTCATCCAGGCCTTGACGATGCGCAGCCGGCGCGGGGTGCGGCTGACTCGCCGGCCGAAATCCAGTGCTTCGTAGCAACCGAAAAGTCCGATACCTCGCAATGATTTGATCCGGCGCAGGTTGTCGACCACGGCCACAGGCTCGAATGGCAGCGCCATGATGGAGGAATATGGCGACACCACCAGCCGCTCGCCGAGATCGCGTTTGAAGCCCAGCCCCGGAACCCCGAAGGCTCGGTAGGCATACACCTGCTGTTCGTCGAGCTGGTAATAGGCCGATTCGGAAATACCCCATGGAATCTGGTGGTGGTCGGCAAAATCACGATGCAGCGCGATTGCGGCGCGGCTGGCACTGTCAAGCAGGCTGCCGGCCGGCGTTCGCGTGTACAACCTGGGCATCATGTATTCGAACAGCGTCGCTCCCCACGACATGAGGATGCTGCGGCCGTTACGCCGGCGAAACGGTCGGCCCAGGAAGAGCCAGTGTCTTGAAGGTACCTGACCCGTGGCGATCGCCAGCAGGCTGGCCAGGCGTGCCTCTGAGGCCAGCAGGTCATAAAAGTTCGGATCGGGTGTGGCATTGCTGACGTCGTAGCCGATCCGGAACAGGTGGCGATCCTCGTCGTAGAGGAAGCGAAAGTCCATTTCGGCTGCCCAGCGTTCCGCTCGTTCGACGATATCAGCCAGGTCGCTGCGCAACTGCTGCCCCACGACCTGGGCATACTCGATCTGGCGGGACAATCGTTCGAGCCTGGCAGCTTGTGCTTCCCTGCACCCCGGTGCGGCCTGCAGATGCTTAATCAACGACGTGACACGACGCGAGCGGCTGATCCATGTCGACAAGCGCCAGTCACCATTCAACAGGTCCAACAGTTGTTGCCATTCCTGATCGGAATCGGACGGAACCTCTGCGATCGCATCTTCGATCTCCGCCATGTCCTGCAACCAGGGAAGCAGCTCTTCGATCATGTGACCGGCGCGCTGTGCCTGGGCATGCAGTTCATCCAGCCAGATACGCAGTTCGTTGATGGCTTCTGCGCTGACCACCACTTCCTCGTCCTCGGCCAGCCCGATGACCTCTTCGGCCAACTCGTCGAATTGACTGCCGCGCCATTGCCGCAACAACTGGCAGACCTCGGCTCGTTCGCTGGCAGACAGCTGCTGGCGCGAGCGGTTTATGGTGGCCAGCAGATGCCGGCTGCGTTGATGTGCCGGAACGACACCAGGCAGTGCTTCGACGGTTTCGGCTATCACACCCAGGGTGTCCGACAACCCGCGCAGGAGACGGGCGGGAGTGAGCGGCGACGTGGTCAGTTCATCCAGCCCGCGTGCAAGCGTGACCAGGCTCACTGCGAGATTGCCGCTGTCGACGGTGGAAACGTAAGCCGGTTCCAGCCGGTTGAGATCACGCAATTCGTACCAGTTCAACCAGTGACCGCGATAGCGTTCAAGCTGGGCCATGCCATCCATGGAGTTGCGTAGCCAAGCCGCCAGGCTCAAGGAGTCGAACCAGCCCATGTCATTAGCGGCCAGCGCCGAATTGAGTGCCAGCCCGATGTTTGTTGGCGAAGTCCGCTCGGCCAGCATCACGCGTGGCTCTTCCTGGTAGTTGTCCGGAGGCAGCCAGTGCGTGTCGGAACCGACGAAGCGTTCGAAGAACAACCAGGTGCGGCGCCCGGTGCGACGAAGCAGGTCGCGGTCTGACAGATCGAGCACGGGGGCGGGCCTGACGCGTGTCCGATCGACGGCACCGGCGATCAGCGGCGCAAACAGCCACCCGCCCAGCAGTGGTGCGGCGAAGGCGAGCATCGCGGGGTTGAGGATTGCGGTGGTTGCCGTTGCCAGGATTGCAAGTGCCGGAGCCGTCCACATTTCGCGCCACAAGTGGCGTCGGGCGCTGCTCAGGTTGCGTTGGGTGTGGGCCGCGCTGGTCCACTCCAGCAGATGTCGTCGTGTGATCCCCATGCGAACGAGCGCGCGCACAGTCGCATCGATTAATATCGCGGTCTGGTAAGGCAGCAGTACCAGGTTGAGAAGCCAGAACTGGAACTGTCGGTAAAATGACTGCGGCAGACTGCGAAGCCTGGTCCAGGCCGAGCGCGGCGCGAACAGGCCGCGTCCGAATGCCTCGAGCAACTCGGTAAACAGGCCAGGCCCCATAAGTAACGCGAACAGCAACATCCACAGCCAGTCGCCCCCAGGCAACAGGCCCGTAAAGCTGACCAGGATCAAGGCGAGCACGGCCGGTGGCTGCATGCTGCGGCGCAGGTTGTCGACGATCTTCCAGTGATGGACGCGCTTGAGCGGATTGCGCTGACGTTGACCGTCAGCCACCCTCACCCGACGCCTCAGCCAGGGCAGGAGTTGCCAATCGCCCCGGGTCCAGCGATGTTGCCGGCGCATGAAGGCCACCACGCTGGAGGGAAACTGTTCCATCAAGGTGATGTCGGACGCCAGCCCTACCCTGGCATGAACGCCCTCGAGCAGGTCGTGACTGAGCAGGGTGTTGTCGGGGATGCGGCCGGCCAGGGTGTGCTCGACCGCACGCCAGTCGTAAATGCCCTTTCCCGTGAAAATACCCTCGCCGAACAGGTCGTGGTAAACATCGGAGCTGGCGTGGGTGTAAAGGTCCATGGTCGTGTCGCCGGAAAAGATCCGGGTAAACAGTGTGGCCATGGTGGTATCAGGGTCGACTTCCAGGCGTGGCTGAATGATGCTGTAGCCGGCCTTGAGCATATGGTTTTGCCGATCGAGCACGGCCCGGCTCAGTGGATGAGCCAGCGTGCCGACTAGCTGTTGTGCACTGCCAGGAGGAAGTCGCGTATCGGCATCCAGTGTCAGGACGTAGCGGACCCCTTCAAGCAATTGCTGATCGCCGTACCCGACCGTGAAGCTGGTGCCCTCGTCACCCGCCAGCAGCCGGTTGAACTCCATGAGTTTTCCGCGCTTGCGCTCCCAGCCCATCCAGCAGCCTTCGGAGGCATTCCACAGGCGCCGGCGCGACAGGAACAGGAAGCGGTCTCCGTAGAGTCGGTTCAGACGACGGGTGCAGGCCCTGCAACGTTTCAGCACTCGCTTGTCGCCATCCATCTTGGCCTGATCCGCATCTCGCAGGTCGCCGAGGATGACGAATATCATCGAGGGGTCGTCGTTGGCCAGGGAGTTGATCTCCAGCCGTTCAAAAACCGGCTCGACGTCGTCGACACCGCCGAAGATCACCGGAACCACCACGGCGGTTCGGAATTCCTCGGGGATTCCGTTGTGCTCGAAATCCATGCGCGCCAGCGTCCGCGGAGGCACGAACCAGGTGATGAGCCCGTTGGCCAGGGCCACCGCCAGGCCGATCACCGGCGAGAGCACCAGCAAAAGCATCACCGTGGTCAGAAGCCAGCTTGCGCCTCCGGTCTGGAGAAAAGCGTACAGAGCGGCCAGCGGCACGATCGAGAACAGGCTGATCAAGGAAAAATAAACCGGCCCGGGATGATGTTCGGCAACTCCCAGCATGCGTTCACGAATGGTGGGCCGGAACCCGACCTCCCGTCGCAGGCGTTCTCGGCCTCCGCCGATCAGCCAGTAACCCACATGCCGGTGACGCGCCTTGCTGGTACTGGCGGCGGCACTGAGGGCGACCGCTTTTTCAGCTACGCCGGTTTCGTCGAGGCTGCCGTGGCGCGCCAGATGCTCGATACGCTGGCGGTAACGATCGCGGGTGAGAAAATCCATGGCCGCGTAAGCCTCGGCCGGGTCGCGTGCCAGGATGCGATCGACCCGGCTGAGCCTTTCGAAGGACTCAGGCCAGTCATGTGAGGCAACCGCCCGGAGACTGAGTATGCCGCCGGCAACCGTATCGACAATCTCCACCTCGTCGCCGTGGACATCGGTATCGACGGTCAGGCGTTCGCCGACATCAATCAGATGATCGATAACGGCAAGAGTCAGAAAGGCCGGCAAGGCCCAAAGTTCGCCGATTGCAAGCGGGCGATGGTTCTGGAAACGGTCGACAGTGCGCTCGATCCAGCTGAGTTCGACTGGCTCGCCGCCGTATTCAAGCAGGATGCGGGCCAATACAGCGACCACCGGCTCGGCCGTCTTGCC
>SL_3KL_010_SEDDRAFT_10003253_pt1 | contig 14776 bp, 8 predicted proteins | sample SodLakKL_010_SED_2_FD_10381 | JGI IMG/M metagenome (IMG submission 10381)
TGTTACAATTACATCTATTGAGTGTTATGTTTTTCAATCCATTGAATCCTCATGATTTGGACTTAACGTTTAGTGAAATTAATATGATGAGGATTTCATGCTTCTGTGTGTAATTTTACGCAGAAAAAATTTAATGTATATTTCCACCCCCGCAAAAAAAACCATAATTTTCAATATAGTTCCATAGCAATTATTTTGCTATGAAATTACTGTGTTTTATTATTTTATTTGATTTTATGCATTTTTTATTATTATTTGCAATCAAATACCAGAATAATAAAATGTTATATGAACAAATATCTGTTCACGGTTTTATTTTTAGTTTCTACCGGTATAAACGTCTTTTCCCAAAACTGGACCAGGCTGCAGAAACTGGACCATGAAGCTGAATATCTTATAATGTCCAGGCTTTATAAAGCTGCAGCAGATAATTTTATCCAAATACTTAATGAACTTCCCGGTAATTCAAATATTAAATTCAGAATCGGGTATTGCTATCTTAATGCCGAAGGATATAACCTCGAAGCAATTCCTTATCTGGAAAAGGCTTCTGCAAATATTGCATTATTTCCAAATTCGGGTTCTATAAAAGAAGACAGATCTCCTCCAGAGGCACTCCTTTTTCTGGGGGTTGCACATCAACGTGCTTTGCAATTTGATCTGGCAGAAAAAGCCTATTCAAAGTTCAGGGAAATGTTGCCTGACAACGATGAAAGGCGTAAAATTGCAGATCAGCATTTGGAGAGCATTGAGCATGCTAAGATTTTCCTTAAAAAGCCACGTGAAGTTGAAAAAATCAATCTTGGAAAGGAAATAAACAGTAATGAAGCGAACATAAATGCAGTTGTTTCCGGAGATGGGCAGACAATGGCTTTCACAAGAATATCCCGCAGAGGATTTGAGGTTTTTATTGCCCGCAAACAGGGAGAAAAGTGGGGGAAACCTGTTAACATAAGCCGTGGTTTGAAAATGGATTTTCTTCTTACCACGGGTATTTCACATGATGGTTCTGATATTTATCTTAGATATTTTTTACCTGATATGTCAGATATCTACACAAGCACTTATGAGAACGGAGGGTGGAGCAGTGCTAAAAAAATTGGCAGACCAGTTAGCAGCAGGTATAACGAAACACATGCATCTGTAAGTTCTGATGGCAAAACGCTTTATTTTACAAGTAACAGGCCCGGAGGATATGGTGGTCTTGATATATACCGTGCTCATCTTAACAGACGCGGCAGATGGAGAAATGTAGAAAACATGGGTCCGGAAATTAATACATTTTTTAATGAAAACACACCCTTTGTTACAGTTGATGGAAAATATCTGTTTTTCAGTTCAGAAGGCCACAACACCATGGGAGGATACGATGTGTTTTTTGCTGAGCTTGAAAATACTGAAAATTTATATAATCTTGGATATCCTGTAAACGATACCTATGATAACCTTTTTTATTTTCCTTTTAGTGAGGGCCGTTCCGGATATATTTCATATCATGATAAGGATGGTATTGGTCGCAGGGATTTATTCCAGGTATCGTTAAATGATTTGGAAATGATAGATATAGATCTTGCTTCAAAACATCATCTCGATAAAGAGACTCTTGCAAAAATTCATACAGAATCTGAGGCTGACACCCTCGAATTTTATATTTTGGAAGGGCTTGCAGATTATGATTACGAGTGGGAAATGCTTGCTGATCCTGAATTCAGCCATGAAGAACATGATTCCTTCGAAGAGTCTGGTTTTGAGGAGATACCGGCACATTCCAAAGCAGGAAAATCATACAGTGTCCAGATCCTTGCTTTGGAGGAAGTTTTTACATCTGAATTAATTGATAGCATACCCGGAGTAATCATTCATTATGATAATGATGGATTTAGCAGGTTTTTAACCGGCTATTACAGGACAATCTCCGAAGCTATGACGGTATTAACCCACTATCGTGAAAATGGTTATCCCGATGCTTTCATCCGTATAAATAATTTTATTCCGAATTACACGGTGCAGGTTAAAGCCATGAGAAATTTCCTGGAAAGAAGTTATTTCAGTAACATTGAAGAACTGATTTGCCGGCAGGGTACAGATGGTCTTTACAGGTACTCCTGGCTTTATTACACCACATGGCATGAAGCTGCCAGTCACCTCAACAAATTCAAAGAGATGGGTTATGAGGATGTTTTTGTCAACAAACTTAACTGGTAGCTTATCATTGGATTAACACCCTTTAAACCTTCCGGAGAATACAATTACTTAACCTGTGCCGGAATCTTCACCGATGCTTATCTGGTTTCATAAGTTTGACGCTATCTCCAACAGAAAGACCGATACAAATAATCACGGACCTTTCAGCAGCGACAATATCGGCATGAATTATGATTATCCGGAAGCAAGCTATGAGCGCCGCAAAGAGATCATAGAAGAGCATAAAAACTATCAGATGGGATTGCTCTGGTTTGTTGCAAATGATCCCCGCATACCTGAAGAGACACAAAGCAGGATGCAGGAGTGGGGACTAACACGGGATGAATTCACAGATAACGGTAACTGGCCGCACCAGTTGCATATTCGTGAAGCCCGCCGTTATGAAATAGCCTATTGTTCTCTTGTGCCCAAAAAGAATGAATGTACAAACCTGCTGGTTCCGGTTTGCGTTTCATCAAGTCATATTGCATTTGGTTCAATTCGAATGGAACCGGTATTTATAATACTTGGACAGTCTGCTGCTGTAGCGGCATCTATCGCCATAGACAGAGATCTGGCTGTGCAGGATTTACCTTATCAGGAGCTCAGCAGTATCCTGGTTGAAAAAGGACAAATACTTAACTACTGACAAGGGAGCTTTTTGTTTACAGTTTCAAACACCATACCATNAATTTTATATTAACTTGCATTTTATTAAAACCCAATAAAATAAACTCATCATAATATCAGTTTAATTTTTATAATTAAATATATAATGGGTAAACGCTATATAATAATAATTGGTGCAGTTTTATTAAATCTGGCTGCCTGCAGCTCTTTCAAATCAGATCATGACAAGGGCCTCGAAGAGATGGATAATGGTAATCTTATAAATGCCATTAACCTTTTCACCAAAAGCATTGAAGCGAACAAAGACCTGGCTTCATCATATAATCACAGAGGCCTTTCTTACCTGAATATGGGAGACTTTTCTTTGTCAATAGACGATTTTACCAGTGCCATTGAACTTGAAGAGGATGCGGTAATTTTTCACAACAGGGCCCGGGCATATTTGGAGATGGGGCTCACGGAGAATGCTTTTGCCGATCTGAATATGGCTGGCAAACTGAATGAGACAGACCTGGAACTTTTGCTGAGTACCGGATATGGCATGCTTGACCTGGGTTATCACATAGAAGCAGAACGTGTCTTTACAAAAGCACTGATTATAGATACTGAAAGTATGGAGGCTTTCAACGGCAGAGGTAATGTAAGGATGGAGCTTGGTGACAATGAGGGTGCTGAGCGTGACTGGAACAGGGCCATTGAGATTTCCAGGAAAACCCGGAATAACCAGGAGATATAAGAAAGTCCTCAATGCTTTAGGATCATGTGTATACTTGCAAAAAATAATGGAACACGTTGATTTTTAGGCATCCTGGCTTGTTGAGCAATAATGTATTTATCGAACCTCCAGCCTCTCCCCTTCCGATTTGGCAATTACAACGGCACCGCAAACATCACTCCAGACATTTGCCGAGGTCCTGAACATATCAATTATCCTGTCAACTGCCAGTATCAGCCCCACTCCTTCCAGCGGAAGTCCCACGGCAGTTAGTACAATTGTTATCATCACCAGTCCGGCCATCGGCACCCCTGCAGATCCTACTGAAGCCAGCAGTGATGTAAGAACTACAATTACCTGCTGACCAATAGTCAGGTCTATTCCATAAGCCTGTGCAATAAATATCACTGCCACACATTCATAAAGTGCTGCACCGTCCATGTTGATAGTGGCACCAAGAGGAAGGGTGAAACTGCAGACCTTATCAGAAACTCCCGAATTGTTTTTGACAGCCTCCATTGTGAGTGGTAGCGTGGCATTTGATGAGGAAGTTGTAAAGGCAGTTATTAATGGTGTGCGTACTGCAGCAAAATGCCGGAAAGGTTTCTCCCCTCCTGCATATTTCACAATAAGAGGCAGGGTTATAAATACATGCACAAGTATGCCGGCAATAACAACAAACATATACATACCCATGCTTTGCACAAGAACACCAAGGTCCTCCTGTGCTGCTACCCTTGCAGCAATAAGTCCGAAGATGCCAAGGGGAGTGAAACGTATTACAAAGAGGGTTACCTTCATCATCACCTCAAAAACAGCCCTGAAAAAACCTGACAGGTAATCCTGATGCTTAGTTTCAACCCTGGTAATAAAAAACCCAAAAAGCAATGCGAAGAAGATTACCGACAGCATCTGGGTGTTATCTGAAAAAGACAGAAAAACATTTTCAGGCACAATGCGTAAAAGTGTCTGACCAAGTGTCCCTTCGGTAACATCAAGCACTGGCTCATGGGTAAGTTCGATGCCAGCATCAACACCCGGTTTGAAAATATTGACCATAAACAATCCTGTCAGGATTGCCAGTGTGCTGGTGAACAGGTAGTAACCCATTGTCTTCATTCCCAGCATACCTATGTTTCTTGCATTACCGATATTGGCAATACCTGTAACAATAGAACTGAAAACCAGGGGGATGATAATCATGCGCAGGGCACGGAGAAAGAGGTCACCCATCCAGGCTATATATACTGTTTGTTCTCCAAAAAAGACCCCGAAGAGGATTCCCAGCACCAGTGCTATAAGTATCTGCCAGTGAAGCTTTAATCTTAGCATTAATATTGTGGTAAATTCATTATGACCCTGAGACCTGGTCATTTGGTTAATATCGCTGTGTTTCCGGATAAGAGAGTAATTTCGAACATCAATGCCCGGCATGATTCTCCAGCAGGAATACATAATTTCCTGCAGCCAGGTTTATAATGCTTACATCACCCATGCCTGACACATCCCGTGTAGATACGGGTTCACCTTCCTGTACCGTATAACTGCCCTTCAGATACAATGTTGCTGTGCTGTTGGGCGGTATGGATACATTATAGATAATCTTGTTACCTCCCTTTTCCCAGGATGACAATATGGTTCCGTAAGGTCCGTTATGGGTAGCCTCAAAATGTTCAAGTCCGTCGACAAAATATGGCTTAAGGATAACATTCCTGAAGCCCGGGTTCTCAGGGTCGGGGCGTATTCCCCCGGGAGCCTTGTACAGCCATGCACTTATCTCACCAAACATAATATGGTTCATCGATATATCCCTGTCGGCGTCAATCGACCAGTTCTCATAAAAAGTTGTTGCACCGTTCACTATCCACCATCCCCATGAGGGATAGTCCTCCTTCGAGGCAACCTTCCATGCAACATTGGCATAACCGTTCTCACTGAGTGCATTCAGCAGGGCCTTGGAGCCAAGCAGTCCCACATCAATATGATAATCATTATCAGCCACCATCCCGGCAAGATTAGAGGCAACAAGTCCCTTCAAATCTCCGGGAACCAGTCCCCAAAACAGAGGCATACTCATTTCGGTCTGGTATCCGCTTCCGTAAATGCCTGCTTCCCTGTCGAGGAACTTATCATTAAAAGCAGCTTTGATCTTTTCTGCCAGCGCTGAATACTTATTGTGATCGTCCGGTTTTTCAAACAGCTGCGCTGCATCTGCCAGTATTGAGGCAACAACATAGTAGTAAACGGTAGAAGTAAGCTCAACATCAGCCCTTGACCGCACCGGCACCCAGTCGCCGAGCCCCCAGTTTGTCAGTCCCTCCGGGTACAGGTAATTAATATGATCGACATACCTCACAATATTGTCATAGGTCTCCTCAAGCAGCCTGCTGTCGCCGTAAAACATATATATGTTCCAGGGAACAATTGCCAGGCTCGAGGTCCAGTCCACGCCATTCGCCCAGTGATACCCCCAGCCACTTGAAGGAATAATGGCAGGCAGCACCCCGTTGGGCTGCTGCTCATCGCGATGGTCGGCAATCCATTTCTCGTAAACCGTTATACCGTCGAAATTAAAAAGACCGGTTTCAATTGCTATATGTCCGTCTCCTGTCCATCCCAGCTTCTCCCTTTGGGGACAATCTGTAGGGTATCCGAACAGGTTTGCCAGATATGAGTTATTTCCGGCCCACCACAACCTGTTGATGACCTCACTCGAAGTATGTATTTTGCCGGCAACTGGAACGTCGCTGTGCATAAAATACCCGGTAAGGCTCTCCCTTGTCAACTCCAGGGGCCTGTCCGCAGTAACCTCTATAAACTGGAAACCCTTGTAATTAAAGCGTGGCATAAACACATCCTTTTCCTTCCCCGAAAGGATAAAAATATCTGTTTGGAAAGGATCCGAATCGTCCTGCGGACGATAATGCTGGTCTATATTGGACTGGTCTACTCTGCCTGCAGCATCAAGCTTCTCGCCATGCTTTAGCCGGATAACCGTTCCCTCCTCCCCGCTTGCCTCAAGCCTGACAACACCTGAAATATTCCTCCTCAGATCAAAAACATATGTCCTGTCGTTTATCTTTACCATGCTGCCAGCCGGGATCTTTTCAGTTTTTCTTACCGGATGCATTGCCTGGGCAACAATATTCTGAGAAGGAGCCGGAACAACAGTCACATCAAACCATCCCGAGGCGTCAAAACCGGGATTATCCCAACCGGGCTGTTCCAGCCCTGCATCATAATGTTCGCCGGTATAAATGCTGTTGAATATAATTGGTCCCGGCGCGGCCTTCCAGTCATTTCCGGTACTGATGATTTCCATGGTACCATCTTCATAAGTTATCCTGAGGTCGGCACAGAATGAAGGCCTTGCTCTCCAGGGCACCTCATGAAAAAACCAGACCGCCGTACTCTGGTGATTATACCAGCCGTTACCAAGAGTAACGCCAAGGGTGTTATCTCCCGGCCTGAGACTTTCAGTCACATCATGGGTAACATACATTATCCGCCTGTCGTAACGGGTCTTTGCAGGGTCCAGCATATGATCACCCATCTTTTCACCATTGAGGAACAGCTCATAATACCCTGCAGCAGCAATATAAACCCTGGCGTCCTTAACAGGTGACGATGGGGTGAAATCCTTCCGGAAGTAACCGGCAGGCTTGCGGTCTGCGTCACGCGTATCGGTTATCCATGCCCCCTTCCATCCGGATGGATCCATCATGCCGGTTTCAAACCAGGCGGTTGCAGTTTCGGCCGACCTGTTACCGTTTTTGTCCCATACATCGACCGACCAGTAATAGCGGGTGAAAGGCTGCAGTTCCGGTCCGTCATACACCACCCTGATATTATCCGATCGGACCCTCGCCGTATTCCACTTATTGCCATTGCCTTCGGCAACTTCGGCCGGATCGGTACCTACAACGATCCTGTAGGCGGTTTGCAATGCTCCTTCCCTGACGTCTTCCATCTGCCAGGTAAACCGGGGATTCTGTGTATCAAGTCCGATAGGATTGACCAGGTATTCTGTTTTAAGATTAACAGCCCTGCATTCATCTGTTGAAGTTTGGCAAGAGTAAAAGATACCCGTCAGAAACAGGGTTATTACCAAAAGGGAGCCAGCAGTTTTCTTCATTTTTAAAAAGTAAAGTGAAAAATCGTTTAATCCGGAATATACCGGTTATTAATTACATTATAAAATGCAAAATACAAATTCATGATAAAGCGAAGCGGTTCCTTCTGTAAGTTGAAATTTTGGTTATTATATTTTGATAAAATTTTGGCTTACAGATGAATTATAAACTATCAGGCTGCTTTATTACAACATACCAAATACTACATGTAAAAACTACCTTTTTACACTGCCTTTACTTCCTTTTGAACTTCTCGCCAGTGCAAAAGCTGCAGCCCCCACCGCACCGGAAAGTTCTGAATACTGTGCCTGCATAATCCGGGTCTTCTTCCCGCCGGGCCTCCATTCATAAACATCCATAAAATCATTTAACGGGTTAAACAGACTATCGCCGGCATTGGTAATTCCTCCTCCCAGGATCACTGCATCGGGAGATATTGAGTTGGATATCGAGCAAATGGCAAGTGAGAGCTTGCGCACCGAGTCAAGCCATACATATGTTGCAAAGCTGTCTCCTCTCTCATATGCCTCAACAAGCTCTGAAGTGGAGTCATATCGTCCTGCAGTTCTTTTTCCTACGGTGGTGTTACCGATAGCCTGCTCCAGGGTTCCGGGCGAACCTGTGATCCCGGTCTCGCCATTGCTTGCTTCAATGGTAATGTGTCCGAAATGACCCGCCATAAGCCCCTGTCCCGTATACAACTCACCGTTGATCAATATACCGCCTCCGACACCGGTACCGAGGGTAAGTAACACTATGTTCTGAAGTTCCCTGCCTGCTCCGAAGCTGAATTCTGCCATCAGGGCGGCATGAGCATCGTTCAGAACAAATACTTCCTTGTCGCCAAAATAGTTACCCCAGTTAAAGTTTTCTATCCCCTCAAGCCGGCCCGGCATAAATGATATGGCAGAGTGCAGCTCATCAGGAATTCCCGGGGCGGCAAGTCCTGTCAGGCACGAAGTCTCCTTACATGCTGCTTTCAATTCCAGCACCAGTTGCCTTGTAATTTCCTTCCATTCGGAAAAGCTGCCTTTATCATTGGTAGGCAATGTTTTCTGAACAAGCACTTCTCCTGTTTCAGTTACCACAACACCCTTGATAACAGTTCCGCCGACATCTATTCCTATTATTTTCTTCATAAGCAGATATTAAAATTAAATCATTGGTATTATGGATCTTACCATAATAATATTTTGATCAAAATGACCACATTGTTAACTATTTCCGTTAAATTCTCTGACGGCATTCAGCATAGCCACCAGGTTTTCAACCGGCACATTTGCCTGTACGTTATGAACGGTACTGAATACAAATCCTCCATCTTTGCCCAGGATTTCACACTGGCCCAAAACCTGCTCCCTGACCTCCTGCGGTGTCCCGAATGCCAGTACCTGCTGTGTATCAACACCTCCTCCCCAGAAAACAAGATGATCACCATACTCTTTCTTTAGTTTTGCCGGATCCATACCCGTGGCGCTTATCTGAACCGGATTCAGAATATCGAATCCCGCATCTATTAAATTCGGAATCAGATCAAATATTGCCCCACAGGAGTGCTTGAAGGTCTTCCAGCGGGTATTTGAGTGGATCCAGTCATTGATCTTGCGGTAATAAGGTTTATATAACTCATCGAATGTCTCCGGCGAACAAAACAGTGAGTTCTGGGTGCCGAAATCAGTGCCGCAGATATAAGCGACATCAATAATATCTCCTGCAATCGGGGCAAACCTGGAAAGATTATGAAGAGCTATATCAGTCTGCTTTTCAAATATTGAATGAATATAATCCGGCCGCATAAGGATTGACATATACCACTCTGAAATATCCCTTATTCCTTTCGGATGCTTTAGGGCAGGTGCAGGTATATGCGCTATATCACCCAGTGCGGTTCCCCCGAAACTGGCAATGATCCCCTTTCCGGATCTTCCGGCCTTCTCCATAGCTCCCTTCCAGTATTCCAGAGTTTCGTCAGTTACATACCCGAATTCTTCAAGATTATCCTCCGGATCCAGCTTTGATTCATCAATTGGAGGCTGACGTATGATTGTGTCAAAAAAGTATCCGGAAACCGGCATTCTGCCGCTTGGCTGAACAGATGTATCTCCCTGCGGGTAGATAAGCAGATCGCCGTTACTATCGGTCGTGGTATTAAAATTTCCGGGCAACAGCACCACCTGTCCCCAAAACGTCCTGAACTCCCTCCAATCCTTGTTCTCAATACCATATTCATTCTTCCCCGATTTCACTCCAATAACATCCACCCCCATAACTTCCAGCAGGTCCTCCTCTATTTCACCCAGCATCTGGTATGGACGCGTGACCTTTACCGGCCTGTAATCAAGTCCGTAATACTCCCTTAACCCATCGATGCTTTTTGCATGCACGCCGGTCACTCCGGTTGACCCGAAATCGACAACGATCCTGTCGGGTTGCTTATGTGAAAGAGTTGCCTGTAAACGTTCTTTTGATCTATCTGGGTTATTAATCATATTCATTTCGTTCAGGAGAATGAGTACGTCATTGTTCAGGTGCTGCGGCCTTACATGTCAGGGCTGGTTCCGGGTATCGGTGGGAAAGCAGGTATATCATACGGGCCAAATTCCAATTCAGTGGGACCAAGTCTCATATTTGAACCCATCATCTCATCAAAACTTACTTCTCTTCCGGTGTAGGCTGATTCACGGCCCATAATAGCAACCATGTTTGCATCTGAGACGCTTTGGGTATCATTGACATAATCATTTTCGCGTATTGCTGTGACAAAGGTTATGATCTCCTGTTGGTGGGGGGCTACAGCAAGTCTGTTTGTGGGCTGACCATCCTCGTCAAGAGGATACTCATACTCCCAGATTGTATTACCATTGTTATCCCAGATTTTGTCCATTCCATTGGTATAACCCTTTGTTCCAAAAAAGAGAGTAGATACATTATTGGCACAACCGTCGATCTGGCGGCACATACTGTGCATATGTCTTCCATCATCATATTCAAAATCAACACTGAAAAAGTCATTCTGATCACCTGTAGGCCTCCGGTGCCTTCCACCAAATCCAACGCACTTTAGAGGGTGCTTCTCCATGAACCAGGCGACAGTATCTAATTCATGAATGTGCTGCTCAACAATATGGTCGCCCGAAAGCCAGCGCCAGTTAACCCAGTCGCGTGTCATAGCTTCCATATCCGACCAGCCTTCCTGCCTGTTAACATGCCATAACTTAGACATGTTGAAATAGCAATTTGCCGAAATAATATTTCCAATTGCCCCGTTTTTTACCATTTCAAAAGCTTTTACGCGATCACGCATATGCCTGTAATGTGTTCCGGCAACAACCATCAAACCAGCCGATTCGGCCATCTTGCCCGAAGCCATGACTGATCGTACTCCAACAGGATCTACACCAACAGGTTTTTCAATAAAAGCGTGCTTTCGTGCCTGAATTGCATATTCAAAACTTGCAGGTCTGAAATGAGGAGGTTCACATAATAATACAATATCAACCCCCGAGTCAATCACCTTCTTGTAAGAGTCAAACCCTGTAAAACAATTTTGATCGTCTATCTCTGCACCATTCCTTTCCCTGAGACTTTCCCGGCAGCTATCTAGCCGGTGCCGGAAAAGATCACCCAATGCAGTTACCTCAAGATTCGGTCCCGCATTAAGAAAGTTCATTGCGGCACCGGTACCCCTGCCTCCGCAACCTACAAGGCCGGCCTTCAGAATATTACCATCCGGAGCCTGGTCACGCAACACAGGAGCCACATATTCCGGTTTTCTGCTGCAGGAAGAAACAACTGCGCCTGCTCCAAGTGCTCCCATAGTAGTTATTGCAGCTGCATCACTAATAAATTTGCGGCGGCTCAGTGTTTTTGACTTTTTATTCATAATTGACACAGTTTAGGTGGTTGGTATAAAGCTCTCCAAATATACATTAAATTTTTTCTGTGTAAAATTACACACAAACGCATGAAAAAATTTGACTTCGCCTATTACACATGCTTTGATCAGTACTTATAAGAATATTAGTCAGATTTGTACGTATGAACGTGTTAGACTTTCTTGCATAAAAGCCTGACAAACAGGGTCACACCCACCCGGTGCATTTAAAGGAAGTGACTGCCTGAGTTGAGGTCTGTAAGATCTGAAGGTGGAAAGAGATTCTTAATTCAGGTCTGCATATTCGGAGGGTCTGCATCCAAATTGTTTTTTAAATGCGCGCGAGAAATAGGCATTGTCGGAAAAGCCTACACTGTAAGAAATTTCAGAAACTGATCCGGCCTTTTGCACAAGCAGGTCTGCTGCCCTTTGAAGACGGAGAGAGCGTATTAGCTGACCGGGAGGCTGATCAATCAACGCATTGAGTTTACGGTTGAGTTGTGAAACACTCATGTTAACATGGTCAGCAAGTCTGTCAACAGAAAATTGTTCATCTTCAAAATGCGTTTCAATGGTTTTAACGATATTTTCCATAAATGCCTGGTCAACAGAAACAGAAGTAACCTCAGATGGCCTGATGACCGTTGATTTGCTGAAACGTTTCCGGAGTTGTTCGCGCTGATGAATCAGGTTTTTAACTGTGGCCCTAAGTTCTATCGCACTGAAGGGTTTGGTAAGGTAGGCGTCAACACCTGATTCGAGTCCCACAATTTTATCGTCAAGCGCGCTCCTGGCTGTTAACATGACCAGGGGGATATGGCTGGTTTTCTCATTGATCCTTATCGCTTTGCAGAATTTATAACCGTCCATTTTCGGCATCATCAAATCCGTAATGATGAGATCGGGGACTTTTTCCTCGGCCATCAAAACCCCCTCTTCGCCTTGACGCGCCTCATTCACCTGGTAATCATCTACGAGCTGCTCGCGGATATAGGATCGAACATCATCGTTATCTTCAACAATCAAAATGATTTTCCTGCCTTCAACTGCCGGTCTGTCGCGATAATCTGCCTCCGCCAAAAATTCAGTTTCGTCATTAGCGCTAAGAGTTTCTTCCAAAGGAGTTTCAAGATCTGTCGATATATCTTCTCTGGCATAATCAGAAACATTGCTTTCCACAGGCAGGCTCAGGATAAATTCGGATCCTTTATCCACAACACTCTTTACAGCCAGTTTCCCTTTATGAAGTTCAACAAGTTCTTTGGTAAGTGCCAGTCCGATTCCTGTGCCTTCATGCTCCCGGGTGCTTGACCCGTCTACCTGGTAAAACCGGTCAAAGATATTTCCCAGCCTGTCCTCCGGAATTCCACAACCCGTATCTATTATGCTTACAGCGACCCGATCATTTTCTTCCAAAGTAATCGTGACGGTAATTTTGCCCATTTCAGGGGTAAATTTGAAAGCATTCGACATGAGATTGTAAAACACTTTTTCCATTTTACCGGGATCAAAAGACACAGGAATATAATCCGCCTGAGATTCAAATCCAAGTTCAACTTTTTTGGTGGATGCCATTGATTCAAACGAAAAGAAAAGACCTTTCAGAAAAGAAACAATATTGTGCGGTGATGCTTTGAGTTCCATGCTGCCAGCCTCCAGTTTAGACAGATCAAGCAACTCGTTGATCAGGGTTAGCAAACTTTTGGCATTACGGTTGGCTACCTGGAGTTTTCGCTTTTCCTTAATTTCTATGCCGGAAGACATCACACTCTCTGTCTGTCCCAGAATCAGGGTGAGCGGGGTTCGGAATTCATGCGAAATGTTGGCAAAAAAGTCCGATTTCAATTGGTCCAGATTCCGGAGCGAATCTGTGGTCACTTTCTCGAGCTTCAATTGGTTCCGAAGTTGAATTCTATTCATTTCATATTGCCTTATCCCAAAAAGAGCCAGAAAGACTAACATCAGGTATAAAACAATTGCCCACCAGGTAAGCCACAAGGGCGGGAGCACCTTAAAAACATAGGTTATGGGTTCACTATAAACGCCATCCGGACTCCTGGTGCGGAGTTTAAAAGTATAGGTTCCCTGCCTGAGGTTACTATACTCAACAGTAGTCATATTACTCAGCGGGCTCCAATGCTTGTCGCTTCCCTCGAGCATAAACTGGTAATGAACCATAAACGGTTTAGCAGTTTCAATACCCACAAAATCAAAACTAATACTGTTGTGTCTGTATGGTAACACCAGACTTTGGGGAATCGCATTGAACGGACTTATATTATCGAAGCTTATTTTCCTGTATTTACTGATCAAAGTGTCACGTTCGCTTTCAGTCAATCGCCTGCCAAATACATTTAATTCGTCATGCACATAAGCAGGAATGCTTCCCGGCGGTCCGCTAATATCGCTTTCCGGGGCTCTTGCTCTCTGGAGGCTGCGCCAACTGATCTTTTCATGATTAATGCCTATACTCTGGATAATCATATGCAGAGCCTGGCTGTTTCTGCGAACCTCACTATAGTCAAAACGTACCAGTTTATCTCCCGTTCCAGCCCAGACACGTCCACGGCTGTCAATAATCATAGTGTAATTGTTGCTGACATCTTTTATCGGGTAGCCTGTTTTCTCATTAAAACTCTCAATGCCTCCTTTTGCAATCTTTTCCCTGTCCTCACTTAATCCGCCTTTGAGAATTGTAAGCCCATAGCTCGTACCAATAATAATATTGCCATCGTCATCTTCCAGAATACCATAAACCACATCGTTTGGAAGGCCATGAGATGTGTTGTAGTTTTCAAAAATGTTTTGCTCAATGTGTGAAGCCTTGCCCAGGCTCAACATTTCCAGCCATTTTTTTCTGATTATGGACACACCGCCCCCCCAACTTCCAATCAGCAGGTTACCCTCTTTGTCTTGTGTTACTATGGACAATTTATTGTCGGGGAGTCCCTGGGCTGTTGTAAAGTTGATGAAGCTCTCTCCGTCAAACCTGCTCAATCCGCCTCTTGTTGCGAACCAGATCACACCCGTGTTATCTTCATGAATGTTCCAGACGGTATTATGCACAAGCCCCTGACCAGTGGTGTAATTTGTAACCGAGGTGCCATCAAACCGGCTTATACCGCCTTCGTAAGTTCCTGCCCAGATATTGCCTTTACTGTCTTCTTTCAGGCTCACTACGCTGTCTCCGATCAAGCCCTGCGCTGAGCTATAGGTAATAATAGATTCACTGTTATATTT
>SL_3KL_010_SEDDRAFT_10003255_pt1 | contig 14773 bp, 10 predicted proteins | sample SodLakKL_010_SED_2_FD_10381 | JGI IMG/M metagenome (IMG submission 10381)
GGGGGTGGCCGCCGCCGCTCGGGCCGGCCGTTCCGACACGGGTCCCGATCCCTCCAAGCTGCAGACGAACCGGGGCGAGGAGGCTGCGCCCCAGGAGCCCATCACGGTGGAGGACGAGCCGGGCCGGAACGATCCCTGCCCCTGCGGGAGCGGCAAGAAGTACAAGAAGTGCTGCGGGAGAGTGGCCTGAGCAGCGCTGGATCTCTCAGCCTACTTCATCTTTTCCTACACTGCCCATGCCTCTCTTCCCGGTTCCATGACGGCTCACCGAGGCAGAGCCACCGTTGCCCGTCTCGTCCTGCTGGCCGCCCTCCTGGGGTGGCCAGTCGACGTTTCAGCTGAAACGTCGACACCCACGGAAGCCCCGTCCTCGGTGCTCCTTGATGGGGTCCCGCCGGTTGGTGAAGATTGGGAACAATGGGGTCTGGGGAGTAGCGTTTCAGTTGGAAGGTCGGGGGCCTGGCCATTGCGGGTGGGGACCCAGCCGATTGAGAGCGCCGTGGCGCCGGAGGCTTCTCCCCGCTACCTCCTCATCCATCTGGATGGCGTGGGGGCGGACGTCCTCTCCGACGAGTTGGATGCGGGCAACCTGCCCAACCTNCAGGCCTTCTTCGGCCAGGACGGGATCATCCGTCACGGGGTGACCTTCTATCCCCCCTTCACCTCCAACGTGGTCCTCCGGCTGCGTCACGGCATCGGGATGGAGGAAGGCGAGATCCTGGACTGGGGCGCGTACGACCCTGATGATGAGGTGCAGCGGGGTCGGGCCGGCGTCTTCATGGAGTATGCCTCCACCGTGCCCCGGCGGACCCGGAGCAACTTCATCCACGGCTTTCCCGTCCTGGATCACCTGGCGGGATTCTCCCTCTGGAACGTCCCCGAGAAGCTGGATGCCTACGGCGTGGTGGAGTTCTACTGGTTCGGGACCGACACTGCCGGTCACGTCTGGGGCGAGGAGGCGCTCCGGGAGAACCTCCGGCGCTTCGACCGCTATTTCGGCGGGCTGGCCTCGAACCTGGACGATGATGTCCACGTGGTCGTCTATGCCGATCACGGGATGGTCTACGGCGAGGTGGAGCACTACGACCTGGAGGTGGAGCACTTCCTGGAGGGTCGGATTCGCCACTACGCCTACCCCAACATCTACCTGAAGGACGGGGAGGATCCGGACCAGGTGGCCCGGGAGCTGGTTCGGGAGACCTGGCAGGACCTGGCCTTCTATCAGGCCGAGCCCGGCTGGATCGTCGGATATGATGCCGGGGGGCGGCAGCTACACTTCCAGGCCGCCTTCACCGAGGGTGAGGTCGATGGCGAGGCGGGTGGCGAGCCCGGAGGGGAGGGTCTGCTGGAGGCTGGAAGAGGGCTCGGTGATTGGAGGTCCAGCGACGGCCTCCAGCCCCGGGTCCGGTACTGGTTCGAGGGGCCGGGACCCGATCCCCTGGGCTATTGGGAGATCGGGTACCAGGGCGAGGCCCTGACCTCCGACCAATGGCTGGAGCTGACCCATGACCAGGACTATCCCTACACACCCATCCGGATTCTGGAGCTCTTCAGCAATCCCCGTGCGGGGGACGTGGTCACCGTTCTCAACGACAAGCCCAAGGCCGGCCCCTGGATCTACTCGGGGAACCACCANGGGCTGAACCGGAACGACATGTCGGTCCCGGTTCTGGTTCGTGGCGAGGAACTGTCCCACCTCTACGGCCGGGACCATGTCCGTCTGGAAAACCTCCTCTCCCGGGCCTCCATCGAGTCCTTCGAGTCTCGGGATCCGTCCCGAGAACGGCATGAGGTGGTGGGCTGGGTGCTGGACGACGTCACCGGCGCCCGGGCGGCCGGTGAAGCCTTCCTGAGCCCCCGCTACCGGCTCCGGCTGGGCATCCGGGCCGAGTCGGCCTGGGGGATGGAGGGGACGGAAGGAGAGCTCTGGGGGTCGTGGGATCTGGTGAGCGGCTTCCTCTCCCGGCTCTGGGTCGGTGCCGGAGTCCACAGAGGACCGGAGGTAGAGGGGACCCGGGCCCTCCTCCGGCTGGACCACGAGCTCCGGGTCCGGCGGCTGGGAGCCATCATCCGGCTCTCCACCGCCCAATCGGCCCGGCTGGACTTCTTCGTGCGACTCCATGATCACGCCGACCTGAAGCTCCGGAACCTGGAGGGGATGGGTCTCCGGGTGCGGTTCTGAGTCTCCGGCATTGGTCGGGGGATCTCCGGGTCTCCGGGGGAGCTTCACCTACCGGGTCGACACCCTCTGTCGCAGGACGCCCACTCCGTCGGATAGCTCCACATCCAACCGATGGGACGCCGGCTCGGTGAGGACGGCCCGGCCGCCCTGGAGGATCCCGGTGATGGCTCCGTCCGGCCCGTCCCGGAGGACGAGCTGGGGGTAGGCGTCCGCATCCCATTCCAGCCGGATCCGCTCCTGTCCCGGTGCTCCAGCCGGTCCTCCGGCGCCTCCTGTGACCCGCTCCACCCGGAGTCGGGGATCCGGCGCCCCAGGGGCCGGTTCGGTTCCCGGCACGCGGTCCGGCCCGTCCCAGCTCCGGTCCAGCTCGGTGGAACCATAGGGTGTTTCCAGGATGATCCGTGCCAGAGCCGCCGCCTCTTCCGGGGAGATCCGCACCAGGGTCTGGATGTGGCGGGTGGTGGGGTCGTCCACATGAGCCAGCTCAAGCCCCGTCACGTCTTGTTGGAAGATGAGCTCCCCCTCATGTCCGTATCCTCGAACCATCCCCTGATCCTGGGTTCCGTCCCCCGGCACCTGGGCCGGGGCCCTGGCTCCATCCCGGAGGCGGAGGACCGGGCGGAGATAGGGGCCACCTTCCTGGCTCCACCCACCCCAGACCAGAAGGGGGTGCCCGGCCCCGGCGGCGGCCGCGGTCCCGTCTCCTAGCGCGATCCCGTCCTCCACTGTGGTCCCGCTCCCATGGTGGGTCGTGCTCGCACTCACGGCCAGCGCCGGTGCCCCGATGGGCCGGGCCGTCCGCATGGCCAGGACGGCATCGTAGGTGTAATCGCTGGACCAGACCGGGGTGCAGTAGCTCATGATGTCCCGGTGGGGGCCGTCGGTGGGGATGAACTGTCCGGTGAGGGGATTGTATCCAGGGCTCCCCAGGGTGGCGCCGGCGTAGGGGTAGCCGGGGTCCACCCCGCCGGCATTCCCACAGGGCGCGTGGTTCCGCCCCAGGTTGTGGCCGAACTCGTGGGCCACCACGATGTCCCGGTCTGCCGGATCATCGTGGGAGACAGCGGCCAGGGCCTGGGAGTTGGGGCTGGTGGCCACGTAGGCGATCCCAGCGATTCCCGGCCCCGATTCCCGCTGGAGGATCCCGTGGTAGTAGCGCTCCAGCGCCGCCGGGTCCTGGTCTCCGTCGTCGAAGCGAAGCGCCAGGATCTCCTGGAGGGGCGCCGCCGAAGTCACGTAGGGCGCATTGGGACGGATGATGGCGTCATGGTCGGCAATGGGGAAGAGCTCCACGGTCCGGGCCATGTAGCCGCTCAGGTTCCCTGCATTCAGGTCCGCCACCGTTTCCAGGTCGGTGCTCTCGATCTGGATGAAGGTGGCCCGGAAGGGCGGCGGATCCACCACATGGGGGCGATGGATCCCACCACCCGAGGGCCACTCCAGGAGAGAGCGGTCCAGGACGGTCATCTCCTGGTCTTCATCCACGTAGACCCGGATCCCCAGGTTGGATCGGATCAGGTTCTGAGGCACCTCCACATTCCAGGAACGAGAGAGCTGGTTCGGGTCGATGGAGGTGGGGACCTGGCCCCCGCCCCCCTGGAGGACGTGGGAGAAGACCTGGCTGCTCCCATGGTAGAGGACCACCCGGACCCGGGGGCTCTCCGCATTGGCCTCATTCGCCCGGAGGAAGACCCGGAGGAGACCGTCCCGCCCCTCCTGGAGGGGGATCTCTCCACCCAGGGTCTGGTTCCCCTGGTTCAGGTGGACGGCTTCCACCGTCACCTGGAACCCTTCCAGCCCGGTGGCGGTGAGGGTCCGGTCCGGGGCGCCTTCAGCCTGGATTCGGATCCGGTTGGTCCCAGCCTCGGGACCCAGGGTCCATTCCTCTGTCCGGGCTTCTCCCTGGGCATTGGTGGTGACCTGACTGGGAGCAATGGATCCGCCCCCTTCAACGACCTGGAAGCTCACTGTCTCACCGGACACGGGAGAGCCGCTTCCATCCAGGAGCCGAACCCCAGGCGGGGTCTCCACCGGGAATCCGGCCACCGCCTCCTGTCCTTCCCCCTGGATGATCTGGATCTCCCGGACGGCTGCCTCACTGGCTTCCACCTGGAAGGTGACCGGGGGAAGGTCGCCGTGGCGGGCCTCCACCTGGTTGGGTCCGGGCTCGGGGCCCACCGTCCAGCTCACCAGGACGGCCTCACCGTCCTCGTCCGTCAGCGCCGGCGAGCCGTCCACCGATCCCCCCCCTTCCAGGACGTGGAAGGTGACCTGGAGGTCAGGGGTTGGATTCCCGAACCGGTCCACCAGCGCCACTGCCGGGGGCTCCGGCACCGACGCCTCAGGCGCCACCGGCTCCAGGTCCACTCCGGCCACCGGCGTCATCTCTGCCGGAGGACCGGGCTGGGCCTGGACCTGGACGAGGATGGGGGAAAGCTCTCCGGACTGGAGCTGAATGGATTGGCTCCCAGGAGTGGGACCCAGCGTCCACTCCAGGACGGCATCCCCTTCTTCGTCAGTGACGGGAACCAAGGGGGAGACGGTTCCTCCCCCCTCGGTCACCTCCACCTGGATCGCCTCTCCCGGGACCGGGTTCCCGAACCGGTCCTGGGCCTGGACCGTGAAGGGCGGGAGGGGGTCGCCCACTCGGGCGTCATCTGCTTCCACCCCTGAAACGACCAGGGTGTCCGGGGCCTCGGGATCGGCCAGGGCGGTGAAGGACACGGGAGGTAGTCCCTCCACCTGTCCCGTCATCTCCTGGGGGCCGGCCACGGGACCCAGGACCCATCCGTTTGGGCCGGCCTGGCCCTGGGCGTCAGTGACGGTCTCTCCCCCTTCCACCTCCCCGTCCTGGGACTGGAAGTGGACGGCGACCTGGGGCACCGGATTCCCGTACTGGTCGGTGACCTTGAGCTGCGGGATGACCTCCAGGGGGGCACCCACCCGGCCCGTGGTCTCCTCTCCCCGGGTGGCCACAGCGGCGTCCGGGGGGCCTGGCTCTGCCGTGGCCTGGAAGGTGACGGGCTCGGTTCCACTGCTGTCCGGGTCTCCGTCCAGGGAAGCCCGGAGGGTCTGCTCCCCGGCCCCCGTCCCCAGCGTCCACTCCCCAGGGGAGGCCAGGCCCCGGTTGTCGGAATAGACCCGGGTCCGGGTCACCGAGCCATGGCCATTGGAGACGCTCCAGTGCACCGCTACGCCGGCAGCCGGATTCCCCCGGTGGTCCAATGCTCGGACCTGGGGACGCTGGGCCGTGGCTTCCCCCACCGTGCCTTCCGTGAAGGGAGCGCCCACCACCTCCAGCGCCGTGGCCTCCTCAAAGAGGAGGGGGTCGCTGTCCGTGCAGCTTGCCAGGAGAAGGGGAGCGGCCGCCAGGAACCAGGCCCAGTGAGGGAGGAGCTTTCCCACACGCATCATCGTCCCACTCCCAGGGCCAGCCGGAATCCGTGGATGGGTTGGCTCCGGACGAAGTCGGCCTCGGTCATGCTGGCTCCGAGCCATGAGACCTGAAGGGATACGGCTCCCGGTCCAAGAGGTCGCCGTAGGGTCAGACCCACCAGGGCGCCGGTGACACGCCGAAGGGGAGCCGTCTCCACCTGGAGCTCCTCCCGGTAGTGGCCCACTCCAGCCCACGCCGTGGCCTGGATCCCGCCTACCGTTCCCAACCGGGCCGATGGCCCCGCACCCAGGAGGGAAGACCGGTAGTCATTTCCCCGACCCAGGTGGCCCGTGGCCGTAAGACCGAACCGGCCCTGGCCCAGGGGGTGGACCGACGCCTCAGTTCCTCCGAAGAGGTGGGCATCGCCGCCCATTCCCCGGCTTCCCACGAGGGCCATGATTCCCCAGGTGGGAGTGAACGGATCGGGCTCTGACTCCTGGGTGGGATCCGTCGTTTCTTCCCTGGTGGGCGCCGGCCTCGTCTCGACGGGGACCGGCTCAATTCGGGTGGAGGTGGGCGCCGTGGTCTCGGTCAGGTTGATCCCACTCAGGCCGGTCCCATTCAGGTTGACCCCAACCAGGCTGGACAGAGCCGCCACCCCTGAGGAGGTGGGTGCCCCCTCCTCCAGATGCAGTGCCGCCGACCCTGAGACCCAGCCCCACGAACTCAACTCCGGCACCGGAGCTTCCGGTGCCGAAGAGGCGCCGGACAGGGAGGCGCAGGCCAGGGAAGCCATGAGGCCCAGAGTGGCGAAAAGGGACATAGGCTGGAGGTGGGGCCGGAGTGGATGGAGTATGGGTGACGGAAGCTGTCGGAGGCCCTTCCTGTGGTCAAGGAACGGGCTGGCGGTCGGGTCAAGGAACGGGCTGGCGGTCGGGCCAAGGCCAGGGCGCCGAAGTGGGAAGCCAGGAAAGGATGGGACGGGTTGGGGTCAATGCGTGGATGACGGACGGATTATAATAAAAACACATATCCTGCCGAGCTTCTCAGGGGTCCTCATCCCCTTGGAGTTCCTCAGGATCGTTCCTCCCATGAAGCTCTCCCAGATTCTTCCTTTCCTGGGATAAGGCGTAAGACGCCTGGTTTCATCGGCAATTATAATGAAAACACATATCCAGGCAGTGATCATGGATCCCTGCCGGCCCACTCCGACATTCCGCCGTCCTGTCCTCTCCCTTTCCTTTGGTATCCACTGACTCCTTTGCCCAGGCTCCGTGACCGATTCGCCTCGACTCCCATGACCTCTTCATCCCGTTCAGGCGCGGCCTCCAGCCAATCATCCCACACCTCCCTGGTGACCCGGACGGCTACCGACTCCAGGGACCGGCGTCCGTCCCCGCCGGCCGTCATGGAGCTCCCCCCTCGGCAGCGGCCCCGGGAGCGGTTGGTGGATATGGGAAGCCGGGCCCTCTCGGTGCGGGAGCTCCTGGCGCTGGTCATCGGGTCGGGCGGATCCGGCGCGTCGGTCCTGTCCCTGGCCGATGGGATCCTGGCCTCCGGCGGCGGACGTCTCCGACCCCTCTTGCAGGCCGACCTGGGAGAGTTGGAATCCGTGCCCGGAGTGGGCCGGGCCACAGCGGCCCGGGTAGTGGCAGCGCTGGAGCTGGGATTCCGAGCGGCCCGGGAGGATGAGCCGGACCGTCCCCGAATCCGGGGCCCTGCAGACGTCTACGCCTTCATGGGTCCTCGTCTCCGAGACCTTCCTCATGAGGAGTTCCACGCCCTCCTCCTGAACACCCAGCACCGGGTCCTTCGGGACGTGACGGTGACCCGGGGGATCCTGGATGCCTCCCTCATCCACCCCCGTGAGGTCTTTCGTCCCGCCATCCTGGCCAGCGCCGCCGGCGTGATCCTGGTCCACAACCACCCGTCCGGAGATCCCACACCCTCCCCGGAGGATCGGGCCGTGAGCCGTCAGGTCGGGGAGGCCGGGAAGTCGGTGGGTATCCGTGTCCTGGACCACGTGGTGGTGGGGAAGGGGCGGTGGGCTTCGGCCATGTAGAGGATCGGGGCTGTGGATCGGAAGAGGAGGAGATCCGCCACGGCTCTGGGCACCCACAGGAAGCCGGGGCAGGAACCTGAGTACGGAGGGAGGGGGTAGGGGCTTCTATGACTCCTTCAAGACCCCCTCGAGTGAACCCTTCGGGTCTCCACCGAGTGAATCATTCGATCCCTCCCAGGGGCCGCTTGGGTCTCCTGACGATCCTGGCCCTCCTCCTGGTCCTCCCCTCCTGCGCCACACTCCAGTCCCTGACGGCCCTCTCCCAGGTCCGATTCGACCTGGATGGGGTGAGCGGGATCCGGCTGGCTGGGGTGGAGTTGGACCGGGTCCGAGGCTACGAGGACCTGTCGGTGCTGGATGCGGCCCGAATTGGATCGGCCCTGGTGAACCGCCAGCTACCCCTGGAGGCCACCCTCCACGTGGGGGCCCACAACCCGGATGGGAACCCGGATGCCCGGCTGGTGGGGCTGGACTGGACCTTCTTCCTCCAGGATCGGGAGACGGTGAGTGGGAGTCTGAGCCAGGAACTGGCTCTCCCCTCGGGGGCCCGGACCGATGTCCCCGTCTCGGTCCGCTTGGACCTCCTGGAGTTCTTCGAGGGGAGCAGCCGAGACCTGGTGGAGTTGGCCCTCTCCCTCACCGGGGTGGGGACGGCTCGGGAGCCCAGCGACCTTCGGTTGGAAGCGCTCCCTACCATCCAGACCCGCCTGGGGCCCATCCAGTATCCTCGGCCTTTGATCCTGGGAGGACAGGTAGGAGGGGGCTCGGCTGGAACCTGATTCCTGCCCTCGAGCCCTGGAGCTTCGGTCCCGGGTGAGGGTATCTTCCCTATCATGAGCCTTCCGACTGAGACGAGTGCACCCACGACCCCCACGATCCGGGGGCTCCCTCGCCCCCTGGCGCGGGAGTTGGAGGGGTATGCGCATCGGTTGGACGTGGACCGGATCCGGGAAGCCTACCAGTTGGCCGAGGAAGCCCACCGGGGCCAGCAGCGCGCCAGCGGCGAGAGCTTCGTGACCCACGCCGTGGAGGTGTCCATCCTCCTGGGCCAGTTGAAGCTGGATACGGCGTCCCTCGTTTCGGGGCTCATCCACGACGTGGTGGAGGACACCCAGTTCTCCCTCACCGATGTGGAGGAGCGCTTCGGGGCCGAGGTGGCCTCCATCGTGGACGGAGTGACGAAGATCGGGAAGGTCCAGTTCCGCTCCAATACGGAGAGGCAGGCCGAGAACTACCGAAAGCTCCTCCTCTCCATGGCTGAGGATGCCCGGGTCATCCTCATCAAGCTGGCCGATCGCCTCCACAACATGCGGACGCTGGAGTACCTTCCCCGGGGCAAGCAGATCCGCATCGCCCTGGAGACCCGGGAGATCTACGCGCCCCTGGCCCACCGCCTGGGGATCGCCCAGATGAAGTGGGAGCTGGAGGATCTCTGCTTCAAGTTCCTGGAGCCGGAGGCCTACGAGGAGCTCCGGAAGATGGTCCACCAGCGGAGGCAGGAGCGGGAACGGCAGATCCTCGAGATGCAGCGCCCCATCGGTGAGCTCCTGGAGCGATCCGGCATCCCGGCGGAGGTAACGGGTCGGCCCAAACACCTCTGGTCCATCTACCGGAAGATCGAGAAGCGGGGGAAGCCCTACGAGGAGATCTACGACCTCATGGCCATGCGGGTCATCACCGACTCGGTTCAGAACTGCTACGCGGCCCTGGGGCTCATCCATTCCCAGTTCACCCCCATCCAGGAGCGCTTCCACGACTACATTGCCACCCCCAAGTCCAACATGTACCGGTCCCTCCACACCACCGTCTTCGGACCGGGGGGACGCCGATACGAAATCCAGATCCGGACCGAGGAGATGCATCGGACGGCCGAGTACGGGATCGCGGCCCACTGGCGCTACAAGCAGGGAGCGGACGGGAGCGAGAAGTCCGACGAGGTGGACGAGGCCCTTTCCTGGTTCCGGCAGGTCCTGGAGTGGCAGCAGGAGGCTTCGGAGCCCGAGGAGTTCATGGAATTCCTCAAGATGGACCTCTTCCTGGGGGAGATCTTCGTCTTCACCCCCAAGGGTGAGGTGAAGCAGCTCCCCACCGGCGCCACGCCCATCGACTTCGCCTTTGCCGTCCACACCGAGGTGGGATTCCAGTGTGCCGGCGCCAAGGTGAACGGACGGATCGCCCCCCTCTCCCGGGAACTTCGGAACGGAGATACGGTGGAGATCCTCACCAGCTCCCGGAAGTCACCTTCCCGGGACTGGCTGGCCTTCGTGAAGACGTCCCGGGCCCGACAGCGCATCCGCCAGTGGATCCGTCAACAGGAACACACCGAGTCGGTGAAGCTCGGCAAGGACTTCCTGGAGCGGGAGATGAAGAAACTCCGGGTGAGTCTCCCCGACGACAACGTCCTCTCGGAGGCGGCAGAGGCGCTGGACTACCCGGATTTCGAGCACGTCCACGCCGCCCTGGGACGAGGCGACATCGGTCCCTCTGCCGTCATCAAGGAGCTCTTCCCCGAAGAGAAGGTGACCGAGGCCCGGAAGAAGGCCTCCTCCCCCCTCCAGCGGATCGCCCGGAAGATCCGGAAGACGGACAAGGGAGTCCGGATCCAGGGGGTGGACAACCTCATGGTGCGCTACTCCCAGTGTTGCCAGCCCGTGCCGGGGGACGATGTCATCGGGTACGTCACCGCGGGCCGGGGCGTGTCCATCCACCGGAAGGACTGCCCCAACGTCCTGAACCTTTCGCAGGACCCGGAACGGCGGGTGGAAATCGAGTGGAGTGCCGAACAAGGGGATCGCTTCTTCGTGAAGCTCTACACCCGGGGAACGGACCGTCGCGGGATCCTCTCGGACATTGCCAAGGCCATCAGCGACACAGGGACCAACATCCAACACGCAGACATCCGGGCGGTGGAGGAAGGGATGTTGGGCGAGTTCGTTGTAGGAGGTCCAGGACCTTCCCCACCTGAGTCGGGTCATGAAGAAGATCTCCCAGATCAAGGGCGTCCTCTCAGTGGAGCGCAGGGAGTCCTTTGGGGATTCAGAACTTCTCAACCTGGACACGGACTGAGGGCCTGAATGCCTGACTTCAGGATCGAGGCGCCCTACGAGCCGAAGGGAGACCAGCCCCGGGCCATCGCCGAGTTGGGTGAAGGGTTGACCCGCGGGGACCGCTTCCAGACCCTCCTGGGAGCCACGGGGACGGGGAAGACCCTGACCATGGCCCACGTCATCGCCAACCGCGGCCGCCCGGCCCTGGTCATGTCCCACAACAAGACGCTGGCGGCCCAGCTCTACGGCGAACTGAAGCAACTCCTCCCCCGGAATGCGGTGGAGTATTTCGTCTCCTACTACGACTACTACCAGCCCGAGGCCTACGTCCCGGCCACCGACACCTACATCGAGAAGGACTCGGCCATCAACGAGGACATCGACCGCCTCCGGCTCCGGGCCACCTCCTCCCTCTTCGAGCGGGACGACGTGGTGGTGGTGGCTTCCGTGTCCTGCATCTACGGGCTGGGCAATCCGGACGACTACAAGTCCCTCATGTACGAGGTGACAGTGGGGGACGAGGTGGCCCGGGACGATCTCCTCCGGGCGTTGGTGGAGATCCAGTATCGCCGGAACGACGTGGTCTTCGAGCGGGGCACCTTCCGGGTTCGAGGTGACACTGTGGAGGTCCTCCCGGCCTATGAGGAGCAGGCCATCCGCATCGAGTTCTGGGGGGACGAGGTGGAGCGGATCACCCGATTCGATCCCCTGACCGGGGAGCTCGTCACCCCCATGGACCGGACGGCCATCTATCCGGCCTCCCACTACGTGACCCATCGCCGGACCATCGAGGACGCCGTCCCCCTCATCCGACAGGAGATGGAGGAGCGGGTGAAGCACTTCCAGCGGGAGGGCCGTCTCCTGGAAGCCCAGCGCATCGAGTCCCGGACCAACTTCGACATCGAGATGATGCTGGAGATCGGGACCTGTCCCGGGATCGAGAACTACTCCCGTTACATGGCGGGAAGAGGGCCCGGTGACCGGCCTGCCTGCCTGCTGGACTACTTCCCCGATGACTTCCTGGCCATCGTGGACGAATCCCACCAGTCCCTTCCCCAGATCGGGGGGATGTACAATGGAGACCGGGCCCGGAAGATGACGCTGGTGGACCACGGATTCCGCCTTCCTTCGGCGTTGGACAACCGACCCTTGAAGTACGAGGAGTGGGAGGAGCTCCTCCACCAGGCCGTCTTCGTTTCCGCTACCCCGGCGGATCGGGAGTTGGAGCTCTCGGGAGGGGTAGTGGTGGAGCAGATCATTCGGCCCACGGGGCTGGTGGACCCGGAGGTGGATGTCCGACCGGTGAAGGGGCAGGTGGACGACCTCCTGGCCGAGATCCGCCTCCGGGAGGAGCGAGGAGAGCGGGTCCTGGTCACCACCTTGACCAAGCGGATGGCTGAAGACCTCTCCGAGTACCTTCAGTCGGTGGGGGTCCGGGTGCGCTACATGCACTCGGAGATCGATACCATCGAGCGGATGGAGATCCTGCGGGGACTTCGGCTGGGTCAGTTCGACGTCCTGGTAGGCATCAACCTCCTCCGGGAGGGGCTGGATCTCCCCGAGGTCTCCCTGGTGGCCATCCTGGACGCCGACAAGGAGGGGTTCCTGCGGAACGCACGTTCCCTCATCCAGACCATCGGGCGGGCGGCCCGGAACGAAAATGGCCGAGCCATCCTCTACGCTGACCGAATCACGGCGGGGATGCGTCAGTGCATGGACGAGACGGAGCGCCGCCGCCGGATTCAGGTCGAGCACAACCGGAAACATGGGATCACCCCGGCCACGATCCGGAAGAGCATCCAGGAGATCGAGTTCTCCACCCGGGTGGCCGACGCCCGTGAGGCCCCCTTGCCCAGGGTGGCGGAGGAAGCGGCCACCTATCAGGATGAGGTGAATGTGGAGGAACTGATCAAGGCGGTGGAATCGGAGATGGCAGAGGCGGCCGAGTCCCTCGACTTCGAGCGTGCCGCCCTCCTGCGGGACGAACTCTTCGAGCTTCGGGCTCGCCTCGATGATGGAAAGGGGCCAGCCAAGGGACGCCGGAAGGTGACGACATGACGTTGACGGAAAGGGAACTGGTCCGCTGGGGCCAACGGGTGGGCCGGGAGGTCCAGGTCCCCATCTTCCTGGGGCTCCGTGGGCAGCTGGGGGCAGGGAAGTCGGTACTGGCTCGGGCCATCGCCCGAGGCGCCGGAGTGGAGGGGGCTATGCCCTCGCCCACCTTCAACCTCCTCTTCCGTTATCCGGCCAAGGAGGACGTGGAGGTTGTTCACATGGACCTCTATCGTCTCCGGGACCCGGAGGAGCTATGGGAGCTGGGGTGGGAAGAGCTGGGCCAGGGATCGGAGATGGTCCTGGTGGAGTGGCCCGAGCGAGCTGGAGACCACCTGCCCGGGGACCGGTGGGATATCCACCTGGTCATCCCCGAGCCGGGCTCCCACCTGCGGATGGTCCAGGTCCACCGGGTCGGGACCCCCCCTCACCTCCCGGGCTTCCCCGTGGAGCTTGAGACCCGGGCCTGATCATGTCCGACCCGCTCCTCCTCTCCTTCGATACCTCGACCGCGGTTGGGTCGGTGGCCCTCTTCCGGGGGCGAACCCTCCTGGGGAAGGATCTCCTGACGGAGCGTCGAGAACACGCCACCCGCCTGGTTCCCAGTATCCAGGGGATCCTGGCCGACGCAGGGTTGGGACGGGAGGAGCTGGATGGGATCGTGGTGGGGCGGGGCCCCGGATCCTTCACCGGGGTCCGGGTGGCTGCGGCTACGGCCCGGGGACTGGCGGCCGGACTCCAGCGGCCTCTCTGGGCGTGGTGTTCCCTGGCTGCCGCCGCCGCGTCGCAGCGGGTGGAGATCCCGGAAGCCATCCAAAGCCGATTCGGGAGCGGATCGGTCCTGGATCTTCCCCCCGAGGCCGACGGATGGCCGCGATACGTTCTTCTGGATGCCCGAGGACGACGGGTCTACGGAGCCTGTTACCGACTCTTGCCCGACCGATTGGAAACCCTGGTGTCTCCCCAGGCGGCCACCGTGGACTCGGTGGTCCGGGAAGAGTTGCCCGGAAACGTCCTCTTCTGCGGAGATGGTGCGCTGGCCCACGCCGAGTTCCTGGAGGAGCACGGCCATCGGGTCCTGCCCCTGCCGGCAGGACTTCCCACCGCCCAGGGACTCATGCGGATTCATCACCTCCACCCCGGGGCGCCGCCTCTTCCCCCCGAGTCTCGCTGGGAGCCGGCGTACGTTCGGTCCTCATCGGCGGAACGACCCCCGTCGCGGGCCTCCGCCGGCTCAGGGGCAAGCGGCCACTCCGCCGGGAGCCCGGGCTTTGCCGGAGATGGCTCGGGAGACGGCGGAACTGGGCCAGGATGATGGCCATTGTGGGTTCGCCCCTCATCCGACCGGCCCGAGAGGAGGACCTGACTCGGATACTGGAGGTGGAGCGCGCTGGCTTCTCCACCCCGTGGAGTCGTCCGTCCTTTCAGTCTCTCCTGGGATCGGACCAGGTTTTCATGCGGGTGGTGGAGGTGGAGGGTCGGGTCGTGGCCCACGGGGTCCTCTGGCGGGTGGACGACGAGGGAGAGGTGGCCAACCTGGCCGTAGATCCCGAGTATCGTGGACAGGGGTTGGGAAGCCTTCTCCTGGATCATCTCCTGGAAGAGGCGGCCCAGGCCGGAGTGACCCGGGTCTTCCTGGAAGTCCGGGTCTCCAACACCGAGGCCCGGGAGCTCTATCGGAAGCGGAGGTTCCGGCCCGTGGGAATCCGCCCCGATTACTACCGGAGCCCTCGAGAGGACGCCCTGGTTCTGAGGAAGGAGCTGACGCCGGATTGAGAAATCGATCTGCCGCCGTCCGTCGTGAATCTTTTTCAATGATCCTTGTGGTNTGGCGAANCCCTGACTCAACGGCCTTCTACACACCTCCCTCTCAATCCCATTCCCATGCCTGATCCCACCTTCTTCCGAGGCCGACGGCTTCGCCGAACCTCCGGTCTCCGATCCCTGGTCCGAGAGACCCGTCTGGATCCGGGCCGGCTCATCCTGCCCCTTTTCGTGGAGGAGGGGGAGGGACTTCGCCGGCCGGTGCCCTCCCTCCCGGGGGGCGATCGGAC
>SL_3KL_010_SEDDRAFT_10003256_pt1 | contig 14773 bp, 33 predicted proteins | sample SodLakKL_010_SED_2_FD_10381 | JGI IMG/M metagenome (IMG submission 10381)
CCGCCACACGAGCAACGTCACTGGATGGTTCATGCTTCCTCCTCTGGCGGCCCGCCGGGCGCGCCGTCCTCATCTATCATCGCGAGTTCCGCGCGGATCGCGGCGGCTTTCTCGGTCGCGTTCTCCGCTGCGCTGCGTAACGCTTCGATCACGCGTTTGCGGTCAATCATCACTCCACTCCTCACTGACGTACTGATCGTCACGCTCGAACAGCGGCTCCGCGTCCGTCTGCGCGTCGCACTCGGGGCATTCTTCCGGCCCGCAATCGGGCGGCTCCCACCAGGAACCCAGCGAGGCGATGCCGGTGATGGGGTGCGGGCGCCGCGAGTGAGCGCACGCGGGATTCGTGCAGTAGAGCGTCACTTCCACCGTTCGGACGCTGCCGGGGCCAGTATTGTAATTCCGGTAAAGGTCGTGCGCTAGCGGTCTCATGCTCCCTCCTCCTTTTCGTTCGCCCGAATCCAACGCGGCTTACCCTTCTCAAACACCATTTCAAACCCGGTATCCGCCCAACACTTATCCACAAATGCGCAATACCCACAATTCCATGGCAGGTACTCCCGGCCGGTCCTCTTGCCTCTACTAATTTCCCATTGCGGCTCGAACATTCTGTCCGGCAACGAATCCGGCGTGCTCTTAAGAACGCTAATGAATCGCTCTCGGATGGCTTGCACGCGATCCGGGTCATACCCTAGTGTGACGGCGGCCCTATGGCTCGTGTCCTTGTTGTACATCCATAGGACGGCGTGATGAACGCCGGTAGCTTCCATGTAAGCGTTCAATTGGTCAATGTAATCCTGACGTGGGCCGACGCTTAAGGCTTCCTTAAAACCTCTGGTGTTTACGCTTTTAATGTCGAGAATGTGCTGTTGTTCTCCGAGGAAGATGCGGCCATCAATGTGACCAATCACGTTCGGGTGCCCGCCGCCGAGCGGGAATTCTACGCGTTCTTCTTCGCCGTGGAGGTAGGTGACTCGGCGAATTAGTTCTCGCTCTTTAGCGTGAAGAATGTCTCCATGAATGAAGACGTTGAGCGCGCGGGCGCTGAGTTCTTCAGCGTCTTCCGGGTAATGTTTACCGTACGCGGTTTGCCTGGGGCACTTACCGGCGCCGGAAAGCCTGAGAATGTTACCGTTGTCGCCGTCCCAATTGATTTCTACCGGGATGCTAATGCAGCCGGTATTCTCCCTGAGCCAGAGGAGGTACTCGTCAATGGCTTGAATGAGTTCCTCGGCGGTTCCGTAAACGCATTTGGGTTGCATGTCAGTCTCCGAAGGCATGCCAGAGGTATAGGGGGAGGCCGATGGGCCATGCGGCTGCTGCTGCGAGGGTGATTAGCATGGCGGTAGCGACTCGTATGCCGAAGTTTCTTGGTCGGTCTCGGGGGTGAATGCTAGTAGCGATAATGATAACGGCGGACGTTAGGGCGACGAGGGTGATGATGCCCATTACTGCGTAGGCGAGGGTCCAGTTCATTATGAAACATCCTTTCCGTTAGGCCTGGAGTATGCGGGCGATGATTATGATGCCGATGACGCAGGCGAGGATGATGATTGGGTCGCTGGTGATGATGCGGCGGGTTTTATCCTTCATTTAGAAGTCTCCTTCCGCCACTTGGTAACAGACGTACCCGAGCGACCGCCACTTACTAACCATCCGAGAACGGTCCTCGAACACGATATGCACGTTTTCTGGGGTGGCGCCGACGAACGACGCGAGAATGGGTTTGAGGGTGTCGTCTGGCCGGTGGTCGCCTTCTGGCCGCATCGCGAGCAGGTGGAAGGGCACCTTGTGCTTCTTGAGCCATTCTAGCGTTTCTTTTTCTACGCTTTTGTTCCGGCCGGTAATGATGTAGATGCTGTACCCGGCGTAGAAGAGGGCGGTCATGATAGTGATGGTGGGCTGGATGGGCGTGTCGTCTATGCAGGCTCGGTAGAAGGCGTCCCAGTCTTTCTTTTCGCTTGTTCGGATGTGGTGGAGGCGGTGTTTTGCGTTGGCGATGGTGCCGTCTAGATCGAACACGAAGATGTTCGGTTTATTCATGGTGCCTTCCCCTCGGCGGCTTCAACTTCTTCCCGAAACTTTTGCGCCTCACTACCGACACTCCACAAGCGCCGACGCAAGAACTTAGCTCTCGCTTCGGAGCGCGTCTCAATAATGATCACGCTTCCATCCTCCTTACTTAAGTACCAGATTTCGGGATACCACAGGTTCTTAATCCACATCGCTAAGTGTCGCGCCTTCTCGTAGGCGGTCGTAATTACGACCCGTTTGCCGTCTACGAATACGTCCATGGCAGAGCGCAGCATTTCCTTGAACACTTCGTTCTCAATCACTTCCGGCGACAGGCTTCTCCTAAGGTATTCTGGGCTTTCTTCCGGCACGTATCCTACTTGGGCGTAGAAGGTGATTTTCTTCCCGGCGACGACAGCGGTTACTTGCTCAATGCCCATCGCCGCAAAGTCGCGCTCTAGCGTCGGCGGCGACACCCCAAACCCATGAGCATTAACGTAACGTATTAAATCTGCCTTGGTGAACGGCACCCCATAATTTCGTTCTACGAAGTTGCGCACTAGGAGGCGCCGTTCCCTTTGCGCTTCTGCCGTACTAGCGTTCGCTTGCCTGAGGTTCTCTAGTTTCTGCTCTTTGGCCATAATTTATTCCCAGGGCATCTCGTCGTCCTCGGCGCTGTTTTCGTTCGACCATGTTTCGTACGTGGCCTTGAGCGGTTCGAGGTTGGTTCCCTTCTCCGTGAGCAGGTACACCATTTCCGCATCTTGTTTGGTTACGTCTTCTACGGCGGTAACGTGCTCGCCGAAAAGGTGACGCGCGAAATCATTGCGGTTGCTGAACGGCACCTTGATTCTAGCGAACGCGTCTTCTACGTACTCCTCGGGAGTCTTCTTAACTTTACCCTCAGTAGGCGTTCCAGCTTGTGCTTTAGCGCTTCCGTATCCGGGAAACGTGATGCCGACCGCAAGAATCGTGTTCGTGATAATTGCTGCGGCAATAGCTGCCTCCCCGTCCGACAACGCCTTATCATCACGAAGCTCCAGCGCGCTGCGCGTACTGTCGAAAGTGGCCCAGTAATCGTCGATAGTGAGGCCGGGCCTGCTAGTGCGCTCTGGGCCTTTAGGAATGGCTCCTGATTCCCCGCGTTCGTACGCTACCGCCCAACGGGTGTCGAGCCCTTGTCGAGCCCTTGTACGGTGCGGNCGATGTTGATGATGTCGCCGGGGCGTGGNCTTAATGGCGCGAGCGCATTCTGCAANCCTTTGGTTGCGCCGATAGTAACTTCTTCGCCGTTATGAATTACGTCGTACATCCATTTGCTGTACTCGCCATTCTGGCCTTTGAACTTCTTTTCGCGCGGGCCGTCCTGAATTTCTACGGTCACTTCAGTGTTGGATTGGATATCGAGGAAGTCTCTAGACATTTTCTCTCCTTAACGAACGGGTGGAATGTAGCGATCAATTAATGCCCTAGCGCGAGTTAAGTATGTTTCATCGTTTTCCAGCACCCACGCTTCAAGCTCAAGTTCAATCTTTTGGTAGTCGAACCCGTTCCTGGCCCAGTCGCCAACGTAGCGGGTGAGGAACCCGAAGAATCCGTACCGCATCCATTGGTCGTAGTGGACGAGTTCGTGGGCAATAAGGGTGGGCAGCCAGTCCCTGTATTCTGGCGCGAGTGCTCGGCGGTGGAGCAGAATCATGCTCCATAATGATTTGCCCCAGGCCCAGGGGGGCCAGAGGAGCGTGACAATGTAGATGGCTGGTTCGCGTCTCATTTCGTCCTTCCTTCCCGGGGAGTGTATTCAGTCGTCCAGGGGTCAATAAGGCGCTCTTCGGCATACTGCTTCGCGGCGTCACGGCTAATGAATTCTTTGTTACAGCACCACCACGTTCCCCTAGTCCACCAATATTGAACGCGGGCAACGATTTGCCCATTCACGACAAGCCGCTCGTCCTCGGTCGGGCAAAGCCCTTTGTCGTCTTGCTCCCAGCGGACGCCCGTTTCAACTGTATCCATCCTTTGCCTCCCGTGCTAATGTGAATTGTTTGAAGGGACGGTGATCCAACATCTACCCATTAAGCTCCTTCCCGTCTTACGGAGGTGAACATGCCCAAGTTTATCCTAAAGAGTAAAGGATTCGTAGCTACGGCGCTCGGCATCCTCGTTTACGTCGGCTCAGAAGTGTTCGGGGTAGAGCCAGAAGCCGTCAGCGACGCAGTTGTTGAAATCGTAACCATCGTACTTCTCCTTATTGGCCTGTACGGGCGTTACGTAGCGCGCCAGCCTCTCAGCATGAACCCGAAGGACACTGGCGAGTGACTTAATGCTTCAGGATTTCATTCTCCCGCTCGTCATCGCGGCCTTAACTGGCGGCGTCGTCGTCAAACTACTAGATCACCTCTTTCATGCCCCTGATAAATTCCAGCGCCGCCGACATAACGAAAGGGATCGCCTCATTGACGAGGTAGACCGCCTTCACGCGGAAGTGCGGGAATTGAGAGCGGAGGTGGGAGAGTTACGCGGCGAACTTGTAAAAAAAGTTGCGCTGCTTTCCGGGCTGACGGCCCGCTGGTACGCCTTGAGGACTGTCGTGATGAGCCTAATCGTTTATTTGCGTCACCAGAACGTTCTTCAGGACGACGTGGAGTTGGACTCGCTCGTCCAGGAGGCTATGGCGCTTGTGGATGAAGGCCCCGCTGGTGAGGGCGGGGTCGTTTAGGAGATCGCGCGGTGAAGAGCCTTAATCCGCGAACCGCTATTATTATTGCCGTCATCGGCAGCTTGCTCGGTGGCGGCCTAATCGGGAACCTCTACACGACCTATAGCACCGCGCCAGATCGCGCGCAACTTCGTGAATTTGCGGAACTTGACCGCATCCTTGCGGAAGTCGGAAGGCAAGACTTGCGCATCGAACAGCAGAGCACACGTATTACCGAATTAAGGAACGACGTTCGCGACCTTGCCACGCTGCTCNCTACCAGCANAANCGAAGTGACGGCNCTCAAGGACCGCATCGCCGNATTGGAAGCCCAACTTTTACAACGGGATGAAATCATCGCGACATTACGCGATCAAATCACCGAACTACGCCAGGAGCTAGCGGACCTCCGCAGGGCTACGGATTAGGATGCAACCCCGTTTCGGACCCGCGTTTGGGGGAATGCCGTGTCGCCGAGTAACCCAAACCATACGCCCATTCCGGATTGAGCGTGATTTTGTTGTGGCAGGACCGGCAGACGCCCAAGAAGTAAGTAGGGTCCGTTAGCAACTCTCCGGTCCTGCCTTTCATGTGATGAATTTCTGACGCCGCCCGCTCATGGCACACTTCGCACTTGGCGTACCAGGAGCGTTGATCGCGAGCGAGCTTAATGAAATACCTGACCCTAGCGGTAGCGTAATCCAGCCCCATCAGAGGAGCTTACCACACCTGCCCCTCGTCGTAATCTAGCCTGGTGCCGGGGGCGTACTGTTTGCTTTTGTACACGGTCAGGCCGCCATCCGCGTCCCGCAAGTAAATNTCTTGAGTGCCGAACAGTTGTTCTCTGCTAAGGAATTTCAAGCCCATCCTGTCCGTAATGAGCGGCGGCTTCTTGCGGTTCTGGGTTGCTTCTAACTGTGTCTTTTGAAGAATCATAAAATCGAGCTTCCGTAATTCCTCGTTCGTTTCACGCAGCGCGACCTTGATGCTCTCCCTTCCGGCGGCATGGTCGGTCAGCCGCCGCTCTAACGTATCCTTGTAATCAAGCAGGTAACCGATACGGGCTTTCGCTTCAAGAATTAAATCATCGTAAGTGCGCATTAGAATGGCGGCTCCTCGGGTTCCGTTACTTGCTCCCACGTCGGCAGTTCGTTAGTTTCCATCACTTCATTCCAGCGTTCGTTAAGGCCGTCTTGTTCCCAGGCGAGCTTGAAGTTCGCTGCCTGCTCCGTGGTCAGCAGGTTGGAGCGCGTTAGGGTTTCTAGCATGCGCCACGGACCATACTCTAGCGGGTCCAGGAGCGTTCCGTAGACGGCTTCCAAAAGAATTCCGGGGTATACCCTTCCGGAGTCTTTTTCGAGGAATTCTGTGAATCCGCAAAAGCCCAGAATTAAACTCATCATCTCCCGAGAGCGCGTCCATACCCCTTCATAAATGTCGATGGGGATGCTGACGTTCTTGTATTCCGGGCTGGCGTCCGTGATGCCGAGGACGCCGTTTACTTGGTCGCGAATGCTGTCTTCCGTTACTCGGTTGTTGTCAACGAGGTCGTTAATGAGGTTGAAGATGGCGTTCGGGTCTTTCGTGCGGCGCCACAACTTGTGGAGACTCCGCAAACCCTTTTCCGTAGTTCGTTTAGCGAACGAGAGCGCGGCGTCGAAGTCATGCTCTGCCCAATCGCTAATGACGTATAGTTTATTGACAGCGATTTCGGTCAGGGGCCGCTCGAAGGGCTGCCCCGCGTCATTAACGAGCGGAGCGTCAGTGTGCGGATTTGTGGCAAAATAATCCGAGAAAGTGGCTCCCACACCGCCGAGCGGCTCAGCCACCTTAACGTACGCCTTCCGGACAATACTAACCTCATCATTATCGAGGTTAGTGTCGAACACGCCCTCGTGCTCTAGCGCCTCTTCCGCTGCGGCAATAGCAGCTTGTAAGGGTGTCCACGGCATGTCCACGCCTTCACCCTTTAGCTTGATGCCCTCTCGTTCTAATTCTACGAGATAGTATCCTTTGCTTAGGCGTGCGCCGTTCTTGCTGAGTTCGCCTTTGCGTTCTGATTTTACGCTGTCAACGAACGAGTTAGTGAGTTCTTTCACGCGTTCATTCATTAGGCTTCTCCAGTCTGTCCGCTCGCCGGTTGCGGGTCCACGAACCCATACTCCTCTAGAGTATCGAGAGCGTGCTGTATCTTAAGCGGCAGCTCGTCTACCGGCGCTAGGTGAGCGGTGCCAGCAGTAATTTCGTCTATTTGCAGCGCCGCCTTAATAGCGTCAGCGGCATCCTTATTGAAGTGCTCGTATAGCAAGTGTGGCTCTCTGACGATTAAAGCCAGCCCTTCTGCGGAGGTCGCGAAGATTTCTTCAATTGCGCCTCTGGGGCCGAGCCTTAGAATGTTTTCTGGGCGGCTGACGAGCAATAGCTGCACTAGCGCTTGATAGTGGTTCATCGTGCCGCCGAGAACAAAATAAGAAGCAAGCCAAATAGCATGATGCCGTACTTGTTAAGTGTTTGTCTCACTGGGCTCCTCGACATAGATACTCATTAGGTGGGTTAGTATTTTGTTGTTCCATGGGCCTTGTTCGGTGAGTTCCATTCTGCTTACACGTTGCACCACCAGATACTCCACGTTGTCGTGGGTGATGTAGTCGAACGTTTGGGGCGGGTGTTCGGTTTCTCCTTCCGCGAGAACTTGCGCCGTTAGCGAGTTAATTATTCGGACATACATTTTTCCTCCCGTTTTCGTTCCTCAATTTCTTGACGCAGGTAGATGGCGAGGTCTAGCGCTTCGTAGTATGCGTCCCATAGTGCGCTGCGCCCATTCCATGCCTGTAGGGGCGTGCCGTAAGTGCGCACGCCCAATGCTTTGCGTTCGGTTAGGTCTTGTTGCACTAGGTCTACTATGGGTGTGTTAGTGTTTGGTGTCGGGTTGGGTTGTTTCATGCTTTTATGCGTGTTCTTCGTTTGTTTCGGCTACTATTGTTGTGCCGAACGAGTCGCGGTGAATGCGAATAATGATTTGGGTAGTGTCCGGGTTGGATTCTAGTATGTGATGGAGTGCTTTGGCGGCCGTTTGTGCTTCTAGGCCGGTGGGTTGTGGGAAGATTTTGCTTTGTTTGAGTTCGGTTGCTGAGATGTACTTGTTAACAAGCATTGTTTGTCTCCTTTGGCGGGTCGGGTTGCAAGGTCATCCGGTCAGGTCGCCCCACACGCCCCACGCGTAAGACTGACGCTCGTCCTTGTAGCGGTCGATCAGGGCCGAAGCCTGAGCCTTGGTCAGCCCAGGCGCATCGAAGTCGAGGCAGTCGAGTAGCTCCAGGTACTGTCGCTGGCGCGTGGTAGCAGGTGTATCAACCCCCGGCGTTTTGCCGGTGTTTGGCGCATTCATTGTTTCTCCTTCTTCTCCTCCGCGCTCACGGCGGTGAGTAGGCGTTGCCGCACTACGTAGCGGTCGTCGCGTATGCCCAGGTCGCCAGAGGAACCCTCCGCTTGCAGGTATTCACGAACCGCCGCTTCGAGTTCCCGCACGCGAGCCTGCAAGCGCTCGATTTCGTCAGCGGCTTCGTACGCTCGGTGCCCATAAGGCAGTCGGCGCAGTTCGTCAGCGATTTCGTTCACGTCACTCATGCTGCTACTCCCTAACCGGCCAAGCAGTAGCTACTACCTCAACACGATACCCAGTACCACAACGCCGACAGGAGACCGGCCACCGATTCACGTCACCCAACACATTAAAAGGCGCGTCCTCTAAAGAGTAAGTAGCCAAAACGCAATCACCCCCCTTGCTCTGGAACTCATTCGTAGTGCCACAATTAGGGCACGGCACCATAACGCTATCGAACATCCCCATCACAAGCCCTCCTTCGGCTCCCAATACTCACCATCAAAACTTTTGTTAGCGACCGGGTAATCTCGCGAGCCGCCGTAAACGTTCCCCTGCCAACCGCCACCAACCGGAGGCCAACCGGCGTTCACTTGAGTGTACGTGCTGTATACTTTTCCCGGCGACGCACTCACTTTCAATCCCGTAATCGCAGCCACGTAATCCAACTGCTCCTGGCTCTCCACCACGTTCTCGCAATACTTCTTCCGCAACCATTCCACCGGGCACTCGTCTTTGGGAATGACGCCGGAGAGTCCAGCGAGAATACTAATCATGGTGCCAGTACGGCCATGCCCACCAACACAACACACGTATACTGTCTCTAGCTTATCGTTCTTAATCGCCTCCAAGAGTTGTTCAAACAAGCCCCTGTCCCATTTGATGACGCCGTAATCCGGCCAGGAAACACCAAGAATTTGCGCCGCTAAATCATTAGCGAACTCGGCGACCTTTCCACGCAAACCTAAGGCTCTAACTTTTTGCGTGACGCTGCTGGACAAGTCAATGATTAAATCGTACGAGCGGCTGCTCACGTGACTGAACTTACCGGCGTAAAAACTGACACCGTCCTTCTCGAAAACAAGAGTACCGTCCGTATGGCACGGGTTGTACTTGGCGGCGACGGGAGTTTTCTTTGACTCGTACTTACGCATCTTGCCCTCCAAACAATAGCGGGGGAATGAAAGCCTTAATCTTTTCCGCGTGTCTTTCGAGCGCCTCATTGAGCGTCATGCTCCCTGACAGTAATGGGTTGTTTTCTTGCCACTTTTTCAGTCGGTCGGCGCTGAAAAAGAAATTACCGTATCCGTCCTTGATTGGTTCGCCATCAACCCATTGAGCGAAGTCTAAAGCAGACTGCCCCATCGGGCTGGCGGTGAAGGCGGCAAGGACCACGAAGTTACCGTATTTCTTTAGGCGGCACTGGCTTGGCGCTGCAATGCCCTTCTTAAGCCAGGGCATCAGCCGCCGCTGCAATGCCCTTCTTAAGCCAGGGCATCAGCCGCATGTTCTCATTTATTGGCTCAATCAACCAACCAAGCACCCTATCGAATGCGAATGCGTTATAAAGGAGGAGGTGCCCGATTTCTCCGCTCGGCCATGGCCCCAAAAGGTCTCCAAGGGCCCAGCAGTTTGAATTATTGAATACGTAACTGGCGTTTAGCTTAAGCGGCCGGTGGTTTTTCGCTACGGCGAAAGGGAACGTTAACAACTTTTCCCCTATATGATTTTCGTCAAACACGAAAGGGACTATCACCGCCCGGTCTGATTCTTTGACGAGCGCGTCATCCGCCGCCTTAACCCAGGGTTCGGAATAATTGAAGGTGTTTATTCGTTCTGGGTTCTGCAAGCCCGGCGGCAAGTTAGCCAGGACATCCAGGCACTCTTTCTCGTTCGCTCGCGCCCTTTCCAGGGAGAGGGTGTACTTGCTTTCGGGCGTTGGGTCCGGCAGCGCGCCGTTCAGCATGTTGTACGCGAAGGCATTAACCATCCCCAACGCCGGTCGGCGACTAAGGTCTTGGAAGGTGGCTTGCGGAATCACTTTGTTCAGCCACCAGCCGTTATTGTGAGCCAGCGTAATGATTACGTTGAATGAGTTGAGCGCACTCCTCAGGCGCTCCCCTGACGGTTCCAGAACGAATTGCATGATGTTGTTCGTGAACTCGTGCGAAACCTTAGCGCACTCGCCCCAACTGCTGCCGCCGTAACCGTCCGCCCACACCGGCTGGCAGTAAACGTGATACGCAATCACGTTCTTGGCGTAATTACGGCCCATCGGTTTATTGATGGCTTCCCAATAGAGGCTCGCTCGGCCCGAACGCTCCGGGCTTCCGCTAAAGCCAAAGTGTTCGGCCAGTATTCTTGCTGGCGTTTCGTTCACCGTATTCTCTGCGGCGTGCCTAAACTCGCCGAGGGTGAGCGCGTTGAAGAGTTTGGATGCGTACACGAGTCCGGCGGCGACCGTACGGAAAGCGTACTCGCTGCGAGACTGCATTAACGAACCCGTGCCGTGCAGGGCGGCGATAACGAACCTGGCGACACCGCCGAAGGAATCCCACTCGCTAATGGCGTATGCTGGTGCGTTCATTCGTGGGGGCATCGCATCATATTGCTTAATGAGTTTTGCGAGGTAAGCGTAATCGCTGCCTTCCCATGCTGCTTCACTAGTGTTCGTGATTAGGTCGCCGACCTTCGGCTCGTGCGTAGTAATGTAAGGAATTTCGTTAATGACGCAGTGAACGCCGAAGTGACTGCTGATGCTGCCGCCAGGGTGATAAACGACAACGCCTTTAACTTGCTTGAGTGATTGCGCTTGCGCTTCCCATTCGAGCAAGTCCATGTCGCCGTTCACCGGAATGACCTGACTTACCTTAACTCGGAAGGGCACGTAATCATCGGCGCATTGCGTTTCTGGACCGGCGCGAACTTGCGTCAAGTACGGCAACCGCAATCCGGTTTTTGCTGATTCAACAAACTCAAGGTAAGGACTTTCACTATCGCCGATACCGAGGTCGAACGGCTCCAGCGTTTCCTTAAGTTTAGGGGTTGCGATGGGGATGGTAATGCTTTGCTTGCCTGCCGTAGCGCCGTCATGCCCCGGCCCAAGAACTACAGAATTAGTAGTAAGTACGGCGTTGATGGCGGCGTCAATGAAGGCATGGAAGGCAATTTCGCCATCCGGGTCGGCATTAATGGTTTCGCGCGCGATCTCAAGAATTGCCTCTTGCGCGCTCGACATCTCGTCCGGTATACGGCGCGAGTCAACGAACCCGTGCCTTGGCCGCATTGGGCAGGGCCGCATGAAGAAACCCTCCCCCTGACTTTGCATATTAATCATGCTTTCCAGGCGCCAGTAAAAGTGCTTAAAGTCGCCGTCGGAAAGGTCCGCGATTTTGCGGGCTGAGTGAATGTCGGAAATTAGCGGGACCATGCTTTCCGGGCCGAGTTCGCGAACGACTTGTTCGAGTGCTCGGATGCCTTTAGCCTTTTGCGTCTGCACTTCGTACGTCATTTGCTTCTCCGGCGCTGGGGCGCTACCAAAGTTAAACAACTGTTCATGCTTACTGGGCAAGTGGTGCGTTTGCATGTATTGAATGACGGAAATCGGGTTGCCGTTCTCGTCCACGAACTTGAACGGGTGTTTACCCATAATGCTCATGTGCGGCTCCATAATTCCCTCCCCCCACAGCGAGCGCCACCGTGGGGGGAGGAGTTTAAGAAACTTAAAGCGCCGCGATCAATTCAGGAGCCGGGTCAACGACCTCGAACTCCACCGAAGAACCATCAGAGTACGGCATGGCGAAGTAGGGAGCGTTCTCGCCCCAGAACGAGACGAGGACGGCGTCGCCGACCTGACGAATGGTTCCGACCATGTACGGGACGCCCGTACCGGCCAAGGACAGCACGGTGCTGCCGAACTCGGCCTGAGCGAGCGACTGGAGGAACCCGCCCAATTCATCAGTGTGCGGGATGTCGAAGCTCAGACCGTAATCCCGGTTCACGTAGCGACCGGCGACCTGAACGTGCGTGTTGTCGCTCTTGGGTTGACGGCGGACGAGGAAGTTACGGGCGGCGACGGGCAGTTCGGTCAGTGAGCGGATACGCATTTTGTTCTCCTTGCGAGTCTTGCAGAGCTTAAGGTTTCTTTCGTTATCCCTACCGAGGGGGCTGCGGTCAAGCCTCCTTAACTACTTTGTTGAGCGCGCGCTCGGCCCAAAGTTGGTGCGCTCCACGAATGATGCTCTCGCCTAATTGCGACATCGTGTCATCGTTAACGATTTCGTACGACCCGTCGGGGAAGTTCACCTTCCACCATACGCGAGTGTACTTGTACTTCTCAAAGTAGCCTGCTCTGTTCCCAAGGGCCAGAATCTGTTGCAATGTCATCATCAAAATTAATCAATGCACCTTCTTCCTCTTCTAGAGTAAATTCATGGTACGAGCGGAGCGCCTCTTGAACGCGAGGGTTGCTCCAGAGCGGCGCGTTAGGGCGACATTCTCTTTCGCAGGCGGCGGGGTCCATGTCTGCGGCTTGCAGGATTACGTAGCGTTCACTTTCTGGCAGGAAACGCCAGAACTCCCGCAGTACCTGTTCCTCAATGGCCTTGTAGTCGTCTTTGTCGAACACGAAGTTTTCTTCGAGGTCGCTGATGGTTTCGGCTGCCCATTCGATTTCGGTAGGGTCCGCCTCTCTTAGTGGCAGTAGAATCATTTCTACTTCGCCGTGCTTCCAGTGCTTGAAGCGTACGGTAATGCAGACGAGCGGCATTTCCTTAAGGAGCGTCTTGTAGTTGCTCTTTTCGACAATGGATTTGTTCTTGTGCCTGGTGGCGATAATAACGTGGTCGTCGTATACGGTGCCTCCGTAATTCTCTGGTGCTTCCCACAAGTTTTTGGTGATTAGCTCTTCCGCTTCGGTCACGGCCGCCTCCTTTACGTGATGTGTCTTACTGCGACTCGTTTTCCGTTTTGCCATGTTTCTAGCATTACGTGCTTGTGCTTGTGCGGGAGTTTGTTGAGGGCTAGTAGGGCGTGGTATTGGCTGTGGGTGGTGATGATCTTTTGACCGTCACTCTTTAGTATGTAGGAGCGGGGGGAGGATGATTTTCTCGGTCCATACATCAGCTTCTATCTCCTCGACTCTCCCGTAATCGTCTATTATGCCTTCGGCGGCGGCGGTCTTAAGTTCGCTGCCTAAGAGTTCGGCAATCTTTTCGTTATCGCAGTAACAATCAACGATTTCCCAGCCCGCGACGAAGGAGTAATTTTCTAGATCGCTGAGATATTCGTCTTCAATGAGGATGTCCGCGATGCGCTCTTCGCTGCCGTGACCGAAGTGGGTTTCGATTCTGACGGTGGTGTGTATTCTTACTTTGCCGGTGTCTAGGAGGTTGTAGTCTGCGTAGTCTTTGCTGGGGTCGAGCCATGATTCTACGCGAGCGTTAACGCTTACGTTCGCTTCGTAGGTTGCCATTCGGTCCCTCCGCTAGTTGTTTATGAACGCCATGTTCTTGATGCGGCGTCTACTGCGGCGAGTAGGTCTTGCGCTTCTACGTTCACTTGGGCCATGCCCACTAGTGACAGCCGGAGGACGCGGAGGTGTTCTTGGGTCATGTTCTTGAGTTCGATGGTGATGGTTACTTCGGGGTGTGGGCCTGAGTGAATGGGTCGTGGCGTATCGCGCATTGTGTTCATGGTTTCCCCTCTCCTTTTTTGGAGATTCTTAAAGCGAAGGGAGCGCACCCTAATTAGCGCGCTCCCCTAGCTAAATAAATGGGTGTCTAGTTTCGCGCCTACGTTCGCACTCCGTAAGCACTTGCGGTAGCAGGGCAGTCCGTTTCACCCGCACCCCACACTAGTGTGCTGTAGGTTTGTGGCTCCGAACCGCGTCTTCTACCCCGCTGTATAGGCTCTGTCCCGTACTCTGGCGTCGCTGTCGCTTTCGCTAAACGCTCGTGCTTGTTTAGTTACTTTGCTTGGCTCCGGTCAGAGATTCTAACGGATGCCCTTCGCTCTCTTGCGCCCCCTGCCAGGACCAACTGTTTACTCAACTGTTAGTGTGTGTTGAGTTGTTTGTTGGTTTCTTGCATTTGGAGACTAGGTACCACCACAGAGAGGTATTTGACTAGAACTCATTTCTGAACAGTGTTCTCCTGTTCTGAGTGCAAGCGGCTTTGTTGCCGTTCGCTGAGGCAGACGATAGCCGACCCGATTGTGAGAATGATGAGAGCCGGGGTTTGTGCCGTCCTGGACGGCGTTTCTCGCTCTCTCATCCGGCTCTCATGAGCGTCGGGTAGGCTGTCACGTGAGCGGCCCAAAGAAGCCGCCATAAGGAGGAAGGTATGAGACAGTCTGGAATGAAACTTAAGACAGTAACCATCCTCGACTACAAGGGAAGGGCTAGAACGATTACCGTTTGCGCCAAGAAGGGCGGACATCATGCCGCCGCCGAAAGATACTTCAGAGGAGGGAAGAAGCAATGATTACCCTCATCATGAACGTTAATGACATCAAGTGGAACCGGCCAGAAGAAGAAGGGACGCTGCCAGAAAACGTACTCCATCTTACTGTCGAGGTTCAGGAACCTTACGATAAGGGTAGTGTGGCTACGGTTGTGGCCGATTGCTTAAACGGAAGCTACCCTGGAGAAGTGACGAGGTTTGAAATGAATCATGTTGGTA
>SL_3KL_010_SEDDRAFT_10003257_pt1 | contig 14769 bp, 11 predicted proteins | sample SodLakKL_010_SED_2_FD_10381 | JGI IMG/M metagenome (IMG submission 10381)
CCACGGCAAAAATCAGGGCGAGTCCTGCCTCCGGAATTCCCGCCTGGGCGAGCACGATTACAAGCATCACCATCCCCGCACTTGGCACTGCTGCCGATCCAATGGAGGCCAGCGTTGCTGTGAGGACTATGCCCAATTGCGCTGCCAGAGACAGCTCCATCCCAAATGCCTGGGCTATGAAAATTGCTGCAATCGCCTGATAAAGGCTGGTCCCATCCATGTTGATGGTAGCACCAATTGGAAGTACAAAACTGGTCACCTCTCTGTCCACCCCCAGATGCTCTTCGGTGCGCTCCATGGTTACCGGCAGTGTCGCAGCACTCGAGCTGGTAGAAAAGGCCACGAGTTGTGCAGGTGATATACCACGGAAAAAGAATCCGTAGCCCTTTCCTGTAAACAGGTACATAATCAAAGGATAGAAAACGAAAATGAGGATACTAAGACCGAGCACCACACAAAAGGCATACCAGAGCAAGGCGACAAAAATATCTACGCTGGGTGATTCCACCACCAGGGCTGCCAGTAGAGCACCCACTCCATAAGGGGCTGTAAGCATAATGAGGTCAATGAGCTTGAGAATAACCTCGTTCAGTCCGTCAAAGAATTTTTTTACTGTTCCCACTTTTTTATCGGGCAGCAGTACCAAACCAATTCCGAAAAATATGGCAACTACGATTATCTGCAGCATGTTTCCATTATCGGCAGCGGCTGAAAAAACATTCTCCGCAAAGAGGTCTTCAAGTGGTTGCAACGGACCTGCATCTCTCGCCTGTTCAGCCAACTGCCGGGTGCGGTCCGCATCCTCCATGTAAGCTGTTTCAAGTTGCTCCCTGGTCTCAGGCGCAACCGTTTTTCCGGGCTGTACAATGTTGACGATAGTCAGTCCAATGGTAACTGCAAATACAGTCGTTACCAAATAAATCCCTATGGTCCGCTTACCGAGTATAGATAAACTTGATATGTCCTGAAGATCGCTTATTCCTTTGATGAGGGAGGCGATGATCAGTGGCATGGCGATCATTTTCAAAACATCGATGAATATGGAACCAAATGGCTTGATGAAGTCAATCACAAACTGTGGCCCCCATTCAAACTGCACAGCGACAACCCCAAACAGGATGCCGACTACCATTCCTATGATAATTTGCCAGTGTAGCGCGAGTTTTTTCATACTTCTTTTCCCTTTGTTGAATTCCGGTTAGTGGTTGCAGAAGGATGGAAGCCGGATGTGCACGGCATATTCATCACCCTCGTTAACCGAGGGCCAAATTAACAATTAATTTAAAGGGGGGAAGGGTGCAGGTTGATTTTTCGTTAGAATTGCCCCGAATTACGGCCTGTTCTCAGGGTTTTACAATCCGCAGCATTTCTCGTTTTCCGGGAGGACCGGGAAGTTTTTTCCAGTCGAAACCGAGCTTGCTCAACATCCGCCGAAATGCGCCCTGTACGCAGTAGGTTACGATAATTCCACCCGGAGTCAGGGCATCGTAAAGGGGTGAAAAAATTTCCTCCGTCCACAGCTCAGCCTGAGTCCCGGGACCAAATGCATCGTAATAAACGAGGTTCGGCTTGTCTTCAAGGGTGTAATTTTCAAAGGATTGATCCAGTTTTCTCAGCTGAAAATGGGGGTGAATTTCGGCAAAATTTCCCCATTCTGCATTGTGGATTTTTCGGAATAATGCCAGGTCCTTTTCGGTTGTAAATTCATCAGGTATGGCCTCGATGAAAGCTTTTGCTTCCGGCTCTGTAATAGGGTGTTTTTCAATAGTTGTGTAGAGTATTTCAGGGCCTGATGTGCACTCCATCGCAGTGAGCCAGGCATTGAGTCCGCTTCCAAAACCGTATTCCACTAAATTAATCCTTGAAACCTCTGGATTTGAGGCCAGATAGTGTCGCAAACCTGCATCGATAAATACGTGATTGCTCTCACTCAGAGATCCGTGCCCTGAATGGTACCTGGCATTGTATTTGCCTGAAATTATTGTGGGAAAACCATCACCGGTTTTTTCAATCCGGTTGTTGAGCTTCATAGCAATCGGCGAGGGGTGTTAAAGTTGTATTAAAGTAGTTGGCTGAGGCTCTGAAAGAGGGAGGAAAAGAAGTCATCAGCAGAAAAACTACCCGGACAGCCGTAGCCGCGATTGCAGGAGGAAAGCGTCACGATTACCAGCAATGAAGCAAACAAAAGTGTTTTATTGACTCGGTTTTTCATTAAAAATTCATTTGATTTGCACAAAAATAATTAATTCATTCAATTGCAGCAGTCCTTTAACGGCTGCAGCCCTTGTTTATTCTCAAAAATGCTTTCATGAAAATCCACTTTTTGTCCATGGGAGGTGCCGTTATGCACAATTTGGCTATTGCCCTCAAACACGCCGGCCATCAAATAACAGGTTCCGATGATGAAATTTATGATCCCGCCAGAACCAGATTAAAGAAAGAGGGAATCCTTCCGGCCCGTGAGGGTTGGTTTGAATCCAATATTCACCCTGATCTGGACCTTGTTATACTGGGCATGCACGCAAGGGAAGACAATCCCGAGCTGAAAAAGGCACTGGACCTCGGTCTTAAGATTCAGTCCTTCCCCGAATTTATCTACCATCATTCCCGCAATAAGAAACGGATTGTCATTGGCGGTAGCCACGGAAAAACTACCACTACTTCCATGATAATGCACGCACTCCGTCAAAAGGGCTTTGACTACGACTACCTGGTCGGAGCCATGTTGGAGGGTTTTGATACCATGGTCAGGCTTTCTGATGCCCCTCTGATCGTAATTGAAGGCGATGAATACCTCAGTTCAGCTATTGATCGAAGACCTAAGTTCCTTCACTACAAAGCTCAGATTTCTGCACTGACGGGTATTGCCTGGGACCACATGAATGTATTTCCAACCGAGGAAAACTACTTCGTGCAGTTTGTTGATTACCTGAATAGCTTGTCGGAGGGCGCAAGGGTTTATTATTTTGATGAGGACTCCCATCTTCAAAGACTTGTAGGTGAGCACTGTCCCAGCGGTATCAACTGTGTTCCATACAACCGGATTGACTACCAAAAAGAGTCAGATAGCTGGACCGTTTTTTCCCAAAGCGGAAAGCCTTACAAGGTTAACTTTTTTGGCTCCCATAATATGGCCAACCTGGAAGTTGCCAGGAGAATTTGCATGGATTTAGGAATGGAAGAGGAGGACTTTTTGGAGGCCATTACCACATTTAAAGGCGCACAAAAGCGATTGCAGTTGATTGCTTCTTCAGATGACAGGACTTTTTACCACGATTTTGCACACGCTCCCTCCAAGGTGCGAGCCACAGTTAATTCTTTCCGGGAACGATTTCCAGAAGACAAGCTATGTACCGTAGTAGAATTGCACACCTATTCCAGTTTGAATCAGGAGTTTTTACCTCATTACAAGGGCGCATTGGACAAGGCCGATGTGGCTATTGTTTTTTTTAGCCCTCACACCCTTAGGATGAAAAGGATGCCGCCACTTGATGCTGAAATTATCAGGAAAAATTTCGGAAGAGATGACATTGTGATTGTCAACGATGCAGAAGAACTCAAGTCGAAACTGGTAGAGGCCAACCGTATCAAACCGCACTTTTTGATGATGAGCTCAGGGACATTCGGAGGGTCCAACTTAAATGACCTGGCAGGAGAGTTGTTGTAGCGACGTGGTTTAGGGGGCTGCATATTTTAACATCGAACAATAGTTGGTCAATCTTTGTCACAATATTTGTAGAATTACTAATTTTGGCCCAAAATTTAGGAAATGGCAAGAGAAATAGCACTGCGCGACGCCTTGAATGAGGCAATGTCAGAAGAAATGAGAAGAGATGAGGATGTATTCCTCATGGGTGAAGAAGTAGCGGAATACAACGGAGCCTACAAGGTCAGTAAGGGTATGCTGGACGAATTTGGTGCCCGCAGAGTGATTGATACGCCTATTTCTGAATTGGGTTTTGCAGGAATCGGTGTGGGTGCCGCCATGAACGGACTCAGACCGATAGTGGAGTTCATGACCTGGAACTTTGCCGTACTTGCATTTGACCAACTTGTCAACAACGCTGCCAAAACACTCTCACAATCATCGGGAGAATTTGGTTGTCCGGCTGTTTTCAGAGGACCCTCTGGCTCCGCAGGACAATTGGCGCAACAGCACAGTCAGACTTTTGAGAGTTGGATGGCCAATGTCCCCGGCCTCAAGGTGGTGAGTTGTATCGATCCCGCAGATGCTAAAGGACTTTTAAAATCTGCTATCCGTGATAATGATCCGGTTTGTATGATGGAAGCCGAGATTATGTATGGATTCAAAGGCGAAGTGCCTGAGGACGAGTACCTGGTGCCCATTGGTAAAGCAGCAATTAGAAGAGAGGGAACCGATGTGACTCTGGTTTCTTACAACAAAATGATAGAGGTGGCGAAAGACGCTGCAAAAGAATTGGAAAAAGAGGGCATTTCTGCCGAAGTCATCGACTTGCGGACCATTAGACCATTGGACTACGAAACACTTATCGAATCTGTAAAAAAGACCAACCGAATGGTAGTTGTCGATGAGTCATGGCCTTTTGCCGGAGTGTCTGCCGAGATAGGTTACTCCATCCAAAAACTCGCTTTCGACTACCTCGATGCTCCGGTCGTCAGAATCAACGCGCAAGATACTTCTCTAGGATATGCTCCAACGCTTGTTGAAGAATATCTGCCTAACCCGGAAAGGGTCATCAAGGCAGTAAAAGAGGTTATGTACATCAAAAAGTGATGCCAGCCTCTACATACAGTTAGATTTTTCCAGTGAAAAAACTGCTTCTGAATACTACCTTTCAGCCAGGAGCATAAATGAATAAATAATTGGGAATCCCAATGAAGTAGAAGGAACTACCTGTAAATCGCTGGAAGTGATGAAATCTCTTTTCGCGAAAAGAGCGCTTATAAGGACATTAGGGGAAATCCTCGATGTCAATTGCAGACCAGAACGATCAGAGAACCTCAGCCTTTTTTAATCAGCCACGCATTTTGAGATAATATCCATGGGTGTGACTATTCCAACTATCTTGTCGTCTTCACAAATTGGAATGGCCCGGAAAAGATTTTCTTTCAATATTCCGATTGCCACTCCGATGGATTTTTCTGGAGCCAGGGTCGCGATATTTTCGGTCATGACATCTGAAACCAATAGCGAGCGGAACAAACTCTTGTTATAGACTTTTTTGTATTTGTTGTGAAAGACAGACAGACCGTAGGATACCCGGAGGACATCCGATTTGCTAATCATTCCTATAATGGAGTAATCTTCATCGATAACTGGCAGGTGATTTATCGTGTTTTCTTCGATCAATCGCTCCACCTCCTCCATCGTCTGATTGGGAGAAATGGTTATCAAGTCGGTGGTCATTATTTTTGAAACTGGATCTGACGCTGTATATGCCATTGTAATAAAGGTTTTTAAAAGATGCTCTGAGATTAATTATTTTCTTCAGCAAGGTGTATCACCAACATTGGGACTCTTGTATTCATAATCATTTTCTTGGTGGTACTTCGGTGCAATATAGACCGCCAGAAATTTCGATTTATATTACAGAAGACTGCCAGGTCTGCATTGGTCTTATCAATATAGTGGTTGATTCCATCCATGACTTCCCCACCTTCTACCAAATGTATTAAAAAGGGGAAATCAGGTACATCTTCTTCAAATAGTATGTTGATAATCTTCTCTCTGATTTCTTCCTGGTCGCCCTTTTCCTTGCCGTCTGCAACATATACAAAATGCACAGTGGATTTGTAGAGCTTTACCAGCGCCCGGATATTGTCAATAGTGTCTTTGTGCACCGATTCCCTGTTGGCCGCAAAAACTATATTTTCAAAGGATTTGTACTCAATCCCTGCCGGTATTAGCAGAACAGGAATGTCCGATCGCACAGAAATTTCCGCGGCGATACTTCCAAAAAACCGCTCGATGGCATTTCGCTGCCCCTGGGTACTCATCACGATGTATTTGTACTTTTCACCTTCTGACGTCAAGCGTTTCATGCCTTGAATGGGAAAGCCTATCTCCAGCGAGTTCAAAACACGGACCTTTGGGTTCTTTGGAAGACCTTCGAGAAATCCATCCATCTCCTCGCGGAGGTTTTTCTCGATATCGGTGTATTGAAAATGAGTGGCGCCGTGGAATTCACCCAGGTCAACCTGGTAAAAGTGCACCACGTGAATGCTGAGGCCAGTTTTGGCCGCAAAATCCAATGCAAAGGGATATACCTTAGCAGAAGATTCTGAAAAATCAGTTGGAAATAAAATCATTGTCCTCAATTTAAAAACTCTAAAGTAAAACGATTTTTTGAAACCGTGGGTTATGACCGCAGGTTTTTTATTTGCTTCAAAGCATAAAGATACCACACCAAAGGGTGTTGCATGGTGATTTATATCAGTCTTGAGGCTGTTTTTTGTCAGCGTATTTTTTGCTGTGGTTGAAAGCGTTTTTACCATTCACACTCAATATGACTACTAAAAATCCATTTCTGAAACCCTTTAGGCGATGGCCCGAATTTTGATGTACGAGATGTTATGAGTGATTTGATAAGTTCAGGTTTTGACAATCAGGTCTCTGCATTGTCCCTCCATTTGAGTTGGGTCATGGAAGAGAAACTTTTGTTGATGTTGCTGATGCAAATGTGGGACCAAAGGATGGAGGGCCGTAAGTTTGAGATAGAGACCAATACCGGCCTTTCTTTCCTGCTGAAAAAAGGTGACCGCCCTTTTTCCCTGAAGTTAGAAGATGGTAAGTGGATTTTTATCATTGACACCCAAATTTCACTGTACTCTAAACTCCAACGCAGCAAACCCTTTTTTGAGGGCGGTCTGAAAATAAGTGGGAAAACCGAGAGAAAACAAGCCATTCCAGAACCCGGTTTTTACACAGAATTTCAGGAGATCGACTGGGATAAAAATACCCGAATTAAAATCGGTCCGCTGAATCTACCGGTAAACAGGGTCAGTAACCTGATTGCAGGAGTGTTGAAGAATCACATGGCACGCTATTTTGACAAACTGCTCAATGATATGGCCCTGCAAAACAGGGAAATACCAGGCCCGGCACTGACAGAACTCAACCGGCTCATTCCATACTCTGACCTTTTTATCAATCGCCTTCGCCTGGAAACAGGCTATCCCGCATCTGGAAAGCTGCCTGTTTTTGCCGATGTGATTATTGGGCCAAAGCAGGTCGATGGGGCATCCTTAAAGATTACATCTACCCAATCACTCAGGCTGGGTCACGGCCTTTCAGAGGTAAAAATAGCTTATGATTGGTTGCCCCGGCTGATGCCTGCACAGGAGCACAAAGTTGGGCTGTGGACCGTGACAGTTAAACCGGGGGAAGTTTACCGGTCTGACAGGACATTGTGCTTTACTGTTTTTTTATCCGGCAGTGTTTCCGGAAAACTCGTGGTGGCCGCACCAGTGAATGATAAAAACAAACTGGAACTCGATAAAACCTATTTTGAAGAGGCAAAATTTGAGTCACTTTGGCAGCGTACCCTTTTCGGGCTTTTTAGAAAATTTATCCGCAATCGTATGTTACAGGAAATCTTCCACAATCTAAATCGCTTTGCAGATGGGTTGAAAATACCCGCTCCGGGAACACTCAGTGCATTTGATGCGCCGGCCTTTGATTTGCTCATTGAGGGTGAAAGAGATATTTTCGCCGGAGAAAATCACCTTTCTCTGGCCTTCCACCTATCTTTGGCTCCTGGAAAATCCCGGATGCTGCCCCTCGAGTCCGGAAAATCCGCGGATGAGTAGTACAATTCACCCCGGCTTATTTTCTTGCTTGAAGCGAATGGGGTATAATTTTTAGAAAAAATCTTCATGAGATGAAGTATGGAGCTGTGGCTGCGGGTCACCCCGAAACAGCAAATATCGCCATGGAAGTTTTGAAAGCAGGCGGAAGTGCTTCGGATGCACTGATAGCAGCCTATGTAGGTTCTTTTGTAGCCGAGCCTTGCATGGGGTCCCCCGGTGGTGGGGCGCTTGCGCTCATATGGGAAAATGGCCAAAAGCCGGTGTTGTTTGACTTTTTTTGCCAGACTCCTCTGAAAAAACGACCGGCTGAAGCATATGACTTCTTGCCATATACCGTCCACTTTGGTGACGACACGGAAGTGTTTTACTATGGAAACGGGGCCGCGTCAACTCCGGGAGCCATTGCGGGAATTTTTGCCATGCACAAACACAGCGGTAAGATTCCGGTCCGGGAGCTTTTTGACCCCGGAGTTCAGTTAATGCGCAGGGGGGTTCCAATCAATGATTTTCAGCAGTACGATATTTCCCTGCTGAAAGGAATAATCGGACACAGTGATACAGGCCGTAAATTACTGCTCAAAGACAATGGCGATGCGCCCGATTTGGGCACTGAAGTAAACCTGCCTGGCCTGGCCGATTACATGGAAGTGATTGGCATAGAAGGCCCTCGTGAATTTTACGAAGGCTACTACGCGGGTGTTCAGCAGCGCCTTTTTGATGAAGCGGGTGGCAGCTTGAGCCTGGAAGATTTAAAATCCTACAGGGTTGAGTTAAGAGACCCACTGCAATTCGGACTTGGTAAAAACACCATCACCTGTGCACCACTGCCGGCCCTGGGAGGGGCGATAATGGCCCGGGCGTTGACGCATTTGTTTTCTGAAGAAAAGTCATTCGATTTTTTCGACCGGGAGTACCTGACCGCATTTTTCAATGCCTTTTCTGCGGCCGGTAAATTGCAGAGAGACCCTGAAGCTTTAAAAAACTGGGTGGCACATGAGTTCAATCGAAAGTGGGGTAGTACCAGTCATATTTCTATAATAGACGCCAGTGGAAATTGCGCAGCACTCACCACCACCATCGGGGAGGGAAATGGACATTTTGACCCACAGTCTCATATTCACATGAACAACATGCTGGGTGAGAGTGCGCTACTCCCCGGAGGATACCACTCATGGACTCCCAATACCAGACTCAGTTCAATGATGAACCCGGTTGTGATAGCGGGAAGTGATGGTAAAAGGGTCGTCCTGGGAACGGGTGGTGCCGGCAGAATCCCTTATGCGCTGACTTGCGTAATCTGGAATTTGCTGGCCGCGGATATGCCACTTCGGGAAGCTGTGGAGAAAAAACGCTTGCATTTGGACGACCGGTTTTTTCATTTGGAGGCGACCCCTTTCATTGAAGAGAAATTTGAACCCAACAAACCACTGAAGTTGTGGAAGGGCCATTCACTGTTTTTTGGGGGCGTCCACGCAGTTCGAAGATTAGCCGATGGCAGCGCAGAGGCTGTGGGCGATTTCAGACGCGAGGGATTCGGGACAAAAAGTTAAATAATAGGTGGTTCAATCTGCACTTAATTTTTTTGAGTGGGGCCCGTTCTTTGAATAGAAAAAAATAGGCGGTATTTTTGCACCGCTTTTTCAGACTATGGCAAAATTAGGAAAAACAGAATTAGGAGATTTTCCGCTGCTTTTGGCCCCCATGGAGGATGTCAGCGACCCACCTTTCAGGTTTCTCTGCAAGGAGCAGGGTTGTGATATGATGTACACCGAGTTTATTTCAGTGGAGGGCCTTATCAGGGATGCTGAAAAAAGCCTCCAAAAGTTGGATATCTACGAAAATGAAAGGCCCATCGGAGTGCAAATTTTTGGTGCCGAGTTGGATTCCATGATGCGGGCTGCTGAGATAGTGGAGGAAGCAAAACCAGAAGTACTGGATATCAATTACGGCTGTCCGGTAAAAAAGGTGGTGTGCAAAATGGCCGGTGCGGGGATTCTGCGAGATATCGATAAAATGGTCAAACTTACGGATGCCGTGGTCAAATCCACCAAATTGCCGGTGACCGTGAAGACCCGGCTGGGGTGGGACAACGACAGTATCTATATTGAGGAGGTGGCTGAACGCTTGCAGGATGTGGGCATTCAGGGGATATCTATCCACGGCCGCACCCGAAAACAAATGTACAAAGGAGAAGCTGACTGGACTCATATCGCCAGGGTTGTAGAGAATCCCAGAATTCATATTCCGGTATTTGGAAACGGGGACATCGATTCTCCCCAAAAGGCAGTGGAATACAAAAACAGATACGGAGTCGATGGATTGATGATTGGGAGAGCCAGTATCGGAAATCCGTGGATTTTCAGAGATATAAAGCACTTTGTTGAAACCGGGGAAATGCTACCTTCCCCAGGAATCAAAGATAAAATAGCTGTGGTCAAGAGACACATTGACCACTCTGTGAGCTGGAAAGGTGAAAAGCTGGGTGTCCTGGAAATGAGGCGGCACTACGGCCAGTACTTCAGAGGGCTCCCCGAAATCAAAACCTGGAGGTCCAGACTGGTTCAGGCCCCCACTGCTGAAGAACTCCATCAAATCCTCTCCGAAATGGATCGAGCTTACAGCCATGTTGACGAACTCCAATTGGTAAAGTGAATATAAAACTCAGTAAGAAAGAAAAGGAATTATTGCAACTGGTAGGCAGGGTTTCTTCCGAATTGGGAGTCAGTGCCTATGTGGTGGGCGGTTATGTGCGGGATAAACTCCTGGGAAAAACCTGTAAAGATATTGACATACTCTGCGTGGGAGATGGAATCCAACTCGCAAATGAGGTGTCTGCCAGGATTGAGGAGCGTCCTAAAGTCACTGTTTTTAAGCGATTTGGAACAGCCATGCTGCAGACCAACGGATTGGAAGTGGAGTTTGTGGGCGCGAGAAAAGAATCCTATTCCAAAGACTCGCGAAAGCCCATTGTAAAGCCCGGCACGCTGCAGGACGACCTCAACAGAAGAGATTTTACAGTCAATGCGCTTGCTTTCAAACTCCGGGCTGATGGTCTGGGAGAATTTGTCGATAAATTCGGGGGCATGAAAGACCTGGAGGACGGCATAATTCGAACCCCGGTAGAGCCGGCGGCTACCTTTTCTGACGACCCCTTGCGAATGCTCAGAGCCGTGAGGTTTGCCAACCAACTCAATTTTGAAATCAGTGAGAAAACCCTGGCGGGCATTGTCAAATCCGCAAGCCGCATTCGAATTATTTCTATGGAGCGGGTCAAGGAAGAAATGCAGAAAATAATGGCCTGCGGCAAACCCTCCATTGGATTTAAGTTGCTGGATTCAACCGGTTTGCTGCCCTATTTTCTCCCCGAGATATCGAAGCTCAAAGGCGTGGATAAACGGAAGGGGATTTCACATAAAGACAATTTTTACCACACTTTGGAAGTGCTCGACCGCCTGAGTGATAAAAGCTCTGATATTTGGCTGCGTTGGGCTGCGCTCCTTCACGATGTTGCGAAGCCGAAAACCAAGCGATTTGAAGAGGCCCACGGATGGACTTTCCACGGACACGAAATGGTGGGCGCCAAAATGGTCCCTCCCATATTCAAGCGCTTAAAACTACCGATGGGACAGCCCATGCGGTTTGTAAAGAAAATGGTAATGCTGCACCTGCGTCCCATTGCTCTAACAAAAGAGGAAGCTACCGATTCGGCAGTGCGCAGGTTGCTGTTCGATGCCGGAGAGGATATCGACTCTTTACTGCTGCTCTGTGAGGCCGACATCACTTCTAAAAACCCGGAGAAAGTAAAGCGCTTTTTAACCAATTATCAAAAAGTCAGGGAGCGAATCGTCGAGGTGGAAGAGCGGGATAAGATACGGAACTGGCAACCTCCAATCAGCGGTGAACTCATTATGAAGGCCTTCGACATTAAACCCTCCAGAAATGTTGGAATTATCAAAGATGCCATAAGGGAAGCCATCCTCGAGGGGGATATTCCCAATGAATTTGATGCCGCCTTTGAACTGATGCTGCAGAAGGGAAGTGAAATTGGGCTCGAACCCATAAAAAAGGTGGAGGCTCTCAAGGAACAGGACCAGTAATTTGAGAATTATTCATTGGATGTCAGAAACCCGCCATACTACCTGATGTTCCAATCCCTATTGAGGAATTCCATCCTGGAAATAATTTGAATACGGATTGATGCCCAAAATCAATCGCGGAGTTCAATTAATTTCTCCACCAGCAAGGTTTCTTGCACAGGCATATTTACCACCGTCTTTTTTCCAGGTTCTGAGATAATCAAGCCATTTTCCGTGGTGCTTTTCAATTGATAAATCCGTCCCTTCAGCCTGCTGCCGGTTTCAGATTCACGCTTCTCAATCACCGGGTCTTCTTTTGGGAATAAAAACCGGTCCCCGGCCTTGAGATGATTCAGGTCAATCTTTTTGCGTTGGTATTTTTGAGGGATGGGAGTGCCGTGCGGGTCCACTTTAGGGAAATTAAGACTGGCATCAATTTGGTCCAGGATGTCCTCATTGAGCAGGTGTTCATAATATTCAGCGTCTTCGTGGATTTGGTCTTCACTCAGTCCGGCTTTTCCCACCAGCCAGGTCTCCCAAAGTCTGTGCGCCCGGACGAGTTGTTTGCCTCTGGCTGCACCTTTTTCCGTCAATTTGTAACCACCGTTGGACCTCAAAAGCAGTCCTTTTCTAAGCATTTTTTTTGCAGCCTTTTTTACTTCGCGGGGTTCTCGCTCTATGCCAATACTCACCTGACCTGTGGTGACTGGTTCCTTTTGACCGAATTTAAAGGTGTATTTCAATATATCTTCCCACAAAATCTTCGCCCTGTATTTTTGCTTGCGGAAATGCTGAAATAAATAGCCTTTTTTGGGTGAAACCAATGCGGACACCAGAAAAAAGATAAAGGCGCAAATTGCCATGGCAGGGCCCGGTGGGATTTCCAGATAGATGGCTGCCACGAGTCCTGAAATGGCAGACATTGTTCCAAAACCCGCTGAAATGGCCAGTGCCGGCTTCAGATTGTCAGACCAGAGCAAGGCAGTCGAAGAGGGTGTAACGAGCATGGCGACCACCAGAATCACACCTACAGTCTGAAGAGATGCCACTACCGTAAACGACAGCAAAAGCATCAGGTAGTAGTGAACCACCCCGCTTTTTATTCCCATGGCTTTGGCGTACGATTCCTGAAAAGTAGTGATGAAGAAGTATCGGAAAAAGAACATAACACTTCCCACTACAGCAATGGCTATCAGTAAATTGAGCCAGAGGTCTTCGGTTCCCACCCCGAGAATATTGCCAAACAAAAAGTCCTGCAAGTCTAAATGTACCCCCTCATTTCTGGAAAGTATGGAAATACCTATGACACCGGCGGCAAACATTACGGTGAAAATTATTCCGATGGCAGCGTCATTTTTGGTTGGGAGATTTTGCTGAATCCACGTAATGGCTGCTGCAGCTACCAGACCTGCCAAAACCGCCCCCAGGAAAAACCCCGAGAGGTGATAACCACCGAAGACCAGGAAGGCAATTACAATGCCGGGAAGGATGGCATGGGACAGAGCATCCCCGATAAGGGCCATGTTGCGAAGCACAATAAAGACTCCCAACATGCCGCAACTGATTCCAACCAATACAGAGGCTATCAGTGCCCTTATTATCCAGGGGTATTGCAAATACTCTAAAAGTTCCAATTTTCTTATTTTAAACGGAGCAAAATTAAGAATTAGATTAGACTAAATGCATGAGAAGGCCCTCTTTAATTGAATAAGGAGAAGTATTGAGTTCAGAAATTTCCGGGCGACTCATGATTTGGTCCACGAGCACCAACGCCACAGAAATTAGGTCTGCCCTGGATTGTGGGATTGAGGGATGATGGATTCTTTCCTCTAATGATAAAGGGAGTATCTCATTGATAAAGCCCTTTACTTCAGTCAGCGGAATGGTCTCGGTCTGCAGGCCTTTTTTAAAGCGCATATGCTCCTCAATTACATCAAAGGTACCTGACAACCCTACTAACCTTAAGCCTCCTCGACTATTTAATTGATTGAAAAGAGGTGCGACCTGTCCATCAATGTACGACCTTAGTTTACGTATGTCGGCATCTCTAAGTGGATCATTTTGGCTAAAATGGTGCCTGAGTGAAGAGACGCCAATATTGAAACTCTCCCTCCAAATTGCCCGGGATTCTTCAGCGAGTATGAATTCGACACTTCCGCCACCGATGTCCATCAGCAGGTCTGTTTTGCCGGAAAGACTGCCTGACAAAAGCGCCCCTTTAAAAATAAGTTCTGCCTCGGTTTGTCCACTGATTACCTCAATTTCTATCCCGGTCTCCTTCTTTACTGCTCTGATGAATTCGCCGGAATTATTGGCGTTTCTGAGCATGGCGGTGCCTACAGCAGCTATTTTTTTTACCCTTTCAGACTTTGCAATTCCAGCAAATTCTGCCATAGCACGCACTCCTCTTTCGAATGCCATATCACCTATGTGGGTTGGAGATTCCTCGCCCAGTTTTACATATTTCCTCAATCGAATTTGGTCCGGGTCTGCCAGTGGGCTGCCCGCTGTAGAAATCAGCAAGTGAAAGGTATTGGTGCCGGCATCAATTACAGCGACCTTATTGTTGTTGTTGCTGCTGAACGGCATCGAAATATTGCTCTAATACGCTTTCGTAATATTGTTTTCCCTGTTGCCTTAGCGGGTGTGCGTAAGTGGGATTTCGATTTTCGTCGAAGAAGACAAAGTGGGAGCAGCCGTCCATAAAATACAGGTCACCTTCTGCCAGTATTTCGCCCTGAGATATAAATGCCACTAATGCTGTTGGTTCACAACCCTCTGGCAATGAAGTGGGTTCAGGATCAATGAAAGCGGCTACTTGTCTGACTGCCGATGGTTCACCCTGTGAAAAACTTATCGGGTAATCATGAAAGATGTAATCTATGTAATCGCCGGTCTCTGC
>SL_3KL_010_SEDDRAFT_10003258_pt1 | contig 14764 bp, 8 predicted proteins | sample SodLakKL_010_SED_2_FD_10381 | JGI IMG/M metagenome (IMG submission 10381)
TCCCTTGAGGAGCCCGTTCCATATTCTTTCCCACCCAGTACTACCAGGGGTATGTTGTTCTTTTGATATTCCATGGCTGCATCGAAGATGAATTTTTTTTCACCCGATGGAAATTTCAATGTAAAGCTGCCTTCCTCTGGCTTAACCATTTGGTTTTTAATTCGAATATTACCGAAGGTGCCCCGCATCATGACCTCGTGGTTTCCTCTTCGTGCCCCATAAGAATTGAATTCTTCCGGCTTGACCTGGTGCTGGATCAGGTATTTTCCGGCCGGATAGTTCTTCGGAATTGCTCCGGCTGGAGAAATATGGTCGGTGGTCAATGAATCTCCCAGTAAAAGAAGCCCATGGGCATGTTCGATATTTCCCGGTTTTTCCGTATCCACGTTAAATCCTTCGAAATAAGGTGGATTTTTAATATAGGTGGATTGTTTGTTCCATTTAAAGGTTGTGCTTTCCTCGATCTCCAAAGCCTTCCAGAATTCATCCCCTTCATAAATTTTACCATATTCTTTTTGAAAAAATTCCTGCTTAACATGCTTTTGAACAAGGCTTTGAATATGTTCATCCGAGGGCCAGAGATCATCAAGATATACCGGGTCACTGTTAGGGTCGAGTCCGACGGGTTCGGTGGTCAGGTTGATGTCGATTCTTCCGGCAATGGCAAAGGCCACCACCATCATGGGAGAGGTGAGATAATTGCCCCGTACACTTTGATGAATCCTGGCTTCGAAATTTCTGTTGCCGGAGAGCACCGAGGTCACGTTCAAATCATTTTCCGAAATGGCTTTTTCGATATCCGGATGAAGAGGTCCACTGTTACCGATGCAGGTGGTGCAGCCAAAGCCTGCCACATGAAAACCGAGTGCCTCCAGATAGGGCAAAAGACCGGCATCTTTCAAGTAATCCACCACCACTTTGGAACCGGGCGCCATGGAAGTTTTAACATAAAACGGAATTTTCAAACCTCTTTCAACGGCAGCTTTGGCCAAAAGCCCGGCTCCCAGCATCACCGAGGGGTTGGAAGTGTTGGTGCAGGAAGTTATGGCGGCAATCGCAATACAGCCATCTCCAAATCTTACCGGATTTCCGCTGATTTCAAGATCAATCAGACGTTTGCTCACAGGAATGCATTTCGGGGCGCGCCGGGTTTCACATCCTGATTCGTTGATAAACGTCGAAAGGTTTTCCAGCTCGGCATCCCGGTTATATTCACATCCCAGCAATTCTGCAAAGCTTGACTTCAAATCACAGAGGGAAATGCGGTCCTGAGGCCGGGCCGGACCGGCAATTGAAGGTGTCACCGTTGATAAATCCAGCTCCAAAACCCGCGTATATTCCGGATCGTTATCCCCTGTATAGAAAAGCCCAAGAGCTTTGGCACTTGCTTCAACTATCCTGGCCTGGTCTGAACGACCGGTCAGATCAAGATATGCGATAGTTTTTTCATCAATGGGAAAAAAACCGAGTGTTGCTCCATACTCCGGGGTCATGTTGGCAATGGTGGCCCGGTCGGTTACCGAAAGACTTTTGGTGCCGGGACCAAAATATTCAACAAACTTTTCCACCACATTTTCTTTCCTGACCATTTCTGTAATGGTCAGAACCAGATCCGTGGCGGTTACTCCGGCTGGAAGACGGCCGGTCATTTTTACACCGATCACTTCCGGAATCGACATATAATAAGGTTGCCCCAGCATGACCGCCTCCGCTTCAATGCCCCCGACTCCCCATCCCATGACACCAATACCATTGATCATGGGAGTGTGGGAATCTGTCCCCACCAACGTGTCCGGATATGCAACTGTGCCTTGTGCATCTTTTTCAACGATGAAAACCCGGCCGAGATGTTCCAGGTTAACCTGATGACATATCCCGGAATTGGGAGGTACCACCTTGAAGTTTTTAAAACTTTTCTGGGCCCATTTTAAAAGCTCATAGCGCTCCTGATTTCTTTCATATTCTTTGGCCACATTTTTCTTTATGGAAGCAGTTGTTCCAAAATAATCCAACTGAACCGAATGATCCACAACCAGCTCTACCGGTGCAAGGGGGTTAACCACGGATGGATCGCCTCCCAATGTCTTGACTGCATCACGCATGGCTGCCAGATCGACCACCGCCGGTACTCCGGTAAAATCTTGCATGAGCACACGCGCCGGATGGTAAGGTATCTCTATGGGCATATCATAGTGTTTTTCCCAGTTCGCAATTTTCAAAAGGTCTTCTTCAGTGACAATTTTTCCATCAAGCTTTCGAAGAAGATTTTCCACCAGAATTTTGATTGAAAAAGGAAGCTTTTCCACCTGTGCTGCCCCCATTTTTTCGAGAAGCCTGATATCAAAAATGGTGATTTTTTCTCCGCCAGCTTCGATTTTCCTGCGAAATTCGGTATTCTCCATAATACCCCCGTTTATGATTGTTCAATGTTGATTGTTCACTGCTCACTGCTCACTGCTCACTGCTCACTGCTCACTGCTCACTGCTCACTGCTCACTGCTCACTGCTCACTGCTCACTGCTCACTCTTCAATGTTCTAACATGCTTGGTGGAAACATGACAAGGACATTCAAAGTCGAGCCAAAATTTGATTGGTTTAAAAAATTATATCGTTTCAACTGGGTAATGGGACAAAAAAATCGAGAAAGATCAAAATATTATTGAAAAATCAAATTGAAAAAGGATTAAACTAATATATAGTATCGAACTAATATAGTATCGAACTATACGAAACCTTATTTTTGCGATGTTATTGTTATGAAAAGAAAAAAAAGTTTATTGATTATTGCACCACTTTTCTTGCTCACCATAAGCGTTATCTTCTTTGTGGTTTTCACGTTAATAATTCCTTTTTACCTGGAAAGGGTTTTTTTTCCGGAGCTGGCAAAAAAATCCGGCATAGATGAATTTGCTGTCAACGTAAGAAAAATCGGTCTTGGAAATGCTGATTTTGCATCAATCAACGTTGGACAATACCCCCAAAAGGCGCTCTCCATAAATTCCATCCGAGTGGATTATTCTTTATCGGGTCTTATCAAAAGGCAATTGAAAAGTATCCAGGTTTGTGGATTGACAATTAATTTCGAAGTCAAAGAGGGAAAATAATATTTCCCGGAATCGATCCGGAAAAAATTTTTTCGGAAAAGGAGGTAACAGCGCATAATAAAGAAGAAAGCCGATTTATGCTGCCCTTTACCTTTGATCGCATTGTTATTGAAAATGCATTGCTTGCAGGACAAGTCAACCGGCAGATTTTGAGGCTCCCCTTTAATTTATCGCTTTTTCCCGAAAATGAAAGTTTCGAGCTTTTAAAATGCACCCTTGATCTTTATCCCTTTGAAAGTAAGGTGAGAACAGAAATTCTGGTTGATTTGAGCGCAGGTAAGGTGAAGGTGTTTGCAGAAGCCGACAATTTCAATCCTGATAACTATCGCCGGTATCTGGATAATGTTGAAGATTTGAAAATTTATGGTGCCATGAATCTCAAAGCAAATGCCGAAATGGACATAGATACATTTGAAATTTCAAATACCCGTTTTCATCTGAGAGCCAATGAATTTATTATATCCTCAAATGATTTTCAAATAGGCAGATCCAAAAAATATCCGGAGCCTTTGAACATTGAAATCTATGGTGAGGATTTCCAGAACTGGAAAATGGTGGCCTCGGGTCTTGCCTTTTTGTCGCCGCAAATGCTTGAAATTCCTGAAATCCAGGCTGACATAAAGTTTGATGAGGATTTCGTGATTGGCCATTTTGAGCTGGTTACCATTTTAAATTGTCTCGATAATTGTGCCTGGGAAATAACCCCCCCATTTCAGTGCACCTGGCGCGGTTCAGCAAAATATTTTAACAACGCCCATTGGACAATGGAAATGAAAAACATGGCGGGAAAAAATTTAGCAAACAAACAGGCCCCGTCATGGTACAGAATAAAATCCGAAAATGCCGATATCGGATTTTTCATGCCTTCGGTCAGCGTTTCAGGGGAAGGCAATTTAAATGAGGGCAGCGCTGAAACGGATGTAAAAGTATCGCAGGTTTATCTGGATGCCGGTGCCGTATCCGTTGAGCTGCCAACTGCTTTGTTCAAGGCTGCAATGAGTCCCATCAGTCATAACGAAAAACCTTTACAGGCCCTTGATTTTAAAGCACGTTTTATTAATCCCGGTGCTCGTTTACCCTCGACCGATATCGGATTTAAAGATATCTCTCTTGTGGGAAGGGCTGAGCTCATGGCGGATGGCAACCTTTTTGAGGCAACTTTTCGGATGGAGGATGGATTTATTTCAGATATTCTTTATGGTGTCAGAGTTGAGGGAATCGAGCTTGAGATACCATTGCTCTGGCCGTTTAATGGTAAAGCCGGTAAAGGGGTTTTTACCATCAACAGCATAAACTTAAAAGAAAAAAATCTGGGAAAAATCGAGGCAGTTTTTCAGCAGGATGCCCTTGGCGGTACAATCAAAGGCACATATGACAGTTTTTTGCTTTCAGGTCTTTTGTTGGAATTTGAAGGCCGTGGCGAAAATACTCGGAAAGGTTTGGAAATTAAGGTTAATTATAACACTAACGACTACAAAATTGAGGAGGACCTAAACCTTGGAGGTTTATTCCCGGAAGGGGAGGGCGTTTTTCTCACGGGTTTGTTCAATCTCGAAGGTGAATTCTATCAGTTGGGCTCAAAAATGAACAGTTCGGTTAACATGCGTGCCCGGAATACAAATATTTTTTTGAAAGAACCTGCGATGGCCTTCAATAATGTTCATGTCGATCTCAAAATACCCGATCTGTTTCAGATGCGAAGTCTTCCCCATCAACAAATCCGGTTTGATTCTGCNACNTTTGGCAATATCAGCATAGATAAGGGCATTATCGACTTTCAGGTGGTATCGGCTGATCATTTTTTTATAGAGAAAACCAATTTTAAATGGAGCGGTGGCAATGTGGATACCAATGCGGCTGTTGTTTTGCTGCCCTTTGAAAAAATCGGATTAACATTTTATTGTGATCGTTTAAAATTGGCCCGGGTACTCCAACAGCTCGGAGGGGTCAAAGGGGATGGTGAAGGAGCGGTAAACGGAAGGATTCCTGTAAGATATGAAAACGGGAAACTTCGGTTTGATAACGGATTTTTGTATTCGACCCCGGGAGAAAGTGGCACCATCTTACTGACAGGAACGGATTTTCTTATGGCAGGCATTCCTGAGGGAACACCGCACTTTGCTCAGATCGATCTTGCAAGGGAGGCTTTGAAAAACTATCGTTACGACTGGGCCAAGCTGGATATCACTTCGGAAGGGGAAAATCTGAACCTGAAATTAAAGCTTGATGGTAAACCCATGGATGTGCTTCCTTTTGAATACCGGAAAGATTTTGGTGGTTTTGCACGGGTAGAGGCAGGAAGTCCGGGATCCCGATTTCAAGGCATAAGGCTGGATGTTAATTTTAATCTTCCCCTGGACCAGGTGCTCAGATACGGAAAAGGATTTCAGGAGATTTTTAAGATGAGTGATTAATTATCTAATTAACGATAATTTTGAATTAATGGATATAACAGGAGATAACTGATGCCGGGAAAAAAAGCAATTATTGCGGCAGGTCTGATGCTCATGATTCTGCCTGGATGTGCCACCCAGCACAAGGTGGAGTTGGCCCCCGTTGAAATCAAGCCGATTCATATTACCATTGATGTAAATGTTCGCGTGGACCGTGCCCTGGATGATTTTTTCGGAGACATTGACAAAGCGATGGAAAAGGCCGTTGAAAAAGATTCGGAACAATCTGATGAAAGATAAAAAAATGCAATAATCCGACGATTGGCTAAATTGCCATATAGGAGAAAACGTTATCATGAAAAATAGATATGTTGTTTTTGGGATACTTTTTTTTTCACTGTTTTTATTTGGGGGGATTTGCTTATCTTTCGCACAGGATATTAAAACCAGATTCAAGGAGCGACTCCCAATAATACTTGACTTGAAAGCTCAGGGTATTATCGGAGAAACCAACCAGGGATATCTGGATTTTGTAGGGGCGGAAAGAAAAAGACAGGACATTGTCGAAGCCGAAAACAGAGATCGCCGAATTGTTTATGAAGAAATCGCCAAACAGCAGAACACAACCGTTGAAAAAGTAGGCCAAAGAAGAGCACTTCAACTCAGGGACCTTGCTGCTCCAGGCCATTTTGTTCAGGATAATGCCGGCAACTGGTACCGTAAATAGTGTCTGTCCGTAAACATCTATACTCCCTCTCCCTTTGGGGGAGGGCCGGGGTGGGGGTGAATAATATCAGGAGGTTATATTTCCCTCCCCCAGCCCCTCCCAGAGGGAGAGGAGTTTTTGGACAGGCAAATAGTTTTCATCCCAAATTCGCCATTACTCGAAAATTTTAATTCGAAAAAATATTGGTGGGAATTGGTTTCATTCTTGCATTTATTTCGTTATTATTTAATTTAAACTATAAAAAAAACGATCTTATATTAATTATCTCCCACCCTGACCCTCCCCCATTGGTATGAAGAAAAAAAGGGACTTTTCGGTCAGGTGCTATATGACCCTGAGCAGCCAAATGATTGAATTGAAATACATACTGCCTTATATCGCAAGCTTTTTTGGTTTGGCGATTTCTTTTTGTGCCCTTCTGATAAACCGGAGCCTTTTTGTGCATCGCATCTTTGTGGGGGGGATGTTGATTCTGGCTGCGGAGTCTTTATTAACAGGCCTGGCTGTCAGAGCGGTGGTCTCTGAAGACGCACTGTACTGGTTGTCATTGAGAAATCTGGCAACAGCGATGATTCCGGGGATATGGTTTGTTTTCTGTCTTTGTTTTACGTCTGTAAATTATCAAGAGCAGTTATCCAAATGGAAATGGGTAATTGCTGCTATCTTTGTTTTGCCTTTATCGTTTGCCCTGTTTTTTTGGGAAAATATATATGCTGGTCTCCAGTCGTTAATTCCTCTGAACATCTGGACCATTGAACTGGAATGGCCAGGATATTTGTTTCAGCTTTTTGTCCTGCTCGGCATTATCATGATATTGCTTCATATTGAACGAATACTGCGCCACTCAGTAGGTCATTTCCGCTGGAAATTAAAGTTCATGGTACTCGGAATAGGGGTTATCTTTGCTGCGCGTATTTATACCATCAGCCAGGCGTTAATTTTCAACTCAATAAAAATGGAGTTGGAACTTATCAATGATGCAGCGCTGATTTTGGGGGGACTGATGATGATCGTGTCCCTTTCCAGAATGCGAAGCATGGATATCAAATTTTATATGTCCGATACATTGATTTATAATTCTTTATCCATTCTGTTTATTGGCGCTTATTTCATCGCAGTCGGAATTCTTGCCAAGTTTTCATATTGGATAGGAGATGGCCATGATTTGGCGTTCAGGGCTTTCTTTATACTTTTGGCCTTTGCAGGACTTATCAGCCTGTTTCTTTCAGACAGATTAAAAAAGTGGCTGAAGCAATTTGTCAGCCGCCATTTGAAAAGGCCTTTATATGATTACCGGCAAGAATGGGCCAAGTTCACCCACAATACTACTTTGGTCATGGATATTGAAAAACTCGGCGATATTGTGGTCAGGATGGTGGCGAAAACGTTTAATGTGCTTTCTGTCACTATTTGGACACTCGATGAATCTGATAAAAATGTAAAAATGATTGCCTCGACAGTGTTCTCACCTTCCGAAAAGAACAACCTTGAATCCCAAAAGCGCCTCCTGGAGTTTATTCTTGAAATAAAGAATAAGAATATTACCCATGACATTGACCTTCTGGAAGATGAACTCTCCTCAGGCCTCCGGGATTTTGATCATAAATTTTTTGAAGAACTGAGAATTCGTTATTGTATTCCATTGAAAGCCCGTGGTAATTTTATAGGAATCATGGCGCTTCATAACAGGATAGGGGGTTATCGTTTTACTCTGGAAGATTTCGATCTGTTGAAGAACATGGCCGATCAGTTAGCATCAGGTATGTTAAACATAATGCTGGCACAAGACCTCAGAAAAGCAAAACAAATGGAGGCATTTCAACGTTTGTCGGCATTTTTTGTGCACGACCTTAAAAATCTTGCTTCCAATTTGTCTATCACTATAAGAAACTTGCCGAAGCATTTTGATAATCCGGAATTTCGAAAAGATACCCTTAAATCCCTTTCTCAAGGTGTGGACAAAATAGGATCCATGTGCAGCAAATTGACTTCGTTGAGTCAAAAAACCGACCTTGATTTGCAGTCAACTGATTTAAACGTTATTGTGTCCAATGTTATTTCCAATGTGAACGGGTCATTTGGCCAAAAAATCACGAAAAAACTGGAATCTCTCCCGAAAATTAATCTGGATCCGGAACAATTCCAAAAAGTAATCACCAATTTGATACTCAATGCTCATGAAGCTACCAATAAGGAAGGAAATGTTTACATTACCACAAAACATGAGGGTGGATGGGTTATTCTTACCGTTCAGGATAACGGAAAGGGTATGGACAAAGATTTTATGGAAAGCTCCCTTTTCCAGCCCTTTAAAACCACAAAGGAGAAAGGGATGGGAATAGGACTTTATCATTCCAGAGATATTGTGGAAGCCCATCATGGAAAAATAGAAGTGGAAAGCCGGTTGGGGAAAGGGTGTACGTTTAAAGTTTTGTTACCCGTGAAAAGTGAATGAAAAAAAGGAGTGCAAAAGCTGCGCTTTTGCAAAAGAAGGCATGTAGCTTCTCAAAAGGATATTTCATGGTTTCCCCCTTTAGCAAAGGGGGGAACGTTTGCGATCACCTTTTTACTTTACTGTTAACCGATCCAACTTTCCAAGGATCTGCAATAAATATCCCTTAGGTTAACGCCTATTGGACCAGGGGGATTTGAACTTATGCAAACCCTTAAAAATTCCTTAAATGAATGGCATTGGGTTAAAACCACCGGTTGGAATTATATTTAAAAAGTCCCGGAAGGACTTACACAAGGAGACGTTATGCTTCATCCTAAAAAACTTTTTATATTATTAATCATTATGCTGTTTTTTATACTGGGATGTGCTTCTGATGAAGACAAAAAGCAGGCTCATTTTCAAAGAGCATTAAAAAGTATCCAGGAAGAAAAATTTGATGTGGCAAGAATTGAGTTGCGAAGGGCTGTTCAGATAGATCCAGAGTATGTGGAAGCCCTGCACGAACTGGGTGAAACTGAACTCAGACTGGGCAATATTCAGGAGGCCGTAAGGATCTATTCCGCGGTTATTGAGTTGGATCCTGAAAATATGGATGCTCAGCTAACAATGGCCAATTTTTTAATGCTTGGCCAAAGGTTTGAAGAATCCAGAGAAAAAGTCGAGTTGGTACTGGAAAAGGAACCGAACAATCCGGATGCCCAGTTGCTCAAAGCCGGCCTTTTGATGCAGGATAATCAGCTTTCGGAAGCCACCTCGTTGTTTGAAAAGTTCATCGCAGAAAACAAAGATGACATGAGAGGATATATGGGTTTGGCACAGACCCTGGTGGCCGGCCAAGAGCTTGACAGAGCGGAAAAAGTTTTAAGGGAAGCCACAGCCGTTGAACCTTTAGGTATAAATCCCCGTTTGGCGCTCTTTAATTTTTTCATTGCCCAAAAAGAGTTCAGCATGGCAGAAGCTGAAATTAACGAAGCCATCCGTTTAAATCCCGACAATGTAGATCTTTACCTGATCCTTGGAAACTATTATCACGCTCAAAACAATCCCCAAAAAGCCGAAGAAGCATATTTGCAGGCTTCCCAAACAGACCCGAACAATGTTTCCCCTTATATGGTGCTGGCAGGTTTTTATTCCACACGGGGCGCCCAGGAAAAGGCCCTGAACATGTATGAAAAAGCATTGGAGGTGCAGCCGGACGATATCGGGGTAATGAACGCCGTTGCCCGGCAGCATTACCAGATGCAATCTGTGGACAAGGCCGAAAACATGGTCAATAAAATTCTCCAGAAACGCCCCAATTATTTTCAAACACTTATTTTGAAGGCCGAAATTCATATCCGGAAAAATGAATATGATGATGCCATCGCCATGTTACCGAAATTGATCGAGGAAGAACCCAATTTTGCCCAGGCTTATCATTTGCTGGGATTGGCCTATTTCAGACGCGGGGACATTGCCCTGGCAAAAGCATATGTTGATAGAGCAATTAATCTTAAACCCGACCTTGTACAGGCAAGAATTTTGATGGCAGAGATTCAAAACAGAGATCGTGATTTCAGGTCTGCCGAAAGCCATAGCCGCGAAGCTTTAAAACTTCGTCCGGATAGTTTTCAGGCTAAATTGAATCTTGGAAATGCTCTGATGGCCCAGAAGAAATTTTCGGAAGCCCAGAAAGTTTTTGAGGATCTCGCCGTACAAAATCCTGAAAGACCCGCTGTTTTTTATCGTCTGGGATTGGTTCATGATGCGCAGCAGCAACATAATGCGGCTATCCGGAATTATCAGAGAGCACTGTCCTTAAGGCCGGAAGCGTTGGATGTTTTTACCAGTCTGATCATGCTGTATGCTCGTAAAGGTGAAGTGGATAAAGCCATAGCCATGTGTGATGACAAAATAAAAGAAATAGGGGAACATGCACGGGCAGGAGCGATTCTTTATAGTCTCAAAGCGGATTTGTTTTTAAACCTGAAAAACGATTCATCAGCTGCTGAATCTTACTATAGAAAAGCCATTGAGCATGATCCGAATTTTATCCCGCCATTTTATTCATTGGCCAGAATTTTGCTCTCTGAAAACAGGCCGGATGAAGCTATTGTCAAGTACCAGGAAATATTGAAAAAAGATCCGAAGCAACCTGGACCGCACATGATGCTGGGTATTATTTATGAAACCCAGGAACAATTCGACATGGCGGAAAAGCATTACCGGGACGCGCTTGAAATAAATCCCAGATTCGCTTTTGCTGCCAATAACCTGGCATATATTCTCGTGACCCGGACAGATAATCTCCGGGAGGCCATGGAATATGCAAACCTGGCCAAAGAAATTTTACCTGATGACCCCCATGTCATGGATACGCTCGGATGGGTTTATTACCGGCAGGGGTTTATTGATTTTGCACTGGTTGAGTTAAGGCAGGCTGCTGAAAGGCTCAACGATAATCCTACTGTCCATTATCATCTGGGGATGGCATATTATAAAAAGGGACAACTGGAAAATGCCAAAAAAACACTCGAAAAAGCTCTAAGCTTGGGTGATGATTTTGAAGGTGCACAGGAGGCCCGTGAAACACTGTTTAAATTAACGGAAGCAAAGTGAGTTGAGCATGGAAGAAAAATCCGAATCCCTGCAAATAAGTTATTATCTTGATATATTATTAAAGCGAAGATGGTATATCATTATACCGTTTTGTATAGTGGTGATTGCAGGCATCATTACAGCAATTAGAACGCCCCAGACCTTCACGGCATCAACCTTGATTCTGGTTCAGGCCCAAAGGGTACCAACCGAATATGTACGCCCCATTGTCTCGGCTGAACTCGAATCCAGAATTGCATCCATATCCCAGCAGATTAAAAGCCGTTCAAACCTTGAGCAAATCATCAAAAGATTTAATCTGTTTTCCGGTCCTGACCAAGCGAATATGTTTATGGAGGATAAGGTTGAAAGCCTTCGCAGAAACATTTCTGTAGAGGTTTTCAGCGATCGCCGGCGGGGATCATCAGCGGAAGCGTTCTCGGTTTCTGTCAAGGGAAAAGATCCGGAGATGGTCATGAGAATTACCAATGACCTTGCTGATAGTTTTATCAATGAAAATCTCAGGATGCGGGAAGAAGAGGCCATTGGAACAAGCGATTTTCTTGAAGATCAGCTTGTTCTTACCCGGATGAGGCTTGAAGAAGTTGAACACCAATTGAAAATCTTTCGAATGGAAAATATGGGGGGGTTGCCGGAGCAACTGGATACCAACCTTCGGATTCTGGACCGACTTCAGATGCAATACAACCAAAAACAGGAAAATGTACGTGGAGCCAGGCAAAGACAGCTTTTATTAAGCAATCAATTAGCTGAACTGGAAAACCTTCAGCAATCAGCAGCCGGTTATTCATCGTCGGGAAGCACGCTTGCCCGAAATGATCCGTATGTCAGACTGCATAATATGAAAGATGAGCTTGATCAATTAACCAGTCGATATACCTCAAGTCATCCCGATATCTTGAGGTTGAAACAACGGATCCGGATTCTGGAAAGACAAATTGAATCAGGTGTTGCAACAGCTTCCGGAGAAAGCGAAGAGGCGGCGTCCAAACCCATCATGAATCCAATTTTCCTTGATCGACAAAACCTTCTGGTGCGGCAGCAAAACGAAACAAATCTGGAAATCCAGAAATTAGAGCTTGAAATTCAAAAACTCGTGGAACAGATTGCTCATTATGAAGCGCTTGTAGAGCAAACACCCTCTAAAGAGCAGGAGTTGCTGACCCTCAGAAGGGATTACGAGAATATTCAAAGATCATATAATTCTCTGCAGGACAGAAGGATGCAGGCTCAACTGGCAGTTAACCTGGAAATAAGCAAAAGAGGGGAGCAGTTTAGAATCCTTGACCGCGCTCAGGTGCCTTCTAAACCTTCTGAGCCGGACATGAAAAGAATATTTATGATGACCATCGCAGTCGCCCTCGGTTTAGGAGGAGGAATCGTCTTTTTGCTGGAATTTCTGGATTCTTCAGTCAAACAGAAAAAAGATATCGAATCTGCCATGGGTGTCCCGGTGCTGGTATCCATACCAAAGATCGAGACCCCCAAAGATCGGGTATGGTTTTGGACCAACCAGACAGCTACGGTTCTTTCTTTGATGTTTGCAATGGCACTTTGTGCAGGGTTTGCTTTAATGGTTTTAAAAGGCGTTGATCCTGTTCTTGAAACCTTCAAGGGGGTGTTGGGATGATCAGTGCAGCCGTTAACCTGACAAAAAAGCGACAAAGGAGATGAAGATTAAAGAAAAAAGTGAATTTCCAATTGAAAAATGGACTGACCTGGAGCAACTTGACAGAAATATGGGAAATATATTGAAATATGATCAGCAAACACAACAATTGGGACAAGCCTCACAAAATATAGAACCGACCGCGGTTCAAAATGATAGAAATGAAGTACCGGAAAATGCTGAAGCGCAGGTTGATCAAAAAAATAAATCTGAAAATAAAACCCTGATGACTTCAGCTGCCACTGATTTAAATGATGAAAATACCATCAATAAAAATCTTGTCACACTTTTAAAACCTCAATCATTTGAAGCGGAACAGTTTAAGATTTTAAGGACCCATATATTTTTTCCGTTGTCGGGTAAAATTCCACAATCAATTGCTGTTACCAGTGCAGTACCGGGCGAGGGTAAATCATTTGTTTCGGCCAATCTGGCTATCAGCATTGCCAAAGAAATTGACAAGCATGTTTTATTGATAGATTGTGACTTACGAAAACCGAGTATTCACAAATTGTTTGGTTTTAAGGGCGATATTCCGGGGCTAAGCGAACATCTCTCCCGGAAAACGGACCTGTCAACTTTACTGCTTAAAACAAAGGTTGATAAACTGTCTATTTTACCGGCAGGATCCCTGGTTGATAATGCTTCGGAGTTGCTGGCATCAGATCAAATGGCAGCAACACTCAAAGAAGTTTCACAAAGGTACACTGATCGATTAATCATACTCGATACTACGCCCCTTACCATAACTGCTGAAGCCGTTACTTTAACCCGGTATGTGGATGGTATCCTTTTGGTTACCAGGCATGGTTATACCCTCAAAGACCATTTGAAAGAGATGATAAAAATGATTGATCGTGAAAAAATTATCGGAGCTGTGCTAAATAATGTTGACATGAGAGCCCTGACACAATACGAATACAAAAAATATGTGAAAAAGTATTATTATAACGATCCAAAAAAATGATACCCGCAGATAGTGTTAAATGCTAAATAGGATACATCATGAAAAAAAATTTTCTCGTTTTGATTTTGGCCATAATGCTTTCGATGACGTTGACAGGGGAAGGTTTGGCACAACAGAAAGAATTGCCAAACAATGATACTGCTGCGATATCACAAGAAGAGGCATTGACTTATATCATCGGCAGTGGGGACCTGCTTGAAATTATGACCTGGAATGAGCCTCAACTTTCCCGAAGCCAGGTGCTGGTGAGAACCGATGGAAAGATCAGTTTCCCATTCCTCGATGACGTACAGGCGTCTGGTTTGACTCCGCTTGAACTTAAACAAAAAATCGAGGATGGTTTAAAAAAATATGTTGAACATCCTCACGTTACCGTTGATGTTAAAAATCCACAAAGCAAAAAGTTTTATATCCTTGGAGAGGTTGTTAATACAGGAGAATATCCCCTGACTAAAAATCTTACCGTTTTGCAAGCCTTTGCCATTGCCGGTGGTTTTACCGAATGGGCCTCAAAGAGACAAATTATCCTTTTGAGACACGAAGGCACAGAGGAAAAAATTTATCGGGTTAATTACCGAAGAATCATCGATGGTAAAGATTTAGACCAGAATCTCATGCTCAAACCGGACGACACCATTATTGTTCCCTGATATAGCCGGAATACTGGTACATGCGATTTATCCGACATAGATGGAGCTTGGGGTGATGAAAATTGTCACAAGATTGGCCTGAAAAATCCTCTGAGTTTTGTTCTGTTCCAGAGTTCTTAAATATCAGATGTCAGGTTTCGGGTGTCAGGTGTCTGCAATTTGTATTCTCCATATTTTGACACCTGACACCTGACACCTGA
>SL_3KL_010_SEDDRAFT_10003259_pt1 | contig 14760 bp, 9 predicted proteins | sample SodLakKL_010_SED_2_FD_10381 | JGI IMG/M metagenome (IMG submission 10381)
ACATTGAAGGACCATTTATCAGCATGGAAAAGAGAGGGGGAATTCTTCCCGGATGCATTACCACTCCCTCTCCCGCCGCTTTGAATGAAATTCTGGCACTTGCAGGCGATGCATTAAAGATCATGTGCGTGGCCCCGGAATTAGAAGGCATTGATGAAATTATCAGAAATCTGATATATAGTGGAATAAAAGTTTCATTCGGCCATTCTGATGCAGGATATGATGAGACGGTTAAGGGATTCGGTATGGGCATCAGCCATGTGACCCACCTTTTCAACACAATGAGGCCGCTTCACCACAGGAATCCGGGCCCGCTTGCAGCAATATTTGAAAACAGCAGCATTACTGCTGAACTAATAGGAGATTCATACCATGTACATCCCAGCCTCATTAATCTGGCATACAGGCTTAAAACAGCAAGCGGCCTGGTATGTATAACCGACGGTATAAGAAGCACCGGGCTGCCTGACGGAAAATATTTATACAATAACAGGGAATATATATCTGAAAGGGGTCTGGCACGGTATACTGACGGGACTTTTATCGGTTCGACCATGAGCCTCAGGGAAATAGCCTCCAACTTCATGAAATTCACTGGCTGCTCCCTGAAAGAGGCCATCGACACGGTCACGATCAATCCGGCCCGGACAGCTGGGGTTGATAACAGGAAAGGATCTCTGGAACCAGGCAAGGATGCTGACATTCTGCTGGTAACTCCTTCTCTTGAAATCAAAAAAACCATAATTGCAGGCAGAATTGCTGAAAATATAAATTTATAATCTTATGCATTTTACGTGGCTCGACACCGTCATACTCATTGCATATATTGCAGGTATTACATGGTTTGGTATAAGAATAGCCGGGAAGCAGGTCTCTTCGGGGGACTATTTCCTGGGTGGCAGGAAGATCCCCTGGTGGGCCGTCTGCTTTGCCATTGTAGCCACTGAAACCAGTACCCTTACATTCATCAGTATTCCCGGACTGGCATACCTTACAAACATGAATTTCCTGCAGCTGACGCTGGGCTACTTCATTGGAAGAGCAATCGTTGCGTGGATAATCCTGCCATCCTATTTCAAAGGCGAGCTGGGCACTGCATATACTTTCCTTGCCAAACGCTTCGGGACACCAATGAAAAACCTCGCATCCGGTGTTTTCATGCTTACCCGGCTTGCCGCCGACGGTGTCAGGCTGTTCGCAACAGCCATACCGCTGGCACTGATACTCCAGGGGACATTCCTTGCAGCCAATGTAAGGCCGGAATGGATCTACATAGGATCCATACTGCTTATCGCCCTTGTCTCACTAAGCTATACATATGTCGGGGGACTTAGGGCGGTTGTATGGATGGATGTGGTGCAGCTCTTTATCTATTTCGCCGGAGCAACTGCAGCCATAATCATTGTGGGAGGTGATATCGGCGGACTAAAGGAGGGGATTGCCAGGGCCGGAGAAGCAGGAAAATTTGAGGTTTTCAACTTCTCTTTTGAAGGGGGACTCAGGGGCTTCTTTTCAACTCCCTATACCTTTATAGCAAGCATTCTGGGTGGAGCATTCCTCTCAATGGCCTCACATGGCATAGATCAGCTGATTGTGCAGCGTCTCCTTGCTGCCGGATCATTGCCTGCAAGCCGCAAAGCGCTGGTCTGGACAGGAGGTATAATAATTTTGCAGTTTGCACTCTTTCTTTTTCTTGGAAGCCTTCTATTTGTCTTTTACGGTGGTGCTGAGATTGTTTCTGATGAAGTTTTTCCCATTTTCATCATAGAAGAGATGCCTGCCGGACTGAGCGGACTGATTATTGCTGCGCTCTTTGCTGCCGCCATGTCAACACTATCCAGCTCTATTACGGCTCTTGGCTCTGCCACGATGTTTGACTACGTTGTTCCATATTACAAAAAGCTGAGCAAAACCAACGAGATTGCCATTTCAAGAGTAATAACACTCATCTGGTGCATCCTGCTTGTAGGATCGGCAATATTTTTCATGCAAAGCTCACAAATCGTCGTTGAACTGGCACTCTCCATTGCCTCCTTTACCTACGGTGGGTTGCTGGGAACATTTTTCCTTGGGGTACTTTTTAAGAGGCCTGGCATAAAAGATGCGATACCCGCATTTATTGCAGGTATCGCTATCATGGTATATATAATTCTGTGTACCTCTGTGGCATGGACCTGGTATACGCTTATAGGTGCTGCCGTAACGGTCATTACAGGCCAGCTCTTATCGCTCAGGTCTTCATTCCCCCGCAAACGCTTATAACCTGTCCGCTTACATATGAGGAAAGGTCGGAAGCAAGAAACAGGGTAACATTGGCTACATCTTCAGGAGTTCCTCCCCTTTTGAGGGGAATACCTGCTATCCACTGCTCCCTGACATCATCAGGAAGTTTGGCGGTCATATCGGTCATTATAAATCCCGGTGCAATTGCATTGCACCTTACATTTCTCGACCCCATTTCCCTTGCAACAGATTTCGTGAAACCAATTATCCCCGCCTTTGAGGCTGAATAATTTGCCTGGCCGGCATTACCGCTTACACCAACCACTGAGCTCATATTGATTATTGACCCGGAACGCTGCTTCAGCATATATTTCTGAACTGCCTTTGTGTAGTTAAAAACAGATTTAAGATTGACTGTTATTACTGTATCCCACTGCTCTTCAGTCATTCGCATAAGCAATGTGTCACGCGTAATACCGGCATTGTTAACAAGTATATCAATGGTGCCAAACTCTTTGGCAATCTCTTCAACAGTTTTTTCAGTCTCATCAAAAACGGCTGCATTTGAGGCAAATCCCTGTGCTTTAACACCCAGTGCCCTCAGCTCATCCTCAAGTGATTTTGCCTGTTCGTCATATGCCAGGTCGGTAAATGCAATACCTGCGCCGTGTGATGCAAGATTAATGGCGATTGCCCGGCCGATACCCCGGCTTGCTCCAGTAACAAGGGCATTTTTTCCTTCCAGTATCTTCATTTTCTATGTTTTTTTTATGTATCACAAATTAAAAAAGTTATTTTGAATTATCAAAACCTGCTGGTTTCCTGGTGTTATTCATCTGCACCTGAAGCTATGGCCCTATTGATCCTTTTTGCAATACCCGGTCCTCCGTAAACAAACCCTGTATAAACCTGAATAAGGCTTGCACCGGCATCAAGTTTTTCAAGTGCATCTTTTTCATCCATTATCCCTCCGACACCGATAACCGGTATCCTGGCTTCAGACTTTTTTACAAGATACCTGATAATCTCGGTTGACCTGTCCCTCAGGGGCTTTCCGCTCAAACCGCCCTGTCCGGCAACAGCAACAGTCCCGGAAGCTGAACGTAGGTTATCCCGTCTGATCGTTGTATTGGTTGCTACAAATCCGTCAATACCGGTATTGAATGCAATATCAACCAGTTCGTCAAGCTGTGAATCATTCAGATCTGGTGAAATCTTGAGCAGTATTGGCTTACTGACATCCATTTTTTTCGAGATATCCTTGAGAGAGCTGAGAATATGAACGAGGGTATCTGCATCCTGTAGCTTTTTTATGTCACCGATATTGGGACAACTAACATTGACAACAAAGTAGTCCACAACTTCATACAGCACTTTAAAGCACTCAATGTAATCATCTACTGCTTTGTCATTTGGAGTGTTTGTATTTTTTCCTATGTTGCCTCCTATTATTACATCAGGACGGGTCTTGCGTAAATTTTCAGCAATCCTGGCGGCACCATTGTTATTAATCCCCATCCGGTTTATGAGGGCCTGATCATCAGGAAGCCTGAATGACCGGGGCCTGGGATTTCCGGGCTGGGCAAGCGGGGTAACTGTTCCTATCTCGACAAAGGAAAAACCAAGCATCGCCAGTTCGTTGTAGTACTGTGCGTTTTTATCGAATCCGGCAGCAATTCCAACAGGGTTACTGAACCTTATCCCGAAAACTGTCCGCTCAAGATTCTTTCTTTGGATAAAAAATAATTTCCGGTACAGGTACGTTATGCCGGGAAACATCAATGTGAGCTTAAGCAGGCCTACAGCAAGGCTGTGTACGGTCTCCGGGTAAAAAAGGAAGAGAAAAGGTCTTAAAAGGCGCCTGTATAGCATTTTTGCACCAAAGATAATTATTTTGATTGTTCAGGTGAATATGAACTGAAGGTATTATCACTGTAAAGCACTATAATCTTGTCAATTCTTTTTTTCACACTCTTTGTGGCAAAATCATTTTCCGAACTGAATTCACTTATGTAATCATCTGATGCTTCTGTTGAATTTACATCTGTAACTTCATTATGCCTGCTCTTTGGTTTATCTTCCTCAAACATTTTATTGCCGCCATCTATTTCTGTATTGTCCCTATCTGTGCCAGTGCCTGCCGGTTGAATTCCTGAAAACAGATCACCCTGTACAATTGCCTGTTTATGCATCTGTCCTCTTCCGAGAATCAGCCATTCGGCATTAAGTGAAGGGTAATTGCCCAATATCTTCTGGATGAAATCAAAACCAGGTTTGTTCCTTCCACTTAATATATGGGATATACTTGAGGGCTGTACCCCTATAATCTCTGCAAACCTTGCAGAAGAAAGCTGTTCACTGTTCATGAACTTTAATAACCTGTCCTTCATATCGTACAGATTTAAATTTACCCTGATATATTATTATACAAATGTAAAGATAAAATACTTTACATAAGTAACATACTTGAAATTACATTTGTAACCCCGAATCTCTGTATTCCTTATGCTGTATAAATCACTTATTTTACTAATATATAGCAGTATAAGTCAGTAGTATTTCAACTATTAATTTGTAATATGCTTATTAACAGTTATTTTAGTAAGACATTTATATAAGTTAAATTATTACTTTCTGTTTACGTCGTATTATACTGGTATATAGTAATATAACGCTACGAAATTATTGATTTATTTATATTTGTAATTAAATTATGACTATTAATTAAATTACTATTTCATATAACCACTTTAAAATATTGATAATATGTGCATTATATTACACATAAATTACTTTTGTGACTATGAATAATTACTGGGAAAGACTGTAATTACCGGAAAAAAGGTTGGGAAACAAAAAATTTAATTCAATTAAATTAAATGTTTCCGGTAATAAGATCTGGTATTTTTATGTTCCCTGCGATAGCGGTAATATCCCTGCTGAATAATTTGTAAAGTACTGGAACGATCAGGAGCGTCAGAAATGTTGAAGCCAGCAGTCCCCCTATTATTGTCCACCCCATCGGGGCCCATAATGTTCCTCCTATCAGCGTTAGTGGCAACAAGCCTCCGACAGTTGTCATAGAAGTCAGAACAATAGGCAGGAACCTGATCTTTCCGGCTTCAACAAGAGCCTTATCCATATCAAGTCCCTCCTCCCTCAGCCGGTTTGTAAAATCAACCAGCAGGATTGAATTGTTAATGACGATACCTATCAGGCTGATCAAACCGATAAATGCGGTAAAGCTGAAGGTATACCCTGTTAGCAGGAGCATCCAGACCGACCCGATGACTGCAAGCGGGATTGCCGAAAATATTATCAGAGGCTGGGAAAATGACCTGAACTGGAAAACCAGCACCCCGAATATTGTAATTACTGTTATCAGAACAGCTCTGCCCATACCACCAAAAGTTTCATCCCTGCTCTCGAGCTCTCCGGCTACATAATAACCGTATCCTTCCGGAAAAGAATAATTATCGAGCTCTTCCAGCAATGGTACCATTATATCGTCAAGGTTGTAGCCGGACTGTACATCGGCAATTACCGTTGCATTCCTGAGCATGTTGAACCTTGAGATCAGGCTGGGTTCTGTTACAAACTCGACTGCTGCAAGCTGTCTGACCGGTATCTGGTTACCATTGAGAGAAGTGACAAATACCTTTTCAATATCCCCGACTTGTACCATTTCACCCTCAGGCAGTCTCATAACAATTTCATACTCTTTTCCGTCCTTGTCTCTGAACCTGGATACCTCAATACCGTTAACTGCCATCCTGATTGCCCTGTCAATCTCATGTACCGGTACTCCCAGTATCCCGGCTTTTTCCCTGTTTATTACAAACCTCAGGTCAGTCTGTGATTTATCCAGTTGATTCTCCACATTGACCGCGCCCGTCTTTGATGCAACCATATCTTCCACTTCTCTCGAAATACTCCTTAACACATTTACCTGCTCCCCGGTAATATAAACAACAACAGGTGCCAGCATTGGCACTCCCTGCTCAAATTCATGTAAGGTTATTTCAGCTCCCGGATATCTCCCGAACAGATTTCTGAGCCTGTCAACCATCCGGGGAAACTCCCTTGTATCATATTCGTAAAGCTCTGCGTAGATCTCTGCAAAATTCCTTGCGTACTGCCGGGGAAAATGGTTGTAGTAGATCCGGGGGTTTCCTTTACCTATATTACTGGCATATAGTTTTATATCTGGCATTGTATCAAGTATGGCTTCAACCCATTTGACAGCCCGGTCAGTCCGCTCCAAACCGCTTCCCTCCGGCATTTCAACCCTTATCATGAACTGCGGGGTTTCCGCTTTAGGGAAGAAACTGATGCCAACATACCTGAAAGCCCATGCCGAAGCTCCGAGTATTAACAGCACCACCAGGAGGGTCATGATCTCCCGTTTCAGCACAAATTGGAGTGTTTTCCGGTATGGTCCCCTTACAACACGGTTGATAAGCCGCTCAAATAGTCTCCATGAGGTTTGCTTCTGTCCGGATATACCAGATTTGAATATTCTGCTGGCCAGAAATGGCGAAAGAGTGAGTGTTATAAACAGCGAGACGCTCAGCGTGGCAATTATGGTAACAGGCAGGCTCCGGATGAAATCACCCGCTTTGTCGGAAAGCATAATCAGCGGAATAAATGCCAGAAGGGTTGTAAGTGTAGCAGAGACTACCGGCCACCCGATCTCAGCAACGGCAGCAATGGCAGCATCCCTGGCTCCATATCCGTTCTTAAGGTAACGGTTCAGGTTCTCCACCATAACTATTGAATTATCAACAAGTAACCCAAGCGCAACAACCAGAGCTGCAATGGAAACCTGTTCAAGAGTAAAACCTGCCAGATCGACTATTCCAAGTCCGATTACTATTGAGAGCGGAATCGCCAGAATAACTATCAGGGACGATTTGATCCCGATTGCAAAAAAAACCAGCACGCCTACCAGGAAAATACCCTGGTATAAATTCCTGAGAAATCCGTTTATCCTCCTCTCTACAGTATCAGACTGATCAAATACCTTCATGAGCTGAACATTATGTCCCAGTCTGCTGCCATATTCAAATATCTGCCTGTCTATCTCTTCAGTTATCCGAAAAATATTGATGTTTTCCTTCTGCTGTACTGAAAGAAATATTGCCCTGCTCCCCTTGTATCGCGCAAGATAGCTGTTGTCCTCATATTCGAAATCGACATCTGCTATATTTTCAAGATAAACGAGCTGTCCCATATAAGACCCAACCACTGTACGTTTCAGCTCTTCCGGATCGCTGTATGAACCGCTCGTTCTCACCCCGAATGAACGATACCCCAGGGAAACTGTACCCCCGGGAATATTAGCATTATTACTCTGAATGGCATTGACAACCTGTCCTATCGAAATATTCATTGCAGCCATCTTTTCAGTACGAACCGACACTCTAAGCTGTAGCGACGGAACAGCATGGATTTCGACCTTCTTTATCCCCGTAATTGTCTCAATACGCCGTTTCAGTCCCTCAGCCAGCCTGTCAAGTTCAGAGAATTCAGCGGTTTCCGAAATAAGTGCAAGCTGCATTATCGCTACATCCGTGCTGGTATATTCAAGGACTTCAAAATGGTGAAGATCATCAGGGAGGTCACCCTCAATCGCATTTATGGCAGAAACCATTTCATTGTACTTCTCGCGGGCATCTGTACCGTGCTCAAACTCAACACTTATTGTAGCTAATCCGTCACGGAGTGTAGTGTTTATCTTCCTGATATCATCAATTTCGTTAAGAGCCTCTTCAACCGGTAAGGCAATGAGGTTTTCCAGATCGGCCGGACCGGCACCCGGGTATATAAAGATCGCCATACCCCCTGAAATGTAAACTGCCGGATTTTCCATGCGCGGCATCGTAAAAAAAGAATAGACACCTCCTGCAAGCAATAGGGCAAAAATGATAATTGTAAGCTGATAATTATCTATGAAAAAACGCGTTATTCGCATTTACCTTAACTATTGATTAACTTTACGAAATTCCATGTTATTCATATACGACTACCCGCTGTCCGTCGGATACAAAGGCGGCCCCTTCCCTGATTATTGTATCACCCGCACTTACACCGCCGGTAACAAGCAGTTTATCTCCTGCTATCTCTTCAATCCTGACCCTTTCCCTGACAGCAGTATTGCGTGTATACCTGAATACCGTACCTTCCCTGCCGCTGGCCTCAACAAGGGCATCTGCAGGAATTTCAGTGTATTCATATGTTGCGGAGGTAATTAATGAAGCTTTGCCAATGAAGCCGGTCAGCAACCTCTTATCTTCGGAAGAGACGGCCAGACTTACTTCAAAAGTACCGGTATAAGGATTTGCCATTCCTGCAATTTCATAAACATGTGCATGAAATATATTTCCCGGGTACGCATCAAAAGTTACCTCTGCACTGTCACCTTCATAAATATCCACTATATCCCTGTCAGTTACCGGAACTCTTAAGAGCCATTGCCCGTGCGACGATGCAAAGAGAATAACCGGATGTCCCGGAGCAATGATCTCATTCTCTTCAGCCAGTACCTTCAATATCTTACCGTCTGAGGGAGCCTTTATTATTGAGTGTTCCAGATTGAAACGGGCGATCGCTTTTGCAGACTCTGCCATTTCAAGAGCCGTCAGGGTATTCTGATACTGCTCACGGGTTGCTGCATTTTCTTCATACAAATTCTTCACCCTCTCATAATCGCGTAAAGCTTTTTCATAACCAAGCCCGGCCTGCCGCATGAGAGAGCTGATCTCCGACATATCCAATGAGGCCATAATATCACCCATATTTACAACCTGGCCATCTCTTACTGAAATAAAATCTATTATACCTCCTGTCTTAAAGCTTAACTTTAATTCTGATATTGGGGTCAGCCGGCCGCTTGAATTAACTCGTTGGTTATATAATACCTCCCTGGCTACAGAAATCGTAACAATTACCCCATCTTCTTCAGCGGCATGATCGCCCTGAGGAACACATGCACACAATATGGTGCTTATGACCAGAATAATCTTCAATGATTTAATTTTCATTTTCATAACAGGGGTGGGAATTAATACAAACCATCCAGCTATTAAATATATAAAATTAATTATTCCTGGAGACTTATCGGCTACCCGGAAATGAGACTTATTAAAAAAATTTTTTATTAAGTGCCTGTAATTTTTAAAATTCTGATTAAAAATGTGTAATTTCATCCGCATAAAACTCTTCTAACGTTTTTATTTGTACTGTTATGCAAAAATATGCGCTTTCATCTGTCGAACAGGCTTTTTACAAGCAGGCCGGCATCACGAATATTACCACCAAAACTCCTTACATTACTGTTGATAATTTCCCTAAACTTGGTTTGTTCACGGCTCTGCGATTTATTGAATGGGTATCTGAAAATCCGGAAGGTGTTATAAGCCTGCCCACAGGCAAAACACCGGAATATTTCATTAAATGGACAAAAAGGATAATTGATAACTGGGAGGAGAGCCAGATCAAAGAGCTGAGGAAATCATACGGTCTTACAGCAAAGAAAAAACCTGAGTTCGGTAAACTGCATTTTGTACAGATCGATGAATTTTATCCGATAAGGTCAACCCAGCACAACAGCTTTTATCACTATGTTAATGAATTTTATATCAAGGGATTTGGCCTTAACTCCGGGAAAGCGCTCCTGATAAACTCAGACACAATCCCCCTTCCTGAGGGAAAACATTTCACCGAGGTTTTTCCTGACAATATCGTCGACCTGTCATTGAGATACAGGGAGGCCAAGACAGCCTTCGAAGCTCTTCAGCAAAAGGCTGTGTTTGCTATTGATGACTGGTGCACCAGTTACGAGAAGGCAATAGAGGATAAAGGAGGCATTGGCTTTTTCCTGGGAGGAATTGGTCCGGACGGTCATATAGCCTTCAACACACGAGGTTCCGACCACCATTCAACCACAAGGCTTACAGCTACAAATTTTGAGACCCAGGCAGTTGCCGCCGGTGACCTTGGCGGTATCGAGGTCTCAAGAAACAGGCTGGTAATAACTATCGGGCTCCGGACAATAACCCAAAATCCTGATGCTGTTGCTGTCATCTTTGCTGCCGGAGAAGCCAAAGCCCCGGTGGTAAAGGATGCACTTGAACAGGATAAATCGAATATATACCCCGCGACAGCCCTTCACGATCTGAAGAATTCCCGCTTCTACCTTACCAATGGCGCAGCTTCCATGCTGGAAGATAAGGTTGCGCTCTTTTACAGGACTGGCGGGTGGACCCATGAGAAAACCGAAAGAGCCGTAATAGATCTGTGCAAAAAGCTTGGACGCTACGGCCATCATTTAACCATTGATGATCTTAAAAAGGACAAGTATTGCAGCCAGATCCCCGATCTTGACAACAATACTGTCAAAACCGTGATCGAGTCTATAAACGACAAGATAAGCAGAGGTATGGATAACGAGAACAACCAGGTTTATTATCATACCGGACCTCACCATGATGACATAATGCTCGGCATACTGCCCCACATACACAGGCTTCTCAGAAACGAAAACAATACAGCATATTTCTCGGTACTAACCTCGGGATTTACCGCTGTAACAAACAGTTTCCTTCGCGATGCCCTCGAAGATACAAAACGATTCCTGAATGAAGGACTGATCCAGATGATTGAATATCCTGACTTTTTCGAGATGGGTTACGGCCTGAAATGGGATAAGGATGTATATCACTTCCTCAACAAGGTAGCTTCGGGTGAACCTTTTGAAAGGAGAAGGGGCCTGGCTCACAGGATTGTAAGGTCACTTGTGGTAATATACAAGCTAAAGAACAGGGAGGAACTGCGTAACTGCATAGATGATATACTTGCAATCCTCCGCAGAAGTTATGATGGCGAAAAGAACCCCGCTGACATACAGACACTTAAGGGCATGATCAGGGAGTTTGAAGAAGAGCTGGTCTGGGCCCATTTCGGGATCCAGGTTAAAAATGTTCATCATCTCAGGCTTGGATTCTACACAGGAGATGTATTTACCGCCCAGCCTGAAAGAGACAGGGATGTTAAGCCGATTCTTGAAAAACTCAAGAAGATCAATCCCTCGGTTATCAGCCTGGCATTTGATCCCGAGGGAAGCGGCCCCGACACCCATTACAAGGTACTCCAGGCAATTGCTGATGCCGTAAGGATGTGGGAAAAGGAAACCGACCTGTCATCTCTGAGGATCTGGGGATACAGGAATGTATGGTACAAATTCCACCCGGCAGAAGCAAATGTAGTTGTGCCCGTATCACTGAATGCAATGGCGGTTCTGGAAGACTCATTTACCAACTGCTATCTCAGTCAGGTTGACGCATCATTTCCCAGCTACCAGCATGATGGCAAGTTCAGTGAACTGACAAAAAACACATGGGTTGACCAGCTAAAGACAATACAGCTACTGCTGGGCAAGAACTGGTTTTACCAGAGCCAGAGTCCACGCATCAGGTCAACACATGGAATGCTCTATTTTAAAGAGATGACTGTCAGCGAATTCCTTGACAGTGCAAGAGAGCTGGAAAAATCAATGGAAGGCATCACCCTATGAGGCCCTGAGGTATAAAATGGAGGGCTTCTGCCATTGAAGTCTCAATCAAAAACATACAGGGCAGCGACCCTTTCATATTCTGCGTAACTGGAGAAGAAATCGTACCTGCAGATAGTCAGGTTTATTTCTGCATTGGTCATACTTGTACGCGCATCAATAAACTCTATCAGTTGTGCCTCACCGGCTTCATACCTTTTTTCAGTTATCCGGAATGCTGAAGCAGCAGAATTCAGGCGTGCTTCAGCGGCATCAACTGCCTTAGCCGATGCCTCGAACTCATACCATGCATTTACGACCTGGAGATTAAGCTTCTCTTCTGTCTCCCTGTGCATCAACCCGGTTATATTACTCCGTATCTTTGCCTGCTGGATTGAAGCACGGTTCTGGAACCCTTCAAAAAGAGGCCAGCTCAGAACAAGTGATGCCAGCATGAAATCATCATCCCGGCCGAATGAATAGGTAGTACCCAGCAGGCCATACTCAACCACAGCTGTTAATCTCGGATATCTGTTTGATTGCACAAGCCTCTCATAATCGGCGGCCAGATCTATCATCCGTCCCGTTCTTGCGAGTTCCTCGCGCCCCCCTGCAGTTGACATCCCCTCTCCTTCCGGTTTTATGCTGAAACCCCTGTCAGTTAGCGTACTCACTTCTATCGGGGTATCGGCAGGACGGTTTAGAAGAAAATTGAACCAGGCAGCAGCAATTTTCCGCTTACCTGCTGCATCGGCACTTTGCTGCACGGCGGCAGATATCTCTGCCTGTGACCTGTGTATGTAATCATCCGTCACCATGTCGTTTGCAGCGAGCACACTGGTAACGCGCATATTTTCATTAAGAAGTTCAATTGTTTCTTCAATTATCCTCTCAACTTTGCCCGATTTCAGATAATTGAAATAGGCTTTTTTGATCTCGGCAACAAGAGCTCTTCTGTATATTTCGACATCAATATGCCCGATTTCCGTTTCATGCTCCCTGATCCTTCGGTTATACCATATTTCTGGATTGACCAGCGGCTGAACGACCCTGAATTTAGTCTCCTGTTCCCTTTGCCTGTAGAAATAGAAATATTCGTTATCGATGGCCGGAAAGTCCATGGTACCGGTAAGCATATTCAATGTTGAATAAACCGGATTCAGGAGGTCTCCAACCGGGAGCTCTATAACCCTTCCGCCTCTGGCCAGGGTGTATCGCATATTGAAGCTCAGCGCAGGATAGAAAAGTCCCCTGGCTTCATTCAGAAGTTCGAGGCTCAATTTATAGTTTTCCTTTTTTTGCTGAAGGGCAAGATTATTTTCCAGACCATACGTGATGTAATAATCAAGGATATTCCCACCATTTCCTCCGGGAATATCCACCTCCCCGTCAATAAATTCACCACTCTCAGGAAAACAATTCATCTCTTCGCCACCATGGGCCGAAAAAACAGGACCACTTAAAGCAAGCATCAACATAATAAACCCTAAAAGTTTTAAATACATATAATTAAGGTTATTTATATTAAACGTACTGGAAAATTGCCTTCAGTACCCCGGCGGTTATGCCGGTCTAGAGTTTTTTCTCAGCAATCTTTTCAATGATCCATATTGTCAAAAGGCCTGTTAAAATCAACAACAATGAAGTCAGTACTTCAGCAGAGACAGCTTCCGGAATATACCTGCTGTAGTTTTCAATCACCGGACTCCCATCAGTCCGCGTCACCAGGTTCCCCAGGTCATCGGTCCTGTAGATGGGGTTTTTCCATGGCCATAAAATAAAGAGTGATCCGGCAATAAAACCGGTAAGCGCCCCAAGAGTTTGATCCCTGAATTTGCTGAAAATCCAAGACAGGAAATGCGAAAATGCAAGAAGTCCTGCCACAATTCCTACCAGTACAGGCAGCAGGATATCTGCTCTTAACTCATTAACAGCCTCTATAGCAACAAGTTCATAATTACCCATAAGTATCAGGATAAATGAACCGGACAAGCCGGGCAGGATCATGGAACACACAGCCACCATACCGCATAAGATGAGATAGAAGATATTCTCACTTCCTTCAGCCGGACTCATACCTGATATCCAGACAGCCGTTGCACTCCCCACCACAAAAAGCGAGAATACGGAAACCGTCCACTTTTCAGTTCTTTTGCCCACAAAATATACAGATGCCAGGATCAGTCCGAAAAAATAGGACCAGACGTAAACAGGGAAGTTGGCAAAAAGATAGCCCAGAATCCTTGCCAGGGTAAAAACGCTGAGTACTGCGCCTGAAAAGACTGCAACGAGAAACCAGAAATTTATTCTATCTGCAAACGATGTGAATTTGCCCTTTAGCAGAAGCCCGATGGCAACATGATCTATTGACCTGACAGAATGAATGAGTCTTTCAAACACTCCCGTTATAAGTGCAATAGTACCCCCTGACACACCGGGAATAACATTTGCAGCCCCCATCGCAAAACCTTTCATGGTCAGAATGAGGTATTCCTTTAAGTTGTTTATCATGAACGACTGATTTTACCTTCCGGGAGTTCCTCCTGTGAAATCAGTGAGGGTATCACCCCTGAGACCAAGCCTCAGGGCTTCCATGGCAAATACCTCGTCTGGAGCAATATTTCCAAGGTTAACATTGGCACCCAGCATCTTAATAAAATACACCTGCTGATTCTTAAGCGGAGCTTCCCAGATTACATTTGCCGGATCAATATTGCCGGTTATATCCTTTATAAGTCCGGTATTGGCAGAGCCATCGGCATTGTATATACCGACAGTCCCGCTTTCCCGGGCTTCGGCAATAACCTTCCATGAACCGGCTAAGATCTCTGTCTGCATCATTGAGACCCAACTTTCAATTGGGATAACCACTCCTGATATTTTTGATCCTACCTCCGAAAGAACCTGAAAATCATTTGCCAGGATCCTGATACATTCGAGCTTTTTATCATGTTCTATATTTACCGTACCATCTGACACCTCGACCA
>SL_3KL_010_SEDDRAFT_10003260_pt1 | contig 14758 bp, 14 predicted proteins | sample SodLakKL_010_SED_2_FD_10381 | JGI IMG/M metagenome (IMG submission 10381)
CCCGCCGTTACGGCTGGCTGGCTTTCCCGGCTGCTTTTGTCGGCACCTTTATCCAGCGCCAGAAACTGATGGAGGACGGGATAAATCCTTTTCATTATCTCGGACAGAGATTGCGCGGAGCAGCCTATATTTTTGGCAGTAAAGGTGATGTTGAAAAAAAAGTGGTCAAGATCAAGTAAAAATTGAGTCAATAGAACCACTTTGCTGACAGAGTGACATATTATGGAAGGTGCTGGTTGGTTTGCATCCGCTTGTTAGTGTGCTATTGCCGGTTTATAACGGCGAGGCTACTTTACACGAAGCGATAGAAAGTGTGCTCGAGCAGGATTATGACCCTTTCGAGCTGGTTATAGTTGATAACGCTTCTACTGATGGAACGGCAGAAATTATTACCGGCTTTAAAAATGACTGGCGGGTGCGGGTTGTTCGTAATGATTACACCCTGCCTCGGTTGGATAATTTTGTCAAAGCATTTGACTCGGCAAGCAGTGAAAGCCGCTGGCTGAAATTTACCGGGGATGATGACCGACTGCTGCCGGGATGCCTCTGGGAAATGGTGCAGGCGGGGGAAGCGGCCGGAGGGCCGGAGCAGGTTGGTCTGGTATCTTCACATTACTATGACAGTGACCGTCTGGTAACCGGGATTTTGACCCAGGGGTCAGTGGTAGTAAAGGGGTCGCAGTTTCTGCGCCGTATGCTGCTGGAGCCGGAAGCTCGTTCAACTATTTTTTCCCCGGCATCTCTGCTTATATCCCACCCGGTTTACCGTGAACTTGGCCCTTTTCGGACCGATTTGCTGCATGCCGACAGTGAGCTGTTCTACCGCATTCTAAACCGGTACGACCTGGCTTTTGTTCATAAACCGCTGACGGTAACAGGCTACCATAAAGAGTCGGGCCAGGCCGGCAGCACCGCGATGGGTCATACATTTTCCGAGTCTTACCTGATACGCTATGATCATCTTAAGCAATATGACAATGTCCGGGTAAGCGCCATGGAAGTGGAAAAAATCAAGTTAAACCTGGTCAAAGATTCTATCGGTTTTATGTTGGCTCGTGTGGCTGGCGGCCAGTGGGGATTGGCCCTGGGTCATCTAAAAAAGATCCCCCCTAAGGCCTGGTATCACCTGCCGCTGGGCTGTGGCTATTTTGCAGGACTGGCATTGAATAAGCTGATCAGGGGGGAAAAAGTTCGCCTGCTAAAAGAAAGAAACAAAGAGCAGTAACTGGAGGGAAAGCATATTTTATATAACTTAAGGATACTTTTTGGTGGAGACAGCGCCTGGGACGATCCCGGAGAGCAGCAGATCATGTTCGAAAAGCTGGCAACCGGAAGCGAAGTGATCTGGGCTAACCCTTTTGGGCCGATCAGCGGGGCAATTATTCCCCGCATTTCCCGGGTAAAGGACGGCCTGACGGTCTACAACCCCGGTATGAATATGCTGCCCCTGCCGCTGATGGGCGGTTTTAACCAGAGGAGGCGCCTGCTGCAGATAATCTTCTACCTGCTGGAGCGGGATTTTGAGCCGGAGTTAGTCTGGATTGACAGCCCCGGGGCAGTGGGGATTGCCAAGCATTATGCCAAAAAGAGCGCCCTGATCCTTTACTACGCCGACGAAGAAAATGAGAGCACTGTAAGCCGGACTGAAAGGAAAAAAGTTGCCGCCGCTGTGGACTTAATTGTTACCCCTTCTGAAAGGCTTTTCCGTGAATATGAGGATTACAATGAAAAGACATTTCTACTGGAGGGCGGGACCCTTGAACTGCCGCCTGATGATGAGGAAGAGGAAGGCGTTTCTGAAGAGATGTTGGAGCAGAAACTGTTGGAAGATATTCATCAGCGTTTAAGGGAGATTTCCGCTATTGTGGAGCGGGAATTAGGTTAATCTGTCCGGGTAAAGTTTTACCTGACGTGCTTTATTTTAACTGCCGGGAGGTTTGTTAATTTTTGTCCGATAAAGAAAAGCAAATTCCTCCGGAAAAAATTGATGTTGATGCTCAGCCGGTCGGCATGCAGGACGGGGCTGGTTTCAGTTTTCACAAGCTATTTTCCGACCTGGCTGTTTACAGTTCCGGGTCGCTTTTGATTAAGGGGATGTCGATCATCTCCGCTCCTATCTTTACCCGTATTTTTGATCCTTCCCAGTACGGCGCCTGGAGTTTTATCAACGTTATGGTTGCTTTTCTGACCGGTATCCTGCTGCTGGGTGGGGATAACGCCTATACCCGTTTCTTTTTTCAGTGTAAAAGTGAAGAAGAAAAACAGACCCTATCGGCAACCTGGTTTACCTTCCTGGCTGTCTGGAGTGTAGCTGTTTTGCTGGCCGTGCTGCCCTTCAGCAGTGAACTGGCCAGGTGGGCCCTGGAGGATCCCGGTTACAGTTCAGCCATGGCCATCGGCCTTGTTTCAAGCGCGCCGATGATGATGAACCTGATCCTTTCCCAGGCCCTGCGCAACCGCTTCAAGGCAAAGGCTTTTACTTTTCTCAATTTATCCACCGCTGCCCTGATTCTAATTCTATCGGTTTTCTTTGTCCTTGTCTTCGATTTAGGGGTAACCGGAGCGCTGCTCGGTACGGCCACCGCTTCGCTGATCATGGTCCCGGTCCGTCTTTACTACATCCGCGATTTGCTGCGCTGGAGTTTTTCGCTGGCCTTCCTGAAAAAACTGCTGGCCTTTGGGCTGCCCCTGGTTCCGATGAACGTGGCTTTCTGGTTGCTCAGCAATGCCGACCGGTTGATGCTGGTGCGGTTGGCTACCTTAGATGATGTTGGACTCTATTCAATCGCGGCGGCCATGGCGGCGGTATTGATGCTGCTGCAGACGGCCGTCGGCCAATCCTGGCTGCCGCACGGAGTCAGGATTTACGAGGAAAACAGGGAACAGGCCGCGCAGGTTTTCAGACGGACCATGGTTTACCTGCTGGCCGCTTCCGGGTTTGTGGTGACCGGGTTTGTCGCTTTAGCCCAGGAAATGCTTTTCATCCTGGTTCCTCCGCCCTACTACGGGGCTTTCTGGGCCATCCCATTCCTGTCGGTGGGGTTTCTCTTTTTCACCACGGCCCAGGTTTCATCGGCGGCAATTATGGTGAAAAACAAAACGGTATATATTATGCTGGCCTGCTGGCTGGTAGCCCTGGCTAACATCGGCTTTAATGCCCTGCTGATCCCTCTCTTTGGATTGGTCGGAGCGGGGGCTGCAACCGGCCTGGCTTACATTCTCTTTGCCCTCAGCTACGGTGAGATTGCGCGGCGTCTCTGGCCGGTTGATTACCCCTGGGCGGTTTTGAGTAGACTGCTGGCTGTGCCGTTGGTTTCGATCGGAGCAGTCGCTTTGATTGCATATTATGGTCCGGGATTGTGGCCTAACTTTGCCCTGAAGTTGGTTGTGCTGGCGGTCTGCGCAGCGGGACTACTGCTAATCCTGATGCGGGCTGAGAATTACAGTATAGCCGGGCTTGCGGCGAAGATCCGGGAAATGACCGGGCGGAGCAGGTAGTGATATTGTTGAACACCCTGAGTTCGAGGGGTTGAAGCTTGAACTGGAAAAGCTGTGGAACAGGTAAAGGTGGAAATGAGATTTGAAGATTCTTTTTGTGGAATCACATAATTTAGACCGGCCCGACCCGCTCGGTTCACACCACTATATTCGTCTCTTTCAGGAAGCCGGGCACGATTGCCTGTGGCTTGGGCCGGCTGTCAGCCCGATGCACCTATTTAAGCCGGATGCCCTGAACCGCCACCGTTTTAAGGTATGGCGGGAAGGTGGCAGCACGGTTGACGGTATCAGGTGGCTGGTTCCTTGCAGCCTGCTATTTTATTATAACCTGCCCCTGCTGCGCAGCCTGGCCGTGGGGCGCAGTCAGTACCGTTACTGTCTTCCTCCACTGGCAGGCCAGCTGAAACGGGCCGGGTTTGGTGAAGTTGACCTGCTCTGGTGTGCCGGGCCGGTGGCCCTGAGCCTGCTTGACCTGGTACCGCACCGTCTCAGCTGTTACCGCCTGGCGGACAGGCTCGATAAGTTTTCCGGGATTCCGGCAAATGTTGGAGAACTGCAGAAGGAGCTGATCAGGCGGGTTGATTTTGTGCTGGCCACGTCGCGCTCACTGTGGGAATGGGCGCGCATGGTGCGGGAGGATAATGTTTATTACCTGCCGAACGGAGTGAGTGAGTCATTTTTTGAGGAAGTGGATGAGAGACCTGATGATTTCCCGGCTGACGAAAGACCGGTAGCGGTTTACTGCGGAACAATTGATACCCGTTTTGACCTGGATACTCTGGCATTTGCAGTCCGTGAACTAAAAAAAGAGGTGCACTTTCTGCTGGTCGGTCCGCTGACGGATAAGAGTTTGCAAGCGGGGCTTACAGGGCTGGCCGCAGAAGGAAATTTTACCATGTTAGGAGCGAAACCTTACGGCGCTTTGCCTGCTTACCTGCAGGGGGCGGCGGCCGGGCTGATTCCTTTTCAGCTAAACGAGCTGACGGAAGCGGTAAACCCGATCAAGTATTATGAATACCTGTCCTGCGGATTACCGGTTGTGGCCCCGCAAATGAGGGAGCTTAAAGAGATGGACGGGCCGCTGCACAGTTACAGCGACCGGGAAAGTTTCTGTAATGCAGTCAGGGAAGCTGTCGCAGCAGGCAAAAACGGGGCTTATCGGGATGAACTGTGGCAGTTTGCTTTAAAGCATACCTGGCGCAGTCGATTTGAAGAGATTGAAAAAATTATAGATAATCTAAAGCAAGGTTAAGGTTAGAACAGTTATTAGCAGGGGTGGTTTTTTGGCAAATCGATTAGTTTTTATGGATCCTAAAAAAATTGTATAAAGGTAATCAGGCTTAGTTTGCCAATAATTATGGAGGCAGGAGATATGTAGCGGCAGGTCTGGGGCAATAGCTACCTGTNGGATGATTTTCTAAAACGAGTATTTGTTCAGCTTTCATAAAGAGGTTGGGTAGTACATAGCGATAGAGGGCGAGTAATTATAAAAAAGATGAAAAATAATGATCAAAGTAAGAGGGAAAACTGCTGGCTTTCGGTGGTTGTTATCGGCCGCAATGAAGCCCACCGCTTGCCGGATCTGTTTGCATCCCTGCCCGAGGGGCCGGATATCGAGTGGCTCTATATCGATTCCCGTTCAAGCGATAACAGCGTGGAGTTAGCCCTGGCTTTCGGAGCTAAAGTGTTCCTGGTGGACGAGGACTCGGTATATGCTCCCGGGACGGGGCGTTATATCGGAACCATCGAAGCTTGTGGGCGCTGGATCCTGTACCTGGATGGGGATATGGTCTTAAGGCCTGAATTCGCGGGCTTTCTGGATAGGCTGAAAAAAACGGAAGCTCAGGCGGATCAGAAAGATTCCAGCCGGGTTCCGCATAATCCTTCCGTCCAGGCTGACTTACCTCCTGAAACAGCCGGGTTTGTCGGTCACACCCGTAACCTGTACCTTGATCAGGCGGGGCAGGTTCTAGCGGAACGGGACTGCGTTGTGCTGGCCAAAGAGGAAACCGGGCCGGCCGAGAGCTGGGGGCGTGAAGCACGCTACCATGGTGGTGCAGTTCTTTACAGGCGGAGGGCAGTTCTGGAAGCCGGGAACTGGAACCCTGCTGTTTACCAGCTTGAAGAAATTGATCTCTACAGCCGGGTCAACTCTTTTGGCTGCAGTCTCCGGGCCGTTGATCTGCCCATGGTAGATCACCATACACCCTACCTTAGCCAGAAAGAAAAACTGATGTTAAACTTCCTCCCGCAGTGGCGCGAGAAAAAGCTTTACGGTGCAGGCCAGGTTGCAGCTGCCCGCCTGCGCCAGGGCAATCTGCTGCAGTTTATCCGTATTTACCCCTATCCCTTTATTGTTGCGGCAGGTCTGCTAACAATTCCGCTGGCCTTTATCTGGCCGTTTGTCCCCCTAATGCTCAACCTGGCGATTATTATAATAATCGGTTTGGTTAAAAAGAGATGGTATTTTTACCTGGTTTACCTGGGCAACCTGCTGCAAATTCTGCGCGGTCTTGGTCGCTACAAACCTTTCGAGCCGCGCTATCAACTTGTAAAGCCTGAAGAATAAAGCTGCTAAATGAAGTATTTTTACTTCCGTAATGACCTTTAACGTTGTATAATAGGCAGGAAAAAGGTCTTTTCAGCCAGAAAACTGTTAGCAACTATATAAATAGAAAATCAACAGATAAGCGGAGAGGGTCAGCATGACAGCAGATAAAAATGGGGCTTACCTTAAACCGGAAGGCATCCCCAAGTGGTTGGTTGCCCTGGTCGACATATCACTGGCTAACCTGGGGCTTTATTTTGGTTTTGTTCTTGCCACCGGTCAACTGCAAAGCTTTCAGATTGGCCCTCTATTCATCCTGCTCCCCTCTGTATCCCTGGTTACTGTGCTTCTTTTTAACAGCCTGGGACTCTATTCAAAACAGCGCAGCGGGTTTACCCCGATTGTCCGTTCCCTGGTTATTGCTGTGATCGGGTTGACCCTTTTTAGCATTTTGTTTGCCTTCTGGACCCGTGCTTTCATATTTCAACGCAGCGTTTTCGTAGCGGCGCCGCTCCTGCAGCTGACGCTGTTACTGGGTTGGCGCATTTTATACTGGCGCCTGGAGCTTTGGATTCACGGCCAGAAAAAGCTTCTTGTTATCGGCAGCCGCAACGAGGTTGACCAGGCCCTGGAAAAATTGATGTGCCTGCCGAAGGGAATTTTTGAAGTGACCAGGGTTTTAGATCCGGAGAAAGTTGATCAACTGCAGGACTGGCTTGACAAAGTGGATGCAGTTCTGATCACCGGCGCCCTGGCCATGGAGCAGAAAAACCGGATCGTCAGGGAAAGTTTTGATCAGAACAAGGAAGTTTTTATTGTTCCAGATCTCTACGAAATTATTCTGACCAGGGCAGCGATGACCCAGGTCCACGATACACCGGTTATTGAATGTCATGATATGCAGCTAACCTTTCTGCAGCATTTCATGAAGAGGTTATGTGATCTTCTCTTTGCCCTGGTTGTTGCTGTTCCGGCCCTGCCGCTGCTGGTTTTAAGCAGCCTGGCCGTGCGTCTTACATCAACCGGTCCGGTAATCTATGCCCAGGACCGGGTTGGCTTCAGGGGCAAAGTTTTTACCCTGTACAAGCTCCGGACCATGGTTGTTGATGCCGAAGAACAAAGCGGGCCGGTTCTTTCCATGGAGGAGGACGACCGGGTTACCCCGGTGGGCCGTTTCCTTCGAGCGATCAGGCTTGATGAGCTGCCCCAGCTCTACAATGTTTTGCGCGGCGATTTAAGTCTTGTCGGGCCCCGTCCCGAAAGGCCTTACTTTGTTGAGCAGTTCGAACGGGAGATTCCGGAATANAAGCTGCGCCACCTGGTAAAGCCTGGCATTACCGGGCTGGCCCAGGTCAACGGATACTACGCCACCAACTCCAAAGACAAGCTGCGTTATGACCTATATTACCTTTCTGATTACTCAATCCTGATGGACATGAAGATACTGCTTTTGACTATACCGACCATTTTTAACCGTGAAGCGACCAGGGGAGTCAGTAAAGAAGCTGTTGAAAAAGAGGCCGTCGAACGCAAATAAGATGAAAAAGATGTCTGACACCTTTTCAACTTATTTTAAAAAATGAAAATTATCTCTGACACGTTTTTCACTATTTTTGTTGCAAGTGGAGGGTATTTATGGCTGAAGTATTAGTAATTGGGGCCGGTGTGGCCGGTATCTCAGCGGCGGTTCACGCCAGACGGGCCGGTCTTGAGGCTGTGGTTTTCGAGGCGAAGGAACGCTGGGGAGGTCTGCTTGATCATTTTCACCTTGGCGGGTTTCGCTTTGATAATGCCGTGCATTTTGCCTTTAGCAACAATGATCATTACATGGCGGTGTTGGAGTTGACCGATTATATCGCTCACCGGCCTGAACCATATAACTACGAGCAGGGGCGCTGGTTGAAACATCCGGTTCAGAATAACCTTTATCCGCTAACGGCTGAAGAAAAAGTGGAAGCGATTAAGAGTTTTGTGGAACGTCCTGCCCGTGGTGAGAATTCCGATTATGGACAGTGGTTGGTCGAGCAGTTTGGCCGGAGTATTGCCGAACGCTACCCGGCACGGTATACACGGAAATACTGGACTGTTCCCGCGGAACAGATGAGTACCGACTGGATCGGCAACCGCCTGTATCGGCCCAGCCTGGAGGAAGTCCTCTTCGGGGCGATGACCAATGAGACTCCTTCTACCTACTACCTGCCGGAAATGCGCTACCCTAGCCGTGGCGGTTACAGCGCTTTTTTGGAACCGCTCCTGCAAGGGCTTGATATAAAAACCGGCCGGGAGGTAGTTTATATCGACCCGGTAAAAAAATATGTCAAATGCCGCGACGGCAGCCGTGAGTATTACCGGCACCTGGTCAGCAGTATGCCCCTCCCTGAACTGGCCAAAATGATCGAAGGGGCGCCGGATGCTGTAACTCAAGCGGCTGAAACACTTTGGGCCACATCAGTTGCCCTGGTATCACTCGGGTTTAAGACTCCGCAGGTGGCAGGCGATCATCTCTGGTTCTACATCTATGATGAAGACATTCTGCCGGCCCGCGCCCATGCCCCCTACCGCAAGTCACCGGCTAACGCACCCGAAGGATGCAGTTCGCTGCAGTTTGAAACCTATTACTCGCGTCATAAACCTCTGCCCTGCTCGGGGGACGTTCTTATCGAACAGGTCATCGAAGCGGCTGAGAAGATGCAGCTGGCCTCCCGCCAGGACCTGTTAGTAAGCGATTTTCGTACCCTGCCATATGGAAACGTCGCTTTTGACCGCGGCATGGTCGAGCGCCGGGACTTTGTCCTCGATTATGTTAGGGGGCAGGGTATTCTGCCGATAGGCCGTTTTGGAGAGTGGGCCTACCTGTGGGCCGACCAGTCTTATTTAAGCGGGAAAAAAGCGGAAACCTTGTCCTTTATGGTATAATTTAGGTAGTTGTGTCATACCATTAAGTGAAAGAGGGCATTACAATGGACAAAGATCGGGAAAATGATAAAGAATTCGATCAAAACCGGGAAGAAAACATTACAGAAAATGGTGAGCCCCGGGAATCCAAAAATGATAAATTAAATAATGAAGCCGGCGATGTAAACCCTGGATCCTCTGATGACGTTTCTTCGGATCCTGATCAGGAAAAGCCAAACTGGATAGAAGATCTGGAAGGGACTTTTAATACTGACCGGGACGGAGACTCGCAAAACCAGCAAACCAGGCAGCCTTTAAGTAGGGGTAAAAAGCTTCTCATTGCTTTTGGCGGAGTGCTGCTTATCCTGCTTATTGCCGCCGGAGTTTATGCCATGAACTTTTACAGCGAAGTGCAGGAAGCCGAGCGGGTCCTCCTGGAAGACCAGGTTTTTGAAGAAGAATATGGCGTTGATTTTGAGGCTGCTTTTTCTGAGCGCAGCCTGAACATTGCCCTGCTGGGCTTTGACCGGGGCTGGGACCGCGAAGCATACGGGGAATACCTGTTCCGACCCGATATGCTGGCCATATTCTCGATTAATTTTGATACAGAGGAAGTCTCCGTGGTGAGGATTCCGCGAGATTCCTATGTGCCGATTTACGGCACGGGCGGTTATTATGATAAGGTTAACCACTCCTACTTTTCCGGTTATTACCGCGCCCAGGAGGGCGAACGCCATGAAGAAGGAATCAGAACCGTCCTGCAGACAGTAAGTAACGTACTCGGTGGTATTCCCATTCATTACTATGTATCTGTTGACATGTATTCTGTGATTAAATTAGTAGATGCCGTGGGTGGTATATATTACGAGGTTGAAGAGGAGATCATCGACAAACACTGGGAAGTTGGCCGGGTTTTGGTTCCCGAAGGCCCGCAAATAATGGACGGTAAAACTTACTTGCGCTACCTGCAGTACCGTGATGATAAAACCGGCCAGGATTACGGACGGATGGACCGCCAGATGAACCTGCTGCGTGAAACCTTAATTTACCTGCGGCAGGAAGGAAAAATATCCGATATTCCAGCCACTTACCGGATTTACAAGGATTATGTTGAGACCGATCTCAGCTATACCCAGATTGCCGCCCTCGCTTACTATACCCTGGAACTGGATATTTCTGACCTGGATGAAACCCTAAATTTTTATACCCTTCAGGGTGGAGGTCAGATGAAAGACGGGATCTATTACCAGGTTCTTTCCGATTCTGACCGGCGCGAGGTAATCAGGGAAGTTTTCGGGTTTGAAGCTGAACCCTGGCCGCAGATTGTCCTGAGGGATAGTCCTGAATATATTGAAGAGCAGCGCCAGAAAGAACTTGAAGAGCGCTGGGGCAATGGTGAGCGCGAGGAACGCGAGGATCGTGAAGAACGTGAAGATTTAGGTGATGGGCTGCAGTGGGACAGGGAAGATGATCAGGCAGAAGATTCTAACGACACTTCCTTGACGGCTCCTGGTATTAACGAAAGGGTGCAGGTTCCTGATTTGGAGGGCATGACGTTGAACGAAGCCAAGCTTATATTATGGGAACTTGGTTTAGAAGTTGGTGAAGTAACGAGCAGGCATTATAACTTCCTTGATGAAGGCTTGATTATTTACAGCAGGCCCTTTTCCGGTTCTGTGACGACAGTCGGCTCTGGAGTAGATCTTACAATATCCGCCGGCCCCAGGAATGCCGGTGACTGATTTCGGTCTGGCGGGCGAGGTGTAAGTATTTGAACAATATTTCCCGCAAGTACAGGTTTTATATTTCCCTGGGTATTATCTCTTCAATAATCCTGGTTTCTTTCATGATCATTTTTTACGGTTTTTACCAGGTTTATTATGCTCCGGCCACATTGTTCAGCCACGATTTCCGCGATTCAGGCGAGGTTGAGGACTATTTTGAGGAAAGAGTGGTCAATGTGGTTTTTTTGGGGCTGCATAACCGTGATGAAGATAACACCTTCGGTGATGTTTACTATGTTGATACGATCCTGGTAGTAGCGGTAAATTTTGACCAGGATAACCTGACCCTCCTGGCGGTGCCACGCGATTCCTATGTGGATATAGCTCATAGCGGGGTGAAGGACCGGATCCGCCAATCATACAGCTATGGATATGAAGAATATGAGCATGCAGGCAGAGAAAAACAGCACGAAGAAGCAGCACGAAGAAGGCCTGCGTTATGCTATCGACACCCTGGGTAACCTGCTTGATGGAATAGAGCTGGACTATTACATTGCTATGGATATAGTCGGGTTAAAACAGTTGATCGATGCCATGGGCGGCGTCTACTATGAAGTTGAGGAAACGATGATCGGGTTTACTCCCCAGGAATCGCTTGAGGCCGGCCCGCAGCTTCTGGATGGCCAGGGTTACCTGACCTACCTGACTTACCGCGAGCCGGATGCTCGTGAAGATTTGAACCGAATGAAGCGCCAGAGGTCACTGCTGCTGGCTACCTTTGAATATTTCCATGAGATGGGACTTTTTAATTACGTGCTCCCATCCTATGCAGCTTATCGCGATCATGTTCATACCGACCTGAGCTTTAACCAGGTTGCCGCCCTGACCCTATTTGCCGGTGAGCGCCTGGAAGCTGATGCGATCAGCGACCATTCTATCCAGGGTGAGTATTTTACCATGGACGGCGGTGAAACATATTATTTGGAAGTTGACCGTGAATATAAAGATACACTGATTAATGATTTTTACTGAAGCAATTGTTTGGTTAGGAAATCAATAATCAAATTAACCTGCTCACAAGATAGATAATAATTGAATAGGGGGAGAAGTGTTGGCACATAATAAAACCTGCCTGGTCACCGGGGCTGCCGGGTTTATCGGGTCTCATCTTTGCTGTCGCCTTTTAAGCGAAGGCTGCCGGGTAATCGGAGTCGACTGTTTTACCGACTACTATGACCGGGCTATCAAGGAAAAAAATGTAGAAGATTTAATGCAGAACCCTTCTTTCAAGCTTCTGCGTGAAGATATTACAGGTATAGAACAATCCGGGCTGGAAAGTGAAGGGATTCAGTGGGTTTTCCACCAGGCAGCCCAGGCCGGGGTGCGGGCCAGCTGGGGGCAGGAATTCGAACATTATACCCACCACAACGTTTTGGGAACGCAGCGCCTGCTTGAGTGGGCCAGAAATAATAAACCTGAGCGCTTTGTTTATGCTTCTTCCTCATCCGTCTACGGCAACACGGGCAAGCTGCCCATGCATGAAGATGATTTGCCGCGACCTCTTTCACCATATGGCGTTACCAAGCTGGCTGCCGAACATCTTTGTAATCTCTACCATCAGAACTTCGGACTGCCTGCCGTCAGTCTCCGCTACTTTACAGTTTTTGGTCCCGGTCAGCGTCCCGATATGGCCTTCCACCGCTTTGTCAAGGCCGTCCTGGCCGGAACTGANCTGACTATTTACGGCACCGGCGAACAGACCCGCGATTTTACTTATATCAGCGATATCATTGAGGCCAACCTTTCTGCGGCAAAAACTGATGGTATAGAAGGCAGGGTTTACAACCTGGGTGGGGGGAGTCGGATTTCCGTTAATGATGTGCTGGAAATTCTGGGCCGACTTTCCGGACAGAAGGTTAAAGTTAAGCATGAACCGGTCCAGGCCGGAGATCCGCCGCATACCTATGCCGATACGGAGCGGGCCCACAAGGAGCTTGGTTTTTCACCAAAGCTGTCTGTCGAGCAGGGGCTTGAATTGATGTTGGAAAGCTTCAGTCGTCCTCATTTCTAAAATGTTTTGCTTATAAAGTTATCTTTACGGGTTATTTCAGTAACCTGAATTTGTGCTGCTTAAATTTTTATCTCAAAANTAATATAATCGATTCCAGTTAGAAAACAAATGCTGTTCGCCCTTCAATATGAGCCGACACTTTTGCTGCTGATATAGTGAACGGTGAGGGCGCCGAGCAGGGCGAAGACAAAGAAGCCCGGGGTAAATTGATCTGGTAAAAGAATCCTGGTTGAGCCGAGTATCAGGCCGGCAAGCAGAAAGGATATGGCGGTCTGGTAGCGGCGGTAGAGAGCTGAAAGAAGGCGGGCCAGGCCGAGCAGGCCGATGATAAAACCCGCTCCCATGGAGAGCAGTTTTAGCCACTGCCAGGTAGTTATGGCGAAGATCACATTATCGTAAAGGTTGAGGATAATCAGGATTGAACTGCCCGAAACACCGGGCAGGAGCATGGTGGCACTGGCCAGGGTACCGCCGATAAAAAAATGCAGCAATCCGCCCTGTGGAAATACTGTTAAGGTCCTGGTTGGCTCACAGATAATAAACCAGGTGATGAGGAAGCCGGCAATGCCTAAGGTGACAGGCCAGGCTATTTTTTCCAAGGTTACCCTGCCCTTCGGCTGACCGGTTACCTCTTCGCTTCCAGATCTTTCAGGGTTGGCTTCTTTCCCAGCTGCCAGGGGAATGTCAGCAAGGCTTGCTTTTTGCCGGCAGTTTAAGACCGTTGGGACGGAAGCAAGCAGCATGCCCAGCAGGAATGCCATGATGGCCTGGTTATGAGCGGTGAGCAGGTAACTGATCACGCTGACCCCGAGCAGGACCCCGACAACAGCACCGGCCAGCATTGGCAGGTAGGGTTTGAAGCGAAGGGAAGAGAGATCCTCTAAAAACTCACGGTAAAAGCCCAGGATCAAGATAACTGTCCCGGCACTGAGACCGGGAAGAATTAAAGCTGTTCCGATGAAAGTTCCTTTTAAAACCTTTGTCAGCAAGGCTAATCTCCTTTGTAATTACATTTACCATTATTATTCGTTCAGCTTTCAATTGTCAACCTGCTTAAGGTCAGGATTTATGCTACAAAATCCCTGAAAAAGTGTTATCATGTTAATGAGGGTGATCGAAGAAATGACAGTCCAGTACAAAAAAGTAAAATATAACGCTGAAATTAAAAAAATCGGGGTGATTTCCGACACACATATACCAACGAGGGGTAGGATTATACCACCGGGCTTGTATGATCTTTTCGAAACGGTGGGGTTAATCCTGCATGCCGGGGACCTGGTTGATGAGCAGGTTTTAGACGAGTTTAAAACCCTGGCCCCGGTGGAGGCGGTAGCCGGCAACATGGATCCGGTCAGGCTGCAGAGCCGCCTGGGAAGGCTTAAACTGATTGAAGTGGGGAAGATAAAAATCGGCCTGCTGCACGGTGATGTTAGTGGGCACAGGATTGACTATGACCAGGTTTTAGAATTATTTCGGCCTGAAAAGCTGCAGGCCGTAGTATTCGGACACCTGCATCAACCGGTTGAAGAACTGTATAATGAGACCCTGTTTTTCAATCCAGGCTCACTGATTGACCCGCGCCGATCCCCCTACCCGTCCTGTGGTTTGCTGCACCTGGATGGTTCTGAGGTTCGCAGTGAAATAACCTATTTTGATTGAAACAGAAAATATTAGGAGGGTTTAAGAATGAAACAAGAAAAGGCTAACGAGCTCAAGGAAAGAATTCTTTTTGAAGCAGAGGCTCAAAAACTGCCCTGCAAGCAGGCTTTTGCAATTGCCTCGGAAGTAGATTGCTCTTTATCTGAAGTAGGGAAGACCTGCAATGAAATAGGGGTTAAGATTGTCGGCTGTCAGCTTGGCTGTTTTTAGTAAGCATGGAGGTTTTTTGCAGCAATTCGATCTTAAAGTTGAAGGTGTTAAACGTTAATAACAGTAAAAAATTTAAAATTAAAAGCAATATGGCGTAAATTAGATTAAATGGTAGAATTAACGAGATAATACTTTAAAAATAGCTTTAAATAA
>SL_3KL_010_SEDDRAFT_10003261_pt1 | contig 14757 bp, 15 predicted proteins | sample SodLakKL_010_SED_2_FD_10381 | JGI IMG/M metagenome (IMG submission 10381)
CCCCGCCTCTTCAGCGCCCCTTCATGCACGGGGGGGCAGCGTCCCTCGCCGGGTCGGGAGGGGCTCCATGACCGAAGATCGGGAGGACCGAGCCTCGTCGCCGCCCGAACAGGTGAGCCGCACCGCCCGGGGGGAGCCTGTGACCTTCCTCGAGGCCATTGCCGAGGCGCTCTGGGAAGAGATGGAGGCCGATGCACGGGTGTTTCTCATGGGCGAAGACATCGGGGTGTACGGCGGTGCCTTCAAGGTGACACGAGGCTTCCTGGACCGATTCGGACCGGACCGGGTGGTGGATACCCCTATCTCCGAGGCCGGCTTCACGGGGGCCGCCGCCGGCGCGGCGCACATGGGGCTCCGGCCCGTGGTCGAGATGCAGTTCATGGACTTCATTTCGCCGGCCTACGACGTCATCACCAACTACATTGCCAGCTCTCGGTATCGGGGGAGCGGCCCCCAGCCTCTGGTGATCCGCGGCCCCGTGGGCGGAGGGAATCGGGGGGGGCCCTTTCACTCCCAGAATGTGGAGATGGCCTTTTTCCACACGCCGGGGCTGAAGATCGTCTACCCCTCCACTCCTAGAGACGCCAAGGGTCTCCTGAAGGCGGCGATCCGGGACGACGACCCGGTGATTTTCGAGGAGCACAAGGCGCTCTACCGGGCCCCGGATCTGCGCGAAACCCTCCCACGGGAGGATTTCGCCGTCCCCCTGGGGACCGCCCGGACGGCTCGAGAGGGGCGGGACCTGACCGTGGTCACCTACGGGCTCATGGTGCACCGTACGCTGGCTGCGGCACGGACGCTGGAGGCAGAGGACGGGATCTCCCTCGAGGTGCTGGACCTTCGGACGCTCCTTCCCCTGGACGACGAGGCCATCATGGCATCGGTCCGGAAGACCGGGAAGCTCCTCATCGTTCACGAGGACACCCGCACCGGTGGCATCGCCGGCGAGATCACGGCCCGGGTGAACGAGCAGGCTTTCGAATGGCTGGATGGTCCCGTGCTCAGGGTCACCGCCATCGATGCGCCCATTCCCTATGCGGGAGCTCTGGAGGACTACTTCCTCCCCGGGGAGGACGACATCGGGCGAGCGGCCCGCTATCTTGCCAGGTACTGAACACGACGTAAACTCAGGGTCCGAGTGGACTCTGGACCTTCTACTTCTACGGACGACGGAGAATCATCGTGGCTCGGATCGAAGTTCCCATGCCCCAGATGGGCGAATCCATCGCAGAAGGCACGGTATCCAAGTGGCTCAAGCAACTCGGCGACGAGGTCGAGCGCGACGAGCCCATCCTGGAGATCTCCACCGACAAGGTTGATGCGGAAATCCCCGCACCCCAGTCGGGCACGCTGGTGGAGATCGCGGTCCAGGAGGGCGAGACCGTGGAAGTCGGGACGATCGTGGCCTACCTGGACACGGAAGGGGGAGCGGCTCCGTCCGGTGAATCCGGAGAGGACGCCGAGGCCCCGGAAGAGACTCCAGAGGCGGAAGAGGATGTCGAGGAGTCCTCGGCAGAGGCCGCTCCGGAGTCGAAGGAAGAGGAGCCGGACACCTCCGCGCCGGGTTCCGCCGAGGAGCGTCTGAAGCAGCGCTCCACCCCCGTGGTCCGTCGGATGGCCGAGGAGCACGGGGTCGAGCTCAGCGAGGTCCAGGGCTCAGGCCACGCCGGTCGGGTCACGAAGCAGGACCTTCAGGCCTTTCTGGAGAAGAAGGACGAGGCGCCGCCGGCCAAGGCTCCGGCCCCCAGCAAGCCTTCGCCGGCCCAGCCGGCTCCCGCCGCCGCGGCTCCGTCAGATCTCTGGAAGACCTTCTACGGAGAGGTCCAGCATCCGGAGTTCCCCGTTCGGGAGGCTGACACCGTCGAGACGATGGACAAGATCCGTCGGCTCACCGCCGAACACATGGTGGTGGCCAAGCGGATCGCGCCCCACGTGCACTCGTTCATCGAGATCGATTTCACCCGTGTGGACCGGATCCGGCGGGAGAACAAGAAGCGCTGGGCGGATCAGGGGGCTCGGGTCAGCTTCACCGCCTTCGTGGTCTGGGCCCTCTCCAGGGTGCTCCGGGACTACCCGAACGTCAACGCCACGGCGTCGGGCAACAACATCATCTTCCGCGGAAACGTGAACATCGGGATGGCGGTGGATCTGGATCCCGGGCTCATCGTTCCTGTGATCCGGGATGCCGACCACCTTTCGCTGGTGGGAATCGCATCCAAGATCGTGGACCTGGCCGAACGGGCCCGGTCCCGGAAGCTGGGACCCCAGGAGATCCAGGGCGCCACCTTCTCGGTCACGAATCCGGGCGTCATGGGCACGATGGTGGGTCTACCCATCATCCCGAAGGGGACTGCCGGCATCCTCGGCACTGGAGCCATCGAGAAGCGAGTCGTTGCCGTGGAGGACCCCGAGACCGGTGAGGACTCCATCGCCATTCGAAAGCGCTCCATCTTCTCGCTCGGGTACGACCACCGGATCGTCGACGGGGCCGACGCCGCTCGCTTCCTGGCCGACCTGAAGGAGATGATCGAGACCTTCCCCGAAGACGCCTGACGCCGCTCGCGCCGACGGGTTCACGTCGGCGACGTCTCAACCGGGGAGTCCTCGCCATTGAGGGCTCCCCGGTCGTGGTTTGGGCCGGTAGTGGCCGGATGAGGAAGGGGCAGGGAAGGGATCAGACTGCTAGTCGCCTCCCTGCTTCCCTGGCGGAGCGAACTCGAAAAAGTCCATGTAGCGCTGGGCCCGCTCTCGTTCCTCCGCAAGCCAATCCTCGAAGCCCGACGGCTCGAGCCCCCTGGACGCGTCCTGCTCCCTGGCGGCCCGCACGGCCAGATCGTTGGCGTACTCGTTCTTGGGGTGACCGGCGTGGCCCCTTACCCAGACCCACTCCACCTCGTGGGCCTCGGCCGTCCGGTCCAGCTCCCTCCAGAGCTCCAGGTTTTCGATGGCACCGCTCTTCCGCTTCCAGCCGCGCCGTTTCCAGCCGTGGATCCACTCCTTCATCCCTTTCACCAGATACTGGGAGTCGGACACGAACCGCACCCGACAGCCCTGCTTCAGTGCGCCCAGCCCTTCGATGGCGCTGCGAAGAGCCATGCGATTGTTCGTGGTATCGGGTTCGGAGATCCAGTAATCCCGCCGAACCCACTCCGTACCGTCCCAGAACTCCACCAGACCGGCGGCCCCTCCGGGGTTCCGCCGGTCCTTGAACTGGTTTCCGAGACAGGACTCGTCGGCGTGGATGAAGACACGGGGTGATGCGGGGGATTCGGGCACGTCGTGTTCCGTTCAGAGGAGTGAGGTCGTGTGCTGGCAGGGTGTTGGCTGCAGTGGAAACCTTCCCGGGGTGGAGGCGTTCCCGCGTCGATCCCAGGGGCCGCACCTCGCACCTTACGGAATCGTCGGGCACCGCGTCCACAAGCCTCCAGGAAGGGTAGGGGAAGTTCGGTTGGGGTGGAATCCCGACAACCTCTTCTTGACGGACTCCGGCACCCCCCTACATTCCGGTGATCCCTCCAAGATCAAGCCGGATCTTCTCGGTGGCCTCGGGTGTCCCTGGGGGGGATCCTCGGAGCAAGCCCTCGAAGATCCACCGATTCAGATTTATGGGAGAACTACGTGCCATTCGACTTCACACCGGCCTACCTGCTTCTGGAGGATGGCCGCCGTTTCGACGGTCGCATACTCGGTGCTCAGGGTGTGGCCCTGGGAGAGGTGGTCTTCAACACCGGGATGGCCGGATATCAGGAGGTGCTCACCGACCCCTCCTATACCGGACAGCTGGTCGCCATGACCTACCCCCTCATCGGAAACTACGGAGTCAACGATGAGGACCGGGAATCCGACGCGCCCGCGGTCTCGGGCTTCATTGTCCGGGAGGCGGCGCGGCGGCCCTCCTCCTGGCGCTCCAGCGGGAGCCTGGAAGGATACCTCAAGGTTCACGGCATCGTAGGAATCCAGGGGATCGATACGCGCGCTCTGACCCTTCACATCCGGGATCAGGGAGCCATGAGGGGAGCGATCGCTCCCGCCACGGTGGATTCCGACGGGCTCTTCGAGCGGATTCTGGCCCATCCCCGGATGGAGGGACTCGATCTGGCCTGCGGAATCTCCACTCAGCGGAGCTTTCAGGTGAAAGCCGAGGGGGAGGAGCGATTCCATGTCGTGGCCTACGACTTCGGGATGAAGGCACACTCTCCCCGCCTTCTCTCTCAGCGAGGCTGTCGGGTGACCGTGGTCCCCGCCTCCACCGAGGTGGAGGAGATCCGGCGGTTGGCCCCCGATGGGATCTTCATCTCCAACGGACCTGGTGATCCCGCTGCGGTGGATGAGGCGATTCGGGCGATCCGGGAGTTTGCCGAATCCGGTGTGCCCGTCTTCGGGATCTGCCTCGGTCACCAGCTCATCGCCAGGGCCTTCGGGGCGGAGACCTACAAACTCCCCTTCGGACACCACGGGGTGAATCACCCGGTCCGGGCTCTCAGGGGCGATCGGGTCGAGATCACCTCGCAGAACCATGGGTTCGCCGTCAGGGCCGGCGTCGATTCCTCGGCGGGGATTCCCGGCGCGCCGGAACTGGAGGTCACCCACCTCAACCTCTACGATGGCACCGTGGAGGGTGTGGAGCATCGTACGCTCCCCGTATTTTCGGTGCAGTACCATCCCGAGGCCGCGCCCGGCCCCCATGACTCCCGCTATCTTTTCGATCAATTCGTGGAGATGATGGAGGCGCGCAGGGCACCGGCCGAGGGGACTGCGTAGGTTGCTCCCCGGGTTGACCCGGGCTTCGGGGCCGGGTTACCGTTTCGGCGCCGTTCGGATTCGAGCTCGGGTCGTCTCATTCCCGCCTTGGAGATGGAACGGCGTCAAAGTCGCATACTCAATCAGCAGTTGCACATGACCGGCCGGTCAAGACCCGGCAGGAGGGGTGGATGACGAAGGCGGATCTGGTGGAACAGGTAGCTGAGGCGATCGGCCCTGGAGTGACCAAGAAGGATTGTGCCATGGTGGTGGACGGTCTCCTCAATGCGGTGAAGCAGGCACTGGCGGAGGGGGAGCACATCGAAATTCGGGGCTTCGGCACCTTCAAGGTCAAGAAGCGGAAGGCTCGGATGGCCCGGAATCCCAGAACCGGAGAGTCGGTCGAGGTCCCGGCCCGCCATGTCCCCGTCTTCAAGCCCTCCAAGCACCTGCGATCCCAGGTCGCGAAGAGGGGGGCACGTCGAGAGCAGCAGTAGACCCCCTCCTCCCCTCGGGGTCCGCCTGACCGCACGACCGCAACGCCTCCCCCTGGCCAGATTCCCGGCCGGGCCCCCCCATTCTCCAGAAGGCGTCGTTCAACAGCCTTTTAACGCCGCCCTCCCACGGGCCATCTTCCATTGGTGACGGGAAGGATCATCGGGTGAAGGTTCAGCGGAGCGGTCCAGGGGAAACACCGGCCGATGAGTCCGATCTGGTGCGCGCGGCCCAGAACGGGGACCGAGACGCACTCGGACGTCTGGTATCTCGACACGAAGGCGTCGTGTACCGCTTCCTTCTGGGCATCCTCACGGACGAGGATCGGGCCGCCGACGTGACTCAGGAGACCTTCGTTCGGGCCCTGGGAAGTCTCGACGGATTTCGTGGAGAAGCGAGTTTCAGGACCTGGCTCCTCTCCATCGCCCGGAATGAGGCGTGGGGAGCACTCCGCAGGGCCGGGAGGCGGCGGGAGGCCCCCCTGGAGGACTCGCCGAGCCTCGTCGACCCTGATCCGGATCCTGAAACGAAGGCGCTGGACTCGACGGAGGTCGAGCGGGTCCGTCGAGCCCTGGCCACACTTCCGGAGAAGCAGCGCATGACCGTATCGCTGAGGCTCTTCGACGGCCTCAACTATAGGGAGATCGCAGAGTTGACCGATTCTACGGAAGGCTCGGCGCGAGTGAATTACCACCACGGAATCCGACGACTTCGGGAGCGACTCGATGACGGCTGAAACACCTGGTAGCAAGGCCCTCGAAGCGCCCCTCTCGTGCGGGACCGTGCGGGATCTCCTGCCTCTGTTGTACGCGGAGACCACGTCCGCCGAGGACCTCTCCGGTCTGGACGATCACCTCCTGGAGTGCGGCGACTGCCACGAGGAAGCCGTCTTCCTGGCCCGTGTGGCCCAGGCTCGCCCCCGACCCCCTGCCGGACTCTCGCACCGCATCGTCGCCGAGGTGACGGAGTCGCGCCGGCGGCTCTCCCTGGAGCCGAGGATCAGAGTGGCCGGATGGATGACCTCGGTGGCCGCCTTGCTGGTTCTCTCCCTTGGAATCGGACTCTACTGGACCGGGGGCGCCTCGCCCGACCTGGACTTCGCTCTCACGTCGTTCCTGGACGCCGATGAGGGGGAGTACGACGAATGGATGGTCGCTGGAGCCCCGGTCCTGGACGCTCTCCCCGACGAGGTCCTTCGGGATCTCATGGTCGACCTGGAGTGAGGCATCTGATGAATCGCAGGCACCCCTCGTGGTCCCGGTCCCTCGGAGCATGGCGTTCCCGCGGCGGCGGTTGGTGGATCCTCCTCCTTCTGGCCATGCTCTCGCCCGGCCTCCTGCCGCTGGAGGCTCAGGCCCAATCCGGTGGTATCTCGGAAAGCCAGGAGCTCACCCGGGAGGAGATGATGGCACGCCTCCATGCCCAGTTCGAAAGGAAGCTCAGTCGGGAGCTGGGACTCGGGGCGGACGTGCGATCCGAGATCGGGGAGATCCTGGGCTCGATGAGAGAGAAGCGAAGGGAGCTCTACCAGCGTCGCCGAGCCCTCTCCGCCCAGAAGAAGGCGTTTCATGAGGAAGGAGGCGGCGAAAAGGAGGCGCGTCGTATCCTCTCGGAGACCCGTGCGGTCCGGGCTGAGGAGGCCCGCATCGAGTCGGAAGAGGAGGCCCGCCTCCTTGAGGTCATGTCACCTGCGGAGGTGCTTCGCTTCCAGGTGATCCGCGACGATTTCAACGAGCGGATCCGGCAGATGCACCGGGACCGCTCGGGTCGCGGGGAGGACGGCTCGAGCGGTGGGGGCCGGCTCCACTTCTGAGGGTGTCCGTTCCTCCGCATCCCCCAGGAGGAGTCCCATGGGCACCGGGTGACTTTCCCCCACCCGGGGTCCCACCTCGCACCGTCGACCTGGGTCCTGGACCTTCTGTGGCCCTCCCACCCCTTGCCCTTTCGGCAACTCCCCGAACTCCCACGGTCTCCACTTCCAGTCTGCGGTTTTCACTCGCGCGCCCTGCCGTATCCCAGCCGAAAAACGGCTCTCCTCAAGGCTTTCCCGGCGTTGACACTCCCTCCGGTCTCGGGTAGCTTGCGGCGGTTCCAATCCAGGCACTCATCTGACTCCCCCGAGGGAAACGAATGCGGAAAATCACCGTTGTAGGGGCCGGAAACGTGGGCGCGACGGCCGCCCAGCGTCTGGCCGAGATGGAGCTGGCACGAGAGGTCGTCATGATCGATGTGGCGGAGGGGATTCCCGAGGGGAAGGCGCTGGATCAGTGGGAGAGTGCTCCCGTTGAGGGATTTGACACCAGGGTGACCGGTTCTTCGTCCTATGATGCGGCGGCCGGTTCGGAGCTCTTCATCGTGACCGCCGGGGTGGCCCGGAAGCCGGGCATGAGTCGGGATGACCTCCTCAAGACGAACGCCGGGATCGTGGAATCGGTCTCCAAGGAGATCGCCCGTGTGGCGCCGGATTCCATCATCATCGTCGTGTCCAACCCACTGGACGTGATGTCGTACGTGGCTTTGAAGGCCTCGGGGTTTCCCAAGGAACGGGTGATCGGGATGGCCGGCGTCCTGGATACGGCCCGGTACCGCTCCTTCATCGCCATGGAGCTGGACTGCTCGGTGGAAGACATCCAGGCTCTGGTTCTCGGCGGACACGGCGATACCATGGTTCCCCTGGTGAGCTACACGTCGGTGAGCGGCATCCCCCTCACCCAGCTCATCTCCAGGGAGCGCATTGACGCGCTCATCGAGCGCACCCGCAAGGGAGGCGCGGAGATCGTGGGTTACCTGAAGACGGGAAGCGCCTACTACGCCCCGTCCTCTGCTGCCGTCCAGATGGCCGAAGCCATCGCGAAGGACAAACGACGCATTCTCCCATGTGCTGCGTATCTGGAAGGAGAGTACGGACAGGAGGGGATCTACCTGGGCGTTCCCTGCAAGCTGGGCGAAGGGGGCCTCCTGGAGGTGTTGGAAGTGGAGCTGACCGAGGCCGAACGAGCCGAACTGGAGCAGAGCGCCGAGGCAGTTCGCTCCACCATCACCAAGCTGGACTGACCCGAGTGGACTCCGGCATCCAATTCAGGCGCCGGGGTCCTTTCGCTTCCCATGGTTCGAACGGGACGGCGGGGCCTTCGATGACCCCGTCCCCGTCTCGCAAGGAGTCGTCTACATGCGTCGGGTGATGACCCTATATCGCTCATCGGTGGGCAAGAAGATCATGATGGCCCTCTCCGGGCTCATCCTCTTCGGGTTCGTCGTGGGCCACATGCTTGGAAACCTGAAGGCCTTCGAGTCCTGGGACGGCGTCGGACCCCACCCTCTCGACACCTATGGACAGTTTCTCCGTGAGTTCGGGTATCCCCTGATTCCAGAGTATGGCCTTCTCTGGGGGGTGCGGATCGCCCTCCTCGTCGCCGTGGGGGTTCACATTCTGGCTGCGGTCCAACTCTGGTCACAGAGCCGGAGCGCTCGACCGGATCGCTACCGGAAGGAGAAGTCCCAGGTGTTCTCCTACGCCTCTCGCACCATGCGCTGGGGTGGCGTGATCGTGGCGGCCTTCGTGGTCTACCACATCCTCCACTTCACCACCGGAACGGTACATCCGGACTTCGAGTACGGGAGCGTCTACGAGAATCTGGTCATCGGATTCCAGAATCCCCTGGTGTCCGGGTTCTACGTGCTGGCGGTGGGAGCTCTCTGCCTCCACCTGTACCACGGCCTCTGGAGCGTCTTTTCAACCCTCGGGGTCCAGAATCCCCGGGTGGATCGGATCCGCAGGCCCCTCGCCGCCGTCATCTCCGCGGGGCTCTTCGTCGGGTTCGCGGTCGTACCGGTGGCCGTCCTGGCCGGAATCCTGACCCTGGGCTGACCCCCCGCCCCATCGGACACGAGAACCTGGAGGAGTGAGCGGCATGCAGCTCGACGCCAAGATCCCCGCCGGTCCCATCGACAAGAAGTGGGAGAATCATCAGTTCGACATGAACCTGGTGAACCCGGCGAACAAGAGGAAGTACAAGGTGATCGTAGTGGGCACCGGACTCGCTGGAGGCGCCGGAGCCGCCACCATGGGCGAGCTGGGCTACGACGTCCACTGTTTCACCTTCCACGACTCTCCCCGTCGGGCCCACTCCATCGCGGCCCAGGGGGGAATCAACGCCGCCAAGAACTACCAGGGCGACGGCGATTCCATCTACCGCCTCTTCTACGACACCGTGAAGGGAGGGGATTTCCGGTCTCGGGAGGCCAACGTCCACCGTCTGGCCGAGCTGTCGGTGAACATCATCGATCAGGCCGTGGCCCAGGGGGTTCCCTTCGCCAGGGAGTACGGGGGGCTTCTGGCGAACCGGTCCTTCGGCGGGGCGCAGGTGTCCAGGACCTTCTACGCTCGGGGACAGACGGGGCAGCAGCTCCTCCTGGGATGCTACCAGGCGCTTGAACGCCAGGTCGCCGAGGGGCGGGTCAAGATGTACAACCGGCACGAGATGCTGGATGTCATCGTCATCGACGGGAAGGCGCGCGGCATCGTGACCCGACACCTGGTGAGCGGGAAGATCGAGGCCCACATGGCCGATGCCGTGGTGCTGGGGACCGGGGGCTACTCCAACGTCTTCTTCCTCTCGACGAACGCGAAGGGGTGCAACGTCACGGCCACCTGGCGGGCCACGAAACGGGGCGCGGGTTTCGCCAACCCCTGCTTCACCCAGATCCACCCCACCTGCATTCCCCAGAGCGGTGACTACCAGTCGAAGCTCACCCTCATGAGCGAGTCCCTTCGCAACGACGGCCGCATCTGGGTACCCAGGAAGGCGGGGGACGACCGGCCCGCGCATCAGATTCCCGACGACGAGCGGGACTACTACCTCGAGAGGCTCTATCCCTCCTTCGGGAACCTCACACCCCGGGACATCGCCTCCCGGCGGGCCAAGGAGATGGTGGATGCGGGTCACGGGGTCGGCCCCATGAAGAACGGGGTCTTCCTCGACTTCCGGGACGCGATCCAGCGGCTGGGCAAGGAGACCGTGGAGGAGCGCTACGGAAACCTCTTCCAGATGTACGACAAGATCACCGGAGAGGACCCGTATCAGGTGCCCATGCGGATCTATCCGGCGCCCCACTACACCATGGGGGGACTCTGGGTGGATTACGACCTCATGACCACGGTCCCCGGACTCTTCGCCATCGGCGAAGCCAATTTCTCCGACCACGGCGCGAATCGCCTCGGGGCCTCCGCACTCATGCAGGGCCTGGCCGACGGGTACTTCATCATCCCTCTCACCATCGGGAACTACCTCGCCGATGGTCCCCGGGGCGGAGTGGATGAGAACCACCCCGCCGCCAGAGACGCCGTTCGGGAGGTGAAGGAGACTCAGGACCGCCTCCTCTCCATCAACGGAAGTCGGAGCGTGGATTCGTTCCACATCGAGCTGGGGCGCGTGATGTGGAATCACTGCGGAATGTCGCGAACCGAGAGTGGGCTGAGGGAAGCGCTCCAGAAGATCCCGGAGATCCGGGAGCAGTTCTGGAGCGACGTCCGGGTCCCCGGAAGTGGAGACGACCTGAACCAATCCCTGGAGAAGGCCGGTCGAGTGGCCGACTTCCTGGAGTTCGCCGAGGTCATGTGCTGGGATGCGCTGACCCGGGACGAGTCCTGCGGAGCACACTACCGGGAGGAGCACACCACCGACGAGGGCGAGGCGAAGCGGAACGACGAGGCCTTCTCCCACGGCGCGGTGTGGGAATTCAATGGAGTGGGCCAGGAGCCCACTCGCCACGAGGAGCCGTTGACCTTTGAAAACGTGCCCCTCTCCCAGAGGAGCTACAAGTAATGAAGCTGAAGCTGCACGTCTGGAGACAGTCGGGGCCCCGGTCCAAGGGGGACTTCGAAACCTATGATGTGGAAGACGTCTCGCCTTCCATGTCGTTCCTGGATCTGCTGGATCTTGTGAACGAGCGAATCCTCCTCGACGGGGGCGAGCCCATCGCCTTCGAGCATGACTGTCGGGAGGGGATCTGTGGGTCGTGTGGGATGATGGTGAACGGGGTCGCCCACGGTCCCGAGAAGCTCATCACCGCCTGCCAGCTCCACATGCGCTCCTTCAGCGATGGCGACGAGATCTGGGTAGAGCCCTGGCGGGCGGGTTCCTTCCCCATCATGAAGGATCTCGTGGTGGACCGGTCCGCCTTCGACCGGATCATCGAGGCCGGCGGATACGTATCGATCCGCACCGGGAGTGCACCGGACGCCAATGCCGTGCCCGTTCCCAAGCCCGATGCGGACCGGGCCTTCGACGCCGCTGCCTGCATCGGGTGCGGAGCCTGTGTGGCCGCGTGCCCCAACGCCTCGGCGATGCTTTTCACCGCCGCGAAGGTAGCCCACCTTTCCTATCTCCCCCAGGGGCAGGCGGAGCGACTGGAGCGGGCGGCCAGCATGATCACCGTCCACGACGAAGAGGGCTTTGGGAACTGCACGAACCACGGGGCCTGCCAGGAGGTGTGTCCCAAGGGCATCAGCGTGGATTACATCTCCCGCCTCAACCGGGACGTCTTCAGGGCAACCCTGGCCGGGGTAGGGGGGGGCAGGGACTAGCAGTCTGATCGGATCCCGACCCCCTGCTGCAGCAGGGGGTCGAGGCGTTTTCGTAANCTCTCCCTCCGCCGTGACCCAGGTCCGGCCACCGGCTTGCCCACCCGGGGGTCCTCTGGATACCATGTCTGGTCGGCCCCCTCCCCGACACTCCGTCCTGTTCGGTGGTGCGTTGGGGGGAGACTCGGGGAGCACGCCTCCCGGCCCTCGACCACGCCAGCTTTCGCGAGGCACCCGGCGGGTGCCCTTGTCATCCCCGTGATCCCGGGGGTGGACCGCCTGGTGACCCCCGCGCTTCACTCGAACCTCCTGGGACGAAACGTATGAGTGCATTCGAGACAAGCAGTGCCGCTTCGCCGGTCTTCAGAGCCGAGACCGCACCGGGTGGTGCGATCCTCCGCGCCGCTCGGTCGACGGGCCTCGCAGCCCTCGCCCTCCTTGCCCTGATGCTTTTCACGGCCTGCGAAGCGCCGCAGGGGGGCGGAGCCGACGTGATCGTCACGGGGGGGCAGGTCTGGACCGGAGACGACGGATCGCCCTGGGCCGAGGCCGTGGCCGTACGAGGGAACCGGATCGTGGCCGTGGGAAGCGAGGCCGAAGTGGCCCGGCACCAGGGTTCCGACACCCGTGTCGTGGAGCTGCAGGGTCGCTTCGCTGGCCCTGGGTTCATCGACAACCACACCCACTTCAATTCGGCCGGAGCGCTCCTCCTGGGCGCAAACCTGCTCGAGGTGTCGGATGAGGCTGGACTCCGGGAAGAGGTCGGGGCCGCAGCCCAACGACTGCCCTCGGGCTCGTGGATGGTGGGCGGCGAATGGGGTGCCTACGAAGAATGGGAGATGGGAGATGCCGGCGCGGCTGAGCGGGAGGCCTTCGAACCCTTCAGCCCCGACCGGGGCATGGTCGACGACATCACCCCGGACCACCCGGTCCTCTTGAATCGCTGGGACCGTTCGGCGTATCTCGCCAACCACCTGGCCCTTGACGCCGCCGAAGTGGACTGCTCGTGGAATGGGGTGGAGTGCGCCGATGGAGAGCCTACGGGCCGCCTCAGCCCCGAGGCCGCATCGCGGGTGCAGGAGGTCATCCCCTCCAAGCCCTTCGAACAGCAGCTGGAGGAGGCCCGGATGGCCCTGGCCGACCTTGCCCAGTATGGTGTGACCACGATCCACGACAACACCCCACCCTCCATGTTCCCCGTCTATCAGGCCCTTCTGGACGAGGGGGAGCTGACCACCCGGATCTACGCCCGGCCCTCCCTCGACCGGTATGAGCATCAGGCCGCCCTCGGACTGCCCCGGAACTTTGGCTCCGACTTCATCAAGTTGGGCGGCTTCAAGGCCTGGGTCGACGGCATCATGGGCAACTCCACGGCCATGTTCTACGAGCCCTTCGACCACAACGACGAGTTCGGGATCTGGCGGGACATCATGTTTCCCGAGGGCAACCTGGAGCGCCTCATGATCGAGGCCGACCAGGAGGGGTACTGGCCCCAGGTCCACGCCATCGGAGACCATGCCATCGATACCCTTCTCACCATGTTCGAACAGGTGGAGGAGGCCAACGGGCCGCGGGATGACCGGCGGTTCAGGGTCATTCACGCGCAGCACCTTCGCGGTCCGGAGACCGCGGAACGGATGGCCGAGATGGGGGTGATTGCAGAGGTCCAGCCCTTCCATGCCATCGATGACATGCGCTGGATGGAAGAGCGGATCGGGCCGGATCGGATCCGCTGGACCTATGCGTTCCACACTCTCGACGAGGCGGGCGTCCTTCTCTCCTTCGGGAGCGACTGGCCCGGTACCAATGCGTCGTGGTACACGGCCAATCCCCTCATGGGAATGTACGCCGCGGTGACCCGCCAGACCCCCGAAGGAGAACCCGAGGGCGGCTGGGTTCCGGAGGAGCGCATCGACGCCGAGACGGCCCTCATGGCCTACACCGTGAACAACGCATGGGCGGAAGGGCATGAGGACGTGAAGGGTCGGCTGGCCCCCGGTTACCTGGCGGATCTGGTCATCCTGGACCGGAATCCCCTGGAGGTCCCCCCGGAGGAACTCCAGCACATCGGTGTGGATCTCACCATGGTCGACGGGCGGGTCGTGTTCGAGCGCTGAGCCCCCCGGCCTCAGCCGGAGGCCGGACCGGTCGGCGGGAACCAACGCCGTCCCCCAATCCACCTCTTCGAGGATGATCGATGAAGCAGGTCAGAGCAGAACCCTTGCGGGAGCCGCGGGGAATCCTTGCTGCCGGAGGCGCGTGGGGCCTCGTAGCGTTCCTTCTCACCCTCTTCCTTACCGGCTGCCTGGACAGCGACATCACCACTCCGCCCCCACCCCCCGGAATCGACGAGGTGGAGTTCGCCGAGTCGCTGGGGATCGATCTGGCCGAGTTCGAGGAGTGGCCGTCGGGCCTGTGGGTCCGGGATGAAGAGGTGGGCGACGAGGATGGCAATGAGGTAGTGGCCGACAGCTTCGTCCGTGTAGACTACGTCCTCTGGTTGCCCGACGGCTCCGAGCAGGACAGTTCGGCAGACCGCGGACCCCTCGAGTTCGTGCCCGCATCGGGAGAGCTCATCTTCGGGTTCTCCGAAGGGGTGCTGGGAATGAGGGAAGGGGGCACGCGGTTCCTTCTCGTTCCGCCACAACTGGCCTACGGAGGCCAGGACTGGCTGGTCTTCCGGATCGAGTTGATCGAGATCATGGGCGCGGCCTGACCCCGGAGGACGGGTCCCCCCAGTTCCATATTCCGGAACCGAGTTCCGGAATATGGAACTGGGGGACTGAACCGCCGGGAGGTGCCTCAGGGAGCCCCCTTCCGCCCTCCGCCTCGCCCTTCCTCCGTCGGGTTCTCCTGCGCAGTGCTCGGAGGTCTCGCGGGGGACGCGCCCCAGGCGCTGCGCGCTGCTGCGTCATCAGCCGCTCGGTTGGGGCGGCAGG
>SL_3KL_010_SEDDRAFT_10003262_pt1 | contig 14757 bp, 12 predicted proteins | sample SodLakKL_010_SED_2_FD_10381 | JGI IMG/M metagenome (IMG submission 10381)
ATCTTGGCCAGGTGGCCGTATTTTTCGGAAAGCTCTTCATCCGGACGAATAACAAAATCTTTTGCTTTTTGCGGTTCTTCATCAGTCGGAGCAATATCCCATTTGTAAGTAAAAGGAAGATGCCGCAGATCATCGATACCTTTAATTTTAAATGGATCAATATTTTCCTCTTTTAATTTTACTTTATAGTATGGGCTGTAAAGATAGATCTGGTTGGCGATAAAGGCCTTCAGCTTACGATCCTGCATCTCCTTAATTTCTTTGTAAGGCATTTTTGATAGTTTGTCCCAATTCTCCATAAAGCCATCACCTCCTGCAAGTATTTATAACGGCCCTCAGAGGCTTTCCCATACAGGGAAAGCCTCGTATAGGGCCGCAGGAGTTACTTGGGAAATACATCGTATAGGGTAGTCATAAACCATAAGAAAAAGACTGAAATAACCACAACCGCTATCGGTAAAACTTTACTGTTGTAGCGCTTCGGATCATAGTCGGTCCAGCCGTGCATCTCATCAACCTGGCGCTGCAGCTCTTCTGCGGGAGGAGGAGTCAGCCAGGACACAACGACAGTTAATATAAATGAGAATGTAACTGCCAATACTGTGAATTTAATCCACCCCATTGGCCCATAAAGATAGGTGTTAAAGAAGGGGAACGGCACATCGACCGGGTTCATGCCCACAAGTTCGATCATAACCCAGCCGTAAATAGCAACTAGGCTGCCTACCGTCATTCCCACTCCAACACCTTGCTTGGTAGTCCGTTTCCACCAGATACCAAGCACAATCGGGACCCCGAGCCCTGCAGCAGCAATACCGAAAGCCCACATAATTGCTTTAAGGATAAACTCCGGCGGATTCAATGAGAAGAGAATAACCAGCACACCGACTACGAACATAGCCAGGTAAGAAAGCTTCAGTTTCTTTTCATCATCTACATCCGGTTTCAGTTCACCATAAAGATCGTGGATTAAACCGGCGCCCATAATCATCAGCAAACCGGATACGGTGGAAAGTCCTGCCGCAACTGAACCGGCTACTGCCAGGGCCAGCCAGCCCTGTCCGGCTAAGGCTTCAACCAGGATGAAAACCATGTAGTCATAGGCCGCAGGGGTCAAATCAACCCCGGCTGTGGTTGACATATAGTAGACTGCGGCAAACCCGGTTGCATAAACTGTAGTATTAACCAGGCCAACCAGGAATACACAGAGAATCATGCTCCAACGTGCTTCCTTGGCATCGCGAACGGTAAAGAACCTCATCACAAAGTGGGGCAGCCCGATTATACCGAAAAACGACCCAAGGAAGATGGCAATATAGGTGATCGGATGCTCCAGCATTGCCCAGAAATAATGAGGTACAAACTCGATCATTTCCGGGACCATGTCACCGTAGCCCAGGGGTGGGAAAAACCAGCCTGCAGTACCCAGGGTTCTCAATACCATCGCTACCGGTAACAGGAGGCAGAACAGAAGAACAATAGTCTGAAAGGTCTGATTATAGGTAACACCATACATTCCACCTAGGGTTACGTAAAGGGTAACAACCAGTCCACCTACTACAATTCCGACTACCTCCGGAACACCCAGTAAGAAGAAAAAGACAATACCGATACCTTTAAGGTTACCTGCCAGGTATAGTACACTGACAACCATCATAACAACTACGGACATATAACGCAGTGTTTTACTGCCGTACCGCTCTGAAATAAAGGCCATTGTTGTAAATGACTTATGATTCCTCAGGTAAGGAGCTGCCAAAATCATCAAACCGATAAAGGCGGCAGTAAATGATGCATAAACTGCCACAGCAATATATACACCTTCAATAATAAGCGCTGTTAACCCTATAAAGGTAGTTAAACTCAGGGCCAGTGAAACCATGGCCAAACCATTATTTATAGCACCGATACTGCGGCCGGCCACATAATAATCACCTAGACTGCGGGTAAAGCGGCGGGCCCAAACGGAGATTAATACAGAAATTAAAAGTACTACAATACTTAGTACTAAACCTAATACAAAAACTTCACCTCTTGGTTCCATGGATTAAAATTCCCTCCCTTCATTTAAGCTCTTTGTCGTTCCTCAATTCTATCCATAATTACACACCAGATTGCACCAACAATAGTGACCCCGATCCAACTTAACATAATCAGCAAGAAATAATGCAGCGGGAAACCCATTACGGTAAGGTTCTCTTTAATTAAAAACATTGTCTCTCCGTAAAAAGCAACCAGCCCTTCAGGCGTAGGCACCTGTGTGAAGAATACTTCATTTAGAATAACAACAAGCGAGCTGAAAAACCCACCGATTACCGCTACAATAATAAAGCAGATCAATGTTGCCCACACTTCAAGCTTATAATCCTTCATTCTTGAATCACCTCCCGAATTATGATATAACTCGAAATCCAACTCTATTTAATGAATTGTTTTAATTTTTACCCCCTTCCCCATGATTTTCATTTTTCTCAATTCATTGATATAAAATATTCGACTTGAAGTTGTTTATTCCTGCTATGAAAAAATTATACTATTATAAATATCTTTCTTTAATCTATTCTTTTCCGTAGATATGCTATGATAATAGGTAGTATTAAATTTTCTGGTATTCTATAAAATAAACCAATACTTGGAGGTAACTTATGTCAAGTATCATTGCCTTAATCACAGCTTTTCTTTTATTTTTAATCGGACTGGTTGGAACATTGCTGCCGGTTATGCCCGGCGCGCCGGTTATATGGTTGGGTATGCTTATTTACGGTTTAATTACCGGCTTTGAAGCTTTCGGGTGGATCTTCCTCACGATACAGGCAATTATAGCCCTGACCGTGATAGGTGTTGATTATCTTTTTTCCGCAATGGGCAGTCACTACTTCGGTGGATCAAGGGCTGCATTGTGGGGAGCTGCCGGTGGCCTGCTGGTCGGCATTTTTTTCTTCCCCGTAGGGCTTCTAATCGGCCCCTTTATCGGCGCTACCCTGGCCGACCTTATCTCCAGGAAAAACAGCAGCCAGGCAGTCAAATCGGGCCTGGGAGCGTCAATTGGATTCTGGACTGCCCTCCCACTTAAATTAATCCTGGAAATTATAATGATTACCTGGTTCATTTTTAGAATTTTTTAACGCATACACCGATTTGTTTATAATTCTTTTAACAAAGAAGGAAATTAGAAAATAACCGAGAATCATTATACTTAACAACATATAGCGTATATTGTCCAATAAAAGGAGGAAATTATTAATGGAAAAAGTTTGGCTCGAGCACTACGAACCTGAAGTGCCCCACAGTATTGACTATCCATCACAATCACTTTACGAGCTGTTCCAAAAATCCGCCCAAACTTACAAACAACAACCTGCTGTTCACTTTATGGGCCGTGAGTTGAGTTACGGAGAACTTGCCACCCAGGTTGAAAGCATGGCCAGCGCCCTAACAGAACTTGGTGTGACAAAAGGTGACCGGGTTGCAATTCACTTACCTAACAGCACCCAGTTTCCCATAGCTTTTTTTGCCGCTCATGCAATAGGAGCAGTAGTTGTACCCTGTAATCCCCTCTATGTAGCCAGGGAAATGGAATACCAGCTAAAAGATTCGGGGGCTGAAACAATCATCACCCTGACCCGTTTTTATAAGATGATCAAAGAAATCCAGCCCAACACCAACCTGAAAAATGTTATTGCCTCTAATATAAAAGATTATTTCCCCGGTTTTTTAAGCTTCCTGTACACAGTTGCAAAAGAAAAAAAAGAAGGCGACAGGGTAGAAATAGAGGCTGAGGATTATAAATTTACTGATCTGATAAAAAAACATGAAGGCAAAAAACCCCCTGCAGTTGAAGTTCTCCCGGAAGACCGAGCAGTATTCTTATATACTGGCGGAACAACCGGGGTCTCAAAAGGCGCTGTCTTACAGCACCGCAACCTTGTGGCAAATATGTACCAGGTAAAATCGTGGTGCACTGATTACCAGGACGGCAAAGAGGTCGCCCTGGGGGTTCTGCCCTTTTTCCACAGCTATGGTTTAACCACCGTCCTAAACCTTGGTCTTCTTAGTGGCGGCAAGCTTGTCCTGCTGCCCCGCTTTGTTCTTGAAGATGTACTTAAAACTATTGATAAGCAAAAGCCAACTCTATTCCCGGGCGTTCCGACTATATATGTCGCTATCAACAATGCTCCTGATTTAAGCAAGTATGACATCAAATCAATACGGATTTGCATTAGTGGAGCTGCACCCCTCCCGGTAGAAGTCCAGCAGCAGTTTGAAAAAATTACTGGTGGCCGCCTGGTTGAAGGATATGGGTTATCTGAAACTTCGCCGGTTACCCATGCCAACCCCGTTTACGGCAAACGTAAGCCCGGCAGCATCGGTCTGCCTATGCCCGATACGGAATATAAAATTGTAGATGTGGAAGTTGGAGATAGAGAGATACCAGTCGGTGAAGTGGGTGAGCTTTGTATTAAAGGCCCCCAGGTTATGGAAGGCTACCTTAACATGCCGGATGAAAATGCCCAGACCATCCGCAATGGCTGGTTCTATACCGGCGACATTGCCAAAGCCGATGAAGAAGGCTATACCTATATTGTAGACAGGAAAAAAGATATGGTGATAGCCGGAGGTTTCAACATCTACCCCCGTGATATTGAAGAAGTACTCTATACCCACCCGAAAATTATGGAAGCAGCAGTAGCAGGCATTAATGATCCATATCGAGGGGAAACTATTAAAGCATATGTTGTTTTAAAAGAAGGCGAATCAATGACCGAGGAAGAAGTAAAAGATTACTGCAAGGCCAACCTTGCTGCTTATAAGGTACCGAAACTGTTTGAATTCAGGGATGAATTACCGAAGACTATGATCGGGAAAGTCCTGCGACGCATGCTGCGTGAAGAGGAAGAGAAGAAAAACGAGTAAAGATAATCCGGTTTATGAAGATAATGCTTATAAGCGGAGCCTTTAAAAGGCTCCGCTTATAATTTATTAACTGTATATTATTAAAACATAAGATGGAGTGTTTTACCCCTTCGACATAGCCGAGCTTTAAGAGGCTGCCCTATGCTAAATAGGCGACAGCAATATCGCTCTTGCCTGGGAATGACTTCCCACATATAATAAGAAATACTAAATACCTGTTAAAGGGGTATATTTTCTATGCCTGCTATAGATGATGAAAAAACATTGACAGAGCAACCGCTTAGAAGAAAAATTTCTGACATTTGCGTTGACAGAGTTGTTACGACCCTGCCGATGGACAAGATTTCTGATGTTGCTAAAAAAATGACCGAATACAAAGTCAGCTCCGTGGTTGTTAAAGCAATTAATGAAAAACCGGTAGGGATTATTACCGAGCAGGACATGGTCAGAAAAATCCTCTCAAAAGATAAGCCCGATCTTAATCTTAGGGCACACCAGGTTATGTCAGCCAACCTGGTAACCGTGCGACCGGAAGATTTTACTTACCAGGCCTTATTAATGATGGTCAAACATAATATCAGCCATGTCGTTGTGACAAACGAAAACGACGTTTTGCTGGGCATATTAACTATCAGGGATCTAATCAAAAACCGCAACAGCGGAGCCCTTTCTATAGTAAGGCAGATTGAGAAAAAAAATAGCTTCGGTGAACTGGCACTGGTTATAAACGAAGTCGACCAGGTGCAGCAGGCCCTGCTCAGTGAGAGAGCTTACGCTTCAGAAATATGTGCCCTAATCACTGAGCTTTATGATAGGATTACCCGGAGAGTAATTGAAATTGCCGAAAACAACCTGTTTGAAGAAGGTTGGGGACCGCCACCGGTTAAATACTGCTTCATCAGCATGGGCAGTGCGGGCAGGAAAGAGCAGTTTCTGCGAACTGATCAGGATAATGGCATAATATTTGAGGATTGTCATGAGGTTAAAGCCGAGTTGGCAGCAAATTACTTTATGGCCCTGGGTAAAAGAATAGTTGCCGGCCTTGAAGAATGCGGCTTCAAGCGATGTCCCGGAGAAGTTATGGCTGATAACCCCCGCTGGTGCCTGCCGCTTTCTATGTGGAAAAACAATATAAAAAGATGGGTCGATACTATGGATGGTAAAGATATAAGAAATATGACCATATTCCTTGATTATCGCTTTGTCAGCGGGGAGGAAAACCTTTGCAAAGAGTTGAAGTTTTTCACATCAAAACTTTTTCATGAAGCAAAACATGCCCTGCTATTTATGGCCGAAGATGATTTGAATCACAGGGTCCCTATGAATATATTTGGCCAAATAATAACCAGCAAAGAGGATGGTAAGCGCAATATTATTAACCTGAAAAGCGCTGTAATGGTGCACATGGTCGACTGTATCCGTCTTTTTGCCTTGCGTGAAGGTATCCTGGAAACAAATACTTTCGAAAGAATCCGCAGATTAAAAGACCTTAGCACCTTCAAGCCTGATGATGCTGAAGCACTGGAAACTGCTTACGAAGCACTATTAATGTTCAGGATAAAAAACGGTATTGAATACCTGAAAAAAGGTTCAACACCGGAAAACACTATTGCCATAGACCGCCTGGGGAAAAGAGATACTGCCCGTCTTAAAAAAGCCTTGAACACTGTTAATCACTTGCAAACTTTAACAGCACATACATTCCATGTGCATAAAGCTTAATTAAGCAGAAAGGAAATATATGGGCATCACATATTATGAACCTAATTTAAATCAATTAAACCGGACAGCTAAAAGAGCAGACCTCCGCGGCTGCAACCCCGGTAACAACAACTTTTTTGATTTTATTTTTTCTCGGAATAATAAAATTAAACCTGCCCTGCAAAGCGAGAAACTGCGGCATAAACTGTTTGAATTAATTAATAGGACAAAGAAAAATATCAACTGGTCAGCTAATCTGTTTGAAACAAGATATATCGCTTTCGACATTGAAACTACCGGGATATGCCCCTTTGAAGGAGATGAAATTATATCACTCGGTGCTGTTGTCATAGAAAAAAGAACTATTCTCGATAAACCATATTTTTATGAACTGGTCAATCCGAAACATCCGGTGTCTGAACCATCAAAAAAAATCACCGGCCTGACCAATGACATGCTAAATGACAAGCGCGAAATCGGCCCGGTATTACTAGACTTTCTAAAATTCTGCGGCTCCGGCACCCTGATTGCCCATAATGCTTCTTTTGATATTTCCTTCATGAATGTTAAACTGGGCGCATCAATTGGGGAAAGAATTATTAATCCCGTTATTGATACGGCACTTTTGGCATCAGCTTTATACTATTCACTGGGTGATTATTCACTGGAAAGCCTGGCACCGCGCTTTAACTTGAGCCTAAAAGGGAGACACAATGCTTTGTGTGATGCCAGGATTGCCGCCTCCCTTTACTTAACCCTCTTACCTGAACTGAAAAACAGGGATATTACCACGCTGTCTGAACTTGCAGATTTTCTATCTGACTCTGACCTGACTAAAGGTTACCCACGAACACTATAGCTATAACCTATTCTCCCAGATCATGGCGGGCAATTTCTAGCTGTTTTTTCACTGCTTTTGGAGCAGTACCACCCCTGCTCAATCGGGCTTCCACTACCCTGACCGGGTCAAGAAGTTGTGAGATATCCGCTGCCAGGGCAGGATGGAATTTACTTCTTTCTTCAGCAGTAAGTTCTCGTAACCGGACCCCTTTATCCCGGCTGCAAGCAATCATCTGNCCGACAATGTGATGGGAATCCCTGAAGGTTATTTTATTTTTCACCAGGTAATCTGCAAGATCAGTTGCGCAGAGGTAATCATCGTCTACCGCCTGCTTCAACCTATCACTATTTACCACCATCGTCTCAAGCATTTCTGCTAAAAGCGGCAAAAGGGCTTTCAGTGTATCAATTGTATCAAAAAGGCCCTCCTTATCTTCCTGCATATCCTTATTATAGGCCAGGGGCAAGCTCTTCATTACAGTCAGGATAGAGAACAGGCTGCCATAAACACGGCCGGTTTTACCGCGAATAAGTTCTGCCACATCAGGATTCTTTTTTTGCGGCATCATGCTGCTACCCGTAGTATAGGCATCGTCCAGCTCTATAAAACCAAACTCGGCTGAATTCCACATGATCAATTCTTCACAGAGCCGGCTTAAATGCATCATTAGAATGGAGGAGAATGATAAAAATTCAATAACATAATCCCGGTCGCTTACAGCATCTATACTATTTTCATAAAGCTTAGAAAAGCCAAGCTTTTCGGCAACCATCTGCCGGTCAATCGGAAAGCCGGTTCCGGAAAGAGCACCGGCACCAAGCGGCATCAAATCAACTCTTTTAAATACACCAGCCAGGCGCTCACGATCTCTTTTCAGCATCCAGAAGTAAGACATCAAATGATGACTAAGCAGTACAGGTTGTGCTCTCTGCAGGTGAGTATAACCGGGAATAATTTCACCCTGGTACCTTTCGGCCAGCTCGATCATAGTTTCCTGAAGCTGCACAAGTAAGTTATCGATGGCAACTATTTCTTCTTTCATATAGAGATGCATATCCAGGGCAACTTGGTCATTTCGGCTGCGCCCGGTATGCAGCTTACCGCCTACCGGTCCGATCTTCTCAGTAAGCCGCTTCTCAATATTCATGTGAATATCTTCGAATTCAAGATCATAAGGGAAAACGCCTTCAACCAGCTCTTCCTGGATTTCTTTCAGGCCCGTTATGATCATGCTTGATTCTTCAAAACTGATTATTTCCTTTTCAGCCAGCATTTCAACATGGGCTAAACTGCCCTGGATATCACAGAAAGCCAATCGCTTGTCATAGGGCAAAGAACAGGTGAAATGCAGAACTGTTTCTGCAGTATCTTTTGTAAAACGACCCTGCCATGGCTTTTTCAGCTTTTCTTCACCTCCCTAAGAATCTGCTTTTTTTGCCAATCCATCATTCCTTTTACTTTAAGCGGCAGACCGTAAAGATTTATAAACCCTTCAGCATCTTTCTGGTTAAACAACTCGTCAGCTTCAAAAGTAACTATTTCAGGATTGTAAAGAGTATGCTCAGATTCCCTGCCGGTTACAACCATATTACCCTTGTAAAGTTTCATGTTTACTGTACCGGTCACTGTCTTTTGGGTAGTAGTTATAAAGCTGTCCAGCGCCTCACGTAAAGGAGTAAACCATAGACCATAATAAATCATCTCTGCATATTTCAAAGCAATTATTTCCTTGTAATGGTAAGTTTCCCTGTCCAGGGTATACTGCTCTAATTCACGATGTGCAAAGGATAACAGGGTTCCTCCGGGAGTCTCATAGATGCCCCGAGACTTCATACCCAGCAGGCGGTTTTCCACCAGGTCAACCCTACCAATGCCGTGTTTACCGGCAATACGGTTCAACTCTTCCACCAGGGTGACAGGTTCTAATTTTTGCTCGTTAACGGCATAGGGAGTTCCTTTTTCAAAGCTAATTGACAACGCTTCAGGCTCATCCGGTGCATCCTGGGGGTCGCAGGTCAACCTGAACATGTCGCGATCCGGTTCCCTGGCTGGATCCTCAAGCACTCCTCCTTCAAAACTGATATGCCAGATATTGCGATCTATGCTATAAGGTTTTTCTGCGGTTACCGGGATTGGTATATTATATTGACAGGCATAATCAATACAATCAGTACGTGAACGCAGGTTCCACTCCCGCCAGGGAGCGATTATCTTCAGGTAAGGATTTAATGCCTTGACAGCGAACTCAAAACGAACCTGATCATTACCTTTACCGGTAGCGCCATGGGCTATTGCTGTCGCTCCAACCTTTTCTGCGATTTCCACCAATTTTTTACCGATAACCGGCCTGGCAATTGCTGTTCCCAAAAGATATTTGCCTTCGTAAACAGCGCCTGAACGCACCATGGGGAAAATATAATCCCTGACCAGTTCTTCCCTGATATTTTCAATAAATATTTGAGAAGCTCCTGTTCTTATAGCTTTCTCTTCCAGCCCTTCCAGTTCACTTTCACCCTGCCCTACATCTGCAGTTAGGGCAATGATCTCATAATCATACTCTTCCTGGAGCCACCTGACAATAACCGAGGTGTCCAATCCTCCCGAGTAAGCCAGTACCACTTTTTCTTTTGCCATTAGAATCGCCTCCGTTTGACTTAACTGCTAGAAAACCATACAAAATACCTAAAACCAAAATATTTATTCATGAACTGCCTTTGCAATGGTTTTTAATAGTCCGAGACCATCCATTAGTTCACTTTCACTAATGTTCAGCGGGGGAAGCAGGCGAATGGTTGTATCGCCGATGGCATTGATCAGCAGCCCTGCTTCAACACATTTTGCCAAGATATCCTTGGCTGTCGCTTTATTTAATTCCAGGGCACAGATTAAACCCTGCCCCCTGTATTCTTTGAACAGATCCGGAAATTCGTTAATCCAGCTTTCCATTTCCTGCTGAATAATCGTCCCTTTTCTGCTTACATCTTCTAAAAAGCCATTCCTAAGGATAAGTTCAAAAACTGCAAGGGCCGCACTGCAAACAACATGATTGCCGCCAAAGGTAGAAGCGTGATCGCCCGGTTTTAATACTTCAGTATATTTTTCTGCTGCAACCATCACCCCGATCGGCATACCACCGCCGAGCCCCTTGGCTGTAGTTAACAGATCAGGTTTCACCCCGTAGTTTTCAAAGGCCCAGAGTTTACCCGTACGGCCCATTCCACACTGCACTTCATCAAAAACTAGTAATATTTCTTCATGGTCACACAGTTCTCTTAAGCCTCTGATAAATGATTCATTAGCAACATGAACCCCGCCTTCACCCTGGATCGGCTCGATCATAATCGCTGCAGTTTCGCTATCGACCAGGTCTTTAAATGAATCCAGGTCATTGAACTTGCCGTAAGAAAAACCTTCCACAACCGGGGCAAAGGGTTGATAATATTTTGGCTGCCCTGTCGCAGTAACTGTTGCCATGGTTCGGCCATGAAAAGAATTTTCAGCAGTAATTATTTTAAAGCGACTTTCTTTATTCTTGCGGGCCAACTTTATTGCTGCCTCATTAGCTTCGGCGCCGCTGTTTGCGTAAAATACTTTACCATCCGGAAAACTATTCTCGACTAAAACCCGGGCTAATTCAGCCTGGGGTTCGCCATAATAGAGGTTTGAGGTGTGAATCAGTTTTCCAGCCTGTTCACAGATCGCTTCAACCACCTGCGGATGGCAATGCCCGACTACATTAACGGCTAGCCCGCCAAGAAAATCAAGATACTTTTTGCCTTTTTCATCCCAGACATATGAACCTTCCCCCCTGACAAGACATGGTGTCGTGTCAGCCTGGCGGTTGTAGGTATTGATAATAAACTGTTTTTCCAAATCCTGCGCTTTCTTCATTGATTTCAACCCTCCTTATAGTTTACTGGGTAACCATGGTGCCAATGCCGGCATCAGTAAATATCTCCAGGATCAGTGAATGTGGAACCCTGCCATCTACTATGTGGGTTCGCTTTACTCCTCCGTCCAAACCCATCAGGCAAGCCTCAACCTTGGGTATCATCCCTCCACTGATTTCACCATTTAAAATCATGGCCCTGATCTCACCCCGGCTGACAGATGAAATAAATTGCTGTTCACTATCCGTGACCCGATATATTCCATCAACATCGGTTAAAACAATCAATTTTTCAGCTTTAAGAGCTACCGCAACTTCACCAGCGGCATGATCGGCATTAATATTTAAGCTCTCCCCGTTGATACCAGACGCGATTGAAGATATGACCGGGATATAACCGTTATCACTGACCGTGTTGATCAGCTCAGGATTCACCTGTATTATTTCACCGACCCGCCCTAAATCAACCTTTTCTTCAGGATTGCCATTAACCATCTGCGGCTCCATTCGCCTGGCCTGCAGGATCTGGCCATCCCTTCCGCTAAACCCTGTCGACCTGCCGCCATGCTGGTTAAAAAGGCTAACAATGTGCTGGTTGATCTTGCCGTTCAAAACCATTTCTACAATTTCCATGGTTTCATCATCAGTAACACGCAGCCCGTTAATAAAAAGTGGTTCTTTCCCCAGTTTGCCCATAACCTGGTTAACTTCTTTTCCTCCGCCATGGACCAGGACCGGCTTAACCCCTATATACTTTAAAAGAATCATATCAAGGATTACCGATTCCATTAATTCAGGGCTAACCATGGCCTGACCACCATACTTGATCACAAAGTACTTCCCGGTATAATTCCGCATATACGGCAAAGCTTCAATTAATACTTCTGCTTTTGGTATACTTTTAAGAGCTTCCTGATTCATGTTATCCCCTGCTTTCCATTAACTCCTATAATCTGCATTAATGCTGATATATTCATGACTCATGTCTGTTCCCCAGGCCGTAACTTCAGCCTGTCCATTTTTCAAATCTATCAGGACCGGAATATCCCTCTTCTTAAGCACTTCTTTCATTTTTTCTTCACTGAATGGAACAGAGCCACCGTTTTCAGCTACCTGGTATGGCCCGATATAAATATCAACTTTCTCCGGATCAAATTTAATCCCTGAATAACCAAGCGCAGCAAGGATCCTGCCCCAGTTGGCATCTTCACCATAGAAAGCCGTCTTAACCAACGGCGAATTAAGGACACTCAAAGCCATAACCCGCCCACTTTTTTCATCATTTAAACCTTTAATGTTTAAGGTTATAACCTTGGTTATACCTTCGCCATCTTCAACAATCTTTCTGGCCAGCTCCTGGCAGGCTTCGATCAGCATTTCTTTAAAAAGCGGCAGGTATTCACTCTCCCTTGTAATTTCTATACCTTCGGCTGAGCCATTGGCCAGGATTATAGCCGTATCATTGGTGGAAGTATCTCCATCTACGGTAATAGAGTTAAATGATTTGTCAGAGGCCTCTGCAAAAAGCTCCTGCAGCAGGGTACGTTCAATTTTCACATCAGTTGTCAGGAAAGCCAGCATCGTCGCCATGTTAGGGCAAATCATGCCGGAACCTTTGGCGATACCCCCTAGATGAAATTCTCCATCGTCAGTGCTGCAGCGAAAAGCTGTCTGTTTTGTTACTGTGTCAGTAGTCATTATAGCCTGCGCAGCAGCCAGGTCATATTCCTCACCAGTGCCCAGGGCAGCAGCTGCCTGAACTATACCACCGGTGACTTTATTCATAGGCATGGGCACACCGATTACCCCGGTAGAGCTAACCATGACTTCTTGTGGCTTTAAACCGGTAGCATCTGCTGTTTTCTCAGCCATAACCCGGGCATCTTTTGTTCCCTGTTCTCCGGTACAGGCATTGGCATTACCGCTGTTTATTACCACTGCCTGGATCGGATTTTCCAGGTGTTCCTGGCAAAGATAAACCGGTGCGGCTTTAACCTGGTTGAGGGTAAAAACTCCTGCGGCCACAGCTTCTTTTTCACTGTAAATAATTGCTACATCTTTTTTTCCGTTCTTGATTCCGGCCGCAATCCCACCGGCCTGAAAACCTTTGGCCAGCGTTACACTCCTGTTTTCAACTGTTGTCCATTTTTTTTGATCACTCATTTAGAAATACCTCCAATAAAAAATCCTAATGCGCCTTTGTGCGTATAACTGCTACCAGGCGCTGGTATTTATAATTAATGTGCCGTCTGACCAAGACCGGCAGTTTCAGAGAAGCCGAACATCAGGTTCATATTCTGCACGGCCTGCCCTGCAGCTCCTTTTACCAGGTTATCAATGGCAGAAAGAATAATTAGCTGCCCGGTTCTGGAATCAAGCTTTAGAGCAAGATCACAGTAATTGCTGCCCCTGACAAAGCGGGTTTCCGGTAAAGCAGGTGGTTTTAATATTCTTACAAAGGGACTGCCACCATAAAAATCTAGATATAAGTTGTTTAATTCACTCTCACTTTGTTCTTTATTCAACTTAAGGTAAATAGTACTTAAAATACCGCGAATCATCGGAACCAGGTGCGGAGTAAAGGTTACTTTAAGCTGATTTTCAGCCAGGCGGCTCAACTCCTGTTCAATTTCCGGTGTATGCTGATGCGATGCAACCCTATATGCTTTAAAATTCTCTGTACACTCCGGAAAATGAAAAGGCTGCTTGGGGGCCCTGCCCGCACCGGATACACCAGATTTGGCATCAATTATAATACTTTTTAAATCAATCATGTTATTCTTCAAAAGGGGCGCCAGGGCCAAAATAATACCAGTCGGGTAACAACCGGGATTGGCGATTAGCCCGGCATTTTTAACCTGTTCTTTATAAAGCTCCGGAAGACCATAAACTGAGCATTCGAGCAGTTCCGGGTGAGGATGATCCAAGTTGTACCACTGGCTGTATACTGCAGGGTTTTTTAGCCGGAAATCGGCACTCAAATCAATCACCCTGAAACCTTTTTTATGCAGGACTGCTCCTGCTTCTGCCGAACTGCCATGAGGCAAGGCACAAAAGACGACATCAATAGTAGAAGGTACCTGGCCTGGTTCCATTTTTTCCAGGATTAAATCTGTCTGATCGTAAAACTGGGGATGGACATCACTAATCTTTTTGCCATCATGGCTTTCTGAGGTAGCCAGAACCAAACTGACATCGGGATGAGCATTTATTAAGCGAATCAACTCTATTCCTGTATAACCTGTCGCCCCTAAAACAGCTGCCTTTATCATTTGCCTTACCCTCCTCCAATACAAAAAGCCTCTCATCCTTTAAAGGACGAGAGGCTCGCGGTACCACCTTTATTGATTGACATTAATTGCCAATCCTCTCAAACCGTTTTCACGAAAAACGGCCTTGATAACGGTATAAA
>SL_3KL_010_SEDDRAFT_10003263_pt1 | contig 14753 bp, 13 predicted proteins | sample SodLakKL_010_SED_2_FD_10381 | JGI IMG/M metagenome (IMG submission 10381)
TATGCCTGCGGCGAGCCGCCTTGGATCCAGCGGCCTGGCGCTCCCAACGGCGGTCGCTCCTGTTCTTCAACAGCCTTCTAGGTGGATGGGGTCTTCGACTGGCCGGTTGCGGGCCGGCTCTACCTGCCGAAGGGCTGGGCGGCCGACCCGGAGCGGCGGAAGCGAGGCAAGCACCTGGCCACCGAAGGGCGGCTGCTTGGGGAACGACCGCTCGAGGGGCACGGAGAAGACCGCAAGCAGTACTTCGCCTGGGGGCTCGACGGGGCTCGACGCGCTCGAGCTGGAGGCCCTGATCGAACTCGCCCATGTACGCTGGGTCGTCGAGCGGTTCTATCAGGATGCGAAGGGAGAACTCGGGATGGATGACTACGAAGGCCGGTTCTGGACCGGTCTCCACCGCCACCTCGCCCTCGTCATGCTTGCCCACTCGTTTCTGACGCTACGGCAGAGCTATGGTCCCCAGATCCAGGAAGGACCGCCGGCGCCACCTCAGGGAGACCGCCCACTCTCACCCCCGCCCGCGCGGGGTTTTCCCCCGGTGACAAGAAGAAGCATCGCCGCTCTTCGGCGAACCGTGCTTGAAGAACTCTTTGCTCAGGTCATCGACAGCCTCACCCGGACGAGGGCATGGCTATAAATGACAAAGTAGTGTTGGAAGGCGGGCCATTGGGGAGTTCCGGCCTTGCTCCGGGGCCTGCGAACTCACTCGCGACCCCCAGCCGACGGTGGGCGCGGGGTCTGACGGCTTAGCGAGGAGCTATCCCGGTGGGTGGCTGGCGTCCAGGATGTCCCTCAACTGGAGGTCGTAACAGTCGGGGCAGAGACCGTGCGTGAAGGAGATTCCGGCTTTCTCTTCCGGACACGGATCGGTCTCTTTCCACTCATCCGACCCGATCTGGATTCGACCGCACCAGGCGCAGCGTTCGCGCACTTCCTGCGTGGCGCCGACCATGGACCCCTCTTTCGCGCCCTCCGCGACCTTTCTGGCCAGGACGACCATCGACTCTACGGTCCCATTGCGACGGAGTGGGAACGTCTGACTCAGAAAGGGTGAGCTCCACCCTTTTTCGTCCCCGAACAGAATCACGCGCTCCTGAGGCTCCCCGGTCTCCTGAGTGCATTCCAGAAGTGCGTCGAAGACCCTTCTGGAGTCGGGGTGCACGAGATCTCGCGCTGGAAAACCCATGGCGCGGCCTCGCTCGACCCCCTCGCGCAGTTGGTTCACGTACCGGACGACCCCGCTGTGGTCGACCACCAGGATGAAATGAGGGTTGGTGGCGAGGAAATCACGAAGGCCCTCGGTGCGTAGTTCCGGATCGGATTCCATACAGGATGCTCCATCGGCCTTCGCGGTGAGCGAAATCCCATCGTACTCCGGGCCTGGGCCGAAGGCAGCCTTACTCTGCGTATCCGCCTGGCCCGGAGGGGTAGAGGCCCGGCCGGTTGGCCGGACCCCCACCTGGACAGGACTGGATTCAGCGGCCGGGGGTCACGCCCAGCTGACCTACACACGAGACGCCCTCTTCGTCCGCGATGATCACGGACCATTCACCCTCGGTCCCTTCCGTCGCGTCGACTACGATGTGGAAGGCATGGTCCTCGGAAAGGACTCCACTGAGGCCACTCTCAGGAGCGAAGGAGACGGAGGCGGGTTCACCCATTTCCTCCGAGGGGGTGGCCATCACATCCTGATCTGCCTGGCCCGCCACGACCGAGCGGGGGTCGAAGCTCAGGTCGCACTCAGGGGTCGCTGAGGCAGTGGCCGGCGAGGACGCCAGCATCATGCCGAAGACGAGAGCGCTGCTCAGGGCGAGAAACCCTCCGGGCGCGGTCATCTTCTTGTGGGTGGTTGCAGAAGACATGCTTCCTCCTTGTCGATTGAATTGATTGGTTCAGCGCCGGTCTGTCGAGTGGCGCATGCCCTTCTCAATTGCAGGGAGCGTGCCATGTCCATAAAGTATTGTGATGAAGGGATTTAGAAAGTTTTTCCCAGCCGCTCGGAGGAATGTTCCTGAACTTCCTTCCCCCCTTCTGAAGCAGGCCCCGGCAAGAAGATTCCGACACCCGGTGTCCCGGGTCCGGCGTGTCTCCCGGAGAGGGACCGCGGATCCGGATTGGGACCGTCGGACTCAGGGAACGAGGAGGAGTCCCGCGAGGGCCAGGGCCAGACCGAGGACCAGCGAGCCCAGGAAGACCCCCTCCATGGAACGGATGTCACCCCGGGCCCAGCGATCTGCCATTCGGATCACCGGTGAGAGTTGGGCCATCTTCCGGGCCGCCCACCCTTCGGCGCGAGTCACGAGGGCCTCCTGGCTGGGAAGAGTGAGCCGACCCAGCCCGTGCTCGACGGGGATGAGCGCGTCTCCCGCTGGAATCCGGATGGTACGGAGCGATCCCAGGACAGTGGGGCGGACGCTGAGCCCCCACCCCACCAGGGCGCCCAGAAGGACTGGCAGAAGTCCGACGAGCCAGCCATCCAGCGCTGCCGGCAGTGCGACGGCTTCCGGGGAGGGGATGAGCGTCGGGATCCAGACGACACCGGTGGTCCCGATCCCGACCAGGAGGATCCACGGCAGTACGAGCCCGTGCGTCCCCTGAGCCCGGCCCCCGTTGGCGGCTACCACCTTCCCGGCGGGCGCAAGTGACTTCGAGTGTTGGTTTGCCAGGGCCTCTCGTCTTCGTCGCGCCAGGGTCGATAGGAAGCGGGCCAGGAGGAGGGTGGTACCGAAGGCGGCCACCAGGAGCAGCGGGTCGAGGATCGAGTAGGCGGTGCCCCCCAGCTCGGCCAACCCATCCTTGAGGGTGTTCTTGGCCAGACTCCCCGTCGTGAGTGGCAGGCCGGCCAGGGCCAGAGCGGGAAGGGACGTGGCAGTGAGGATCCAGGTGCCCCTGCGGTCGGGGCCCGAAGCGGTCTCCTCGGTCCGGTGGGGGTCGGGTCCGCCGGGCACTTTGTCGGCCACGCCCACCGAGAGGAAGAGGGCTCCTTTGGCCAGGCCGTGGTGGAGGGCGTAGACTCCGATGGCAGCTAGAGCCAGTGGAGCCAGCTCCGGATCGTGGAGGAGGAGGCCCGTCCCCATGGCCATGTATCCCATCTGACTCACGCTGGAGTAGGCCAGCACGGTCTTCGGGTCGTCCTGGGCCACCCCGCAGACCACGCCGTAGAAGGCGCCGAACACGCCCAGCACCAGGAAACCGCCGGCCAGGAGAGGGAGGCTGGTCTCGGCGGGCAACACCCGGATCCATCCCAGGAGGCCGGCCTTGATCATGGCCCCGCTGAGGAGGGCGCTGGCGGCGGTGGGCGCCACTGGATGGGCCAGCGGAAGCCAGAGGTGGAGCGGCACGAGCCCTGCCTTCACCCCGAAGCCCAGGGCGAGGAGCGTCCCGGTGGCCAATACGGGAAGAGCGGTCGGGTGACCCTCATGGAGTATCTCCCATACCCCCTCCATCTGGGAGCCGAAGAGGGGAACTCCGTCGGCGGCGACCCCGAGGCTGATGAGTCCCGTGAGCAGGGCCAACTCGCCGAGGATGGCCAGGATGATGTAGATCCTTCCAGCCCTGAGGGCGGCGTCGCTGCGGTCGTGGGCCACCAGCCCGTATGCGGCGAAGGTCATGAGGGCGAAGAAGAGGTAGAAGGCCAGCAGATCGCCGGCTACCACCAGGCCCAGATTCCCGGCCATCGTCAGGACGAAGAGGACGAAGAACGGATGCCGGCGCTCGTCGTCGGCGTGGTACCGGGCGGCGAAGGCCCCTCCCGCCACCCAGAGGATCGAGGTGAAGAGGAGAAAGATCGCTCCCGTGAGGTCCAGGGAGAGGTGGACGCCCGTGAAGAGGAAGGGAAGGTCGGCGAAGAGGACCTCACCCTCTGCCAGTTCGGTTCGGGTCAGGGCCCAGATCGCCAGCGCCAGCGCCGGGACGGCCCCCCACGGCGCCAGGGCGAGTCCCACACCCCGGGTGAAGCGGGAGCACCAGAGAAGCGAGAGGGCCATGGGAACACCCCAGGCAGCGATCAGGAGGCCCAGCGCCGGGGCCGAGGAGGTTGCCACGTCCATGCCCCCCATTACAGGTCCCCTCGTTCGACGATCAGGAGAGCCCAGCCCAGGGGACTCCAGTCGGAGGCCGCCAGCAGCCCCACGCCCAGGGACAGTGCGGCCGTGATCACGGTGGGAACGATCAGGCGCCAGTCGGCTTCGAGCCCCTTGAGGGACTCGGGGAGGCGCCAGTCTGCGTTCCGCTCGTCGAAGTAGGCGGTGCGGATCACCGGGAGGAAGTAGGCGGCATTGAGGAGGCTGCTGGCCAGGAGCACCCCGAGGATCCAGGGGGCATCGGCGCCCAGTCCCCCCAGTCCCAGGTACCACTTGGAGATGAAACCGGCCACGGGCGGAAGTCCGATCATGCCCAGCGCTCCGAGGGTGAAGGCGGCCATGGTGAGGGGCATTCGCCGGGCTACACCTCCCATGGAGCTCACGGTCTTCACCCCCAGGGTCTGGGCCAGGAGGCCGGCGCAGAAGAAGAGGGTGATCTTCATGAGCCCCTGGTGGACCAGGTGCACGAGTCCCCCCACATGGGCCATGGGATCCAGGAGGGCCACACCCAGGGAGATATAGGAGAGCTGGCTCACGGTGCTGAAGGCCAGGATCCGTTTCAGGTCGTCCTGGGCCAGGGCGCGGACCGATGCGTAGATGATGGTGAAGGCGGCGGCCACGACCACTACGGTAGTCACCCCCAGGTCCCACGAAACGCCGATGCCGAAGAGGGAGTGGATCAGCCGGATGACGCCGAACGCTCCGGCCTTCACCACGGCTACGGCGTGGAGGAGCGCGCTCACCGGGGCGGGGGCTACCATGGCGGTGGGCAGCCATCCGTGGATGGGAAAGATCGCCGACTTCACCCCCATCCCCACGAGGAGAAAGAGGAAGATCGTGGTGTAGAGGACGGGCTGGGCCGCCGCCGCCGTCGGATCGACGATGCCCCCGGGCACGAAGTCCACCGTCCCAGTCGTGACCTGGAAGAGGACCGCGCCCACGACCAGGATGGTCCCGGCGCCGAGGGTGTAGACCAGGTAGGTGCGTCCCGCCTTCACGGCCTCAGGCGTCCCGTTGTGGACCACCAGGGGGTAGGTGGTCCAGGTCAGGGCTTCGTAGAAGAGCACGAAGGTGAAGAGATCGCCGGCCATGGCCAGACCCGTGGCCGCGGTGACGCAGAGACTGAAGAAGCCGAAGAAGCGGGTCCGGTTCGGGGAGTCCTTCAGGTAGCCGATGGCGTACAGCGTCGTCACCAGCCAGAGGACCGCCGAGAGGGTCACGAAGAGGAGGGCAAGGGCGTCGGCCTCCAGGGTCAGGGCCAGTCCGGGAAGGACCTCCAGCGACCAGGCGTAGGTTCCCCCGAGGGCCACCCCCTGAAGCATGAAGGCCACGAACAGGACCTTCGCCACCGCCCCCACCAGGTTCAGGGTGTTACGCAGGAGCTGCTGGTCCTCCCGGAGGAACATGATGGCGATCCCGGGCACGAAGGAGCTCAGAACGACCGCCAGGGGGAGGGCCTCCCACTCGATGAGGGGATCGATGATCATGGGCGACCCCCAGCCCGAGACCCCATGGCCCGCATCCCGCCGATCACCATGGCTGGGCCCCGTTCAGGAGGAGGAGGTCCACCATCTCGACGGCCCGAACCCCCAGGATCACGGCCCCCAGCGCCAACAGGAGGGCGGCCCATTCCATCCGATTCGGCACCTGGCGCATGGACTCCTTCTCCTCCTTCCGGTCCAGGGCGTATCGGAGGACCAGGAGAACGTAGGCGATGGTGAGGAGTCCTCCCGCCCCGATGACTGCGGCCCATCCCCAGTGGCCCCCCTCCAGAGAGGAACGCAGGAGAAGCCACTTCCCCAGGAAACCGGCCGAGGGCGGCAGGCCGGCCAGGCTCAGTCCCCCGATTCCGAAGGCGAAAAACGACATGGGGAGTCGGTGCGCCACACCGGAGATGGCGCTGAGAGAGTCCTTGGCCACGGCGTAGCTCATGTTTCCGGCGGCCAGGAACATGGCCGACTTGGCCAGGGCGTGGGACAGGGCCAGGAGGACACCCCCAGTCCAGGCGTCGGCGCTCCACTCCCCACTCTCGGTGATCATGAGGGGAAAGAAGACGAAGAGGTAGCCCAACTGTGCCACGGTGGAGTAGGCGATCAGCCGCTTCAGGCTGGTCTGGCGCAAGGCCAGGATGGAGCCCCAGAAGATCGCGCCAGCCCCCAGGAGTCCGAGCAGGGTGAGGGCCTCGGGACTCCCGCCCCCATAGACGCCGAACCAGAGCCGCACCACGATGAAGAACGAGCCCTTGACCACCACGGCCGAGAGGAGGGCGCTGCCTGGAGCCGGGGCACCGGAGTGGGCCGGGGGGAGCCAGGCGTGGAGAGGGAAGAGCGCCGTCTTCGCCGCCATCCCCACGGTCATGGCCGCCAGCGCCGCCGCCGGAAGCGGACCGGTGGGCTCCAGCGCGGACAGGGCCTCCAGCGAGAGGGTCCCGTACTCGATGTAGAGGAGCGCCACTCCGAGGAGGAAGAGCATGGAGCCGGTGAGCGACACGATCAGGTAGCGCATCCCCGCCACCGTGGCCTGCCGGGTCACCGCCAGGGTCACCACGGCGGCGGCGGCCAGGCCCAGGATCTCCAGGGTCACGTAGAGATTGAAGAGGTCGGCCGAGAGGTAGATCCCGTTCAGCGCCGACCAGAGGAGAAGCCATAGCGGGGCGAAGTGACGTGCGCCGCGACCTCCTGGGGACTCCTCGAGCTCGAGTTCGAGGAGGTCGGCGAAGTAGGCGGTGGAGTAGAGGCTCACCAGTGCGCCCACCACCGCCGTCACCGTGAGCATGGCCACGGCGAATCCGTCCACCCAGAGCTCGATTCCCAGGGGTTGCCCCCAGCCTCCCAGGGCGTGGCGACCGGGGCCCTGGGTGGCCACCCCGATCCAGAGGAAGACCGAGCTGGCAAGAGTCGAGGTGGATCCGAAGGCGAGCCCCACTCGCAGGAGGTAGGGGCGACCGCCCAGCGCCGGGAGCGCGGCCATGAGGGGCCCGAAGACCGCGACGGTGGTCCAGAGCTCGAACGAGGTCACTGCGCTTCGTCCTCGCTCCGGGTGTGGTCCGGCTCCGGATCCTCCGAGAGGAAGGGGGAGCCGGTTCGAGCCGTGACCCGGAGGGCCATGCCCAGCGCCAGGGCGGTGGCGGCCACGGCCACCACGATGCCCGTGAGGACCATGGCCTGGGGAAGGGGGTCGGCCACCGCCTCATCCGCCCGGGCTGGGGCTGCCAGGAGGAGGATGAAGATTCCCGTTCCCATGAGGTTGATGGCGAGGACCTTCCAGACCAGGTGGGCGCGGACCACCACGGCATGGAGACCGAGCACGAAGATGCCGAGTCCGGCCAGGGCATAGAGGTCCAGGACCGTCATCCTTCTTCCTCCTGGCCCGAGTCCGGATCCTCCGATGGGAGAGACGAGGGCAGGGCCCTGCCCAGGGGGTCTCCCAATGGATCCACCGTCGCCAGTGACGGGTCCGGATCGGGCACCGCCGGTACGTCCACGAAGAGCTCCACCAGGACCACGGCGATGGAGAAGGTGAGGAGGACCTCGATCCCCAGGATCAGGGGATACGCCCAGCCCTCGGGGTAGGCCATGAAGGAGCCGGTCCATGGCATGACGGCGACCCCCACGGCCACGAAGACGGCGACCCCGCTGGCCGCCGCGGCCCTCACCGTCAGGGATCCTGCGGTGGGAGGGCGGAGGACGCCGGAGACGGCCAGGAGCACGCCCGCGCCGGCCAGGAGAGCCCCGGCCTGGAATGCGCCCCCCGGATCGCTGGATCCCATCCAGGTCAGATAGATCGCGGTCAGGAAGGCCACCGGGACGGCCAGGCGGACCAGCGCGTCCAGGACCTCCTGATTCGACATTTCCGAGGGCGCTCGGCCGAACTGCCGGCTCCCCCGGTCAAGCGACCAGACCGCGGCCATGGCCGTAACCAGGACCGCGACCTCCAGGAGGGTGTCGTAGCTCCGGAAGTTGAGGAGCACACCCGTCACGGGATTGGACACACCCGTCTCGGGAAGCCGATGGGCGATGAGATCGGGGATCATCGCGGACCGGGGGGTTCGCTGCATCAGAGCCCATCCCAGGCCGACCAGCACCAGCGCCGCCACTCCACCCAGGAGACCTCGGAGCCACCCTGGACCATCGCGGGTGCCGTCGTCGGCCAGGAGGGCGTGATCGGCAGCTTCCGACAGTCGGGGACGGGGGGCGGACTCGCTCATTCTCCTCCCTCCCGGGCTGCCGGATCGACCTCTCCGGGGGTTCGCTCCGCCAGACGCTGGAAGGTGTTCAGGAGAAGGGCTCCGGTGACCCCTGCCCCGAGGGCCGCCTCCGCCAGGGCCAGGTCCGGTGCGCCCAGGCGGATCCATGCCAGGGAGAGGGTAAGCCCGTAGGCAATGAAGAGAACGATGGCCTCGAAGAGCTGTCGGGTGTGGAGGATCCGGGCAGCGAGTCCCACCAGCAGGACGATCACCACTACGTCGAAGGCCATGGAGATGGGCTCGAGCGAACCGGTGCCCAGCGCCATGAAGGCAGAGCCGGTGAAGAGGGACGACGGGGCCATCAGGACGCGGCCTGATGTTCGGCTTCGCCGCTCTTCGGGCCTCCCCTGAGGGGCTCGACCCCGGACCGAAGCGAGGCGTCAGCCAGAAGGTGGCATACGGTGGCCGCTGCCATGAGAGCCAGAAACCAGATGACCAGGAGGAGAATTCGCGTGGGCCACGTTCCCACCTGGAAGGTCAGACCCAGGACGATGAGGCCCAGCCCGAGGGTGTCGGCCTTGGTCAGGGCGTGAAGCCGGCAATAGACATCGGGAAAGCGGAGGAGTCCCACGGTCCCAGCCAGGAAGAAGAACGCCCCGGCCAGGACCAGGATCACGGTGGCACCGTCGGCCAGTGCGCTCATTCCCACGCCGAGCAGCTCACCCTCCAAGGTCCACCTCCTCTTCACCCGGAGAACCCGCCTTCCGGACCCACCCCCGCTTCACGAAGGCCACCGAGATGACCACGGCCAGAAGAGCGAAGATCAGGGCGATGTCTCGCAGAGCGGGCTCGCCGGTGGCCTGAGAGAGGAGGAGGACGATGGCGACGCCTGTGGTTCCGAAGAGCTGGGCGGCAAGCATCCGGTCGGCCTGGGTGGGGCCTCGCACCACCCGAATCAACCCGGCCGCCACGTTCAGGAGGAGGAAGAGGGCGACCCCCGTGAGGAAGGCACTCATGGGGAGTTCACCTCAGGTCCCTCGCCCGACGTCATGATTCCGAAAACCCGGCCGGCCCGGGTCTCCAGCTCGGCGAGTCGCTCGGCGGTGTCCGGTTCGGAGGCCAGGAGATGCACCGTGAGNAGCGGCCCCTCGAGCTGGGCGCTGAAGGTGCCCGGGAGGAGGCTGATGGAGTTCACGAAGAGGCTGCGGGCAGGGCCCACCGGGAGGCGGACTTCATACTCCAGAAGGTCCGGACTCAGGGGAAGCGAGGGGGAGAGGGCCCTGCGGCTGACATCGATTCCGCCGGCCACGCCCTCACGCACGACGAAGGGGAGAAATCCGACGATCCCGGTCACTCGGAGTCGTGGACTGGATCGCTGGGCCAGGGAGGCCAGGATCGCGGTGGCCCCGGCTACCCCCAGGAGGGCCGCATACCACCCCTCGAATCCCCCACCCACCAGGATCCACCAGAGCCCGGAGAAGGCGACGAACCAGAGCAGGGGACGTAGCGACATGGCGCGGGCGGAACAGGGGTGGGAGAGGGACAGCCGGTCGGTACCAAACCTGTTTGGACCCTGCTTGTTCCGGTTCGGGCCCTTTCGGGCGCATCAAGGTCCTGAGGCCGGGTCAGTTCTCGCCCACCAAGCGGAGGAGTTCCTGGACCGCTCGCTCGAGCTGCGGATCGCCTCCCCTCGTCTCGGCCTCCGGGGGGTTCGGGACCCGGATGTCGGGCTCGGTCTGCCAGTTCTCCAGGAAACGTCCGGTGTTCGTGTCCTTCACCCCCCGGCCGGGCACTCCCCAACGAAGTCCATCCAGGAGGACCTGGCCTCCGCCGAAGGTGCAGGTGCCCGGCACCGGCATCCCGATCAGGGGACCGATCCCCATGGTCTGGTAGGCCCAGGCGAAGCAGTGGCCATCGGAGTAGTTCGCCTCGTTCGCCAGCGTCACGCTGGGGCGGGTCCACCGGAAGTTGGGTTCGAAGCCGCTGCTCCGATCGTCGGTGGTATAGTCGAAGAAACGGGTTCCACTCAGGAACATCTCCAGGTCGGCCACCAGGTCGCCCCCGGTATTGAACCGGGTGTCCACGACAAGGCCTTCGGCGTGAGCGTGCCGCCCCATGACCTCTTCGAATGTGGAGCGGTAGGCGGTGTCGTTCATCCCGGGAATGTGAACGTATCCCAACCGACCTTCGCTCAGGAGCTCCACCTCCGCCCGGTTCCGCTCCACCCATCGGCGATAGCGGAGAGGCCTTTCCTCAGCCAGGGTGATGGGTTTCGCGACCACCTCCCGGCGCTCTTCCCCGTTCCGGATCCGGAGGAGCACGTTCCGATCGGCCTTCCGGTTGAGGAAGCGGGCCGGGTCCTCTCCTTCCAGCTCCTCTCCGTCTATCGCTTCGATGACGGTTCCGGTCTCGATTCCGATCCCGGCGCGATCCAGGGGACCCCCGGTGAGGACCTCCGTGACCCGGATCCCTCCGTCCGTTTCGGACTGGTCGTAGTAGATCCCCAGGGAGCTGGTGGAGTCGTCGGTGTCCTCGGAGGATGTCCAACGGGCCCCGCTGTGGCTCACGTTGAGTTCGCCCAGCATCTCGCTGAGGAGCTCCGCGAACTCCTGGGGGGTGCGGATGTGGGGGAGAAACCGTTCGTGGGCCTCCCGGGCGGCCTCCCAGTCGGTGCCGTGGAAGCTCTGGGTGTAGAAGGTGTCGCGGGTGCGTCGCCAGACCTGGTCGAACATGGCGGCCCGCTCGGCCGTGGCGCTCACCTGCATCTCGCCCTGCACCGGTACGGTGTGGCGCGTGCCCGGGCCGGGCTCGAAGGTGGAGATTCGACCATCCGCCAGGATGAAGATCTTCGCGTTCTCGCCGTCCCACATCATTCGGGCGGAGGTGGCATTGAGTTCGGCTATCTGGCGGGTCTCCCGGGTCCGGATCGAGGTGGACCAGAGGTTCAGACCCCGCTCGAAGCGGGCCAGGTAGTATAGAGTCTCGCCGTCGTCGCTGAGGAGGGCGTCACTCATGGACGAAGAGTGGATGGTGAGGCGGGTGCGTCGATCCGGGGCTCCGTCGAAATCGAGTTCGAGGAGGGGCTCATCCCGGGAGGCCTCGTCGATGTCATCGCCCTCCCCGGTGGCTTCCTCCTCCTCTTCCCGGAGGAGGGAGATCTCCTCCTCGGAGAGCCGGAAGCGATCCCACGCCTCCTGGTCGAAGAACATGGCGTAGGCGTCCATCTCGGTGGCCCCGGTCTTGGCGAGGGCCCGGAGCCCGTCCCGGTTCGAGCGCCAGAGCATGGCCTTTCCTCCCAGGATCCAGGTGGGCCACACGTCCTGGAACCCGCTTTGGGTCAGGTTCAGGACCTCGCCGCTCCCGTCGGTCCGCACCACGCCGATCTCCCGGGGGGCCAGCCCGGGCACGGCGTAGGTGAAGAGGATCCATTGGCCGTCCGGGCTCCACTCGAACTGATGGGTGGGCCCCGTCGAGAAGATGTGCTCCTCGGTGAGCAGGGTGGTCACCTCTCCCGAATTCCGGTCCAGGACCCGGAGGCGGTTCAGCTCCTCGATGAAGGCGATCCGCTCGCCGTCCGGACTGTAGCGGGGCTGGAAGTTCTGCCGGTCGTTGACGACGACCGGCGTCTCCTCGATCAGGGTCGAAGAGAAGAAGTATCGCTCGGCCTCACGGGTGCGACGGGCCTCGTAGATGCCCCAGCGGCCGTCTCGCTCCGACGCGTAGATGAGACCGTCGCCGTCGGGCGAAAACTCCACGCCCACCTCCCGGTCCGGGGTGGTGGTGATCCGCTTCGTGGTTCCGGCCTCCACGCTGGCTACGAAAACGTCTCCCCGGAAGGTGAAGGCCACCTCGGTCCCGTCGGGTGAGACATCCAGCTCGTCGGCACCTCCGGCCACCGGGATCACCCGCTCATCGTTGGTACGGCGGTCGGTGGCGACGGTGATTCTCAGGGTTCGGGGCTCCTCCTTCGCCGGGGCCAACGTGTGGATCCGTCCGTCATGCCCGAAGCTCAGGGTCCCGTCGTCGGCGGCGGAGAGAAAGCGAACCGGCGCTCCGTCGAGAAAGGTGATCTGGCGTCGTTCCCCGGTCTCGAGCTCCAGTCGGTGCACATTGAAGCTGCCGCTCTCCTCGCTCAGATACACTGCGGCCCGGTCGTCGTCCACCAGCACAGGGTGGCGGTTCTCCCACTCGTCATTGGTGAGCTGCCGGTGCACTCCGGTAGAAGGGTGGTACTGCCAGAGATCCCGAGTGATGGCTGAACGCTGGTATTTCCGCCAGGGATCCTCACCCCCCTTCCGGTCGTGGTACAGGAGGAAGGAACCGTCGTGGGCCATCACCACTTCCTCTGCGGGGCTGGCCAGAAGCTGGATCGGGCGCCCTCCCTCGACGGACACCTGGTAGAGCTCGGGCTGGGAGGGGGTGGGGTAGCCCCGATGTTCGGCGTCGTTGAGCCGGGCCGCGCCGAAGACCACGTGCGCTCCGTCGGGCGTGAAGGCGTACGGGAACTCGTCCGAGGAGTGCCAGGTGAGTCGCCGGGCCTCACCCCCTTCGGCAGGCATGAGGAAGACGTTGAAGTTCCCGTACCGNTGGCTGGCGAAGGCGATGTGCCGGCCATCGGGGCTCCAGACCGGCATGAAGTCGTGGCCCGTGTGGGTCGTGAGGGGCACGGCCTCGCCTCCGTCGACGGACACCCGGTACAGGTCACCCCGGTAGGTGAAGGCGATCGTTCGGCCATCGGGAGAGATGGCGGGATAGCGGAGCCATTCGGCCTCCGCGACGGCTGATTCTGACTCTGCAGCCTCGCCCCCGGAAGGCGGGGCCTGGGCTGGCAGGCCCCGGGGGCCCTGGCCTATGGAGATGAGGGCTGCCAGGGTCAGCAGGACCGACGCCATGGAGCCGGATGTGTGAGCGAAGCGCATGGATGGTGGAGGCCGAAGGGACGAGGCGGTGTTGGGAAGCGGAGCCCACGAGTGCCGGGTGAATCTTCCTCGGGCGACGAGATCCGGCAAGCGGACCTGATGACCTGGGGCCCTACCGTCCGTATCCACGAAACTGCTCGTGGACCTGCGCCATCTGTTCCTCGGTGAGGAGGACGGGGTCGCCCGCCTGCAGTGCGGTCAGGTACTGGTGCGCCAGCGTCTCAATCTCGACGCCCAGCTCCAGCGCCGCCCCAGGGTCGGGGCCCAGGGCCAGGATTCCGTGGTTCGCCAGGAGGCAGGCCGTGCGACCCTCCAGCGCGTCCAGGGCGAGATGGGCCAGCTCTGCGGTGCCGAAGGGAGCGTATCCGGAGCACCGGATCGAGTTGCCCCCGGCCAGCGCCACCATGTAATGGAAGGGAGGGATCTCACGGTGGAGGCAGGCCAGTGCCGTGGCATGCACGGGATGGGCGTGCACCACGGCCCCCACCTCGGGGCGGGCGGCGAGGATCCCGGTGTGCATGCGCCATTCGGTGGAGGGACGGGCCGAACCCTCCCGGAGCACCTCTCCCGACGGGGACAGGAGCGGAAGGTCGTCCGGGGCCAGCTCGTGGTAGGGAACGGCCGAGGGGGTGATGAGGATCCCCTCCTCGGTCCGGGCGCTCACGTTCCCCGACCGACCCGCATTGAGTCCTGCCGCGTTCATGGCCCGGGCTGCCTCCACCACGGCCGTTCGCATCGCCGAAGCGTTCATGCACGTCGCGACCTGACCGTGGCCCTGGACCACGGGAGGGAGTTCAGTCCCGCGGGCGACGCCGGCACCAATCCCTCCTGGGTGATGAGGCCGGTAACGAGTCGAGCCGGAGTCAGATCGAAGGCGGGATTGGCGGCCCGGGTCCCGGGGGGCGTCAACTCGACCAGGGCCACCTCTCCATCTGCGGTACGCCCCCGGACATGGGTCACCTCGTCGGGGTTTCGCTCCTCGATGGGGATCGCCCCTCCGTCGGCCAGAGTGCGGTCGATGGTGGAGAGGGGCGCGGCCACGTAGAAGGGAACCCCGTTGTCCCTGGCCGCCAGGGCCTTGGGGTAGGTCCCGATCTTGTTGGCCACATCTCCGTTGGCCGCCACCCGGTCGGCCCCGACGATGCAGAGGTCCACCCGGCCCTGGGCCATGAGGTACGACCCGGCGGAGTCCACGAGGACGGTGTGCGCGATCCCAGCCCGGCCCAGCTCCCAGGCGGTGAGGGCGGCCCCCTGGTTCCGGGGCCGGGTCTCGCTCACCCAGACGTGGAGCTCCACCCCCTCCTCATGGGCCAGGTAGAGGGGAGCGGTGGCGGTCCCCAGGTCGACGGTGGCGAGCCGGCCGGCATTGCAGTGGGTGAGCACCTGGACGGGACCCTCCCCTCCGTTCGATGCCGCGTTCCGAAGCAGGGTCAGGCCCTCCTCTCCGATCCGCCGGTTCACCTCCACGTCGGCTTCGGCCAGCCGTGCGGCCTCACCGTAGGCCGCGCGGGCTCGCTCCTCCGGCGGGAGGGGGAGGGTGACGGCGGTGACCCGGTCCACCGCCCA
>SL_3KL_010_SEDDRAFT_10003264_pt1 | contig 14752 bp, 16 predicted proteins | sample SodLakKL_010_SED_2_FD_10381 | JGI IMG/M metagenome (IMG submission 10381)
GACGAACTTTTTAATGCGCATATGCTATCTCCAATTGTCCAATAAACTCCACTTCCAATTCCGGCGGAATCTCGGTGAACGATAGAACCGCCGCATTCGGAAAGGTTGTATGAATCAGTTTGTAAAAATACGGTCGAACGGTGGCTGCACATAAAACAACCGGCTGGATACCCTGTACGACCGCCGTCTCGATATTATCGGTCAGGCTGGCGTTAATTGCTTTTATAATATCGGGGGAAAGACCCAGACTCGGGTTGTTCTCCCGTTGATTTTGTAAAGCATTCGAGATGATTTCTTCCAGTTTCGGGTCCATCGCAATGCCCCTCAGGATTCCGTTCTGGTCCCGGTAGAGCGATGCGATAGTTTCCGATAATGAATGCCTGACATACTCGGTCAGGACGTCGACGTTCTTCGTGACACGGGAATAATCGAGCAGCGCTTCGAGGATAGTGACAAGATCGCGAATCGGTATTCCCTCTTTCAGCAAATTCTGCAATACCTTCTGGATCGTCCCTGTCGGAAGAACATCATTATTCAATTCCTCTACCACTGCAGGATACTCACGTTTAATATTGTCGATTAACTTTTTCGTATCCTGTCTGCCGAGAATTTTATCCGCGTTTTGTTTTAATACTTCGTGCAGATGCGTCGAGAGAACTGCCGACGGCTCGACGACCGTATATCCGTCAAGTTCAGCTTCTTCACGCTGGTGATGCTGTATCCAGCGCCCCTGCAATCCGAAGGCAGGTTCGATAGCCGCGACACCTTCGACGTTGTGTTCGCTGCCGCCTGCGCTCATGGCAAGCAATCGATCCATCATAAGGGTATCGCGCGCAATCACATTGCCGCGTATCTTTATAATATATTGCGCCGGATCGAGCTGTAAATTATCACGTACTCTGACGGGGGGGATGATAATGCCAAGCTGTATGGCCAATTGTTTACGGATATTGGTAATTCTGCTGAACAGGTCTCCGCCCTGATCCTCATCCACGAGAGGAATAAGACTGTATCCGATTTCCAGTTCAATAGGATCTACCTGCAGATAGTCCTCAATTTTTTCTTCAGCCGGCAATTTTTTGAGCATCTCTGTTTCGTCGGGCTGCTTAACCGTTTTCGCTTTACGGGATTTTGTAAAACCTAATGCAAAGGTGGTTCCGGCAAGGAAAAGGAATGGTAGAGTCGGCATTCCCGGAACAATTGCCAGAAGGAACAGTGCGCCTCCGGCGAGCATAAGAGCTTTCGGATGGCCGAATATCTGCGATCTCATTTCGATATCGAGTTGATTACCCGCCGCACTGCGTGTAACGACGAGACCGGCCCCCGTTGCGACTATCAATGCCGGAATCTGGGTCACCAATCCGTCACCGACCGTAAGCAGGGTATACGTACGCATCGATTCTTCGAGTGTGAACCCCCGTTGGGCCATACCGATTATGAACCCGCCGAGAATGTTGACAATATTTATCAGTAATCCGGCAATCGCATCGCCTTTGACGAACTTACTTGCTCCGTCCATCGCACCGTAGAATTCCGCTTCGCGTGCAATGAGCGCCCGCCGCTCCCGCGCTTCACGTTCATCTAAGAGCCCGGCGTTTAAATCTGCATCGATTGCCATTTGTTTTCCGGGCATCGCGTCGAGCGTAAACCGGGCAGACACTTCGGCAATTCGGCCGGACCCTTTGACGATCACCACAAACTGGATCATAACCAGAATGAGAAAGAGAATAAACCCGACGACGTAATTGCTTTGGACGACAAATGAACCGAAAGAATCTATTACATTCCCGGCATAGGCCTGACCGAGTATCAACCGCGTAGATGCGATATTCAGTGACAGCCGAAATATCGTAATAATTAACAGCAAGCCCGGAAATACCGACAATTCAAGCGGACTCTTGATATACATCGAAACCATTAAAATTAAAATGGCAAGGGTGATATTCGCGGTAAGCAGGATATCCAGCACAAACGGAGGCATTGGCAGAATCATTAATGCCAGAACAAGCATGACACCGATAGCAAGGAATACATCCATGTTCTGCGAAACCATTCGCAGTACCGGATTATTCATTATTCCTGATCGTTCTTTCATCGATGTATTCATGAGCAGTTACCTAGTTCCTCTTCTTTTTCAGTCGGTAGATATACGCAAGGATTTCAGCGACGGCCTGGAAGAGCTTTTCCGGTATTTCTTCACCGATCTCAACTGTTTTGTATAATGTCCGGGCGAGGAATTTGTCTTCCACGAGCGGTATATTATGCTCGACCGCGATCTCCTTAATTCGTTCGGCAATTTTCTCTGCACCTTTTGCGACCACTTTCGGTGCCCCCATGTTTTTCTGATCATATTTCAGCGCAACAGCTATATGCGTCGGGTTCGTCACGACAACGTCAGCGGTAGGTACATCCTGCATCATCCTCCTGTAAGCTATTTGCCTCTGAACCGACCGGATCCGGCTTTTGATGAGCGGATCTCCTTCGGTGGATTTACTCTCTTCCTTCACCTCGTGTTTTGTCATTTTCAGTTCGGTCTCGTGTTCATACCGCTGATAGAGATAATCAAAAATTGCCAGCACCAGGAATCCGATGGCTACTTTCAACGAAACCGCAAGTGACGCTTTTGCCATAAATCCTACGATCGATTGAATATCGCTGTCCATCAGATACATCGATTCTTCAATCACGCCTTTTAAAGAAAAATATGCGACGGTGCCGATGACCGCGACTTTAATCAGGTTTTTCAATAGCTCGACGGCGGCACGCCGTGATGCCATCTTTTCTTTTATGCCTTTCAACGGATTGAATTTTGAAAACTTCGGCTTCATCGGTTCGAGCGTAACCAGAAAACCAACCTGCAAAAAGCTCACCAGGAGTCCGACGGCAAGCAGACCCAGCGCCACCGGTCCGACGACAACTCCGATAGTGATAAACGAGCGAATAAGTAATTCATACGCAGTATCGAAGTTTAATTGCATAACGGGTGCATTCACAAAAATATGTTTCATAAAGTTTGAGAGCTCGTATGCCAGTCCCGCGCCCCCGAAATAGAGAAACAGCAGCCCGAAAAGGAGTAAAAAGGCGGAATTTATCTCCATACTTTTTACCGCTTTACCCTTTTTACGCGACTCCTCCTTCTTCTTAGGAGTTGCGGGCTCGGTTTTCTCCTGAAATGTATCTTTATGTTCTGCCATTTGATTTTATAAAAATGTTACCAGTTCCATCATGTTTCTCTGGAAATCCGTTAATAATTTCTTAAAGACAAACCCCAGCATCGGCATCGTCGTCATCAGTATCATAATTCCCAAACCGATTTTAAGCGGGAAGCTTACAATGAATACGTTCATTCGGGGAACGACCCTCGCAAGCAATCCAAATCCGACATTGACTAAAAACAAAGCAACAAGAATGGGTGCCGACAGCATGACGGCAACCACAAATATCGTACTCCCCGCGGTTATGAAACGCTCGAGCATAGATATCGAAAAAGCAAACTCGCCGATAGGGATCGAAACGTAACTAACCTGAAGAGCCTGTATGGTTACATGATGTCCGTTTACAACGATAAAAATGAGCATCGAAAATAAATACATAAAGCTGGAAAGTATCGGTATCTGTTGACTGCTTTCCGGATCAAACATATTTGCAAAATACAATCCCATGTTAAACGAAATAATGCTCCCCGCATATTGCGCACCTGCAAAGATCAACATCGAGACGAACCCGATCAATAAACCGAGAGTCATTTCCTGTATGATCGTAAAAAAGAACAATCCAAACGCCATATCTGTCTCTATCCCGGTACGAAGCAACAGCGGATACATCAGATACGAGACAAAAAGAGAAATCGCTATCTTTACGTGTAAGGGTACGGCTGAGTGACCTATGACCGGCGCTATGGCGACAAAAGCTCCAATCCGGGCAAAGATCAATAAAAACAGCATAAATTGTGATATATAAACTTCCATCCCTTACTGCCCTATAAAAGGTATACGGTTGTATAAATTAATGGTGAACGATGTAATAAGACCGACGATCCAGGGGAACGTTACCACAATGACGATAAATACCGCAACTATTTTCGGTACAAATGTAAGCGTGAATTCCTGTATCGATGTCGCGGCCTGAAAAATCGAAATCGATAATCCCACGATAAGTGCAACCGCGAGAACCGGACCTGAAATTAAGAGCATAGTGAAAAAAGCTTCACGTGCAATATGTATGACAAATTGTTCGGTCATGCTATCATATTATCCAAAACTGGTTATCAGCGAGCCGACGATGAGATGCCACCCGTCGACCATAATGAATAAAAGAATTTTAAATGGCAGCGATATGATGATCGGCGGCATCATCATCATACCCATAGACATCAATACACTGGCTATCACCATATCGATTATTAAAAATGGTATAAACAGGATAAACCCGATCTGAAAACCTATCCGTAGTTCACTGAGTGCAAATGCTGAAATTAACGCATATGTTGAGATGTCATCGCGATTATCCGGCTTCACCTCACTGTCAATACTGACAAAAAGTGCCAGGTCCTCCTCACGGACATGCTTAAACATAAAGTCGCGAAGAGGTTCAACACCCGATTCGACGGCATCCTGAAAGGTAATCTCATCATTCAGGTATGGCTGTAAGGCGATAGTATTCACTTCTTTCCATGTTGGAGTCATGACAAAAAATGTTAAAAACAAGGCCAACCCGATAACAACTTGCGCCGGCGGCATTTGCGGCGTACCCATTGCCTGCCGTAAAAAATGAAATACGATTATCATCCGTGTAAAACTTGTTGTAAGGATCAGAATTGCCGGAGCAAGCGAGAGAATTGTCATCAGGAACAGGATCTGCAGCGTCATCGCCACGTCTTCCCTTGATTCTGCAGACTCAACCCCGACCGAAATTCTCGGGAACGGGATTGTTGTTTCCTCGGCGTGCAGACAACCCGAGACCACAACGAAAAATAAGATGATATATGTTAATCGTTTCATCGGTTTCTCTCTGTCAGGCAGTTTTACCGGCCTGCTTCATTGCCTTTGACAATATTCCGATAAAAGGCATTTTGATCGTTTCTTCATTTGATTTTTTCCAGCGAATCCAACTACGAACCGGACTATGTTCGGTTTCCGTATGTACCAGTGTGTTAATTTTTTTTATACTTTTTTCATCGTCAATCTCGGTAAGCGTTTGCATGGTGGCATCAGTGGCTCCCACGACGATCACCCTGTCAAGTACTCTGAGGACATACACATTTCGTTTCTGATGTAACGTACGCATACCGAGCACCTCTACATCAACCGACATGGGACGGTGGATAGTACCGCCTGCCAGATAACGTTTCATAATGAAAAGTATGAAAAACATAAGAACGAGCACGCCGGCGAGCGATAAAAGCATTTTGAAAAATATTTGTTCCATGGTTACGCTCCTAACGATCTGACACGATCCACAGCGTTCATTAGATTGGTAATCCGGATACCAAAGTGCTTCTCTATAACAACGACTTCCCCCTCAGCCATCTTTTTTCCGTTAATAAGGATATCGACCGGTTCACTGGCAAGTTTTTCAAACTCGACAACNGAGCCGCGTTTCAGGCTCAGAATGTCCTTGATTAAGAGTTGTGTTCTTCCGAGTTCGATAGAAACGGGTAAAGATAAATCCATTAAAAGATCAAGTTTTATATCATTTCGATCGCCGGAGGTGTCCGGTTGAATATTCTGGAAATCCGCCGATTTCATATCGACGGTTGATGTTTCTTCATCCGATCTTTCAGCCTGTGTCTTTTCTGAACTATCTGTATCCTGCCGGCTTGCATCGGCTGTCATGATTTTTTCATCCTGCAACGAAGATTGTTTTTTTTCACTTTGTTTTTTCGCCATAGAATTATTCCTTTAATTTTTCGATGGTGTTCTCGGTTCGTGTAATTTTAATCGCTGTTCTGCTGTTTGACACGCCGGGGCGTCCCCATAACCCGCTCTTTCCTCCGATTTTCAGCTCAACCTCACTATGTGCCGGTATGTTTGTCCTGAGCACATCACCCGGTTCAAGCCCCAACAATTCGGATAATGTGATCATTGTGTTGCCCAGTACCCCGGTTATCGTCATGCTGGTATCTTCGATAGACCGCAGAATAGACTTCGAGCTTTCTTTGTCATGGGATGCATTGCCCATACCGCTGAAATGCTGCATATTCAGTTTTTGTAATACGTCGTCGAGTGCAAAAGTCGGGAAGCAAATATTCATCGGATATTTTTTTTCTGCAACAGTGACTTCAAAAGATACCACGAGCACAATCTCGCTTGCCGGAGCTATCTGGGCAAATTCACCCTCAGCTTCTAATCGTTCATACCGGAATGTGAGCGGTGAAATCATTTTCCAGGCTTTCTGAAGATTCTCCAATGCACGATCTATCATACCTTTCATAATGCTCTGTTCGATACGTGTTATCAGGCGGGGTTTTCCCGTATATTCAGCGGGGCCTCCAAGCAGACGGGCAACCATCGCCAGGACGAGTTCAGGACTAAGCTCGAAAATTGCCAATGCGTCGGATTCTTTAATACGGAATACATACAGTGCACTGGGGCTTGGGACAGATAATATATATTCGGAATAAAATATTTGATCGACCGATAATACGTTCACGGATGCGTTTGTCTGTAGCCGGGAAACCAGAAATGAACCGAGTGATTCTCCGAAATTTTCATGCACCGCCTGTAAGGTACGCAACTGATTTTTTGAAAGCCGATGAGGTAAACGAAAGTCGAAAACGCGTACTTCTTTATCCTGGATAGTACTAGCAAGCGGATTCTGCTGTTCATCCTGATTTCCGGTATTCATTCCGGAAAGTAAAGAATCGATCTCTTGTTGCGAGAGTATTTCAGCCATACATGCGATCTCTTATTGGATAATGAATTTACTAAAATATACCTGGTTAATGCTTCCGGATCTGATTAATGCGTTCACTTCTGCTATAATTTCTTCTCTGAGTAAAGCCCTCTGATCGACGTTGACCAATTCTTCGAGGCGTTTGCTTGTTAAGATCGTGTTCAGAATATCCCGTAGCTGGACGTCTTTTCTTGTCAACTCTTCCTTCGTATCTTCCGACGTCACTTCGAATCCGATAGTGGTCAATAAAAAACGGGTTGCATTCGTACCGGCGGGATTAATGACAATATCATTCACCACATACACGCTGAAATCCTGAAGGGTATCCACGGTTTCAATCTGTTGGGGTTCGTTCACATGCACCGGTTGCGGTGATTGTGGCTGCGATAAGAATTTCCCTATCAAAAAATATATTAAGACCACCTGTATGATAAATATCGGCACGATGAAAATGATCATCTTTTTCATTGAAAAAGCCGATTCTTTGCTGCTTACCTCCTGACCGGCATTACCGGCGGGATCATTATTTTTCATTTTTGCGTCTTCTGTTTTTTTTGCCATACAAATCTCCTATGTTGATACCACTATTAGTTATGTCAAACGTTGTGCCATAAATGGGGCCGTATAAATCCCCCTTTTCGGGCTTAAAATGCTAAAAAAAATGATGAATAACCTTGTTACGGGAGAGTTTACGACAAGAGGTGGCTAATAATCGACAGATGGTGAATATTTGGAAAAACCATTATCAACCTGTGATTGGTATCTTATAGTAATGCGGGGCGACCGTTCCGGTCACCCCGCTTATTGGTGTATGTTCTATTGCGGAAATTACATTAACGCTTCAGATTAACCACTTCATTAAGAATTTCATCCGAGACCGAAATCACCCGCGCATTCGATTGAAATCCTCTCTGCGCAACAATCATTCGTGTGAACTCTTCTGCCAAATCGACATTCGACATCTCAAGCGCACCCGAAAAGATACTTGTAGCCGAAGTCTCGGGTGATACGATTGCTGCCATCCCTGAATTACTTGATAATTCCAGCAAATTATCGCCCGATTTGAGTAATCCCGACGGATTGCTGAATTCGGCAACCATAATTTGTGCAAGTGTCAGAACGGTACCGTTCGTAAAAGTACCGATAACCTTTCCGTTCTGATCGATATAAATATCAGTGAGCGTGCCCGAACCGTACCCGTTCTGTTCCCGGGGTGATAGATTCGATGACCCTTCACTCTGGGTAACACCGGAGAATTGCAATGCCTTACCGATCTCTATATTGAGTTCAACAGGATTGGCACCTCCGGTCGGTAAAAACGAAACCGGTAAATCAACGGCAGTGCCTGCATCAAGCTCCACCCCATTCAATGACCTGATCACTCCGTTGCCGTCAAATCCCACGGTTGCTTCCGGTCCGCCGCCGACTACCAGTTCCTCGCCCGGATTTTCGGGGTCAGGGAGTGTTACTTTCCATGACCAATCATTATCGCCGAGTTTTGTGAATGTTACGGTTAACGCGTGCCGGTTTCCAAGTGAATCAAATACACTCACCGTTCCGTTGAATTCGGTTCCAACCTCTGCATTTGCATTTAAATTACCGGCAAACTTTACAAGTGTCGTCGCCTGAGCCGGTGCCTTCATATCGACCGCTATCTGAATATTTTCAATACGCGTACCCTCCGGGACGTTCCCCCTTGCATCCGCCATTTTGCCCTGCAGGACCGATCCGTTTCCGGAGTGAACCAGTCGTCCGCTCGAATCAAAATGAAAGGTTCCCACCCTTGTATAATACGGCTGACCGTCTTTTTGAACTATGAAAAAGCCATTGCCCTGAATTGCAAGATCGGTCGAGTAACCGGTGGCTTCGATGTTTCCCTGCGCAAATGATGTATGCACGGTGGTCACACGAGCACCGAGACCCACCTGCATAGGATTTACGCCGCCGGATTGACCGGTCGGGTGCGTTGCTCCGCGGAGTGTTTGCGAAAATAACTCACCGAATGCTATGCGGCTTCCCTTAAATCCGATTGTATTAATGTTTGCGATATTATTACCGATGATGTCCATCATCATTTGATGATTTCGTAAACCGGAAACGCCTGATGATAATGCACGAATAAATGACATTGTATTACCCTCCTGAATGTATTTGTTTATTCAATGCCGGACATCTGTCATTCTGTCCGGCGGAGAGGCCCCCCGTTCGGGTCCGGCCCCTTTTTATTGATTATTTATTATTGTTTATTTGTTATTTTTATTTTGTACGACCACTGCGCTGTCGATGTTGGTAAAAACATTTTCATGAATGCTTTCACCGTCCATCGCGGTCACAACAGTTCGATTTTCGACACTGACAATAAATGCCATATCGCGTAAGAGAACCAGGGACTCACGTGCCCCCTTCGCATCGGCTTTTGAAACTGCCGAATGGAGCTGCGAGAGATCTGTTTCAGTCAACACGATATTGCGCTCTTCAAGCCGTTGTTGCGCGTGCCTGGAGAACTTGATATTTTCAAGTTCCCTCTGAAGGAGCGTATCAAATGCCCGTTCTGCCGGTAAAACAGCCGATGATTTCTTCTGTAGTTTCTCAACTCCGCCGACCGGCAGGAAAGGGACTTTGATCCCATTCACTATAGTATCAGCCATTATTTATCCCTCCCGTATTTCCTCGATATCGGACAAAGATACCTCGATACCGTTAATGGTAAAGTAGGTGCCAGTGTTCTTGAAACGAACACCGGATATAATGCCGTATATGAACAATGACGCGTCTATATTTGCTCCGTTACCGTCTTTTGATTCTACACTGAAGCGGTAATTTCCCTCTTTCATTTTGGTTCCTTTTTCATCCCGACCGTCCCAGGTAATCGTATTATCACCTGTGTTTAGCTCGCGTGCATTAATTGTATGAACAAGATTTCCCGTCTCATCGTAAATCTTTACAATAACCGATTCGGCGGGTGCATCTAAAGTATAGCCGAGCGTTACATCTCCGTCGCCGGAATATGCAAACACATCCGTCGCCGCCCGGACTTCCTTTCCGATGAACGTGGCCGACAAAGCGTTATTTATTGACTGTGAAAGAACAAAATTTGCATCAATACTGTGAAGCAGATTTGAATTGATATTCGACAACTGCTCGACAGAGCTGAAGTGTGCGAGCTGAGCCGCAAATTCCGTCCCCTCAAGCGGACTTAACGGATCCTGATGACGTAACTGCATAATCAGCAACTTGAGAAAATCATCTTTGTCGAGTATTCCCGACGGTTTGTTTCCCCCGGCTTGCTGTGCCGCACTATACGCCCCGATTTGATGTATCATTTTGGACTCCTTTATTAAAAGACTAATTCAATAGTATTGTAACCCAACGATCGTTTCGTTTGATACGGATCACCGGTACCGATAGGTGATTCTCCTTTGTTTCGGTCTTCCGGGTGCCGCGGCCAACGACCTNCCTTCTCGTGTTCGTTGCCCGAATGCTTCTCTGAGTACACGTCAAAACGCTGAAGATCAATGCCTTTTGAGGCAAGCATTTCACGTAACTGCGGAAGCTGATGTTCAAGCGCTGCCTTAACACTCGCGTGAGCGACCTCCGCCTGTGCAATCATCTTTCCCCCATCCATTCGCACTCTGATGACAAGTTCACCGAGATTTTCGGGTTTTAACTTAAATTTTATCTCGGATGAATCCTGACCGTGACGCATCGATATAGCACGAACGATATCGCTCAAAGCGGTGCGCGGTAATTCTAACATCTCCGCAGGTTTTGCTGCCGTATTCTCAAGAGTTATTTCCGGAACCATTGCTACCGGGTTTTTAACCTGAGCAATCTGCTGTGTTTGCTGTAATATGTTGGTGAAGAGCGGTTTCTCACCTGTGTTATTACTACTTAGATGCAATACAGTCACCTCCTGAAGAGTACTGCCACGGCTGTTACCCTGATTACCTGCATCAGACGATGTACCATCACCGGAAGTAGTAGGCTTCGGTGCCTTGGCCACAAGAGCAGCTTGTACATCGGTACCGCTGGTCTGACCACCGTGAAACGGTTTACTATCCGCACCCGCTTGCCTGAGAAACACTTCGCCCACTCCGGCACTTTCCTTTGCTTTTGTCTGAGCGATCCCCTGCATTGTCGCACCATCCTGCATCGCCTGCTGCATGACGGGTTGTGTTGGCACCCGGTTTTGTAACGGCATAGGATTCAGCACGTTATCTTTTAGGCCGGACGATATAGGTAGCGGATTTTGTTGTTTCAGATCTTCCCCATGTGAATGTGGTGCGAGTAAGCCGGTAAAAGCACCTGCTCTCTGAGATTGAGGTATCGTACCGGCATCTGCCTGCAGATGTGCACTTCGCCCAATCCCTTCAATGTGCTTTTGCGGAACCGCAGCCGGTCCCTGGAGAGCTTGTCCTGTCACACTGCCGGTCATTCGGAAAATCGCTTGTATCGATTGATCCGCCTGCTGCATATGACGCCCGAAACCTCCGAAAATCGTATTCCCGATTTTTTGATTCTGAGAATGATCGGTCACACTATCGTTTTCCTGAGTGATCACATTCGTCATATGCGATACCTGCATGGCACCGGGCTGCAGAAGACCCGGCGGAGCACCGCCGGCATGTTGCTGCACTTGGTGTAGAATCGAAGTGAACAACAGTGTCATTACTTCTTCGTTACTCCCCTGATCACCCAATTGACCCGATTCGAAACGACGTATTGCTCCAAATTGTCCGTCAGTGCCGGACAAGAGGGAGGGTATAGTCGTTTGCATAATATGAATCATAGTTGTGTGCCTTTTATTATGATGAATAATTCAATGAATTATTGTGAAACTCACCATAGCACACGGCTGAGATTAGTGTCTGGAACTGCGTCTGTCGATCGGCAGTTCCGGTGTGACTTCCTCATAAAAGAGGTCCGGTCTTTGTTAAAGTAACCTCAGTCGTTTTCTCTCACGGTGAACTTCATAATACGGGCGGCCCTGTCAGGATCGAGCAAACTCATGATCTTTGCAGCCTGCCGCCGGTTTACCAGTAGTATTGCCTCTCTCACCTCCTTATCCGTTGTTGATTGTAAAATACGTGCAGCATCTTCCGGACTCATTGACTCAAGCATTTTTGCCATGGTCTGCATTTCCTCTGTCATTTTTTCCTGAAGTTGTGCCCGCAGAGTTTCATTATCTGAAATCAAACGCGTGTTGTGTTGTCTTTCAGTTCTCAATTCTTCTTCAATTTCTTTCACCGATTCCCGGAGGGTCTCGATAACCCAGTCACGGACTGCAATTGTATCTTTCCATACCATGATCGACTCGGTTCCGGCATCGGGGAAGAGATTCCCCTCATCGGTATTTTCGCCGGGCATGTCAGAGCCAAGGTCCTCTGTCATCGGTGTGCCGAACGTACGCCCCTCCATAAAATGTTCTCCGGCGAGAGGAGTAAAAACCTCCGGAAAGAACAGTATCGCTACGATTGCTACCTGAAACGCAAAGAGCAACGATACAGTTGTTATGATGAGGATCATTGAAAAAGACTTCATATTATTTTGTTTCCCACTGCATACGATTCGCCAGGACATCCATCAAACGCTGTTCTTTACGTTGAGACTCCTGCTGTACTTCTGCCTGTCGCTTTTCCTCCAGTTTTTCGAATATCCGCTTGGACTTCGTTTTCTCCAGAAGTTCCTCTCTTTTATCATGCTCTTCAGTCTCTATGCTATTAATTTTTTTCATTTGTATTTTTAACTGCTGAGTGAGGTGCTGGATGTAGGCACGATTTACGTGTACATCGGTCGCACGTAGTATCCCGTTTCGTGCAAGTCCGCCTATCGCCGCCTCCTTGGTTTCTTCAAGATGATCTAATGCCTCTAATTGACGTTTCTTTTCATTCTTTATGGAATGTAACTCCTGTTGCGCCGTTTTTTTCTGATTCTCCTTCACCTTCAGGATAGTCGATAAACGTTGTTCGGTAATTTTCATGCGTCAGCCAACCGTGTGTATAATTATAATTCCGTCATGTTTATTATATGACTCAAACTTTTTTCAAATGCTTCACTCTCGTCTGATTCTTGTCTCAGAAAGGTGCGTATAGTCTCGATACGGTTCAGTGCATCATCGATTTTCGGATTACTCCCTTTCACATACGCACCGATATTTATCAGGTCTTCTGCCTCGCGATACGTTGAGAGCACATCGAGCACTTTCTGTGCTGCTTTTCTGTGATCTCCTGTTGTTATCACCGGCATTACCCGGCTGACACTTTCGAGGACATCGACAGGTGGATAATGTCCCGATGATGCGAGACGTCTTGATAATACGATATGACCGTCGAGTATCGACCGCGCAGCATCGGCTATCGGATCGTTCATATCATCACCTTCCACGAGGACGGTGTATAAGCCGGTGATACTTCCCTCACGTGCATTGCCCGCGCGTTCAAGGATCTTCGGTAACAGAGCAAAGACCGACGGAGTATATCCTTTTGTCGTCGGAGGTTCGCCGATTGCAAGTCCCACCTCGCGTTGTGCCATCGCAACCCGGGTAACCGAATCCATTAACAGCATAACATCGAGTCCCCGGTCGCGGAAATATTCGGCTATGGTTGTCGCCATCATTGATGCTTTTAATCGTATGAGCGCCGACTGATCGCTGGTTGCAACCACGACAACGGATCGGCGTAAGCCGTCCGGACCTAATTCACGTTCGATAAATTCACCGACTTCGCGCCCGCGTTCCCCGACAAGAGCGATCACATTAACATCTGCGCGGGTATTTCTCGCGATCATGCCCAACATCACACTCTTTCCAACACCGCTGCCGGAAAAAATACCGACCCGCTGTCCCTTGCCGCAGGTAACGAGAGTATCGACGGAGCGTATACCGGTTATCATCGGTTCGTTAATAAGTTTCCGGTCAAGCGGATTCGGCGGAGTATTGTATATAGACCTGGTTTCCTGGTAGTGTATTTCACCCTTCCCATCGATCGGATTTCCGAGTCCGTCGATAACTCTTCCCAGCAGGTCGTCACCGAGGTGAACCGATAATGTCCGACCCGTTGCAATAATCTCGCTCCCCTGACTCACCTTCGATGCATCTCCCAGAACCATCGATAAAACCTTGTTATCCCGAAACCCGACTACTTCGCTGTGACAAACAACTTCACCCGTTCTCGATTTTATAACGCATACTTCACCAAGCGATGTATTCGGTCCCGTTGATTCAATAACTAGACCGATAACCTGGGAGACACGTCCATTCACGCGTATCGGATCGATATGCTCAAGATACTGTTCATATACCCCGAATTCATCGGTCTGGCGGTACGAATCTACCAGTGTTTGTATTTGAAATGAGTCGGTTCGCATGCAGGTTACTTTACTTTATCTATTTCTTTTTGTTTTTTTGATTGCGGTTTCCTGCCCCTCATTGTTTTCTCTTCCAGTGCATCGTGAATATTCTTCAACTGCGTTGAAATACGTGCGTCAACGTTTCCCAGCATACTCTCAATGACACACCCTCCCCGTTCGATCTTCTCATCCGGTTCGATGACGATTTCCCGGACTGAGTCTGCCGAAGCCAGGAGAGAGTTTTTCTCTCCCCTGACCAATTCTTCGTCCTGCGGATGTACAAGCACCTTAATTTTTTCCACACCGAGTATTTTATGTAATGCATCTTTTATCTGAGCAAGGACTACATGATCATGCAATAGAACTTCGTGTTTTACTATTTTCGCAGCGATGGCAACGGCCATCCGGAGCGCGAACTGTTTGTTTTTTCGTTTAAACTCATCGAGCTGATCGTACATACTTCGAACGAACTCGGTCATCAGCCGGCGGATCTCGTTAATTTCATCGTCAT
>SL_3KL_010_SEDDRAFT_10003265_pt1 | contig 14747 bp, 13 predicted proteins | sample SodLakKL_010_SED_2_FD_10381 | JGI IMG/M metagenome (IMG submission 10381)
GGTGGCCAGCGCGTAGCGCGCCTGGCGCCCCTCGTCGGTATGCGCCGCGGCGTGCGCGGCGCGGGCGTCCGCGTCGCCGAAGGCGATGAGGCGCGCCATCATGGCGACCCGCAGGTGCTCGCCCCAGTGGAACACCGCGTGGCGCGCCAGCAGCAGCTGCGCAGCACCGGCCGGCAGGCTGCCGGCGGCGTCGGTGACGTAGAGCGTGCCGTTCGCACCGTCGCGTGTGCCACGCACGTAGGCATGGTTGAGAGCGCAGGCGATCGACTCGAAGTGCAGCGCACGCACCTCGCCCTCGGCGTCGGCCGGCAGCACCCATTGGGCGTAGGTGCGCTCGCGGAAGAGCGGGCCCTGCGGCGCGCCCTCGGGCGTGGCGATGGTCATGTCGCAGAAGGCGCACGTGGCGCTCTCCCAGGGAATCGGCTGGGCAGGCAGGGGCGCCGCGCGATCCGCGGCGTCGCCCGGCATCGCGCCATGGCCGTGCTGGTGCGCGTGGCCGTGCGCGTGGCCGTGCGCGTGGCCGTGCGCGTGGCCGTGCTGCTGATCATGGCCGTGGGCCGCGGCGAGGGTGGGGGCGGCAAGCGCACCGAGCGCGAGCGCGCCGAGCACGCGCAGGAAGCGGCGGCGGGAGGGTTCGTCGCGACCGACGTCGGTAGCGACTGCGGCAGGCGGGACGATCTCGGGCATGGGGCGACCTCGCGAAGGGTCGCGCCGTGGTGGTGCGGCGCTACCCGCGCCACGGCGATGCCGTGGCCAAACGTCGACGACGGGTCGAACGCTCAGGCGCGGCGGCGGTTGCAGGAAGCGACGGGTTCGCGCGCGAGCGTTCGGGCGGACGCCCCTGCCGGTGGGTCGCGAACACCGCAGTCGCTCCAGGCGCGTGCCGTCGCGGGCGTCGGCGGCTGGAGCGCAACCGCCTGCCGCACGAACTCGTCGCCAGTCGCGATCGGCACCGCGGGCACCCCGCCCGTGACCGGACCGAAGACCTCCGAGAGCGGGTGGACGTGATCCGGCGTGCCCTCCGGGTGCACGTGGTTGACCTCGGGCAAGGTGGCCGCCAGCGCCACCACCACCGCCGCGTTGGCGAAGGCGGCGAGCACGCCGGCGCGGAGGCCGGCTCCGAGGGCGACCGAGAGGCGTCGATCCATCGGACTGCAGGCTATATCACGGCGTCGCCGAACGACCTGCGCCGGGCGCACCATCACGATCCGGTGCCTTCGATGCGGCCGATGGTGGCTCGTCGGTCGCTGGCTTCGCACAGGCGTACAATGCTGCACGGGCTTCATCAGCCCGTGGAGTACACGTTGAAGAGGGTCACCATCATCGACGTCGCTCGGGTCGCCGGAGTTTCGACGCAGACCGTGTCGCGTGTGATCAACAACCGTCCCGGCATGAACGCTGCAACGCGCCTGCGGGTCCAGGCGGTGATCGACAAGCTCGGTTACGAGCCGAACGCTGTCGCCCGAGGCTTGGTCACGAACCGCACGATGACCCTTGGTCTGGTCGTCCCAGACGTTGCCAACGCCTTCTTCGCGGAGATCGTGCAGGGCGCGGAGGACGTCGCCTGGCAAGCGGGGTACAGCATCCTCCTATGTGACACCCGGGAGGACATCAAGCGCGAGATCGCGGCGTTGCGCTCACTGCGTGAGCGTCGAGTCGACGGGGTCATCGTATGCAGCGCTCGCTTGCCCAATGCGACGTTCTGGCCCCTGCTGGAGCAGTATGGGGCCGCCGTGGTCGTCAACCGACGGGCCCCCGCCGACGTGGCTTCGTCGGTCAGGATCGATTACGCCTCCGGCATGCGCCGGGCCGTGGCGCACTTGTTCGCCAGCGGGAGACGGAACATCGCGTTCCTCACTGGACTCGTGCAGGCCTTTGGCGGGAGGGAACGCATGCGTGGCTTCGAAGCTGCGCTAGAGGACGCAGGCGTGGTGCTTGCCAACGATCGCTACGTGTCGTGCCCACCGACGATCGAAGGCGGCGTCGAGGCCGCGTCCGCAGCGCTGTCAGCCACGCCCGACCTCGACGCGCTCGTCTGCTACAACGACCTCGTGGCTGTGGGAGCGCTGCAGGCCTGCGCGTCACGAGGCTATCGAGTACCGGAGGACGTGGCGGTCGTTGGGTGCGACGACATTCCGCTGGCAGCACTGGTCACGCCGTCGCTGACGACGTTCGGACTGTCGAAGCGCGACCTCGGCGCAACGGCGGCCAGAACCCTCTTGGCCCGCCTCCAGAACCATGACACCCGTGCCGAAGAGGGCGTACTCGAACCCAGCCTGATCGTGCGCGCAAGCGCGCCCTGAGCCGCTGCTGCCGTGACGGCGGCGTGCTCCGCGCTCACAACGAGGCCAGAATCCCACCGTCGACGTAGATCACCTGGCCTGTGACGAAGTCCGACGCGCGCGAGGCGAGGAACACTGCGGTGCCGACCAACTCGTGCGGATCGGCCCACCGGCCCATCGGTGTGCGTTGCCGGACGAAGGCGTCGAAGGTCTCGTCGTCGAGCAACGCCTGATTCATCTCCGTCGCGAAGTAGCCCGGACCGATGCCATTGACCTGGACGTTGTGGGGTCCGAACTCCACGGCCAGGCCTTTGGTCAGCATCTTCAGGCCCCCCTTCGAGGCCGTGTAGGGCACGATCGTGAGGCGCCCGACCTCGCTCATCAACGAGCAGATGTTGATGATCTTGCCCGAGCGGCGGCGGAGCATGGCAGGAGCAACTCGCCGTGCCATCCTGAAAGCGCCACCGAGGTTCGTGTCGATGATCCTCGTCCACTCGTCGTCACTGAACGTCTCCACCGGTTTGCGATGCTGCATCCCAGCGTTGTTGACGAGTACGTCAATCGACTCCCGCCGATCCTCGATCGCAGCGACGGCGTGCTCGATGCTAGCGGTGCTGGTGACATCGACAACGACGCCGCTGGCATCGAGGCCGTCCGCAACGAGCCGGTTGGCGCTAGCGTCGACCGTCGATCGGTCACGACTGCCGATTATCACGTGTGCACCAGCCTCTGCGAAACCGCGAGCCATCGCGAAGCCGAGCCCTCGCGCAGCGCCCGTGACCAGCACGGTGCGTCCGGTCAGGTCGAACAGGCTAGGAGCGGCCGGTGCGTCGCCGCTCACGTGGATTCCCCACTGGTGCCGCTGAACTTGTCACGCATCGCTTGGAGCCCAGGAATCTCGTTCATCAGGTAGTCGTACGCAGGGTCGAAGTGCTGCAGCAGCGGACGCCGATGCTTGCCCACCAAGATCGTGAAGATGTAACCCCGGTGGCCCGGCGACGTGACGGTGGGGTGGAATCCGGCATCGAGGAGGAAGGTATCGCCATGGCCCGTCATGGCCCCATGAACGACGCGGTCGTCGCCGTACCAGAACTGGCCGCCAAAGCCGCTGCTGGGTGCGAAGCGNTAGTGGTAGAGCTCCTCGTGCAGGGTCTCCTCGCCCTCACGTTCCGTGTCGTGCTTGTGCGGCGGATAGCCGCTCCAGCAGCCAGGATCCGCGTACAACTCGCTCACGAGCAGGTTGCCGACGCGGCGCCCAGGCGCTTGGCCCAGAATGTGGAAGATGCGCCTCCGGCTGCCCGTCTCGCGCGAGCCGACGTCGACCATGTCGACGCGCTCTGGGGGGATGCGGAACGCCTCGTAGGTCTCGCTGCAGCGACCGCCAGCGATCGCGACCTCGGTGCCGTCGTCGCGCGCGGTGACGACCGCCTCGACCCCGGTTGGCACGTACACGCTGTCGGCGAGGCCGCTCCAGACGTCGTTGCGGCGCCCAACGGCCTCGAAGCGGCTGCCGCTCACGTCGATATCCACGCTACCCGAGAGCGGCACGATGACGCTCTCGAAGCCCGGCAGGCGGAGTCGGTGGGCGGCGCCGGCGTCGAGTCGAAGCAGATCGAAGTACACCAGTGACAGGGTCTCGGTCGTGCCATCAGCGATGGCGCCTGCCGTCGTTGCCCCGGCTCGGATGATCCTTGGCACGCTTTCTCCTCTCAAGTTCCTCCAGAAGCCTCGATCAGCACGCGTGAGGTGCAGTGACCGGCGGTTCCGGCAACACGGATGTGGCTAGCGCGGTTCGAACGCGCTAGGTCGACAGGGCACGCTCATTGCGTCTTCGGGTCCAACACGTCTCGGAGCGCGTCGCCGAGGGTGTTGAGCGCGTAGACGAAGAACATCAGCGCGATACCAGGCGCGAGCGACAGGTGTGGCGAGGACCGAAGGTACTCTCGACCGACCGCGACCATGCTCCCCCATGCCGCGGTAGGGGGCTGTACACCGAGGCCGAGGAAGCTCAACGTTGCCTCGGCAATCACATTGCGGCCGAAGTACAAGGTCGCGACGATGATGACAGGTGCGATCGCGTTCGGCATGACGTGCCGCGCGATGGTGCGCAACTGGCTCGCGCCGAGCGCACCGGCCGCCATGACGAACTCGCGCTCGCGAAGGCCAATGACGACCGATCGCACGATCCGAGCGAAATGGGGGACGTTGGTGATGCCGATGGCGATGATGGCGTTCTGCAGACTTGGCCCAAGGATCGACACGATCGCTACGACGAGCAGAATGTACGGGAAGGCCAGCAGAAGGTCCATCGTGCGCATGATGATCGTGTCGGTCCAGCCACCGAAATAGCCGGCAACCACACCGAGGAGCCCGCCGACGCTCAAGCCTATGAGCACGGTCGTAGCGCCCACGAGGAGCGCCACCCGGCTGCCGAAGATGACGCGCGAGAGGAGATCACGGCCTTGCTGGTCGGTCCCGAGGCGGTACTCGCCTCCGGGCGCCTTGCAGACGGTCGCGAATGTTGCCTTGGTTTGGATGCATCGGGGCCACGGATGGGGCGAACGCTGCCGTCATCAGGAACGCGATCAGGATCAAGGTGCTGGCGATAGCCGTCGGCATCCGCCGAAAGCGCCGCCAGCGCCGACGTGCGATCGACACGCCTGGACCCCGACCAGCCTCGTTCGTCTGACCGGCACCGCTCGCCGCTGGCACTGCCGAGCGATCACGCATCATCCGTACCTGATGGTGGGGTTGAGCCAGCTGTAGACGATGTCGACGAAGAAGGTCACGACACTGAACATGAACGCGATGATGATCACCCCGGCCTGCACGAGCGGCGCGTCGCGCCAGATGATGCCATTGAGGAGCAATCGACCGAGCCCGGGCCAGGCGAAGATCGTCTCGGCGACGACGGCACCTCCGAGCACATGACCGGCCTGTAGACCGAGCAGCGTCACAACGGGCAGCGCTGCGTTTCGAAGCGCATGCTTGTACTCCACCACACGCCGCGCAAGCCCCTTGGACTTCGCTGTTCGGATGTAATCCTCACCGAGCACCTCGAGCATGGCGCTACGAGTCATGCGCGCAAGCATGGCGCCGAAGTGGAGCGCGATCGTCAACGCCGGGAGCACGACACTGTTCCAGTCACGCATACCGCTCGCCGGGAACCAGCGCAGCTGGTACGAGAACACGAGCAGGAGCAGGATACCGACGAAGAATGCCGGTGCGGATACGCCGACCATGGTGACGCTCATGGTCACCTGGTCGACGACGCCGCCTCGGTTCGTCGCCGCGAGGATTCCCGTGGGGATACCGATCAGCGCCGTGAAGAGCATTGTCACAATCGCGAGGATCACGGTCGCCCTCAGCGCTGGAGCGATGACGCTCGTCACCGGCTCGCGGCTGCGATACGAGATACCGAGATCGCCTTGCGCGAGGTTGCCGAGGAAGCGCGCGTACTGCACCAGCATCGGTTGGTCGAGCCCCAGCCGCGTTCGCTCGCGTTCGATCAACTCGGGCGACGCGTGCTCACCGAGGATCATCAAGACCGGGTCACCGGGGCCGAAATAGAACACCAGGAACGCTAGGAAGGTGATGCCAATCAACACCGGGATGATCTGGAGGACTCGTTTGACGACGTATGTACCCATCGGGCTGGGCCCTCCGTTGGAACCGGTGCGGGGCGGAAGTGTCGAAGCTTCGACCCGGCAACGCCGAAGCTTCGGCGACGGTGATCGAACGCTCGAGAATACGCCGGGCCGCTTGCCGTCTCTCGGGGTGCGCGCGCCGATGTGGTGCCCCGACGCACGCACCCTACAGGTGACGGTCAGTCACCGCCATGACGGGAAGTCGAGAAGACCAGACCTACCGCATCACTGCTTCGTCAGGCGCTCCCAGAAGGGCTCCTCCATCGGGTGTGCCTCGAAGCCGACGACGTCGCTCCGCACCGCCTGGATCAGGTTGACCTCGTACAACTGCGCCGCAACGGCATGCTCGTGAAGCAGGCGCTGAGCCTCGCGGTAGGCTGCCAAACGCTCCTCCTCGGGCCCAGGCGAGAGGCCCTGGCTCAGGTACTCGTCGAACTCAGGGTTGTTCCACTGGACGAGGTTCGTGATGCCCCACGAGGCGTACGTGTCCTGCAGGTTCGGTCCGCCGTCGCGGGTCCGTTGGCCGTTACCCAGGAAGTACATGTCGAAGGCGGCGACGCCTTCGACGCCCGTCCGGATGTGGTTCAGGATGTCCCAGTGCAACGCGCGGTCGATCGTGTTGATGCTGACCAACGCACCGAAGGCGGCGAGTTGCGCCTGCACCTGCTCGGCCACTTCAGCCTGGCGGGGCCAGAAGTTCGGATGGGTGAGCGTGAACTGGAGGCGTTGACCGTCCTTCATCCATACGTCGTACTGCCCGACCTGACCCAACTCCCAGCCTGCTTCGCGCAGGATCTCGGCGCCGCGCTCAGGGTCGAAGGGCTGATCGAACTCGAAGAAGCCCCACGTGTTGCTGCCCAGGAAGCCTCGCAACGGGTCGGCCATGTCGCCGAGGATGACGTCAGCGATCACGTCGTTGTCGATTGCGTACGTGATCGCCTTCCGCACGGCCAGATCGGAGAACAGCGGGTGGTCGGGATGGTGGTTGAAGTGGTACATCATCGGCCGCGCCGTGCTAGCGGTGTGAATCTCGATCTCAGGGAGCGCACCGAGCCGCGCCGCTTCGTGGGGCGGGACTTCCCACACGATGTCGATCTCGCCGACCTCGAGCGCGCCGACCGCCGTGGTGGCTTCTGGGATGAAGTAGAACTCGAGGGTTTCGATCGCCGGCACTCCACCCCAGTAGTCAGGGTTGGCGGTCATTCGGATCATCTCGCCCCGGCGCCACTCGTCGAGCATGTAGGGGCCGGTGCCACTGGGCTCGGAGCCGTGCCGCTCACCGATCTCGTTGGCCAAGACCGCGTCCGTGATGTGGATGTGGATGCGGGTCATGTCATCGAGGAAGGTCGCGTGGGGACCTGCCGACATGATGTCGACCGTGTACTCGTCAACGACTTGCGCGCCGATGATGTCGGGAATCCAGCCGCGCTGGCGACCCGTGTCGGCCTCGTCGAAGGTGCGATCGAAGAACGCGACCACGGCTTCGGCGTTGAACGGGTTCCCCGAGTGGTACGTGACACCCTGGCGAAGGCTGAACCGGTAGGTCGTTTCGTCGATCTGCTCCCAGGATTCGGCCAGCCACGGGATGTACTCCATGTCTGCCGAAAGCTTGATGAGCGGCTCGTGGATCGCTCGCTGGATCGGCATGATGCTGCCGCTCGTGTCGTAGTGCGGATCGAGGCTGACGGGCTCGCTGTGCCAGGCGACCGCAAGCGTGTTGCTCGCGCTCGCAGCGGTCAGTAGCGCTAGCGTTGCGACCGCGATCAAGAGGCGCTTCAGTGTTCGTGCGTCCATCGACGACGTCCTTTCCGTGATTGTCTGGTGGCGCGTGAGGCGCGGAGCCTGATGCCTCTGGCGAACGACACCCGCTCGGCGAGGCCTTATGTTCGGAGCCAGTGATGCTACCTCCCTCCTCGTACCGAGTCCGTGAACGACCGAGTACAGGGATGCTGGCGGTGAGCACAACCACGGCCGATCGCAACACGTCGCTTCCAACTCGGTGCGTTAACGTTGAACTACCGCCTTGAGTCGCATTGTTAGCACGTGGGCCTTGGGGGCGTCAAGGGATGAACCGACGAATGCACGGCATTACGAGCGCCTGTGACGGACATTCATCATTGTCGCCAGCAAGGAGGAACACTGCATCCGCCTGGTCGCCCGGCCGCCTATGCTCAGACGACGTTAACGTTGACGCACATCGTCGGTGAGCGCTCGATGGCACGCCATGCGAACCGTACCCGAACCGCTACAGTGGCACGTCCCACCGCACGGGCAGCGCCTCGAGCGCGCGGAAGGTGGGCAGGAAGCGGTAGCGCAGCTCGGACTCGGGCACGGCCAGGCGCAGCTTCGGCAGACGGGCGAGCAGCGCGTTCAAGGCCACCTCGCCCTCGAGCCGGGCCAGCGGCGCCCCAAGGCAGTAGTGCGGTCCCTTGCCGAACGCCATGTGCGGGTTCGGCGCGCGATCCACGTCGAGCTCGTGCGGCCGCTCGAAGCGCGCCTCGTCATGGTTGGCGCTGCCGATGACGAAGATGATCGCGTCGCCGCGGCGGATCAGGTGCTCGCCCCACGGCACGTCCTCGGCGGCCCAGCGGTTGAAGGTCCGTTCGACCGGACCGTCGAAGCGCAGGAACTCCTCCACCGCCGCAGGCATGCGGCTGGGATCGGCCGCCAGGGCGTCGCGCAGCTCGGGCCGCTGGCTCAGGGCCAGCACGGCGTTCGCGATCAGGTTCACGGTGGTCTCGTGGCCCGCGACGATCAGCAGCACCATGGTGCTGAACAGCTCCCCCTCGCTGAGGCGGTCGCCGGCCTGCTCGGCGGCGAGCAGGGCCGAGAGCATGTCGTCCCTGGGCCGCGCCCTCCGCTCGGCGAAGAGCGAACGCAGGTACCCGGTGAACTCGTTCAGCTGCCGTAGCGCCTCGGCCTGCGCCTCAGGCGTCATGGCGGGCGAGATGAGCGCGTTGCCCCACACCCGGAAGCGGTCGCGGTCCTCGACCGGGACGCCCAGCAGCTCCAGGATGACGATCGTCGGGAGCGGGAAGGCGAACCCGTCGATGAGGTCCATCTCGCCGCGCGCTACCAGCGGTTCGAGCAGCCCGTGCGCGATCGCCTCGACCCGCGGGCGCAGGTCGCTGACGCGCTTGGGGGTGAAGGCTTGGCTCACCAGCGCGCGCAGGCGCTGGTGGTCCGCACCGTCGCGGTTCAGCATGTGCTGACCGATCAGGGCGTCGATCGGGTGCGGCGTGGGCAGCGCCTCGGGCGGCAGCGCGTTCTTCGCATCACGAACGAAGCGCTTGTCGCGCAGCATCGCCTCGACGTCCTGGTAGCGCGTCACGAACCAGATCGGGGTGGCGCCGTCCAAGCCCGGTTGCTGGTAGATCGGTGCGTCGCGCCGCATCGCCGCGAACGTCGGCTGCGGATCGCGCTTGAAGGCTTCGCCGTAGAGATCGTAGGTGCGTCTGGGTGCAGCCATCGCCCGGCCTCCTCCGCCCCGGCAGCGGACCTCGCCCCCCGGGGGCCGATCGACGCCGGACGACGTGGCCGCCGGCGCGATAGCGACCAGGGTACGCGATGCACGGCCTCCGCGGGGGCGTGGGTGCCCGCCAAGTTTGCGCAGCGCCACACGCGCGGCGGGGACGTTCCACCGTGGCCTCGACGACAGCGCGCGACCTAACCTGCAGGAGCTGCGCGCCCCAACGGGCGCCCAGGGGAGGACGAAGGTGAAGCATCTCCTCGTACTCGGCGCAGGCAGCGCCGGCACCATGACCGTGAACGCGCTGCGCCCGCGCCTGGCGCAGGACGAATGGCGCATCACGCTCGTCGATCGCGACGACGAGCACCACTACCAGCCCGGCTACCTCTTCATACCCTTCGGCCACTACCGCCGTGACGACGTCGTCAAGCCCCGAGGCCGTTTCGTCCCCGAGGGCGTCGAGCTGGTGTTGGACGAGATCGATCGGATCGATCCGCAGGCCTGCACGGTCTCCCTGGGGAGCGGCGCGGTGCTTGCGTACGACGAACTGGTCATCGCCACCGGCACTGCCCCCCGACCCGACCAGACGCCCGGCATGCTCGGCCCCGAGTGGCGACGCAGCGTCCACGAGTTCTACACCCTCGAGGGCGCCCTGGCGCTGGCCGAAGCGCTACGCACCTTCGAGGGCGGACGCTTCGTGGCGCACCTGTGCGAGATGCCGATCAAGTGCCCGGTGGCGCCGTTGGAGCTGCTGTTCCTGGCCGACGCGCATTTCCGCGAGCGCGGCATGCGCGACGCGGTCGAGCTGGTGTACGTCACGCCCCTCGACGGCGCCTTCACCACGCCGCTCGCCGCCGAGCGCCTGGCGGGCATGCTCGAGCAGCGCGGCATCGCGCTCGAGAGCGACTTCGTGGTCGAGCACGTCGACGACGATGCCAAGGCGCTGGTGTCGTACGACGAACGTCGCGTCGCCTTCGATCTGCTCGTGAGCGTGCCGGTCAACATGGGTGCCGACTTCGTCGCCCGCAGCGGTCTCGGCGACGAGCTCCAACACGTGAGCGTGGACCCACACACGATGCGTTCGCACCAGCACGCGAACGTGTTCGCGCTGGGCGACGCGAACGACCTACCGATCTCCAAGGCCGGCTCCGCCACCCACTACTCGGTGGAGGTGTTCGCCGACAACTTCCTCGACCACGTCCAGGGCCGACCCATGCGACGCGCGTTCGACGGGCACGTCAACTGCTTCGTCGAGACCGGCGGCGGCAAGGCCGTGTTGCTCGATTTCGATTACCAGACCCCGCCGCAGCCGGGCCGCTACCCGTTGCCCGGCATAGGCCCGTTCACGCTGCTCGAGGAGACCGCCACGAACCACGCCGGCAAGCTGATGTTCAAGTGGCTGTACTGGCACGTCCTGCTCAAGGGCCGTGCCTTGCCGCTGCCCAAGGCGCGACGCGGCAACGCACCGAGGGAGGTGATCCCGTGACCGCGACGGCCGAAGGAGGGCCCGGACCGGGAGCGCAACCAGACGCGACGAACCCTGACCTGGACGCCGCCGCCATCCAGGCTCAACTGGCACGGATGGCTGAGCAGCTCGAGGAGATCGCCGCCGAGAGCCGGCGCTCGCGCGAACGCTGGGAGGCGCTCGACGAGTTGGTGCGCGACCTCACCCCCGTGGTGCGCCTGGCCCTCGAGGGCGCTGGCGAGAGGCTCGCGACGCTGGAAGAGCGGGGGTACGGTGAGGTGCTGAGCGCCAGCGCCGGGGTGCTCGACGACGTCATGCGCACCTTCGACCGCGACGGCGTGAAGAGGATCGGCGACACCGTCGTGCTCTTGCTCAAGACCATCCAGAACATGCGCTGAGCCGCGCCCCCGAAGGTGCCGCTCGTTCCCGAAGGCGCCGCGGCCACCTCGCAGGCGCGATCAAGAGGAGATGAGGATGCTCGTCACCATCGCCGGACGACCGGTCCACGTCAACGAAGAGGGCTTCCTCACCGACGCTGGGGAATGGGACGAGGCGGTTGCCGCCGCGCTCGCCGCCGACATCGGCCTCACCCTCAGCGACGAGCACCTGGCCGTGATCCGCTTCGTGCGCCGCGACTTCGCCGAGCGCGGCACCTCACCCACGCTACGGCGCGTCAGCAGCGTGGGCGGGTTCGAGATCAAGCGCCTGTTCGTCCTCTTCCCGAAGAAGCCTGCCAAGAAGATGTCGTACGTTGCCGGTGTGCCCAAGCCCATCGGCTGCGTCTAGGCCCGACCTCCGTCGCGAGCGCTCGGCCCGAGAGGAGACCCGCATGACGGACGCCCGCCCCATCCCCATCTTCGACGACGATGGTCCCGAGCGCAAGCTCTGCATCATCTGCTCCAAGGGCTCGCTCGACATGGCCTATCCCGGCTTGGTGCTGGCAAACGCCGCGTTGGGCGAGGGCATCGAGACGCACCTGTTCTTCACCTTCTGGGGCTTCGAGATCATCAACAAGAAGACCATGGGCAACCTGCAGTTCTCGCCCGTCGGCAACCCAGCCACGCACATGCCGACCGCCTTGGCCGGCCTCCCTGGGATGCAGGGCATGGCCACGCGCATGATGCGCAAGCAGATCGAGGCGCTCGACGTGCCGCCNGTNCCAGAGTTCCTCACGCTCATCAAGGANGCCGGNGGCCATCTGTGGGCCTGCCGCATGTCGTTCGACATGATGAAGCTCTCGGAAGCCGACCTGTTCGAGGGCGTCGAAGGCGTGATCGGCGCCACGGAGTTCATGGAGCTCTCCGAGGGAGCGCAGACGATCTTCGTATGAAGCGGCCGCAGCGCGTCGCCGTGGTGGGCGCAGGCTTGGGTGGCTTGAGCGCCGCCCACGCCATCCGCCGTCGCGCCGCCGAGCAGGGCCGCAGGCTGGACCTCGAGGTCTGGGAAGCCAGCGAGCGCCCCGGCGGGCAACTCATGACCGTGCGCGAGGACGGGTTCCTGATCGAGTGGGCCGCCAACGCCTTCCGCACCGGGCTCGGGCCCACCGCCGACCTCGTCGGCCGGCTCGGCCTCCAGGCCGAGCAGGTCCACGCCGATCGAGCTGCCGAGCGCCGGTTCGTCTTCCACGGCGGCCGACTCCATCTGCTGCCGAGCGACCCCATCTCGCTGCTGTCGTTCGCGCCGATGTCGCCAGAGGGCCGCCTTCGCGTGATGGCCGAGCCGTTCCTGGCCCAACGGGTCGACCACGAGGAGTCGGTCCACGACTACGCCGCGCGCCACATCGGACCGGAAGCCGCCGAGGTGCTGCTCGGGACGCTCGTTCGGGGCATCTACGGCGGCGACGCGCGCAAGCTCTCGGTGGACGCAGCGTTCCCGATCATGCGCGAGATGGAGCGCGACCACCGCTCGCTGGTGGTCGCCGGGATCGCCGGCATGCCCGAGCGGATGCGCGAGGGCAAGACCACCTGGAGCTTCCGCGGCGGCATGCAGGTGCTCATCGAGCGCCTGACCGAAGACCTCGAGGGCGCGGTCCGCACCGGCACGCCGGCCTGCTCGCTGGCGCGCGATCCAGGCAGCGACGGCTACCTCCTCACCAGCCGGGACGGTGTCGCCCGGGCGTTCGACACGGTCGTGCTGGCCTTGCCACCGGGCGCGGCAGCCGACCTCGTCGAGCCACTCGACGCGACCATCGCCGAGGAGATCGACGGCATCCCCAGCGCACCCATCGGCATGGTCGCGTTCGGCTTCGAGCGCGAGGCGTTCGGTACGCCACCCGACGGGTTCGGGTTCCTGGTCGCGCCAGGCGAGGACGTGCCCGTGCTGGGCACCCTGGTGGAGTCCAACGTCTTCCCGGAGCGCGCGCCCCCAGGCACCGTGCTCGTGCGCGCGATCATGGGCGGCGTCGCGCAACCCGATCTGGACAACCGCAGCGACGCCGAGCGTGAAGCGCTCGCGCTCGAGGCCATCGACCGCGCCTGGGGCGTGAAGCGTGCCCCGCTGCGCTCATGGGTGGGCCGGCAGCGCCGCGGCATCCCGCAGTACGTGCTGGGCCACCTGACGCGCATGGGCCGCATCGCCGAGCGGCTGCAACGCCTGCCTGGGCTGCACCTGGCCGGGAACGCGTACCGCGGCATCGCGGTCGGCAAGCTGGTCGACGACGCCGAGCTTGTGGCGGACGCCTTGTGGGCGGCGTCGCCGGTCGCCCAGGCTGCGCCGGTGAGGTAGCGACGGACAACGCCTGTCGTGCGGCGCCGACGAGAGACTCGAGCCACGGCGCTCGATCAGGCTGCCGCCGTCCCCGACCGCGCAGGCGCGTCCGAAGCGGGCTCGTCACGACACTCAGCGAGGACCACCTCGAGTCCGCGCACCTCGTAGCCTTCGATCAGATCATTCCAAGCCAGCCTGGGCGCACCGGTCACGCGCAGCGGCAACCGTAGCAGCCGCGTCAGGAAGGCATCGCTCTCGGCGATGGCGATGAACGCTCCAGGGCAGCGGTGGGCACCGTCCCCGAAGCTGAGCGCACTCTCCTGAACGCGCGGCGCTCGCTCGCGCTCGGGCTGTAAGCGCAACGGCTCGGCGCCTACGGCCGCGGCGTCGGCGTTCGCGGCACGGATGTCCAGGGCGATCAGCGCGCCCGCCGGGATGCGGCTGGTGGTGGCGTCGTGCTCGACGTCCAGATCCTGCACGGCGCGCCGGTAGAGGCGACCGACGACCGGCTCGAGGCGCAGGATCTCGTGGAGCATGCGGTGGCGCTCGCCGCCATCGCCCGCGAGGTAGTCGCGGCGTAGCGCGTCGTGCTCGAGCAGGTGCCAGGCCGCCATGGCGATGAACTCGCGCGTGGTGGCCATGCCGGCAGCACCGTAGGTGATGCACTCGATCAGGATCTCGGCGTTGCGGTACCCCTTCGCCAGCAGGTGGCTGATGACGTCCTCACGCGGCCGCTTCCGGCGCGCGCGGATGGCTGGCATGACGTCCTGGATGAAGAACCGCGCCACGTGGAACTGCACGCGGAGCATCTCGGCGGGGCGCCGCCACGGCGGCAGGCGCTCCAGGCGCTCCAACGACAGGATCCCCTCGAGACGCCGTGCCATCCTTGGCGCGCGCGACTCCGTGAGTCCGACCACCTGCGCCGCCACCTGCATCGCCAGCTCCAGGCTCAGCTGGCCGAGGTCGGCGCGGCCCGCGCGCTCGAGCCTCGCCACCAACGCCTCGCTCGCCGCCTCGATGAGCGTGCGGTAGCGCTCCTCGACGGCGCTCGGCGTGAAGAAGCGGGCGATGGCGGTGCGGTGCTCGCGGTGCTCGCGCCCGTCCTCGAACAGCACCGGCGGCCGCAACCCGGTGCGTGCGGCGAGCTCGGCGTTGAAGCCGGCCTGACGCGTGGCGTC
>SL_3KL_010_SEDDRAFT_10003266_pt1 | contig 14745 bp, 10 predicted proteins | sample SodLakKL_010_SED_2_FD_10381 | JGI IMG/M metagenome (IMG submission 10381)
CATCACCCCGGCGAGCCTATCGGCCACCTTGCCGTCGGCCAGGAAATCGATCTCCTCCTCCGGAAAATCGATGGCCGCTTCCACGTAGATGCGCAGTTCGATGAGTCGCTGCACCAGCCCCTCGACTCGCCGCGAAAAGTCCCCCTGCAGTGAGCGCACGGCATTCTCGGCAGCGGCCCGGGAACTCGCGTCGATCAGGTCGGCGATCGCCTCGGCCTGGGCCAGGTCGAGTTTATCGTTGAGGAAGGCGCGCTCCGAGAATTCCCCGGGGCGGGCTAGACGGGCGCCGAGCGCCACGCAGCGCGCCAGCAGCAGGTCCATGATCACCGGGCCGCCGTGGCCCTGCAGCTCCAGCACGTCCTCGCCGGTAAAAGAGTGGGGCCCCTCAAAGAAAAGAGTGATGCCTTCGTCGATCACCTGCTCCTCGCCCCGGAAGGCCCCGTAGTGGGCGCGGCGAGGGGGAGGGCAGTGGCCTATTACCGCCTCGGCGATCGGCACGCTCAGCGGCCCAGAGACGCGGATGATGCCCACGCCGCCTCGACCGGGCGGCGTGGCGAGGGCAGCGATGGTGTCCTGGTCGTGCAGGCTGGCCATGGGAATCTCCTCAGGGTGGCGGGACATTGTCCGATTCGGGTCTCACAAACGCCAGACCCCCGCACGGGGCGGGGGTCTGGTATTGGCAAGAGACTGCCTGCTACTTGGTCTTCATGCCCTTGCCGACACTCGGATCGTTCTCGATCTTGCGTGTGATGGCGTACTGTTGGGCGATGGAGATGATGTTGTTGACCACCCAGTAGATCACCAGACCTGCCGGGAACCACAGGAAGAAGAAGGTGAAGACAATGGGCAGCATGCGCATGATCTTCGCCTGCATGGGATCCGGGGGCGTCGGGTTGAGCAGCTGTTGAATGAACATCGAGGCACCCATCAGGATTGGAAGAATGAAGAACGGATCCTTCACCGATAGATCCTGAATCCAGAACATGAAGGGCGCATGGCGAAGTTCCACGGACTCCAGCAGCATCCAGTAGAGCGCGATAAACACCGGCATCTGAACCAGGATCGGCAGACAGCCACCCAGGGGATTGATCTTCTCCTTCTGGTAGAACTTCATCATCTCCTGGGACATCTTCTGGCGATCGTCGCCGTACTGCTCCTTGAGGCGCTGCATCTCCGGGCCCAGCTTGCGCATGCGAGCCATGGACTTGTAGGCCTTGGCAGAGAGCGGCCACAGCACCAGCTTGACCACGATGGTCAAGAACACGATGGACCAGCCCCAGTTGCCGATCAGGCTGTGGATCTGGTCGAGCAGCCAGAACAGCGGGTTGGCAATGAACCACAGCCAGCCGAAGTCCACGGTGAGGCGCAGGTTAGGGGCCACGGTTTCCAGATAATCCTGAACCTTGGGCCCCATGTAGAGGGTCGCGCCCAGCCGCGCCTCGCCATCGGGGGCAACGCTGGTCACCGGCCCGGCAAAGGCGGCCACATTGCGATTCTGGGAATCGGTGGTGGCGTAGTAGAGATTTTGCTGGTTTTGGGACGGCGCCCAGGCCGAGACGAAGTAGTGCTGGATGATCGCCACCCAGCCGCCTTGGGCGTCGACGTTATCGAAGCGGCCGCGCTGGATGTCGTCGAAGTCGACTTTGTCGTAGCGACTCTCCGGGGTGGAGTAGGCGGCACCGAGATAGGAGCTCATCCCCATGGCCACTCCGCTGGAGGGGTCCGGGCTGTTGTCTCTGGCAAGTTGGCCGATAAAGCGGGCAGTGACCGGTGTCTCGGTGTTGTTGGCCAGGTAATAGTTGACGTCTACCGCATAGCTGCCGCGCTCGAAAGCGAAGCGCTTGATGACATCGATGCCATTGACTTCGGCACGCAGGTCGACCTCGAGGCGGCTATCATCCTCGGCCATACGATACTCGGTCTGCTCCGGCGTGAAGGCGATGCGACCGGCCTGGCCGTCGAGCTGCAGGCCGGAGCGCGCCACATAGCTGCGGCTTTCGCTATCCGAGAGCAGTACGTAGGGGCGCTCCGAATCCAGCGTCAGCCTGTGCTGTGGCAGTGCGGCATAGACGACATCACCGCCCTGGGGATCGATTCGCAGGTCCAGCACATCGGTGACCACGGCGATCAAGTCGCGGCCGGTGGAAGGCGCGGCGGCCTCTCCCGGCATCGCCTGACTGACGTCGTTCGGAGCTCTGGGCGCCGCCGGTACGGCCAGCCCATCCGAGTCGTCAGTCTGCTGAGCCTCGCCATTGGCTGAGTTGCTGGTAAAGGAGGGTGCCTCCGGCTCAGGAGCGACCTGACCATAGTCCTGATTCCACTGCACGACGATCAGGTAGGCAAGCACTGCCAGAGGGATCAGCAAGAGGAGTCGTTTTACGTCCATGAAGGTTCTGCCCGATGGGTGGTGAACTTGCCGAGGGCGAGATGGAAAACATCTGCCCGAGATAGACAAAAGCCTGCCAAGGGCAGGCTGGATGCCAAACACGGACTATCGGCGGCAGTGCCGGCAGGCTCAGTGAGTACCATGGGTAAGAGTCTTAACATGGTGATGACTCCTGGCTGACCGGTCATCCGTCCTGACTGGCGTTCTCGCTGACTGCCGCCTCGACCGTTTTCTGGTCTTCGCCTGCGGCTTTTTGTGCCTCACGCTCCAAGCGACGCCACATCCCGTGCAGCTGGCGATGCAGGACCTTGTTGTCCAGATCCCCCACTCCTCGTCTGGCCATGAGCACGATGTCCACGCTCGGCAGGCGGTGCTGCTGGAGGCGAATGGATTCGCGAGCGAGGCGTTTGAGGCGGTTGCGGTCGACGGCACGGCGCAGGTTCTTCTTGCTGACGATCAGGCCAAGGCGAGGATACCCAAGCTCATTGGGCGTCGCCAGGATCATGAGGCCTTTGCCATGAACCTTGTAAACCGCGGTCTCGAAGACCTGCCGATAATCCCCGGCCGCCAGTAGGCGCAGACGACGGGGGAAGTCCTGACGAGGCACGTGCAATCCGTGAATCAGGCGCTCAGGCGCTCAGGCGCTTACGACCCTTGGCGCGACGGCGAGCCAGGATGGCACGGCCGTTCTTGGTTGCCATACGGGCACGGAAGCCGTGGACACGCTTACGCTTCAGTACGCTGGGCTGAAAGGTACGTTTCATAACTCATTATTCCCACGTGGTTTTCTGGAAGTATTGACAATTTCGAGGCGTTCGGATTCCGCAACGGAAACCGTGTGTACTCGGCTCAAGACCGGAAATTGTAGTGATATCGCGGCTCGGGTGCAATTTTTCCGTACCGCCTGGCTATCGCGGTGGCAACGGGGCAAGCCTCCAACGGCCAGCAACCGGCATCGCATGGATCCATTCCTGACCACCCTTGCCATTGTTACAAGTTAAGATCTTATTATAAAACCTGTTATTAATACTGGGGACGCATTTTGTGGATAACGTGTTTTTATTCTTTTTAATCAATTGATTGAAGACGAATATATGCTGTGGATATCCAGTGGGATAGCCTGGGATTAGATGTGGGCAAGCGATGGGCGTAATGATCGTCAGTCCACAGCACGAAACTATCCCCAGCACTCGGCCGCGGCTGTCCCATAGGTCCAGGACAAGTTTTCCACAGCCAGTGCGCAGCCGCGAGAGGGTGTGGATAACCGTCTCCGGGGGCGATACAATATGCGACCGTTTTCCAACCGATGGTGAGGCCGCGTGGCGCTAGCTCTCTGGCAACAGTGTCTGGACACTCTCCAGGACGAGCTGAATTCTCAGCAGTTCAACACCTGGATCCGCCCGCTGCAGGCGGAAGAGGGGGAGGCGGGAGAGCTGTGCCTGCTGGCACCCAACCGCTTCGTGCGCGACTGGGTCAGCGACAAGTTCGCGAAGCGAATCGGCGAGCTGATGCGTGAACTGTCGCCGGCTAAGCCACCCAAGATAGTGTTGTCGGTTGGCAGTCGGCGCTCGGCGCCCCAGCCTCAACCTCGTGATCTGGGTGATCCGGTGTCGGCTGCGCCGCGTCGTCCGTCGGCCCCCGCCGTGCATACCCAGCCGCGCGGCCACGCGGCCGACGACCGAGACTCCATGCGCGAGGAGAGGGGCGGCCGACGTGCCGCCGGAGGCCGCCAGGTACAGGTCGAAGGCAGCCTCAAGCATACTAGCGGCCTTAACCCCAATTTCACCTTCGAAACCTTCGTCGAGGGTAAGTCCAACCAGCTGGCCAGAGCCGCCTCTCGTCAGGTATCCGAGAACCCCGGCGGTGCCTACAACCCCCTTTTCCTCTATGGAGGGGTCGGTCTCGGCAAGACCCACCTGATGCATGCGGTGGGTAACGCCCTGGCAACACGGCGCGAGAATGCCCGTGTGGTCTATCTGCACTCCGAGCGTTTCGTGGCCGACATGGTCAAGGCGTTGCAGCTCAACGCCATCAATGATTTCAAGCGCTTCTATCGCAGCGTCGATGCGCTGCTGATCGATGACATTCAGTTCTTCGCCGGCAAGGAGCGCTCCCAGGAAGAGTTCTTCCACACCTTCAACGCACTTCTCGAAGGCGGTCAGCAGATGATTCTTACCTCGGATCGCTACCCCAAGGAGATCAGCGGGGTCGAAGAGCGTCTGAAATCACGTTTCGGCTGGGGGTTGACGGTGGCGATCGAACCGCCGGAGCTGGAGACCCGCGTGGCGATCCTGATGAAGAAGGCCGATCAGGCCAAGGTTGACCTGCCCCACGACGCCGCTTTCTTCATTGCCCAGAAGATACGCTCCAACGTACGTGAGCTGGAGGGAGCCTTGAAGAAGGTAATCGCCGATTCCCACTTCATGGGCAAGACGATCACCCAGGACTTCATTCGCGAATCGCTCAAGGATCTGCTGGCCCTGCAGGAGAAGCAGGTGGGGGTAGACAACATTCAGCGTACCGTGGCCGAGTATTACAAGATAAAGCTCGCCGACCTGCTCTCCAAGCGGCGCTCGCGCTCTGTGGCACGCCCACGCCAGGTCGCCATGGCCCTGGCCAAGGAGCTGACCAATCACAGTCTGCCCGAGATCGGCGATGCCTTCGGTGGGCGCGACCACACCACGGTGCTACACGCCTGCCGCAAGGTGAAGTCGCTGCAGGAGGAGAGCTCCGATATCCGAGAGGACTACAAGAACCTGCTGCGCCTGCTGACCAGCTGACAGGTCAATCTTCGATACTCGGGGCGAGGGGCGCTTGATCGCCTACTGGCGGAGATACCCGCGACTCCTGTCCCTACGCCCTCGCGCCCCTCCCGGGGCTCAGCTGTGGTTAAATGACCGATTAGCCGTTCGGCCCTGGCCGCGCGAGCTGCAATTCTTCAGGACTATACGTGGAGCCGACATGAAATTTTCCATCTCCCGAGAAGCGCTGCTGCGACCGCTGACGCTGGTGGCCGGTGTGGTGGAGCGACGCCAGACCCTGCCGGTCCTCTCCAACGTGTTGATCCAGGTCGACCAGGACCAGGTCGCCCTGACCGGCACCGACCTCGAAGTAGAGCTGATCGGGCGGACGGTGGCCAGTCAGGTGGATGAACCAGGGGCTGCCACGGTGCCGGCACGCAAGCTGATGGATATCTGCAAGTCGCTGCCCGATCAAGCCGAAATCCAACTCTCTATGGAGGAGGGGAGGGCTGTGCTGCGCAGCGGTCGCTCGCGTTTCACGCTCTCTACCCTGCCAGTAGCAGAGTTCCCCAATATCGAAGACAGCCAGGGCAGCGTCGAGTTGGCGCTGCCGCGAGGTGTCTTGAAGCAGTTGATCGACTCCACCTCCTTCGCCATGGCTCAGCAGGACGTTCGATACTATCTGAATGGCATGCTGTTGGAGATGCGCTCCGGACTGGTGCGTGCCGTGGCCACCGATGGCCACCGTCTGGCGGTCTGTTCGCGCCCGGTCGAGATTCAGGTGGAGCCGGCTCAGAAGCTGATCGTGCCGCGCAAGGGTATTCTGGAACTGGTGCGCCTGCTGGACGACGGTGAGGAGCCGGTAAGCTTGACACTGGGGGCCAGTCACATTCGCGCTCATACCGGCGACTTCACCTTCACTTCCAAGTTGGTCGATGGCAAGTTCCCCGACTACGAGCGGGTGGTGCCCCGCGGCGGCGACAAGGTGTTCATCGCCGAGCGTGCCGAGCTGCGTCAGGTGCTCTCGCGTACCGCGATTCTCTCCAACGAGAAGTACCGCGGGGTGCGTCTGCATCTGTCTGAAGGCAATCTCAAGGTCATGGCCAACAACCCCGAACAGGAAGAAGCCGAAGCAAACATTGCCATCGAGTACAGTGGCCCAGGCCTAGAGATCGGCTTCAACGTTGGCTACCTGATCGACGTGCTGAACGCCCTGGACGAGGATCGTGTGCAGATGACCCTGGCCGACCCCAACAGCAGTGCGCTGATGGAGGAGCCAGGGGGGGGCGATGCCCTCTATGTCGTCATGCCCATGCGTCTCTAGCCACCTTCGGCGGCACGCCCGGTGCCGCCCTTCCCCGTGCGTGCCCATGCCTCTAGATCGACTCGCCTTCCAGGGTCTCCGCAATCTTCAATCCATTGATTTCACACCAGGATCACGGATTAACCTGGTGACAGGAGAGAATGGTAGCGGCAAGACGAGCCTGCTCGAGGGTATCCATGTCCTCGGTATGGGGCGTTCCTTCCGCACCCGCCATATGCGCCACGTGATCGCTCACGATGCGGACAGCATAATCCTGCATGGTCGGCTGGCCGGTAATCCCCCGCTTACCTTTGGCGTGCGGCGTCGCCGCGACGAGAGCGAACTGGATATCCGTCTATCCGGTGAGCGTGTCAATCGCCTCTCTCGACTGGTTGAGACACTACCGCTGCAGCTGATCAATCCCGATGCCTTCCGTCTCCTCGAAGGGCCTCCGGGAGGGCGGAGAGAATTCCTCGACTGGGGAGTGTTTCACGTGAAACATGAGTTTCTGGGGGCGTGGCAGCGCGCTCGCCGGGCGCTGAAACATCGGAATGCCCTACTCAGACATGGTAGAATGGACGATAATTCCTTGTCGGCCTGGGAGCACGAGTTCGTTCACTGGAGCGAGCGCATCGATGCTATGCGCAGTGCCTGGGTGGACGCCTTTCTCCCCGTGTTCGATGAGACCCTGGCCGGCTTGATGCCGCTGCCAGGGCTGCAGTTGCGCTACTCGCGCGGCTGGGACAAGCGCCGTGAGCTCGGTGAGATACTGAGGCAGGGGAGGGATGTGGATAGGCAGATGGGCTTTACCCAGCAGGGTCCGCAACGGGCCGATCTGGCCATCAGGCTTGACCGGCGTCCCGCAGTGGAGGTGCTCTCCCGGGGGCAGCAGAAGCTAGTCGTGAGCGCGCTCAAGCTGGCCCAGGGTCGGCTGCTGGAAGCAGCCACTGAACGTAAGTGCCTTTACCTGATCGACGATCTCCCGGCCGAGCTGGACAGCGCCCACCGACGGGTGTTCTGCCACTGGCTGGAAAGCATGCACTGCCAGGCGTTCATCACCAGCGTCGATCACGACGCACTGGCAGATCTGTGGCAGCCCGCAACTCCCGTGGCGATGTTTCACGTGAAACGTTCCCCATCGGGAGAGGGGCAGCTGGCACCACTGGAACGACAGACTTCATGATGGAGCAGTCAATGAGCGAGCAGGCCTACGACTCATCGAGCATCAAGGTACTCAAGGGACTGGATGCCGTACGCAAGCGACCCGGCATGTACATCGGTGATACTGATGACGGCACGGGACTGCATCACATGGTGTTCGAGCTGGTGGATAACTCCATCGACGAAGCCCTGGCCGGCCACTGCAGCGAAATTCGCGTGGTCATCCATCCTGACGAGTCGATCACGGTCAGCGACAATGGGCGCGGGGTTCCCACCGATATCCATGAGGGTGAAGGAATATCCGCCGCAGAAGTGATCATGACGGTGCTCCATGCCGGCGGCAAGTTCGATGACAACTCCTACAAGGTTTCCGGCGGTCTGCACGGCGTTGGGGTGTCGGTGGTCAACGCGCTATCAGAAGAGCTGAAGCTGACAATCTGGCGCGCCGGTGAAGTGTTCGAGCAGATATATCACCACGGGGTGCCACAATCGCCACTGGCAGTCGTCGGCAAGACCGAGAAGAGCGGCACCCGCGTACATTTTCGGCCCTCTCCGCAGACCTTCACCAGCATCGAGTTCCACTACGACATTCTGGCCAAGCGACTGCGCGAGCTCTCCTTTCTGAACTCCGGCGTGGCCGTTCGCCTGATCGATGAACGCAGCGGAAAGGAGGAGGTGTTCCACTACGAGGGAGGGCTCAAGGCCTTCGTGGATCATCTCAACTCCAACAAGAGCGTGCTCAACCCGGTGTTTCATTTCAACGCCGAGCGTGAGGACGGCGTCGGCGTGGAAGTGGCGATGCAGTGGAATGACTCTTTCAACGAGAATATCTTCTGCTACACGAATAATATTCCTCAGCGGGATGGCGGTGCACACCTGGCCGGCTTTCGTGCAGCGCTGACCAGGACCCTGAATGCCTATATCGAGTCCGAGGGTCTGCTCAAGAAGTCCAAGATTAACACTTCCGGTGATGACGCCCGAGAAGGCCTGACGGCGATTGTCTCGGTGAAGGTGCCTGACCCCAAGTTTTCTTCCCAGACCAAGGACAAGCTCGTGTCGTCCGAGGTGAAGACTGCGGTGGAGCAGGAGATGGGTCGGCTGTTTTCCGACTATCTTATCGAAAAGCCTAATGAGGCGAAGTCGATCGTCAACAAGATGCTCGATGCCGCCCGTGCCCGAGAGGCGGCGCGAAAGGCCCGTGACATGACCCGTCGCAAGGGAGCGCTGGACATCGCGGGTCTACCTGGAAAACTGGCCGACTGCCAGGAGAAGGACCCCAGCCTCTCCGAAATTTTCCTGGTGGAGGGTGACTCAGCCGGCGGCAGTGCCAAGCAGGGACGAGATCGCCGAACCCAGGCGATTCTTCCCCTCAAGGGCAAGATCCTGAACGTGGAAAAGGCTCGCTTCGACAAGATGCTCTCCTCCGCGGAGGTCGGGACTCTGATCACCGCCCTGGGTTGTGGCATCGGACGCGAAGAGTTTAATCCTGACAAGTTGCGCTATCACTCGATCATCATCATGACCGATGCGGACGTGGACGGTTCCCACATCCGTACACTGCTGCTGACATTCTTCTTCCGTCAGATGGCTCCGCTCATCGAGCGCGGGCATGTGTTCATCGCTCAGCCACCGCTCTACAAGATCAAGCGCGGCAAGCAGGAGCTCTATCTCAAGGATGAGCAGGCGATGACCGACTATCTGACGGCCACCGCCCTGGATGGTGCTCGCCTGCATGTCAATGCCGACGCCCCGGGGATAAGTGGCTCCCAGCTCGAAGATCTGGTGAGTCAGTATCGCGAGGTGATGCGCCGCATCGATCGACTGTCGCGGGTCTATCCCAACGAAGTGCTGAAGCGGATCGTGCATGCGGCACGCCTGCAGGGAGAGGTCAGCCTGCGGGATCGGGGAACCATGCAGAACTGGATCGACCACCTGCAGGGCGAGATGGATGCGGTGGTGGCCTACGAAGGCGGTCCGCGCTACACCTTCCGCCTCGAGGAGGACACCGAGCGAAGCTTTTATCTGCCTATGGTGACGCTTACCGCTCACGGCGTTTCCACCGACTATGTGTGGGGCATCGAGTTCTTTACAAGTGCCGACTATCGCGGCATGGCTGATCTGGGAGAGACTCTGGACGGTCTGCTGGAAGAGGGCGCTCATGTGGCTCGCGGCGAACGTCAGAAGCGCGTTACGACGTTCTACGAGGCTCTGAAGTGGCTGATGGCCGAGGCACAGCGGGGGCTGTCGTTCCAGCGCTACAAGGGCCTTGGGGAGATGAACCCGGATCAGCTCTGGGATACCACCATGAACCCTGAGACTCGCCGTATGTTGCGGGTCACTATCGAAGATGCGGTGGGCGCCGACATGATGTTCAACACCCTGATGGGAGATGAGGTTGAGCCACGTCGCGATTTTATCGAGCGCTACGCGCTGGTGGCCAATCTCGACGTCTGATGGCGACATGTTCCACGTGAAACACCCTTGAGCGCCAGGCGCCAAGAAAAGCCCCGCCGCCGATAACGACGGCGGGGCTTTTCTTGGTTGAAGCAGCAAGAAACTCTCTCCTTGCTCCTTGCTCCTTGCTCCTTGCTCCTTGCTCCTTGCTCCTTGCTCCTTGCTCCTATTCTTTTTCTTTCAACAGCCAATCCACAAAGGCCGCCAGGTCATCGAAGACAAGCGTCGCGCTGGATGGGGCGGCCAGCTCGGGGTGCTTGGCGATGGTTGGCTCCCCCTTGCCGCTACGCACCAGCACGGAGTGAGCCCCGACGGTTTCGCCGGCCTGAAGGTCACGTAGGCTGTCACCGACCATCCAGCTGCCCACCAGGCTCTCCATGCCAAGTGCCACACGGATCTCATCCAGCAGGCCGGGCAGCGGCTTGCGACAGTGACAGCCGTCGTTCGGGCCGTGGGGACACCAGGCGATATGAGCAACCGTGCCACCGGCTTCCTTCACCAGGCGGTTCAGCTCCGAGTGCATCTCGGCCAAAGCCATCTCGTCGTAGTAGCCACGGGCGATTCCCGACTGGTTGGTGGCCACCGCCACGGTCCAGCCGGCACGGCTCAGTCGGGCGATGGCGTCGATGGCGGTGGGGTAGGGGATCCACTCGGGCAGCGACTTCACGTAGTCATCGGAGTCGTGGTTGATGACGCCGTCACGGTCGAGAATCACCAGGCGGTCGGGGGAGGGCATAGGCACTTCCTTGATGTCTGCGTTCTGGGCGGCGAGTGTTTCATGTGAAACATATTACGCCAAGGCGTGAGGCGTGAGGCGAGATGGGTGCTGCTGAAGGTCGAGAGTGTTCCACGTGAAACATGGCGTTATTGTACATCGGGCATGAAAAAGGCCGGCAGCGATGGCTGCCGGCCTTTGAGGCCCTCTGCGGGGCGTTTACTGCTGCAGCTGAGCGATATCGGCCACTTCCAGGAAGAGCGCGCGCAGGCTGGCCAGTAGCGCCAGGCGGTTGGCGCGAATGGCCGATTCGTCGGCCATCACCATCACCTTGTCGAAGAAGGCGTCAACCGGCTCGCGCAGAGCGGCCAGGGTATCCAGCGCCTCGGCGTAGTGCCCCTCGGCGAACAGCGGCATGACCCGCTCGCGCTGGGCGCTGACCGCCTCGTGAAGAGCCTGTTCGGCGGCTTCGTGGAGAAGGCTGGGATCGACCCGGCTACCAACGTCGCCCTCCTGCTTGGCGAGGATGTTGGAGACCCGCTTGTTGGCTGCGGCCAGAGCGGCGGCTTCCTCGCGACCGGCGAAGGCCTGGACGGCGCGCAGGCGTCGAGCGAAGTCCAGCGGTCGCGTTACCGGGCGTGCACGCACCGCTAGGTAGGATTCGGTGGCGATCCCCTCGTCCTGGCCCCAGGCGCGGAAGCGGTCGAGCATATAGGCAAGCACCTCGTCCACAAGACTCTCGGCGTAGGGCAGCTCTTGGTGCTGAGCCGCGGCCAGCTCGAGCAGTTCGCGCAGGTCCAGATTCAGTTCGCCCTTGATCAGGATGTTGAGCACACCGATGGCGGCGCGACGCAGGGCGAAGGGGTCCTTGGTGCCGGTAGGGCGGGCGCCAATACCGAAGATGCCTGTCAGGGTGTCCAGGCGGTCGGCCAGGGCCAGGGCCATGCCGGTGCGGCTATGGGGAATGGCATCCGAGGCGAAGCGAGGCAGATACTGCTCTTCGAGGGCTTGGGCGACCTCGGGGGACTCGCCGTCGTGCTCGGCATAGTAGCGACCCATGATGCCCTGAAGCTCGGGGAACTCCAGCACCATTTCGGTGACCAGGTCACACTTGGCCAGCTCGGCGGCCCGCCGAGCGTGGGCTACATCGCCTTCGATGTGGCCGGCGATGAAGGCGGCCACGGCGGCGCTGCGGTGCGCCTTGTCGGCAAGGGTCCCGAGCTGTTTTTGGAACACCACTCCGGAGAGTTCATTGATGCGCGAGTCGAGCGGGCGCTTGCGGTCGGTGTCGTAGAAGAAGGCGGCGTCCGCCAGGCGCGGGCGGATCACCTTCTCGTTGCCATCGATCACCCGCTGGGGGTCGGTGCTGTCGATATTGGCAATGGTGATGAACAACGGCTTGAGACGACCCTCTTCATCAAGCAGGTGAAAGTATTTCTGGTTGGCTTTCATGGAGGAAATCAGGCACTCGGCCGGCACTTCCAGGAAGCGCTTGTCGAAGCTGCCGGCCAGGGCTACCGGCCACTCCACCAGACCGCTCACCTCAACCAGTAGCGTCTCATCGATCACCGCGGTGGCTTCCTGGACCTCGGCTTCGGCCAGCACCTGTTCGCGAATGCGTTCGCGACGCTGGTGGCGGTCGGCCAGCACCCAGGCTTGCTCCAACACGGCGAGGTAGCCGTCGGCCTGGGTCAACTCGATGGCCTGGGGGGCGTGGAATCGGTGGCCGTAGGTGGTGCGGCCTGCCTTGAGTCCCAGCGCCTCGGCTTCGACAACATCGCTGCCGTAGAGCATGACCAGCCAGTGCACCGGACGGGAGAATTCCACTCGGGACGAGCCCCAGCGCATGTTCTTGGGCACCGGCAGGGCGGCGATGGCCTTCTGCAGGATGCCCGGTAGCAGGGCAGTGGTGGCTTCTCCGCGCTGCCGTTCGCGGTAGCCGAGCCAGGTGCCCTTGTCGGTCTCCAGGTGGATCAGCTCGTCGACGCCGACACCGCAGGAGCGGGCGAAGCCCTCGGCGGCCCGAGTGGGCTGGCCATCCTTGAAGGCGGCGGCCAGTGCCGGGCCGCGCTTTTCCACCTCGCGGTCGGGCTGGCTGTCGGCCAGGGACGAGATCTGTACCGCCAGGCGACGGGGTGTGGCATAGGCGAGAACTTCGCCATGGGACACCTCGGCGTCGGCCAGGCCGCGGCGGATACCGGCGGCAAGGGCATCGGAAAGGGTATCAATGGCGCCGGGCGGAAGTTCCTCGACGCCCAATTCGATCAGTAGGGTATTGGCGGCCATGCTCAAGCGTCTCCCTGTTCAAGCAGTTCGCGGCGCAGGGCCTCGGGGGCCATCGGGAAGCCGGCGGCCTTGCGTGATTCAAAGTAGGCGAGGGCCACGTCACGGGCCATGGTGCGCACGCGCAGAATGAAGCGCTGACGCTCGGTGACCGAGATGGCGTGGCGTGCATCAAGCATATTGAAGGTGTGGGATGCCTTGAGCACCTGTTCGTAGGCGGGCAGCGACAGGCCGGCCTCGAGCAGTCGGGTGCAGTCGCGCTCCTGCTGGTCGAAGGCGCCAAAGAGGAAGTCGACGTCCGCATGCTCGAAGTTGTAGGCGGACTGCTCCCGCTCGTTCTGCAGGTAGACGTCACCGTAGGTGACACGAGTGCCGTCGGGGGCAATGGTCCAGACCAGGTCGTAGACGCTATCCACGTCCTGCAAGTACATGGCGATACGCTCCAGCCCGTAGGTCAGTTCCCCGGTGACCGGGTAGCACTCAATGCCGCCGGCCTGCTGAAAGTAGGTGAACTGGGTCACCTCCATGCCGTTGAGCCAGATTTCCCAGCCCAGGCCCCAGGCGCCGAGCGTGGGTGATTCCCAGTTGTCCTCGACAAAGCGGACATCATGCACCAGTGGGTCGAGACCGAGTCGCTCAAGTGAGCCGAGATAGAGCGCCTGGAAATCGGCGGGGGAGGGCTTCATCACCACCTGGAACTGGTAGTAGTGCTGAAGGCGGTTGGGGTTCTCGCCGTAGCGGCCGTCGGTGGGACGCCGAGACGGCTGTACGTAAGCCGCGTTCCAAGTTTCGGGGCCGATGGCACGGAGGAAGGTGGCTGGGTGGAAGGTGCCGGCACCGACCTCCATGTCGAGGGGCTGCAGAACCACGCAGCCCTGTTCGGCCCAGTACTGCTGCAGTGCCAGGATCAATCCCTGAAAGGTCGAGGCATCAGGCGCCGACCCGGAGGACGAGGTCGACGCGGGTGTCGAGGACGAGAGAGTCATTGCGTAAAGCACCATTGGCCATGAATTCACAGGTCGTCAAGTATACAATCACCGGAAGATCGGTTATAGGCGCACGCCCAGAGACAGAGGATCCATCCCATGATCGTAGTGACAGGCGGGGCCGGTTTCATCGGCTCCAATCTGGTCAAGGCACTCAACGCCCGCGGCCGTCAGGATGTGATGGTGGTCGATGACCTTTCCGACGGCACCAAGTTCATCAATCTGGCCGACTGCACCCTCGGCGACTATCTGGACAAGGACGACTTCCGCCGTCGGGCGGAAGCGGAACTGCGCGGGGAAGTCTCGGGGCTGCCCGAGATCGAAGCCATCTTCCACGAGGGGGCCTGTTCGGATACCACCGAGTGGGACGGACGCTTCATGCTCGACAACAACTTCGAGTACTCGAAGGTGCTGCTGCATTTCTGCCAGCGGCGCGGCATCCCCTTCCTCTACGCCTCCTCGGCAGCCACCTACGGCGGCAGCGAGGTGTTCGTGGAGGCGCCGGAGCATGAAAAGCCGCTCAACGTCTACGGCTACTCCAAGCTGCTCTTCGATCAGTACGTGCGGGCTCGCTGGCACGAGTTCGGCAGCCAGGTGGTGGGCTTCCGCTACTTCAACGTCTATGGCCCCCGGGAGCAGCACAAGGGCAAGATGGCCAGCGTCGCCTATCACCACCACACCCAGATCAGCGCCGGTCAGGACCTCAAGCTGTTCGG
>SL_3KL_010_SEDDRAFT_10003267_pt1 | contig 14743 bp, 12 predicted proteins | sample SodLakKL_010_SED_2_FD_10381 | JGI IMG/M metagenome (IMG submission 10381)
CCACGAGTTTATCTTCGTCATCCACTACGGGAAGGGCGAGCAGATCGAGCCGTTTCAGTTTTCTTGAGGCTTGTTCTTCCGGATCTTTTACATTCACTTTTTCCACATCGGATGTCAGGAGTTCGCTCACTTTGGTGTCTGGCTCAGACACAATAAGCGCCCGCATTGATACTGTTCCGATCAACTTTCTATCTTTGTCAACTACATAAGCGTAGTAAATCATCTCGTGGTCGGGAGCTTCAACCCGGAGCTTCTCTATGGCTTGCTGTGCTGTTTGATTGGGATGCAGAATGGCATAGTCGGAGGTCATTATAGACCCGGTAGTTCCTTCCTTAAATTCTGACAGTTTCAGGATATCATCACGTTCCACTTTGGCCAGGTGGCGCATAATACCGTTTCTTTTGTCGGATGGCAGCCGGTTTAAAAGGTCTACCCGCGTATCATGGGGCATTTTTTCAATCAGCGATTTACTCATCTCAACTGTCAAAGCCTGAAGAATGGAGAGCTGGATGTCAAATTCCAGATAGGCTATTACATCAACTTTGTCTTCCATATCAAGAACCAGGAATACGCGCAGTTGTTGCTCATCGCTTAACTGTGATATCAGGTCGGCTATGGTTGATGGATTCAATTCGGAAACGAGAGAAGTGAGCTGCTCTTTATCGCCGGTTTCAAGGGCATGAAAGATGGGTGTGAAATCTATGTTAGTCATGATGCTGTCTCATTTTTCAGGCATGAGACAGATCAAGACACCGTGTCACATCACGGGTCGGATCACTCTCATGCCAGAGTTTGGTTTATATGTTTTTATTTGGTTACAACAATCCGGAGGGTCTTCCATAGTTGCAGAGTTTGGTTAATAATTGATTACCAGAGCCGGTCTGGTGTGAAGGCGATACCGATATTAAAACCGGGTGCTGTTTCTTGTCGCCTGAAGCCTTCGCCGTAGGTGATGTCCATCTCCAGAAGATCTGGAACCAGTGAGATTCTTATTCCGCCTTGAAAAAAAGCGTCGCTGAAATTAGCCGCTGCCACTTCTGCAAGAATGGCAAACCGGTCGTTTAAACCAAAGTCTCCTCGAATTCCGGTTATCAGTTCGTATTCCCACTCTTCCTCTTGCACAGCTTCAATACCCGCATTTATGTGTAAAACAGAACTGTCATTGAAGATCATCTGGCTGTATGGGACGTAGGCAAATACCTCTTCAATATCACCATCCAGATCGTAGAGCATGCCGGCAACACCGCCAATAGCCCATCCATTTGTTTCCAAATCACCAGGCGCAAACTTGGCTTCCAGAATCCAGTTAGCGGGGTCAAATCCATCCCTTGAATCGAATCCAAGGCCTGTACCCAGTTCCAGTCCGCGAACAGGGCTGATGGCAGTTAAAAACCAAGATTCACGAGAACCGTACCAGCTCTCTATTTGAAAAGATCGGTATGTGGTTACTTCCGCATCATCCACAAACATCTGTTGTGCATCTGCATTCTGATGAAAAATGGCCAGAATAAAAATCACGAGAATAAGTGCTGCTTTGAGCAGTTTGGCAGGGTTGTAATTTTTCTTTAGCATGTTTTTGTCACCTGTAATTTAGTGTCATGTCAATGATGTAATGTCGGGGAAACCCGCAATGTTTCTGTTCAGAATTACCCGGACAACAATAAGACTGCAATATTTTTCGATGAAAAACATTGCGGGTTTTATACGAACAATGGAAGTTGACATATCATTAGAGGGATAGCACATAAAATAGTTACCGTTGCCTTAGCTAACAGCAACGCTATAATTTTCATTTCATTCTGATCCTATCGGTATGGTAAGCATTGCTTTAGGAAAGACGTATCTGAAATATGAATATAAAAAAGCACCGAAGAAGAGCGGCCGGTGCACTGCCAACAAGGAGATTGGGAGACCGGGCCTACTCTTCTGCGAAAGCAAAAGATTCAGCAGTGTTCAATATGCAACTACTACCGGGTTCGTCCATTTTTGTTGGAATTAAGTTTAGTATTATTCATTTTGATTTTAATAATTTTCAGTAAATAGAATGAGTGGCAGAGATCCCGTAAAAAAAGCACTAATCATCAGCCTGTTCGTTTCTGTTATCAGTCTCTCGATTAAGATCGGTGCGTTTGCCGTGACCAACTCTACAGCAGCCCTTTCGGATGCAGCCGAATCGGTTGTACACCTTTTTGCAGTTATGTTTGTAGTGTATGGTTACTACTTGAGTCAAAAACCTGCCGATGAAGACCATCACTACGGACATGAACGAATTGAGTTTCTGTCGGTAGGTGCAGAGGGAGCAATCATCATCGTTGCCGGAATCACTATTGTGTATCATGCGATGTTGAGTGCTATCACCGGCATCGAAATCAACAACATGGAAACCGGGATTGTGCTGCTGGTTATTGCTGCACTGATCAATCTTCTGCTGGGCATTTATGTTCTGAAGGTTGGAAGGCGCGAACATAACATGATTGCCATCAGCAATGGAAAGCACACGCTTACTGATGTGTGGACGAGCGGCGGAGTGGTGGTGGCATTGCTGCTGATCCATTATACCGGGTGGCTGTTTGTCGATGTGGTTGTAAGTTTGATGATTGCCGGATACATTATTTATGAAGCGTACAAACTGCTCAGGTTCTCTATCCGGGGTTTGATGGATACCCGAAACCCTGAAATCGACCACGCTCTGAAAAATGTACTGAAGAAAGAGAAGGGAAAAACGATCAAAGGCTGGCATCACCTGAGACACCGCACGTCGGGTAAAACCACCTGGGTGGAATTGCACCTGGTTTTTGATGATGACATCTCCCTGAAAAATGCACACGACGAAGCAACTCTGCTCGAACGAAAACTGATTGACGCCCTCAGAACCGATGCGGTTATCACTCTGCACCTTGAGCCGTATGAAGCTCACGAAGAGGCTCATGACATACTAAAGGGTGCAAATAAAAAGAAAGATCTGGATGAGTTTGTGTAATTTAAGGCAACAGGCACATCAGTTTCCCGTTGAAATAATCGAATATAAAGGGAAAAGATACATGTGTACATTCTGCAGTTTTGAAAATTGGGATTCCAGCCACTTGCGATATTTGATCACTGGATTGATTTCATGAAACATCTATTTGCTATACTGATTTTTATTCTTCCATTTGCACTGGTGCCGGTGCTTGAGGCTCAGAACAATGAAGAGTTTAAAATTGCCCGCATTCAGTATCGCGGCGGAGGCGACTGGTACAGCTCTCCAACGGCCCTCACTAATATGCTCAACTTTTTAAAAGAAGAGGTTCCTGTTCGTGTCAGTTCGCGGTATGATGACGTTCAGCTCGGCAGCCGCGATATTTTTAATTACCCGTTTTTGTTTATGACCGGCCACGGGAATATCTCCGTTAACGACGCCGAGATGGAAAATCTTCGTATTTATCTCGAAAATGGCGGTTTTCTCTATGTAGATGATGATTATGGTTTTGACCAATACGTCCGTCCCATTCTTGAAAACATCTTCCCCGATGAAGAATTTTTTGAACTCCCGGCGGATCACCCCATTTATAACATCGTGTATGAATTTCCGGAGGGACGTCCGCCCAAAGTACACGAACACGACGGTGAACCACCACAGGCATTTGCTGTTTACCGAAACGGACGCATGGTCTTGCTCTATACTTATGAATCGAACCCCGCCGATGGCTGGGCGTATGATGAGCATCCCAATCCGGATGAAGTTATACAGGCCGCCCTTCGTTTTGGTGTGAATCTGTTGGTATACGCCCTTACACACCCCTGATCCCAATTTTACCAGGTATCTGCCTTCGATGTCTGGTGAATATAAGGTTAATAAATATTTTGCCTATCTTACTGTAATATAAGAATTTGAAAAACGGATTGTCCCGGAACAGTATCTCTTGTTTCTGTGTTAATCTGTAGAGAACTGTTAAGATTTTTTTAATTGTACTATGAAAGCCTTTTATTGAGTATCAAAAATAACTTGAAAAGATAGAGTCGATGAAGAAAAAAATTCATACCTACGAAGGTGAAGAGATTAATGTAACGTATGATTTGAAGCGGTGTATCCATGCCGGAGAATGTGTCCGGGGGCTCCCTGAAGCTTTTGATATAAATAAGAAGCCCTGGATACAGCCCGATAACGCCTCTGCTGATTCGGTTGCAAATGTAATCGAAAAGTGCCCGACCGGTGCATTACAGTATGAAATGAAAAAGAATGGCCGCTCCGAACAACCCTCTTCACGAAACCGGATTGTACTCAGACCAAACGGCCCTGTCTATTTTTTCGGAGATATTGAAGTGCAGGATCACGAAGGCAACACCGTCCTGGAAGACACCCGATTTGCATTTTGCCGATGCGGGGCCTCATCAAATAAGCCAGCCTGCGATAATTCACATCAGGAGATCAAGTGGAAAGCCGATATAAAAGCAGACAAGTCCAAAATGCCCGAAATTGAAGACGAGGAACACGGCAAACTTCTCATCAAACTGATGAAAAACGGGCCTGCAATCCTGGAAGGCAGCTATACGATGGAATCGGCTTCGATTGGCCAGCATACATCGGACAAAGGCGTGGCATTGTGCCGTTGCGGTGGTTCATCTACAAAACCGTTTTGTGACGGAACTCACAAAAACAATGGCTTTGAAGGATAAAACGTACAACGGGCAGCCTGCCCGTTACATCTGAGAGATGATTCAACTTCAAGATGATAAAAGATCTGTCACCTGCCTGATCGAATCCGGATTAACTAAAGTACATGATGGCAAAATACTTTCTCACAACCGGCACTGCTTTAATGGCACTTGCGGTGGCATTCGGTGCTTTTGGCGCGCATGTAGTCCAGGAAATGCTCACACCTGATCGGTTTGATGTGTATCAAACCGCTGTTCAGTATCACTTTTATCACGCTCTCGGCCTTATGATTCTGGGAGCCGTTTCAATGCGGATGAAAGAATCCGGATGGCTCAAGTGGAGCGGCTATTCCCTGGTTTCGGGGATCCTCATTTTTTCCGGCAGCCTCTACCTGCTCACACTCACCGACACTGGCTGGCTCGGGATGATTACACCAATCGGGGGTATCGCTTTTATTCTGGGATGGTGCTTTTTTGCGATCGGAATCTGGAAAGAACAAGTGTGACAGGATCGTACGCAAGGGAGCAGATTATTTATAGTGTCAGTTTTTCGCAGAGTTACGCGGATGAAACGCAGTGTTACGCAGATTTTGGGAATCAGAAAAAGCCCTTCTTTTTTTACTTTATGTGGAGAGGAAGCTGATGATTCCTGCCCGTAATTATGCACTTAACATTTCATTAATCTGAACCCAGCAGCTCCTCAATCCAGCTCACCATATCCTCGCGCTGATCTGGCCAAAACCGATTGAAATCATAGGGAGTTTCAAACTGTAGTTGATCGGATGCATCATATAACGAAAAGACCGATTCAACGCTGTTCATCGTTTGTTTTACACTTTCAAAATCGGCATGCCGGTCCAGCTCCGGGGAGATCACAAACAGAGGCCTCGGGGCGATCATGGATATAATTTCCGGGAAATCCACGGGTATTTTTTCCTCATGGCCGATAAAAAAGCCAAGCCGCGGCAGCAAACCGAAAAGGTGGGAATATGCTTCAGCCCCTTCAATATGCTCCGTATTGGCTCGCCAAGGTGTAAACGCGCTGGACACCGCTGTTCCGGCAATACGATCGTCCAGGGCAGAAGTCAGCAGGCTGACCGTGCCGCCGAGCGAATAACCGGTCAGAAAGATCTTTTCGCTGTCCACGAAATCAAGGGATTCAAGCGCATCAACTGCTGCACGGGTATCCGTTACCATTCTTCCAAGCTTGGACCACTTCGGGTAGCGCTCATAAAAACGAGAGCCGTCCTCAATCCGCTGGCCATACCCGATCATATCCATCGCAAGTACAGCCGCGCCTTTTGAGAGAATATCTTCGAAAAAATCTTCCAGGCCGGTTTCAAAACGTGAATCAAACCCAGTGTTGGAATACCTGTGAAGATAGATGACAACCGGTAGTTTCTCATTATCGCCAGTTTTCATCTCTCCTTCTTCATCAACGGGGTAATAGAGGGCACCGTGAAGATAATCCCCGAGGCTGTTATACGGAGCAATATATCTGACCCGGCCGTTGGAAACCTCAGGCCGCGGGAGAAAACGGTTCACATAATCCTGCCGGTTGCTCAATCGCCTTATCGGTGAAGCGGCAATTCCAGGCGCCTCCTCTCCGAAAACCCAGTTCAGCCTGGCTTCAATATCCGGTTTTTTCTGTTCCCATTCGTCAGCGCTTTCAATCTGTTCGGTAATTTCATGTAGTAAAACCGGTTCATTTTCAGAGCTTCGGACAAATTGTTCGGGATCAATATGTTCGCCACTTAATGATTTCCACTTTTCGAACGAGTAGTCGTAATAAAGCTTATTGTTCCAGGGGCCGAGTTCGGGATTTCGGTCAAACTGAATATCCAGCCAGTCCATGTAATCTTCAATATCCCGCGATTCTACCCCGTGCTGTCCATCACGCAGCCGGATCCCCAGTCTGTCCGGCTCATCGTAAAACTCATACACGTCAGACAGTGACCGGTACATCATCTCCTCAGCCCAGGGATCTCCACCGCTTTCCCGGATGGATGAGCTCAGAAGAATGGCATTCGGGGCGATCAGGGCCATCAGTGAATTCTGATCAATCGGCAGTTTATGTTCCCGGCCCAGGTAAAATCGGAATCTGGGATGAAACCAATGAGTTCTTCTCGCCAACAAATAATCGATCGATTCGCTGGAGTGGCGGTCGTCGGTATACCGGTAGGGCAGCTCTCCCCCGGTACCCCCGCTGCTGGAGATAACGGCTGTGATCCGGTTGTCAAATGCAGCAGCAAAGAGTGCCTGCTTGGCATTTCTGGAATGACCGGTAATCGCAATTTGTGAGGTGTTCACATTTTCGAGCGTTTGAAGATAGTCTACCGCTCTGTGAGCGCCCCATGCCCTTCTCATGAGTGTACTCCAGTCATGTTCCGGGTATAGCGGCATATAGTCGTATGTATCGTCCCGGGAATCTGCACCGGCATATACCAGGCCCATGTAACCGCGGCGAACAGCAATCTGCGCCCAGGCCCTGTGATTCCACTGGGTCATGAATACCGGAAACGGGCCTTCTCCGGGTGGTGTGAACAGTTCAATTGTCATACTTGCGCGTTCATCACTGCCGAAGCGCAGCTCGATCAATTGTACCTTTACTCCGTTCTCTTCCCATTCTTCCTTCACCTGTGATGTTAATGAACCAGGCGGTTCGGGAAAAGTGCCGGAAAAAATATGCTTCACCTGACCTTTGATCCATTCCCGCTGCTCCTGCCATTGCACTTCCGTCTCAACCGGGATATTTTCACCACCCTCATCAATGATAAGCGGATCGGGCAGAAAAGGAAGAGAGGGTACATTTTCAAAATCGGGAGGAAGGGCACCGGTACGCTCCACCCAGTCAAGCCAGGTTTCATCATGGTAGTTGACATAATCATCGAAATGTTCCGGTTTTTCCTGAAGTTTTTTAATCTCTTCAAGGTATGCCCGCTGGCGGTCGGGATCATCCTGGGAAAAGAGAGCTGAAGAAATCAGTAAAAAGAGCAGTGTTGTTACAAGGACAATTCGGCAGTGCATCAAAAAAAGTGGATCATGGTTTGATTTGAAATAAGATGGAAAGTATGTAAAAGAGAGTAATCAGTCAAAATCAGTATATTTTTTGATTATCTTGCAGATATACCAACAATTTCATGATGATCGTCTGTTTCTGTACTTAATTATTCATTGGTGCGTTTAACCGGTGATTGTTTAAACCCAGTGCCCGCTATGAAGCGACATTTTTTTCTTCTTCTCCTTCTTTTCATCATGCCGTTTCTGAATCCTTTTCAGCTTATGGCTCAAAACGAAATTGAACGCGAACGGATATCGCTCCAGGGATTACAGGAGTTTGGATTTACTGCCAACATCGAAGGCAGCCGTGATATTGCCGATAGTGAATCTCTCACGCCTTCTGTGATCCGCCAACAGGCTGTTAACCAGCTCGTTCAAGCCGATCTGCGGTATGTTTCGGATGAAGAGGTGCGCTCCTCGGCCGACATCCCGTTCCTCTACATGCATATCAACACCATGCAGCTCGAAAATGGCCTGGTACCTTTTTCAATTCAGCTCCGGCTCTATCAACCTGTAACCCTGCCCTTGAACCGTGATTTGCAAACTTCGGCCAGTACATGGGAGGCCGGTCTGGTGGGCATCGTTTCGTACGACCGGCTGGCCACAATCAATCAGGCTGCGGAGGAATTGGTTGCCGATTTTATCCAGGATTACTATATCGTCAACCCGTAAAAGCTGTTAAACCTTGCTAAAAGCAGATACGGAACTGGATTGGTTCCCGTTCACAAAGTAAATTAGTATTTTACAGGTAAACCCGGGTATATAATATTTAGATGAAATCATCATTAGCAGTACTATTTTTATCAGTTTCTTTCCTGTTCTCTTTTTTTTTGGTTACAGGATGCAGTTCTGATTTAGAAACCGAAGCTGACAGCGAATCAGCCACAGCCATTGCCGGTTATGAAATCGCTCCGAGGGATATGTCGCGCATTGTAAGAGCTTCAGCCCGGGTTGAGGCCGAAAACGTGGTAACCATCTCCAGCCGGATGAGCGGATTGATCCGGCAGATGAATGTCAGAGAGGGGGACCGGATCCGTTCCGGTGATGTTTTGCTTTCCTTTGATATCGATGAGCAGGAGGCCGAACTGGAACGTGCCAGGGCTGAACTTGAATTGGCTACCGCTTTTTACGAACGAAACCGTACGCTGCTGGAGAGAGAAGCGATATCCACAGCTGAATATGAAGAATCGCGTGCTAACCGGCGCATAGCAGAAAGTGAAGTAAAGCTGCTTGAAACACGTCTCGGCTTCGGGACGGTTCGTGCCCCGCAAGATCTGGTGGTACTAAACCGGTATGTGGAACAGGGTGATGCCGTATCGAACAATGAGCCACTGTTTCGCGTAGCCGATACCCGCAGGCTCGTCGTGCGCGTGGGAATTCCCGAACGCGATGTGGTTCATCTTGAAGAAGGCCAGCAAACTGAACTTCAGATCGATGCGTTTCCCGACGAAGTATTCAGCGGAATTATTCAGCGGATCTATCCTTCCGCCGATGATAACAGCCGCCTTTTTACCGTGGAAGTGTCACTGCGGGCCGAACAGCAGGACCTGATGATCCGTCCCGGTTATCTGGCCAGAGTTTCGATGGATGCTGACCGGCGCGAGGATGTTTTAGCCGTTCCAAGTGAATCACTGCTGGCATCTTCGCAGGAAGAGCGGTTCGTGTATATCATTAACGAAGAGGAGCGGCTCGAACGGCGCGACGTGNTAACCGGCATCGAGCGGCGAAACTGGACTGAGATCAGAGAAGGCCTGGAGCCCGGCAATGTGGTTGTGGGTGCAAATCCCTCCAATCTTCGTGAAAATATTCTGGTAAATGTAACACGATGGGTGGAGGATCGTTCACCCGAAGTGGCTGGAAGACGGTAATTCATTAATTTTAACCCTCCAAGGGTTTTAAACCCTTGGAGGGTTAAAATTTCTCAACTTTTTTCAACAACCAACATGACCCAAACCCAACAACACAGCACCAACGGCCAGCGCAGGGAAGGGCTGGCAAGCCATGCGATCCGCCGCCCGATCGGTACGATGGCCATCACTTCGGTGGTAATTGTTTTGGGTTTCTTTTTTCTGGACCGACTGCCTGTTGACCTTCTCCCCGAAATCAACTATCCGCAAATTCGTGTAACGGTGAACTATCCCGGAACGGCACCGGAAGTGATGGAACAGCAGATCACAAGGGTGCTGGAGCAAAATCTGGCAGCCACCGAAAACCTGATCCGGATTACCGGCCGGGCATCCGAGGGACGTACCAACATCGAGATGTATTTCGATTTTGGAACAGATATCGACATGGCACTGCAGGACGCTTCCCGAAACCTGGAGTTTGCGCGAACCCAAATGCCGCAGGATATCGATCCGCCGAGGATTTTCAAATACGACCCCTCACAGGACCCGGTTTATGTAGCCGGTTTCAGCTCTACCATGCGTTCGCCTATTGAAGTACGAGACTGGATGGAGAACGAACTGGCACCTCAGCTACAGGCTCTGCACGGTGTGGGCGGGGTTCTTGTTGCCGGCGGACTTTTGCGTGAACTTCAGGTGATTGTGGACGTCGACCGGCTCAACTCCTACGGGTTAACTATGAACGACATCACGACGACTCTTGCTGAGGAGAACCGTGATATTGCCGCTGGCCAGGTAACCTCCGACCGGTTTGATGTGATGGCCAAAACTGACGGACGATTTGTTTCGGTAGATGATATTGCTGATGTTCAGCTTCGCATACCAGGAAGCGACCGCACCATTTCTCTCATCGAAGTTGCCGAGGTAAAAGACACAAACCGTGAAGAGCGGCTGTTTGTCCGGCTTAACGGAGCATCCTCCATGCAGCTTTCCATTACCAAACTGCCCGAAGCGAATACTCTTGAGGTGATCGACAGGGTAAAAGCAGAAATGGACCGCCTTGAGGGCAGCGGATTTATTCCTGCAGATATTCAGTATCAAACCACAACGGATCAATCCTTCTTTATCACCAGTTCTATCGGAGCGGTAAGCACAGCAGCCATACTTGGGGGAGTTTTAGCGATGCTGGTAGTACTACTCTTTCTCGGCAGCCTTCGAAAAAGTTTTGTGGTGGGCCTTTCTATTCCGATCGCCATTATGGCCACATTTGCGATGATGGGAATGGGCAACCTCACCCTGAATATCATGAGCCTTGGCGGACTGGCGCTTGGAGTTGGCCTGCTGCTGGATAACGCAATCGTGATGCTCGAAAATATTTTCCGCCACAATGAGGAGTTGAAAAAATCGGCGGAAGACTCTGCCCATGAAGGTGCTGCGGAGGTATCATCAGCAGTCGTTGCTTCCACTATGACCAATCTGGCCGCTGTACTCCCTTTTTTGCTGATCACCGGCCTCGCATCCATGCTCTTTGGTGAGCTGATTCTTACCATAGCATTTGCGATTCTGGCATCCCTGGCTGCAGCACTCACACTGGTTCCCATGCTGGCTGCACTCCTGGCAAAAGTGAAATACAGAAGCGGACTGGAAGAGAGCCGGTTCAACAAAAGCTTTAATTCCGCCCTGAAAAAAATGACTGGTGTCTATGCCACTGTGTTGCGGAAAGTACTGCCGTTTCGGTGGGGTATTGCAGCCGGAGCATTTATTTTACTTGGCGGGGTACTCTACCTGATGGATAATCTGGGCAATGAATTTCTGCCGCAGGTGGATGATGGAAACTTCGGAGTGAATTTCAGTTTGCCTCCCGGTGCCACACCAACCGAAACGAACGAATATGCACTTTGGGTGGAAGATACGATCCAGGAGATGCCGCATGTCGAGAGTGTTTTCAGCCTGGTTGGCGGCCACCTTTCCGAGGGTGTGATTAATGAACGGCCGGGTACTGCACGATTCAGTGTTAACCTGATTCCGGCATCAGAACGACGGGATATCACTCCCAATGAGTGGGTGGATATGATGCAGGCCAAACTCGATTCACTTGCAATTCCGGGAGCACGAACCAATGCGAGTCCACCCAGTATTTCGGGAATCCGAACCAATCCGGCAGGTTCTCAGATTTCCATCGGAATAGTTGGTGATGATATTGAGGTATTGGACGGAATTGCCCGCGACCTTCTTTTTGAACTTGACGGCATTCCCGGCCTCATCAATTTTGACATCAGCCGGGACGATCGCAGTCCGCTTCTCCAGGTAGATGTGGACCGGGAACGCGCCACACATCTTGGCCTGAAAATTGGTGATATTGGCGACGCTGTTCGGACCGCAGTTCTCGGTTCTGTTCCAACCCGGTTTGCAACAGGCAGTGCAGAATATGACATTCGAGTGATGCTGCCGCGAGACAGGGTAAAAGATGATGAAGATCTGAGTCAAATTCTAATGTTCCGTCCCGACGGTGGGTCTGTACCTCTGGCCGATGTAGCATCCTTTCGGCTTACCGACGGCCCGGCTCACATTGAACGTGAAAACCAGGTACGCGTGATGCGGATGGATGGTGAAGTGAATCCGAACATCACCGATGTGGGTACGGTAAATGATCAAATTCGTGAGAGAATTGCCGGTTACGATATTCCCCAGGGCTATAGCCTGATTTTTGGCGGTGAAGAGGAAGTGATACAGGAAACCAACCGGATTCTCTTTACGGTAACACTGCTGGCCATCTTTTTGGTTTTCGTGGTGATGGCCGTTCAATACGAACGCCTTGCCAATCCACTGGTCATACTCACTGCTGTACCGCTTGCACTCATTGGAGTGGGAGCTGCACTACTTCTCACCGGAACCAACCTCAGTTCACCGGTTCTGCTGGGTGTAATTCTGCTTGTCGGGATTGTTGTGAACAATGCGATTCTGCTGGTAGAGTATATCGAGATCGGAAAGCGCGAGAAAAACCTTTCTTCGTTTGATGCCGTTGTAGATGCCGGTTCGATCCGTTTTAGACCTATTTTGATGACCACGCTTACCACCGTTTGCGGAATGCTTCCCCTGGCCATTGGCCTGGGTGAAGGCTCCGAGCTGATGCGACCGCTTGCCATTGCAGTTGTAGGCGGACTTCTCGTATCGATGTTTCTGACTCTTTTTGTAGTCCCAAGCCTCTACCTGATTATAACATCTATTGGCGACCAGATGAAGAGATTCTTCACGGGAAGTGAACCTGTTCCGGTTAACACTGCAGAAATTACCATCAATGGCGGGTCACCGGCTATGTCACAACCTTCGTATCACCCGCAAGAAAAAGAAGAATTTGCGGAGTAGAATAATTCTCTTCTGAAATATTCACTGCTTTTGTTACTTTATTTAGCCCGGATATCCTGATAAGAAATCCGGGTTAGTCGTTTTTAAAGCTAATGGAGAACAGATATTTTAAAAAAAGTCACAGTTATCGGGTGCGGAGTTTCCGGGCTGAGCTCGGCCATCAGACTACTGGAAGAAGGTTATGATGTAACCATTATCGCCAAAGACCTGCCGCCGAAAACCACTTCAAATGCCGCTGCTGCCATCTGGTACCCCTACCGCTGTTTTCCCGTAGAAAAAGCACTTGAATGGGGAAAGCACTCCCTGGAGATGTATTATAAACTTGCAGAAGATTCCGGTACGGGTGTCTTCCCGGTTACGTTCACAGAATACCTGCCTGAACAATCGCCAGACCCTTGGTGGAAAAGTGCAGTGCGAGACTTTCGCAGAGTCAATCCGGCCGAAATTCCATCAATTTACAAAGATGGCTACCTGTTCGAAGTGCCTTTTGTGGATACATCCGTTTACATGCCATGGCTGCTCAGCCGGTTTAAACAGCTGGGAGGTACAATCCACCAAAAAGAACTTTTCTCTTTAGAGGAAACAAATGCTGATCTGGTTGTGAATTGCAGCGGGCTGGGTGCCCGGTTTTTAGCAAATGACCCCGAAGTATACCCGGTGCGGGGACAGGGAATTCGTGTAAAAGCGAAAAACAATGGTGGCTGCTTTCTTGATCAGCAGAGTGAACTGGCTCTCTGTTATGTGTTTCCGCGAACAAACGATGTGATTCTCGGTGGTACAGCCCAGGAACATCATTATCAATCCGATCCCGACCCGTCCACAACCGAAGAGATTTTACGAAAAGTGAAAATCATGGATCCGTCCCTGGAGATTGAAAAAGTGATCGAAACTGTCGTTGGGTTACGTCCTGCCCGCTTTGAAGTCCGACTTGAAGTGGATAAAAACACTCCACTGCCCGTCATTCACAATTACGGCCACGGCGGTGCCGGTTTCACGCTTTCGTGGGGATGTGCAGAGGATGTGGTTAATCTTGCGAAATCATTTAAAAAAGTGAAATCTCAGTTTTAAAAAACAACTTCTGAGCAGTTTTATTGGAAAATGACCTATGAATATCGAACAGTACCGAAATTTTTGCCTCTCATTTCCCGGTGTCACCGAAGAATTCCCATTTGATGAAAACACACTTGTTTTTAAAGTAATGGGCAAAATGTTTACTGCCTGCGATGTGGATGAATTTGAAAGCATCAATGTTAAATGCGATCCCGTTAAAGCGATTGAACTTCGCGAAACCCATCCTGGTATTGTGATTCCCGGGTACCATATGAATAAAAAACACTGGAACAGCATTGTAATGGAAAACAATCTGCCGGATAATCAGATTGAAGAATGGATTCACGACTCCTATGAACTGGTTGTAGCAAAGCTTACCAAAAAAGATCGGGAAAAACTTGGGAAATAGTGTTAGCCCGGATATCTCACTGTAAATATGTTTAACGAACTGTAAATTGTTGGTATAAATTACTTTAATATCCGAATATCGGAGTTTCTAATAAAACACCCTGTTTTTCTGCGAGATTTTCCCCTCAGCCGCGTTGAACCTAAAATGGCTTGGTGAGAAATCCGGGTTAGCATCAGACATTTTGTTTACATATTTGCCAATCTTTTACTCTTTTCCGGGCTGAAACTCGCGGTTAAAATGCTTATCTTTGGAAGCGGTTCCATATAAGTATCAAACCATCAAAAGAAGAAGTTAATATGAGCGATTTTATAGTGATTCCGGAAAAGAAAACCGAACCAGACAAGCAGTTTCCGTTATTCGGAGAGCTCGCACATCACGA
>SL_3KL_010_SEDDRAFT_10003269_pt1 | contig 14740 bp, 9 predicted proteins | sample SodLakKL_010_SED_2_FD_10381 | JGI IMG/M metagenome (IMG submission 10381)
CTCCCTGCAGCCGGCTCGACGTAGTGTCAGCTACGCCTTCGCCGTCTTCCGGTCCGTGCCCCCCGTCACAGCGGCATCTCGACGCCCTCACGACGAACGGCGGTGAGATATGCGGGCTAGGAGTGCTCCGAAAACCGTTCGAGCAGCGCGGCCTGCGACGAGAAAGGTCGCTGGTCACCCGGCGTGGCGCGCCGGTAGCTGCCGTCGTGGTCCAGTAGCCAGGCCTGGGTGTTGTCCCGCAGGTAGCAGTCCAGGTCCTCCAGGACCGTTTCCCGAAGCTCGGGATCCTCGATCGGGAAGGCGACCTCCACGCGGCGGAAAAAATTTCTCTCCATCCAGTCCGCGCTGGCCAGGTAGAGCAGTTGCCGGCCGCCGTGTTCAAAATAGAACACCCGTGTGTGCTCAAGGAAACGGCCGACGATGGAGCGCACGCGGATGGTCTCCGAAACGCCGGGAACGCCCGGGCGCACGGAACACATCCCGCGAACGATCAGGTCGATCTCGACACCGGCGCTGGAGGCCTCGTATAGCGCATGGATGATCTTTGGTTCCACCAGCGAGTTGAGCTTGATGATGATCCGTGACGGACGCCGCGCTCGCGCCTCCTCGGTCTCGAAGTTGATGTACTTCAGCAGCGCGTCGTACATCGTGAACGGTGATTCCAGCAACTTGTTGAGACGGGAGACCCGGCCCAGGCTGGTGAGCTGGAGGAAAATGCGGTGGACGTCTCCGCCCAGGACCGGGTCGCTGCTCAACAGTCCGTAGTCGGTATAAACCCGTGCGGTCCTGGAATGGTAGTTCCCTGTTCCCAAGTGTATGTAGTTACGCAGTTTGCCGTTTTCCCGGCGGACCACGAGAACCATCTTCGCATGGGTCTTGTGACCCACTACGCCGTAAACGACATGGGCCCCGGCGTCCTGCAGTCGGTTTGCCAGCTTTATGTTGGCTTCCTCGTCAAAACGTGCCCGCAGTTCGATGACCACTGTGACTTCCTTGCCGGCACGGGCCGCCGCCACTAGCGCGTCGACAATGGCCGAATCCGGTCCCGTACGGTAAAGCGTCTGCTTGATCGCCATGACATCGCTGTCACGGGACGCCTGGCGCAGGAACTCGATCACCGGTGCGAACGACTGAAAAGGATGGTGGAGCAAAATGCTCCGTTTCTGCAAAACCTGGAAGATGTCCGAGCTGCGGGCCATTTCCGGCGGGACACTCGGGGTGAATGCCGGAAACACCAGATCCGGCCGGTCGACGCGGTCAGCCACGGCCATGAGCCGATTCAGGTTCACGGGCCCATCCACCTGGTAGAGATCCTCGTCGCTCAGCTCGAATTCCTTGAGCAGAAAATGCGCCATGTGTTCCGGGCAGTTGGCGGCCACCTCCAGCCGTACCGCATCGCCATAGCGACGAGAGGGGAGTTCGCCCTCCATGGCCACCAGGAGGTCGTCCACCTCTTCCTCGTCCACGTAGAGGTCGCTGTTGCGGGTAACGCGGAACTGGTAACAGCCTTTCACCGTCATGCCCGGAAACAGATCACTGACAAAGGCATGGATGATGGAGGAGAGGAACACAAAATCATTGCCGCCGTCACTGATCTCGTGGGGTAGCTGAATCACGCGCGGCAGCGAACGCGGTGCCTGCACCACGGCCATGCCGCTGTTTCGGCCAAAGGCATCCTTGCCCTCCAGCTGGATGATGAAGTTGAGGCTCTTGTTCAGAATCCGCGGAAACGGATGGGCGGGGTCCAGCCCCAAGGGGCTGAGAATGGGTGCCAGGGCATCCTCGAAGTACTGGCGGACCCAGGCACTGTGCCGCTCGTCCCAGTCACCGCGGCGAATGAAACGTATGTTCTCTTCGGCCAACCGCGGAATGAGATCCTCGTTGAGTACGCGGTATTGATCATCCACCAGCTCATGCGCGCGCCGGGAGATGGCCCGCAATACTTCCTGTGGGGTCCGGTTGTCGGCGCCGGCCTGGGTGGAACCCAGTTCATGGGCCTGTTTCAGACCGGCGACGAGAATTTCGAAGAACTCGTCGAGATTGGTGCTTGATATGCAGAGAAAACGCAGCCTCTCCAGCAGCGGTATGCTTTCGTCACGCGCCTGCGCAAGCACACGCGCATTGAACTCGAGCAGGCTCAACTGCCTGTTGAGATAGAAGTCCGGATGTCTGAGACTTACCGCGTCCACGCGCTCCGCACCATCCTGATACGCCGTTTCGGATCAAGATGCCCGCGCCTTGGCGTCGACGGACACCGTTTCCCTACAGCATACCGGAGGTGGGTGACGGGACGATGATCCAGACCATGATTTTGCCCTCGCCGCCGGCTGGTTCCATAATGCTGGCATACCGGTGGATGCCGGCAGGGGGGTTGTCGCTTGGATGCAATCATTCCGTTTCAGGATACGCCGTATGCGCCGCTGTGGGTTGCGCTCCTGCTTCTGGGTATCATGCTGGCGGGCTATTTGGCCCGTCAGCCCGCGCACGCACTGATTCTGGCGGTCAGCGGCGCGCTTCGGCGCCTGTTCCGTATTCTCTCCACCTATTGTGGGTCACTCTCGGAGCGCCTCCAGCGCTGGACCGGGGAGATGGCGCTGACGCAGTCGCGTGCGGTGATCGCGCGGCGGATTCGCTGGGAACACGAACGTCTGCGCACCCGGCTTGAGAGCGACCTGGCCGATATGCCGGAACTGCGCAGGCGCCTTGTGGAACAGATTGCCGACATCGACGAAGCATTCCGTCGCAGTGCCGAACCGGCACCCGAACCTCCGGCGTGGGCACAGGTTACCGACTCCGTGGCGAGGCTTGCCGAGGATCAGACTGGTCAGGTGTCGCGGACGCTGGAGGACATTCGAGACGCCATGGCGCAGTACCGTGCCGATGCCCGGGAAAGCCACCGCCGCGCGAGCTATCGCCGCTATCTGCTCCTGTACCGGATGATGCCGCGCTGGCGGAGGGTGCAGGCGGTTCTGGAGAACCTCGAGGAGAAAGTGGAGAGGTTGCAGCAGCGCCTGGATGGCCTGCTGGATCGATTGCAGGAGTTCGATGCCCAGATCAAGGGTGATCGTCCGGCTGTTTCGGCTGTTGTGGGCGCATCCGTCTGGCGATGGCTGCTGTCGGCAGCCGCCCTGTCAGTGGCGGCTGCCGCGATCGTTGTTCTGGGCAGCCTGGTGGTTCGGCCCATGCAGGCAATGATGGGTGACGAGTTGCTGGTATTCGGTGTCCCGACCTACCTGGTGATCGCGTCCATACTTGTTTTCTTCAAGCTGACCGTCGGGCTCGTAATGGTGGAGGCCCTGCGCCTCAGCGATGTCTTTCCATCCATCAGCGCGCTGGATTATCAATACCGCCGCCTGATTTTCTGGTCATGTTTCGGCATCCTGCTGCTGCTGGCCTCCGTCGGCGCTGTATCCTACTACGGTCTGGGAGAAGCCGGGCTGGTTGCCAGCCAGGGCGCATTGCCCTTCGATGGTTCCCCGCTGTTGCTGGTGCTCAGTAACGCCCTGCAGGCGTTGATGGTGTTTCTGCTGCCATTCGTGCTTGCGTTGGCAGCGTTGCCTCTGGCCGTCTTCGGCCGCACCACCCGGCCAGTCATGGGTATCGTGCTTACCCTGTTCGCGCACCTGGGAATGCTCCTTTCGCGCCTGATCGCGGTGCTCGCCGGGATAGCCGGTACGCTGCTGGTGCGCGTCTATGACCTGGCGATATTCCTTCCTCTGTGGGTGGAGAGAATTGTCACGGCCTGGTTGCGGCGCCGCTCGGTAACCGCGGCCGACAACACCCGCCAGGATCCGGCCCTGCTTCCGGCTCCGGCGGCGGTTGCAGCCGGCAGGGTCAGGCATGAGGACAGCCACGCCTGAAGGTGCGTCCGGCTTGCCATACGCCTGCGTACGCAGTAGAAGGGGGGTATGGCAAATTCGCGATTATGTCGCCAGACCCTGACCGTGGAGCACTGGTCCGACGCCGCCCTGGATGCATTGGCGGAAGGAGGTGTCGATGCGGTTGCGGTCGAGCCCATTGCCCGCCGCCTCGGAGTAACCAAGGGCAGCTTCTACTGGCATTTCCCCAATCGTCAGGCACTGCTGGACGCCGCACTCCAGCGCTGGGAGCGGCAGCAGACCGAGGAAGTGATTGCCCGCGCCGAACAGGAGCAGGATGCAATGGCACGCATCAGTCGACTGTTTCGCAGTGCCGACGCCAGCCGACGGGCAGGCAGGATATACCTCTCCCTGGCATTGGCCGGGAACGATCCCGTGGTTGGAGCTGTCGTCCGGCGTGTGACCCAGCGGCGTATCAGGTTCATCACTGACTGCTACCGGGCGCTGGGCCTGGATCCTGATACGGCCCGACGAAGGGCGATGGTTGCCTATTCCGTGTACCTGGGAACGCTGCAGTTGCGCCGGGATGCCCCGGAACTCATTCCGGCCGGTCCGGACTTCCAGGATTATATGGACAACATATGCTGCCTGCTCATTCCGGGGTTCGCGTCCTCGAATGCGGTCGGCACCGGGCGGAACGGAGCCGGATGATCTGCAGGGGAGGGATGTCATGCTTTTAGCCGGAGCCGCTCTGCTCGTCGTTCTCGCTATCTGGGTCCTCGCCTTTGTGGGCGTCCCGTTCATGGTTGCGGTGGCGGCCGCCTGGATCTGCCTGGGTATCGTGTTATTCACGGGTTTGATCGGACCTGTGGCTGCACTGATCGTGGCGGCACTGCTACTGCCCGCAGCCATTGCCGTAATTCCGCCTCTGCGCCGGCGCCTGGTCGGCGAGCGTATGCTCCGGCGGTTCGCACGAGTGCTCCCCCCGATGACAGGCACCGAGCGCGAGGCACTGGAAGCCGGCGATGTCTGGTGGGAGGGAGAGCTGTTTCGGGGGCGTCCCGACTGGAAGCGCCTTCAGCAGATCCGGATCACCGAGCTGGATGAGCGCGAGCGCGATTTTCTTGACAACCAGGTCAGCCGACTCTGCGCGATGCTCGACGAGGACCACATTGTCCGCGAACAGCGGGATTTACCACCCGAAGTCTGGGCGTTTCTCAAACAGGAGCGGTTTTTCAGCCTGATTATCCCCCGCGAGCATGGCGGACTCGGGTTTTCCTCCCTGGCCCAGTCGGCGGTGGTTTCCAAGATTGCCAGCCGCAGCCTCTGCACCGCGGTCACGGTCATGGTGCCGAATTCGCTGGGCCCCGGTGAATTGTTGATGCAATACGGCACCACCGAGCAGCAGCACTACTGGCTGCCACGGCTTGCGAGCGGGGAGGAGATCCCGTGTTTCGCGTTGACGGGCCCGGACGTGGGTTCGGACGCCGGGTCGATGCCTGATTACGGCATCGTATGCCGGGGGCTGCACGAAGGGCGGGAGGTCCTCGGTATCCGCCTCAGCTTCAACAAGCGCTACATCACCCTGGCGCCGGTTGCCACTGTGCTCGGCCTGGCATTCAGGCTGCATGATCCCGATCGACTGCTCGGCGACGAGGAAGATTGCGGCATCACGTGCGCCCTCATTCCCGCGGATCATCCCGGTGTCGAAATCGGTGACCGTCATTTTCCCATGGGACTGGCATTCATGAACGGCCCCATCCGGGGCAGCGACGTGTTCATTCCCATGGACTGGATAATCGGTGGCCCGGCGATGGCAGGCAAAGGCTGGCGCATGCTGGTGGAATGCCTGTCGGTTGGGCGGGCATTGTCACTGCCGGCCCTGGCCGCGGCGGCGGGCAAGGTGGGCTATCGCATGACCGGCGCCTATGCGCGAATCCGCCGCCAGTTCCGGCTGCCAATCGGGCACTTCGAAGGCGTGCAGGAGGCGATGGTCCGCATCGGCGGCTTTACCTACATGCTGGAGGCCTCACGCGTACTGACCGCCAGTGCCGGCGATCTCGGCGTCAAGCCTTCGGTGGTATCGGCCATCGCCAAGTACCACATGACGGAGATGATGCGAGCGATAGTCAACGACGCCATGGATGTGCACGGCGGCCGGGGCATCATGCTCGGCCCCCGTAACTATCTTGCCTATGGTTACCTGTCGGTGCCGGTGGGAATCACCGTTGAAGGCGCCAATATACTGACCCGCAGCCTGATGATTTTCGGCCAGGGCGCCATGCGTTGCCATCCCTTCGTATTGCGGGAAATGGAAGCGGTGCGGCGCGGTGATGTGGTGGCGTTCGACAGGCTTCTTTATGCGCATGTCGGGCACTCGGTGAACCGGGCGGTGCGCGCGTTCACCCACGGCCTGACCGCCTCCCGATTCGCTGCGAGCCCGGTTTCCGGGGCCGACGCCGCGCATTTCCGTAATCTCGAGCGCATGAGCGCGGCCCTGGCTTTCGTTGCCGATGCCACGATGGGTGCGCTCGGCGGAGATCTCAAACGACGGGAATCGCTGTCCGCGCGCCTCGGTGATGTGCTCAGTTACCTCTATCTGGGGTCGGCGGTTCTGAAGTATCACCACGACGGTGGCGGATCCGCGGATGAACAGCACTACGTGGACTGGTGTCTTGGCTACTGCCTCAACGGCATCCAGGTGGCGTTCGACAGCTTCTTTGACAATTTCCCGAAACCGATGATGGGCCGGCTGCTGCGGTTTGCGGTGTTTCCGCTCGGCCGCGCTTACAAGCCACCCCGCGACAGCCTGGGACGCGCAGTTTCACTGGCCATGATGGAACCCGGCGGGGCACGGGACCGTATTACCGCTTATGCATATTGGGGCCGCAGCCCGGACGACGCCAGTGGCCGCATGGAGCACGCGTTCAGTACGCTTGTACAGTGCGAGCCGATCTACGAGGTCTTTTTGAAGGCGGTTGCGAAGGGACGTGCAAAGGGGTTTACGTTCGAGGAACGCCTTGAAGCCTGCGAGAAAGCGGGAATTGTGTCCGCCGAGGACGCGGCTCTGCTGCGGGAGTACGAGGCCCTGCGGTTCGAGGCAATCAGCACCGATGCCTTTCCTGCCGAGACTCTGGCCCCATTAACCGGGTTATGTGGTGGAGCTTCAGGGGCCGTGGATACTGCCGGCAAGGACGGTGAAGACAGCGATCAGGCCCGCTCCCGCAGCGCCTGATCGAGTATGTCCATGGAAGCGGCACCGGTGAAAGGGCGGCCGGCGACAACGAGGGTCGGGACGCCGGTGAGTTCCAGTTCCTGTGCCGCCTCGACATGGGAAAGCAGCACCTTCATTGCCTTGGGTGTATCCCAGGCGACCCGCATGGCGTCTTCAACGCCATGCTCCCGGGCCAGCTCCCGCAGAACCGTCTCGTCGCCGATGTTCCGGCAGTCGGCGAAGTAGGCATGGAAGAGGGCATGATGCAGCGCCATGAATCGCCCGGGATGCATCAAAAGCACCAGCTGCGCCAGCAGAATGGCCTTGCGCGTGTTGGTCGTGAAAGTGCGGCCGCCCCAGGGCAGGCCCTCCTCCTCGAGCATCCCCTGCAGTTGTGCGCACATCTGCCGCCACTGCTGCGGGGGATAGTCCAGTTCCGACAGTGGCTTGCCCTTGGCCGGGTTTTCGGGATGAATCTCCAGGAAGCGCCAGAGTATCTCCAGCGCGTGGCGCTGTCCGAGACGCTCCAGGCGGTGACTGGCCACGTAGCAGAAGGGACAGTTGTAATCGAAGAACAGCGTTACCGGAATGGCAGTTGCGGTGGCCTCATTCATGACTTCATCCCAGGCGGTTGTAGCCGTTCAGCGCGGCGACCCGGTATGCCTCTGCCATGGTCGGATAGTTGAAAGTTGTATTGATGAAGTACATCAGGGTGTTGGCTTCGCCGGGCTGGGCCATGATGGCCTGACCGATGTGGACGATTTCAGCCGCCTGGTCACCGAAACAGTGAATGCCGAGAAGCTCGAGTGTTTCGGTATGGAACAGCAGCTTGAGCATGCCCACGGCCTGGTTGGAGATCTGCGCCCGAGCCAGGTCCTTGAAGAACGCATGGCCAACCTCGTAGGGCACTCTGGCATCGGTGAGTTCCTTTTCCGTCCTGCCCACGGAACTGATTTCCGGAATCGTGTAGATGCCCGTGGGAATGTCCTCCACCAGTCGGTGCTCGTTTCGTCCCGTTTGCAGGTGGTTGGCGGCGAAGCGTCCCTGATCCAGGGCCGCACTGGCCAGACTGGGATAGCCGATGACGTCTCCCACCGCATAAATGTGCGGCTGTGTGGTCTGGTAATGCTCGTTCACCTCGAGCTGGCCCCGGCCATTGGGGTGTATTCCGAGCTCCTCCAGGCCCATGGACTGGGTATTGCCGGTACGGCCATTGGCCCACAGCAGAATGTCGCTCCTGATTCGTTTTCCCGACTCCAGCTCGACGATCACGTGGTCGTCCCCTGGCAGCACCTGTCTATAACTTTCCCCGTGGCGGATAAGAACTCCGAGTTCCCGCAGGTGATAGCTGAGGGCCTCGGAGATTTCCGCGTCCAGGAAGGTCAGCAGTCGCTCGCGGGTGTCGATCAGATCGACCTTGGCGCCCAGCCCCCGGAAGATCGATGCATATTCGGAGCCGATGACGCCGGCACCGTATATGGTGATCGAGCGTGGCGTGTCGGACAGGGACAATACGGTGTCGCTGTCGAATACGCGCGGGTGGTCGAAATCCACGTCCTGCGGCCGGTAGGGACGGGAACCGGTGGCGATGACGAAATGCTCGGCGGCGATCTTGAGCGTCTTACCGTCGCGGGGACGCACCTCTATGGAATTCGAATCAATGAATGACGCGCGCCCGTTCAGTACGGGTATTTCATTGCGGCTGTAATAACTGCTCCGTACCGCAACCTGCTGGTCGATGATCTGCTGCGCAAATTTCATCACCCGGGCATACGAGAGTTTGCGCGGGGCGCCTGCATCACGGAACAGCGGGTTGCTGTTGTATTCCATCATGCGGCGGACGGTGTGGCGCAGCGCTTTCGACGGTATGGTCCCCCAGTGCGTGCAGCCCCCTCCCACTTCCGGCTGATCGTCAACCACCACCACCCGCTGGCCCTCCTTGGCAAGCTTGATGGCGGCACCCTCGCCTCCGGGGCCGCTGCCAATAACGACCGTGTCGTAGTGCTGCTGTTTCATGGATTCTTCCGCAATCGAGGGTCACGCGCCGGGGTAGTTTCCCGGCGCAATCGTTGGCGTAGTGTACCGGCTCATGGACGCCGACACGAACGCCGGTGGCAGGGCATACCTGTGGAAAGACGGAGTAAACAAAGTAACGAGTGAACGGTTGCAAATGATAAGGATTCGCATTCCGTTTCGTTTGATAATCTTGCTCGACACGCTTTCGTCACGGTTTAACCCGCGACACCCCACGGCGCGGCAAGCAAGCCTCATCACTCCGCTCAACAGGGCCGGGGTACGGGCCCATGACACAGGCAGAAAAAGGAATGAATACCCACCCGCGAGCTCAGCGAAAGCTACCCCTCGTCGTAGCTGCATTGGCGTCCGCCTTTGGCCTACAGCAGGCCGGGGCATCAGAAGAAACGAATGCCATCCGGCTTGCGGATGTTGTGGTCACAGCCACCGGTTTCGAACAGGAAATCCGCGAGGCGCCCGCAAGCGTATCCATCATCACCCGGGAGGAACTCGAGCAGAGGCAGGTCAGGAACATCGCCGACGCGATTCGGGGTACCAAGGGCCTTGACGTTGACGGCCTGGACGCGCGCAGCAACAAGACCGGCAACCGCGAGATCAGCATGCGGGGGCTGCCGCCGGAATACACCCTGATCCTGATCGACGGGCGTCGCCAGAATGTACCCGGCACGGTTGCGCCAAACGCGTTCACGGATGCCTCGTCGGCATTTCTGCCGCCGGTGGCCGCCATCGAGCGGATCGAGATTATCCGTGGCCCCATGTCGACCCTGTATGGCTCCGATGCCCTTGGCGGCGTGATCAACATCATCACGCGAAAGCCCGGCGAGGAGTGGGGCGGTTCCATGAATCTCAACAGTACCTTTCAAAGTGATTCCGATTTCGGGGGTAACACCCAGGGAGAGGTCTATGGCGCCGGTCCGCTGATTGACGATCTTCTGTCCATGAGGATCTACGGCCGCAGCTTCGAGCGTTCCGCTTCCAGCATCGACTTCCCCGGGCGGTTTCGAGGGCCGGACGACACCCGTACCATGGGGCAGGATCCGGTGGGGGGCGAAGATCCATACCGCCGGCGCCGAACTGCTGTTCACACCCAACTACAGCAATGACTTCACCGTCGGATTCGACGTGACCCGGCAGCGTTATGACAACAGCCGCGGACAGATGGGGCGTATCGACTCCGGCCGCGGTTACGACACCGATCTGGGGTTTGACCGCAACCAGTTCTACATCGGACATGAGGGCCGCTACCGCCTCGGCATTTTGAACTCGACGCTGTACAGAAACGAAAACGAGAATCTTGGCCGCCTGATTCCCTCGGCCGCGGTTCCGGAAGACTCGCCCCGCGTGGATTCGGATCGCAGGCTGGAAAGCATCACCAACGTGCTTGACACCAAGTTCACCATGTTCCCCACGGACAACCACGTGGTCACTGTTGGCGGCCAGTATATGGACGCGGAACTGACGGACGGAATCCCGAACCGCACTTTCCGCAACAGCCAGTACGCATTGTTCGTCGAAGACGAGTGGCGTATGACTCCCGGCCTGACGCTCACATCCGGGCTGCGATACGAGGACAATGACACCGCCGGAAGCGAACTTGCCCCGCGCGGCTACCTCGTCTGGAACACGACGGATCGCATAACCCTGAAAGGTGGCGTTGCCCGGGGATTTCGCGCACCGTTTCTCGAGCAGCTGGAGGACGGTGTAATCGGTTTCGGGGACCAGGGACAGACGGCGCTCTTCGGCAACCCCGATCTGCGGGCGGAAACCAGCACCAACTACGAGATCTCCGCAATCTATGACAACCGCCGCAACTTTTTCGGCCAGGTCACCCTCTTCCATATCGACCTGAGCAATCGCATAGAGCGTCCCACGGCGGCGGATGGTACCACCCAGGAGTTCGCGAACGTGGGCGAGGCCGTGATCCAGGGTGTGGAATTCGGTGTCAGCTACCAGTTTCTCGAGGCCTGGAACATCTCCGGAAACTACACCTACATCGACAGTGAAGACAGGCGCAGCGGGGTGGAGGGCATCAACCGTGGAGACCCGCTGTTCAGCGTTCCCGAGCACAGTGTCAACGCGAGGCTTGGCTGGCATGCAACACCCGCACTGGAAACGTTCATGACCATGGAATACCGGAGCAGCCGGTTTCGTCCGGACAGTTTCCATGAGCCGCATCTGGGCGGCGGCGCGCAGGGTGCCGCGGAAGCGCTGGGCGACTTTCGGAGCTTCACCGTGTTCAGTCTCGGCGCGAACTACCGCTTTTCCGAGAATGTCCGGATGACGGGTGAGGTGCTCAATCTCTTCGACAAGGATTTCAACAATTACAAGCCGTATCCGCTACGCAATGATCCGGATACCATCGCCTTCAGCAACGTCTACAACCACATCTACGAGCCACGCCGGCTGTTCCTTTCCATGACCGTGGACTTCTGACCCGGTCTCTGTTCCGCGCAAGAAAGAGGCCGCCCCTGCTGCAGGGGCGGCCTGTTCTGTGTGAGGCGGGAGTTGCCCCGATCAGGCGGCCTGGGATTGCGCCGCCAGGTTGCGCAGCACGTAATGCAGAATGCCGCCGTTGTGGAAGTATTCCCATTCCTTGGGTGTATCGATGCGCACGACGGCCTCGAATGTGCGCGACTTGCCATCGTCGGTGGTGGCAGTGACCTCCACGGTTTTCGGTTGGCCTTCCAGGGTACTGAAGGTGAACGATTCGTGTCCGGTGAGGCCGAGGCTCTCCGCACTCTCGCCGTTCCTGAACTGTAGAGGGAGCACGCCGAAGCCCACCAGGTTGGAACGGTGGATGCGTTCGAAGCTCTCGGCGATGACCGCCCGGATGCCCAGCAGGTTTGTGCCCTTCGCAGCCCAATCACGGCTGGAACCGGTGCCATACTCCTTGCCCGCCAGTACCACCAGTGGCGTGCCGTTCTCCCGGTATTTCTCGGCGGCATCGAAGATGCTCATGACCTCGCCGCTGGGCACGTGGGTGGTCCAGCCGCCCTCGGTCCCGGGCGCCATCTTGTTGCGCAGGCGGACATTGGCGAAGGTGCCGCGCATCATCACCTCGTGGTTTCCACGGCGGGAACCGTAGGAGTTGAACTCTCGCGGTTCCACGCCCTGATCCTGCAGGTAGCGACCAGCCGGGCTGTCCGGCTTGATGGCGCCCGCGGGAGAGATGTGGTCAGTGGTGATGGAGTCGCCCACGAAGACCAGGCAGCGGGCATCGCGAATGTCGGAAACCCCGGGTTCTTCCATGCCCATGCCTTCGAAGTAGGGTGGGTTGGCGATATAGGTGGACGGCGCCCAGTCGTAGTTCTCGCTTTCCGAGATCTCGATGCCCTGCCAGTTCCGATCGCCCGCAAAGACGTCCGCGTACCGCTCCTGGAACATGGTGCGGCTGATGTTCGCGCCCACCACCTCCGCGATTTCGGTCTGGCTCGGCCATATGTCCTTCAGGTACACGTCGTTGCCGTCACTGTCGATGCCGAGCGGTTCGGACGTGAGGTCGGTCTGCATGGTTCCGGCCAGCGCATAGGCCACCACCAGCGGTGGCGAGGCCAGCCAGTTGGTGCGGACGTCGGGGTGCACCCGACCTTCGAAATTTCGATTCCCGGAGAGGACCGAGGCCACCATCAGGTTGCCGTCCTTGATGCCGTCGCTGACGGCCTCCGGCAGCGGTCCGGAATTGCCGATGCACGTGGTGCAGCCGAAGCCGGCGACATTGAAGCCGAGGGCATCCAGGTGCTTCAGAAGACCGGCCTTCTCCAGGTAGGCGGGAACCACCTGGGAGCCGGGGGCAAACGACGTCTTCACCCACGGCTTGACCTGGAGGCCGCGCTCACGGGCTTTCTTTGCCACCAGCGCCGCTGCCACCAGCACCGCGGGATTGGAGGTGTTGGTGCAACTGGTGATGGCGGCGATGACCACGTCTCCGTGATTGAGCGTGACCTTCTCGCCTTTCACCTCGATCTCCACGGCGCCCTTGTCGTAGTCGATCTGGCCGCCGATGGCGGTATCGCCGCCCTCGTTGATGAAACGCTCCTCTTCGTTGCTGTGATGCTCATCCATGAACGCCTGCAGGTTGGAGAGGAAGGTCTGTTTGGCGTTCTTGAGCGCGACCCGGTCCTGAGGGCGTTTCGGTCCGGCGAGGCTGGGCTCGACCGATCCCATGTCCAGTTCCACCACGTCGCTGTATTCCGCCCGGGGGGCGCCGTCCTCGCGCCACATGCCCTGAGCCTTGGCATAGGCCTCCACCAGCGCGAGCGTATCCTCGGACCGTCCGGACAACTCCAGATAGCGCAGGGTCTCGCCGTCAATGGGGAAGATGCCGCAGGTCGCGCCATACTCCGGCGCCATGTTCGCAATGGTGGCCCGATCCGCCAGCGGCAGGTTGGCAAGGCCGTCACCGAAGAACTCCACGAATTTGCCGACCACACCCTTCTGGCGCAGCATTTGCGTGACCGTCAGCACCAGGTCAGTGGCGGTTGCACCTTCCGGCAGCTTGCCCTTGAGCTCGAAACCGACAACCTGCGGGATCAGCATGGACACGGGCTGGCCCAGCATGGCGGCTTCAGCCTCGATTCCACCCACGCCCCATCCAAGCACGCCCAGTCCGTTGATCATCGTGGTATGGGAGTCGGTGCCCACCAGGGTGTCGGGGTAGGCCCGGGTGACACCATCCGCTTCACGGGTGAAGACCACGTCCGCCAGGTATTCCAGGTTGACCTGGTGGACAATGCCGGTGCCCGGCGGCACGACGCGGAAGTTGGAGAATGCCTTCTGACCCCAGCGCAGAAACTTGTAGCGCTCGCGGTTTCGGTGGTATTCCAGCTTGGTGTTCAGATCCAGGGAATCGGCGGTGCCGTAATGGTCGATCATGACCGAGTGGTCGATGACCAGGTCGGCCGGGGACAGGGGGTTGATTCGTCTTGGGTCACCGCCAAGCTTGTTCATGGCGTCCCGCATGGCGGCCAGGTCAACCACCGCCGGTACGCCGGTGAAGTCCTGCATGACTACCCGGGCCGGCGTGAAGGCAATTTCGTTCTCGGGTTCCGCCTCAGCGTCCCAGTTCAGCAGTGCCTTGATGCTGGCTTCGGTGACATTTTCGCCATCTTCCGTCCGCAGCAGATTTTCCAGCAGCACCTTCAGGGAATAGGGCAGGCGTTCCAGGTCGTATCCCTGGTCGCGCAGCGCATCGAGACGAAAAACCTCGTACTGCTTGCCGCCGACGTCGAGGGTTGAGCGTGCATTGAAGCTGTTAGTCATTATGCCTCCCGATCTGTCCAGTCCGGTTTGACGACAGCGCTGCCCCTGGCGCTACCCGGGCAGTCGGAAAATGCCCGGTACCGAGGCTCCGCGACGGCGTTGCGCCTGCCTTGCCGGCGCACATGATACAACAACCAGCCAACTCCTGCGGCAGTGCAGCGAAAACGTCAGAACAATCAGGACTCGCCGGCCTGCGCTCAAGCTGCCAGGGCCCCGCAAATGGTCGTCTAGCCCGCATATCACACCGCCCTTCTACTACGCACGCCGATCTGCTCGCTGTGTCGGGGCGTACTCGCTGCAGCCGGCTCCACCTAGCCCGCATATCACACCGCCCTTCTACTGCGGACGCCGATCTGCTCGCTGTGTCGGGGCGTACTCCCTGCAGCCGGCTCGACGTAGTGTCAGCTACGCCTTC